>Ga0070741_10018771_pt1 | contig 11144 bp, 9 predicted proteins | sample Coa_R1_4_FD_66440 | JGI IMG/M metagenome (GOLD analysis project Ga0070741, IMG submission 66440) | Surface soil microbial communities from Centralia Pennsylvania, which are recovering from an underground coalmine fire - Coalmine... | ecosystem: Environmental > Terrestrial > Soil > Unclassified ...
ACGGAGCTGCCGGTCCGCGAGGACCTGGCCCCGAACCCGATCTCGCCGTACGGCGTCGCCAAGCTCGCCGCGGAGCGGTACTGCATCTCGTTCTCGCGCGTCTACGCGAGCTTCGAGAGCGTCGTCGTCCGCTACTTCAACGTCTTCGGCCCGCGGCAGAGCCCCTACTCGCAGTACGCAGCCGTGATCCCGCTGTTCATCACGGCGATCGCGGAAGGCAGGCCGGTGACGATCGAGGGCGACGGGGAGCAGCGCCGAGACTTCACCTACGTGAGCAACGTCGTCGAGGGGACCGTGCTGGCCGCCGACGCGGACGGCGCCAGCGGCCGGGTCTTCAACGTCGCCGCCAGCGCGCCCGCCAGCGTCAACGAGGTGGCCGCCGCGATCGGGCGGATCCTCGGCAGGGAGGTCGCCCGCGTCGAGGCGCCGCCGCGGCCCGGCGACATCCGCGACTCGTGGGCGGACGTCACCGCCGCCCGGGAGACGCTCGGCTGGGAGCCGGGGATCGACCTCGAGGCAGGGCTCCGCAGCACGATCGACTTTCTCGGGCTCTCCTAGCGTGCCGGAACGCCAGGTTCCGCCGAGGACGGCCTCCCCCGGCGCGATCCGCGTCCTGCGGGTGATCGCCCGCCTGAACATGGGCGGGCCGGCCCTGCACGTCGCCTACCTCTCCTCCGGGCTGCGCGAGCGCGGCTACGAGACGACGCTCGTCGCCGGCGACGTCGGCAAGGGCGAGGAGTCGATGGCCTACGTCGCCGACCGGCTGGGGGTGGAGGTGACGACGCTGCACAGCCTGCACCGCGAGATCGCCCCGACCCGCGACCTGGTCGCGACCATGCGCCTCGCGCAGATCATGCGCGAGCAGCGACCGCAGATCCTGCACACGCACACGGCCAAGGCCGGGGCGATCGGCCGGCTCGCGATCCTGCTCGCGGGCAAGGCGGCGCGGCCGCCGATCGTCGTCCACACCTTTCACGGACACGTGCTCCGGGGCTACTTCGGACCGCTGAGAGGCTGGGTCTTCCGCCGCCTCGAGCGGCTGCTCGCGCGCTGGACCGACGTCCTGGTCGCGGTCAGCCCCGAGGTCCGGGACGACCTCGTCGCCCTCGGCGTGGCGCGACCCGAGAAGTTCGCCGTCATCCGCCTCGGGATCGAGCTCGAGGAGCGGGTGCACGGCAGCGACGACGAGCGAGCTGCGACCCGCCGCGTGCTCGGCGTTCCGGACGGCCGCTTCCTCGTCGGCTGGATCGGCCGGATGACGGGCGTCAAGAGGACGGACGACGTCCTCCGGGCCTTCAGGCTCCTGCGCGACCGCGGCGTCGACGCCTCCCTGTGCATGGTCGGAGACGGCCCGGACTTCGAACGCGTGCTCGCGCTCGCCGGAGAGCTCGGGATCATGCGCGACTGCCTGTTTCCCGGCTACCAGGAGGAGATCGGCCGCTTCTTCGGCGCCTTCGACGTCTTCGTCCTGCCGTCGGGCAACGAGGGCACGCCGGTGACGGCGATCGAGGCGCTCGCCAGCGGCTGCCCGGTCGTCGCCACCCGCGTCGGCGGCGTTCCCGACGTCGTCCGCGACGGCGAGGACGGCTATCTGGTCGACGTGGGCGCGGTCGAGGACCTCGCCGACCGGCTCGCACGGCTGGCCGGCGACGCCGGCCTGCGCAGGCGGATGGGCGAGTCGGGCCGCGCCCGGGTCGTTCCCCGCTACGGGGTGGGGCGGCTGATCGACGACGTCGACCGCCTGTACCGGGACCTCCTCGAGCGGAAGGGGCTCGCTACCGCGACAGGCGCATGAAGGCGCTGTACGACGGCTTCTTCTTGCCCTGCACCGTCATCAGGCCCGACTGCCAGCCGGACAAATCCGGCTGGTCCCGGACGAGGAACCAGAGCATCAGCTCGATGCGCGGGTTCTTGCGCGCGATCGCGAACGCCTGGGTCAGATACTTGGCCTGCAGCGCCCACGAGACGCCGAACTGGCCGTCGGGCGGCTTCGTCTGGTAGCCGTACTCGGTGATCCAGATCGGCTTGCGACCGTAGAGCCGCGTCACCTCGTCGATCAGGGTGTCGAGGTTGGCGAACGTGACCGCGGTCGGAGCCTGCCCCGTGCGGGTGGGCGGCGGCTTGGTCGTCGGCGTCTCGACCGGGGTGCCGTAGTAGGGGTTGTGCGCGTACGCGTCGAACCGCTTCATGCCCGCCTTCTTCGCGGCCTGGAGGAACGCGATCGGTGAGACCGCCGGCCGCGCACCCCTCGGGTTGTTGTTCCCGCGCGGCCCGGTGACGCCGCAGGCGACCTGCTCGTCGTCGAACTTCGTCGCGTGGACGCCGTTGTAGACCGCGTTGCAGATCTTGGCGTAGGCGATCGCGCTCTGGACGACCCACTTCCCGCCGCGCCGGACGTACTGCGGTCGGAGGAACGCCGGGTTGTTCGGCTCGTTCCACGCGGCCCACAGGTGCACGGCGGGCAGGGTGCGCCCGTCGTCGCCCGCGTACTTGCCGCTGTACCGGGCGGCTGCGGCGTAGGCGAAGTTCCGGAGGTCGGAGTAGTTGAACGGCGGCCGGTTCGCGCTCTGGCCGCCGTTCGCCCACCGCGGCGTCCCCGTGATCGAGAACAGCAGCTGGATGCCGTACGCGCTCGCGAACTGCGCCGTGCGGTCGTAGAGCGCCCAGTCGTAGGCGGCGTCGCGCGGGTCGGCGCCGTTGTACGGCCGCCGCTTGGCGACGCCGAGCGGCCCGCCCCAGTAGAGGTTCACCCGGAGAACCTGCACGTGCAGCGCGCGGTAGCGGGCGAAGACGGTGTCCGGGTTGTCGAAGAACGTCTCGCCCTCGTCGTAGACGCCGATCTGCATCGCCTTCGAGGCGGTCGCGGTCGAGGCGGGCAGGCAGAGGCCGGCGGCGGCCGCCAGGGTCGCCGCCACCACCACGACGGCCTTAGACAACCGCCGGCTCCCGGCCGTAGGACGGGAGCATGCGGCGCAGGCCTTCCTCCAGCTGCACCTCGGGCTCCCAGCCGAGCACCTGCCGGGCGCGAGTGATGTCGGGTTGCCGCACCTGCGGGTCGTCCACGGGTAGCGCCTCGTAGACGATCTCGCTCTTCGACCCCGTCACCCTGAGCACGGTCTGCGCGAGCTCGAGCACCGTGAACTCCCGCGGGTTGCCGAGGTTGACGGGCAGATGCTCGTCGCTCTCGGCCAGGAGGACGAGCCCACGGACGAGGTCGTCCACGTAGCAGAAGCTCCGCGTCTGCGACCCCTCGCCGAAGACCGTGAGCGGCTCGTCGGCGAGCGCCTGGCGCACGAACGTCGGGATCGCCCGCCCGTCGTTCGGCCTCATCCGGGGACCGTAGGTGTTGAAGATCCTCACGATCCCCGTGTCGACGCCCTGCTGGTTGCGGTACGCCATCGTCAGCGCCTCCGCGTAGCGCTTCGCCTCGTCGTACACGCCGCGCGGGCCGATCGGGTTGACGTGCCCCCAGTACGTCTCGGGCTGTGGGTGCACCTGCGGATCGCCGTACACCTCGCTGGTCGACGCGAGCAGGAACCTCGCCCGCTTGAACTTGGCGAGGCCGAGCGCATGATGCGTGCCGTACGAGCCGACCTTGAGCGAGTGGAGGGGCATCCGCAGGTAGTCGACCGGGCTCGCGAGCGCCGCGAAGTGGTAGACGAAGTCGACCTTCTCGTCGACCTCGAGGTGCTCGATCATGTCGTGGTTGACGAACACGAACGCGTCGTCGCGGATGTGGTCGATGTTCTGGAGCGAGCTCGTGACCAGGTTGTCGACGCAGATCACGCGATGGCCACGGGCGAGCAGGTACTCGCACAGGTGCGAGCCGAGAAAGCCCGCGCCTCCCGTGACGACCGAAACGGGCACACGAGAACGATAGCGGGCACCCCAGTCGCCCTTACGGAGTCCTGACGAGCGTTGCGCGGCACGCCCGGGCGGTGGCCCCGCCGGCCGCGACACGGGGCGGTCCGTCGTCCGCCGGCTCGCACGGTCGGCGACCAGGCCCTCGAGGCGGTCGACGGCACCACCGCTCGAGAGCGCCCTCCCGGGCCCGGGCCCCCGGTCGGGTGCCTAGCGCAGGTCCTTGTTCGACTCCATGTCGAACCACATCGCGAACAGCGTGAACTGGGAGCCGAAGATCAGAAGCAGCGCGACGAGGACGCCGGTCGCGGCCGTGATCCCGTGGCCGAGGGCGCGCAGCACGATCAGCGCGATCCCGAGGCCCAGGCCGGCGCCGCTCATCAGCAACCCGAGCCCGTAGAAGAACACCAGCGGGTGGAAGTCGCGGATCACGTACTTCTCCCGCAGCCGCCAGAAGAAGCCCTTGACCAGCAGCCACGAGATCCGCGGCACGACCGACCGGAGCTTGATCCCGGAGCGCTCGCCGACGCCGTACACCGGCCGCGACGGCACGTCGCGCACGCGCGCGTTGACCACGTTCAGGTGGACGAGCAGGTCGTTCGGGAAGCCGTAGCGCGGGTAGACCCGGTCGAGGTCGAGGCGCTCGAGCGTCTCCAGGCGGATCGCCGTGTAGCCGGATTGCGAGTCGGCGACGTGCCAGTAGCCCGACGCGATCTTCGTCAGCAGCGACAGGACGGCGTTGCCGAGGTAGCGGTGCCGGGGGATCAGCTGCCAGGCCTGGCCCGTGAACAGCCTGTTCGCCTTCGCGTAGTCGACGTCGCCGTGCGCGACGGGCTCGACCAGGCTGGCCAGGTCGGCCGGGTCCATCTGGTTGTCTGCCGCCATCACGCAGGTCACGTCCATCCCGTCGGCGAGGGCGCGCCGGTACCCGGTGACGATCGCGGCGCCGACGCCGCGGTTGCGCTCGTGGGCGACGACCTGGACTCGAGGGTCGCGCGCCGCCGACTCGGATGCGCGCTCCGCCGTTCCGTCCTTCGAGGCGTCGTCGACGACGTAGATGCGGTCGACGAAGTCCGGGATGCCGGCGAGCGTGACCGGAAGCAGCGTCTCCTCGTTGTAGGCCGGCACGACGACCGCGACGCGCTTGCCGTCGACCACGGCGTCAGGTCGCCTGGCGGGCGCGCGCGGCGATCGGGTCCCAGACCAGCGCGGCGACGATGCCGACGATCAGGCCGATCAGCGCGCCCACCGCGATCGCCGTGCGCCGGCTGGGCCCCGCGGTCTTCGTCGCCGATGCGACGGAGACGATCCGCCCGACCTCGACGTCCTGGGCGAGCGAGAGCTGCTGACGCGTCGTGAAGCGGTCGAGCGAGATCGTGTTCTGCTGCTGCAGCGCCTGCGTGATCACGGAGTTCTGGTTCGCGAGCGCGACGAGCTTGTCGGTCGAGCTGATGCTCTTGTCCTTCAGGATCTGCGCCTGCAGCACCTGCGCGGCGCGGAGGCGATCGGCGATCGCCTTCAGCTGGGAGTCGTCGTAGGCGAGCTGGTCGCGCAGCGACTGGATCTTGGCGGTCTGGTAGGGAGCGACCTGCTTGATCACGAGGTCGCCGAGAGTGTTCGCGGCCGAGGCGATCTTGGCGGGCGGACGCCCGGTGACCGTGATCGCGAGCAGGGGCGCCGGCGTGCCCACCTTCGCGCCCGTGATCCCGGTGATCGGCTTGGTCGTCACGTTCCCCCGGAGCCGGCCGGCCTTGAGGCCGACCGCCTTCGCGACCTTCTTGATCGTCGACTCCGCGGTGACGAAGTTCGAGACGAGCCCGAGCGAGGTCGGGGCCGACCCGACCGGCGCCGCACCGCCCGGCGCGAGCGGCTGGCCGAGGTAGACCTGCGCGGTCGCCTTCCAGGACGAGCTGCCGCCGATCGTCACGAGCGCGCCGATGATCGCCCCGGCGACGAGGCCGCCGACGGGCAACCACCAGCGGGCGGCGATCTTCCGCCAGTACTGCCCGAAATCGACCTCCTGCTCGGCATCCAGGTCGCGGATGCGGTCGCTCCGGGGGTCCGCGCTCATCGTTCCCGCGGGGGAGAAAGCAGGGTCCCCCCGCGAGCCCCCGGCAACGGCAGTCGAGCCCGGCTCGCCGCCGAGAGCCGCGCGCGCCGTTGCGGTCGCGGCGGCGAGAGCGCATGAGCGCCGGAGCGTCGTGGAAGCCGCCGGGCGAGCGTCGTCATCGGGCGGCGACTCTACCGGACATCTCGCGGGACGAGGCCGTACAGCTTCGTGTAGCCGACCAGGTAGACCCGCTCCGGCCCGGCGACGAGCGGCGAGTACTTCCCGTCGGGGAAGCTCCACACCCGCTTGCCGGTGCGGGGGTCGAGCGCGTACGTCCGGCCCTTCAGGGTCGAGAAATAGACGAGCCCGCCCAGGACGGTTGCGGAGCCCGAGATCGGCCCGTTCGCCCGGAACTGCCACTGGATGTCTCCGGTGGCCGCGTCCAGCGAGTAGAAGCGCCCGCTGTACGAGCCGACGAGGATGTGCTTGTTCCACACGGCCGGCGAGCCGTAGACGTAGCCGCCGGTCGACTGCGACCAGCGGAGCTCGCCGGTCGTCGCGCCGAACGAGTACACCTTGCCGTCGGTCGAGCCGATATAGACCCGCCCGTAGGCCGCGGACGGCGTCGAGTAGAAGGTGCCGCGACCGCCGAAGCGATCCTGCGCCGAGGCTCGCCAGATCAGCCGGCCGGTGCGCGCGCCGAGCGCGTACAGGTGGTGGTCGTACGAGCCGACGTACAGCCGCCGACCCGAGAGGGCGACTGCGCCCTTCACCTGGCCGCCGGTCCGGAAGCGCCAGACCTGCCGACCCGTCTTCGCGCTCAGCGCGTAGACGTAGCCGTTCCAGTCGCCGACGTAGACGAGGCCGTTCGCGACCAGCGGCGAGGTCTCGCTCGGCCCGATCCGGTGACGCCAGCGGAGCTTGCCGGTGCGCGCGTCGAGCGCGACGACCTCGCCGTCCAGCCCGCGCGTTCCCGGGGACGCGTTGCACGGCGGCCGGTTCAGGTACGCCATGTAGACGAGCCCGCGCGCGATCGCCGGGGAGGCGGCCGCGCACCGGCCGGAGCGGAACCGCCAGCTCGTCCGTCCGGTCGCCGCCTGGACGGCGAAGAGCGTGCCCGGGTTGCTGGCGACGTACGCGCGGCCGTACGCGACCGCAGGCGGGAACTCGAGCAGGTGGCGCGCCCGGAACGTCCAATCGACCCGGAACGGCGGCTTCAGGTCGCTGGGCAGGTAGCGAAGGCGGCGGCCGTCGTAGCCGAACGTCGGCCAGTCGACGCGCGTGAGCGCGGCCGGCAGGCGCGAGCCGGGCTTCGGCTTCGGTCTCGGCGGCGGCTTCGGCGCCGGCTCGGTCGGCACGAACTCGACGGTGGACGAGCCGCGGATGTCTCGGGACTGGTGGCGCTCGTAGAAGTAGTACGCGGCGGCCGCGCCGGCGAGGAGGGCCACGACCACGCCGGCGCCGGCGAGAAACCGCCTCCTCACCGCGTCAGCGCCTCGAGCTTCTCGGCGAGCCCGCGTGCGCCGTCGCTGCGATCGACGCGGACGCGGGCGAGGGTGAACAGGTCGCTCGGCCGGGCCAGGCCGTAGCGTGTGGTCGTCGCGGCGAGATAGCCAGCGTGCTGGACCGCCGCGACCACGCGGTCGTCGTAGCGCCCGGCGGGATAGCAGAAGAAGTTGACCGGCACGTGGAAGCGCGCGCGAATCGCCCGCCGCGAGCCGGCCACCTCCTCCTCGAGCCGCGCCGCGTCGACGGTGGTCAGGTCGGGATGGGCGAGCGTGTGCGAGTCGATCTCCCAGCCGGCCGCGACCAGCTTCCTGACGCCGGGCGGCCGGATTCCCCAGACGGGCTTCAGGTTCCGAACCTCGAGGTTCAGCACCCCGGGCCAGTGCCGCGACGCGAGGACGGGCAGGGCGTTCGCGACGTCGCTGTGGTAGCCGTCGTCGAAGGACAGCACCACGGGCTTCGCGGGCAGCACGGCCGCGCCGCGCCAGGAGTCGAAGACCCGCTGCAGCGTGACCGCGTGGTAGCCGTGGCCGGCGAGCCAGGCGACCTCGGCCGCGAAGTCGGCCCGTGAGACGTACAGCTCGGGGAAGGGCGCGCCCGCCGGCGGCTCGCTGATCACGTGGTACATGAGGACCGGCACCGGCCGCAGCCGCTCCGTCGCGGCCGCCGGCCAGGCCAGGACGAGCGCGGCCGCGAGCGGGGCCAGGACGAGCGCCCTCACCGCGTCGGCTGCCCGAGCGTGAAGCCGAGCGAGGCGTCGGGCTTCCGCACGACGGTGATCGGCGGAAGCGCGACCACCGCCTGCCCGCCCGGCGCGACCGCGGTCAGGATCGGGTGGTAGACGCCGGGCGACGCCTTGCCGGCAGCCCATTCGATCGCGTTCCGTCCGTGGCCGAGCGTCTCGGTGATCCGCTTTCCGGCGACGAGCACCGTCACGGTCGAGCGCTTCGAGAGCCAGAACCGGATGGGAACCGGCTCGGCATGGCCGCCCTTGGGACGGACGCGGACGGTCTTCGCGGCGGCCAGGGCACGGACGATCGGCGGCTGCGCCTCGTACGCCCGGAGGTGGTCGGCCGTCTCGCTCCACATGGAGTCACCCGTGCGCGTCGCGAGCTTGCGGAGGAGGCCGATGACGTAGTCATGGTAGTCGAGCGGCGACTCGTCCCCCTTCAGGGAGTAGAGCGACCAGTAGCCCGTGTCGAAGCGGGGGAGCAGGGTGCGGGCGGCGTCGATCATGCGGGTGGCGAAGACGTCGGCGTCGGCGTTGCCCGTGATCTCGGCGTAGTCGCCGACCGAGAGGGCCGCCTGCAGCTGGGCGTTCAGGACGGGCACACGGTCGAAGCTGTACAGAGCCACCCACGGCTTCGCCGGCGACGACGGCGAGAGGAGTCGCCCGACGGCCGCATAGGCGGCGTCGGCCGCGTCCAGCAGCTCGGGATCGCTGAGGAGGTCGCCCGCACGCGCGAGCGCCTGGGCGGCCACCGCCTGCGCCATGCCCGACGTCCACGGCGGCCGGCCGGTGGAGAACGGGAACTCGTACTCCCAGAGCAGCGCCCCGCGGCTCGGAACTGCCCGGGCGAGCAGCGCCGCCGCGAGCTGCTCCGTGCCCTCGAGGTCGCCGGCGGACACGAGGGAGTTGAGCTTCGCGACGTTCGCGAGCGGGTGGAACACGTAGCCGTGCGAGGAGAAGAAGCGATAGACGGCGCCGTCCTCGCCGGTCAGGTCCGGCTTCGGAGCGGTCAGGGCGTGGCCGGCGAGCCAGTCGGCGTTCACCGAGAGGGTCGAGAAGAGCGTCAGGGCCCGCGGCTTCGTGTACGAGCGCCACTGGGCGGCGACGTCGGCGATCACCGCGGTCAGCAGCTTCGCCCGGAGCGGAGGCAACGTGCTCCGCTCCGCCCGTGCGTGGGCGAGGTCGTTCCGGTAGGCCGCGACCTCGTCGGCGTCGAGGCGCCCGGCCGCGAGCGCGGCCGCGAGCCCCTTCTCGATCAGCGCAACGGGAGTGGGCCGGGCGGCGGACCCGGCCGGCACGGCTGCGAGGAGCGCGACGGCGGCGGCGGCAAGGACGAAACGCATGACGACCGAGGCTGCTGGCTAGGGTAGCGGCGATGCGGGCATGGCTTCTGCTTCCTTCGGTGGCCGCCGCGCTGACCCTCGTCGTTCCTGCCGCCGAGCCTGCCGCCCGTCCACCCCGCTTCCTGCTCGCCCTCGCAGCCGGCGGCTCCGCGGCGCTCTACGAGTCCGCCGACGGCATCCGCTTCGCCGCGGCGCCGGGGTATGCGCCCGGGCCGGCGACGAGCCCCGCCCTCGTCCGGCGCGGCTCGACCGTCTACCTGTACGACGCGCCGCAGCTGACGGCCGACGGGCTCCAGGGGTCGGTCCGGCGGTTCTCGATCTCCGCGAGCGGTCTGCTGACCGAGCAGCTCGCCGCCGCCTACCGGATCCAGCTCGCCGCCCCGGGCGACGCCGCGCGCGCCTCGGCGGGCAGCTTCGCGCCGGCGGTCGCCGTCGACGACGCGGGTGCGATCGTCATCCTCTACGCGGTCCGGCTGGAGCCTGAGACGAACGCCTGCCCGGTCGCGGGCCAGGCGTGCGTGAAGCTGCGGACGGCGACCGAGGTGACAGGCAGCGACGGGCTCGACTTCACGGGCGACGCCGGCAATCGCATCGTCCTCTCGTTCCCGGCGGCGGACGCGATCGAGGCGCCGAGCCTGTTCCGGTCGCAGAAGGGCTGGTCGGCCCTCGCCCGCGGGCCGGACGGCTGTCTCCACCTGCTGACGGCGGCCGACCCGCACAGGGCGTACCGCAACGGCGGCTGCATCTCCGACAGCGGCCCGGAGACGCCGTCCGCTGTCTGGGACGCCCGCCTGCGCGAGTACCGCCTGTACGGGGTCGTCGACGGGAAGGTGGTTCGCGCCGTCGCCGGGCGGCTCTCGAACGTCGCTTCGAGCCGCTTCCGGCCGCTCGCGATCCCGGCGCAGCCCTCCGGGGTGCGGGTCGTGCCGAACGCGCCGTGAGCCGGACGGCTCAGACGCCGTCTGCCTCCTCGACGGCCCAGACGCGCGAGTAGCCGTGCAGCAGCAGCCGCCCGCCGTTGCCGGACACGGGCACGTACTCGCCGTGCGGGAAGCGGAAGAGCACGCGTCCGCTCTTCGCGTCGACGCCGACGATCCGGTGCGCGAAGCTGCCCGCGTAGACGACTCCGTCGACGACGACCGCCGCGCCCGAGATCGCGCCGCCGGTCTGCACCGTCCAGGCGACCCGTCCCGTCCGGGCGGAGACGCCGTACAGCAGCCCGTTGTACGAGCCGAAGAAGACCCGGCCGCCCCAGACGGCCGGCGAGGAGTACACGTAGCTGCCGGTGTGGACGCGCCAGAGGAAGCGGCCGCGTGTGCTGAACGCGCTCAGCGAGGCGCCGTCGGAGGAGGGGACGAACACGCGGCCCGCCCAGACGGCCGGCGTGCCGTAGATCCTGCCGTCGACGCCGGTTGACCAGCGCAGGCGGCCGCTTCCCGGCGCGAGCGCGAGCAGCCGGCCGCCGTAGTCGCCGATGTACAGCGTCCGCGCGGCGAGCGCCGCGCTCGAGGTGATCTTGTAGCCCGAGCGGAAGACCCAGCGCAGGCGCCGCGTCCGCAGGTCGAGCGCGTAGACGTTCCCGTTCCAGGCGCCGAAGTAGTCGACGTGGTCGCGCACGATCGGCGACGACTCGATCGGCGATCCGACCGGGTAC
>Ga0070741_10018772_pt1 | contig 11144 bp, 9 predicted proteins | sample Coa_R1_4_FD_66440 | JGI IMG/M metagenome (GOLD analysis project Ga0070741, IMG submission 66440) | Surface soil microbial communities from Centralia Pennsylvania, which are recovering from an underground coalmine fire - Coalmine... | ecosystem: Environmental > Terrestrial > Soil > Unclassified ...
GCCGCTTGATCGTGCCATTTGGCCCGCGGCGGATGACAGGCGTGGTGCTGCGCTGTCACGATCAGGCGCCTCTGATGGCGACGAAGGATGCTTTACGACTTGTGGATCCCGAGCCGGTGCTGGACACGGACCTGCTGGAGTTAGGGCGCTGGATTGCGCAGTATTATTGCGCGCCGCCGGGAGAAGTGCTGCGGGCGATGCTGCCCCTGGCGGCGGATGTTCGCGGCGGCAAGACCTGGGCGCTGACCGATGCGGGACGCGATGCGGCGCGGCAGCTTCTTCTGGATTCTTCTCCGGACGATCCTGCGGCCCGAATCCTGCAAATGCTCGAGCGCCGCCCGCTATCGGCGGCCTACCTGAATCGCGCCTTGCCCCTCGCCGATAAAACTCTGCGCACGCTTGAACGCCGTGGATTCATTGTTGCCGAGCAGGTCCAGATCGAGCGCGATCCGCTGCGCGCTCCGGCGGGCCACCTGAGAGTTGAAGTGACCGGCGCGCAGCCCGACGTCCGGCTGCGCAAGGCCGAGCGCGAGCTTCTCGCTTTCCTTTCGCTGCACCCCGGCTCGCACAATCTGAAAGAGATCGAGAGCATGGTGCGGAACGCCAGCCCGGCCGCGCGGTCGCTGGCCCGGAAGAACCTCGTGAATTTGCGTCCGGAGCCGATCACGCCCGCAACGGCCGGACCCGTTCGCGCCCCGCATACACTGAACGCAGCGCAGCAGGCTGCCTTCGAGCAAATCCGGGGCGCTCTCAATTCCAAACAATTCCGAAGCTTTTTACTGCAAGGCGTGACCGGCTCCGGCAAAACAGAGGTGTACTTAAACGCCATTGACGCGGCGCTTGCGCACGGCCGGGGCGCGCTGCTGTTAGTCCCCGAGATTGCCCTCACACCGGCCATGGCGGGCCAGTTCTTCTCACGATTCGGCGACCGAGTGGCAATTCTGCACAGCGCATTCACAGACCGCGAACGCTCCGATCAGTGGCGCCGCATTCGCTCCGGCGCCGCCGGCGTGGTGGTGGCGACGCGCTCAGGCGTCTTTGCTCCCGTTCGCAATCTCGGATTGATTGTGGTGGATGAAGAGCACGACCCGAGTTATAAGCAGGAGGAGACGCCGCGATACAACGGGCGCGACGTCGCGACCGTGCGCGCCCAGCAGGCCGGCGCCTGCGTGATACTGGGATCGGCCACACCCAGTCTCGAAAGCCGCTACAACGCCGAGCGCGGTAAGTATACGCTGCTTGAGCTTCCGGAACGCATCAATCAGCGGCCCATGCCCGAGGTCGAGCTGATCGACATGCGCGCCGAATTTCTGGAGACGCGCAAACAGGCGACGTTTTCGCGGCGTTTGCTTGAAGCCATCGGCGGGCGGCTCGCCGGCGGCGAGCAGGTCATCGTGCTGCTCAACCGGCGCGGGTTTTCGAGCTTTGTAGCGTGCCGCGCCTGCGGCGAGCGCATTCAGTGCGTCAACTGCTCCGTAACCCTCACGTTTCACCGCCGCGACCGCCGCTTATTGTGTCATTACTGTAACTACGCCGAAAAGGTCCCTTCGGTTTGCCCCAAGTGCCAGAGCGAGCACATTTATTTTCTGGGCCTCGGATCGGAAAAGGTGGAAGACGAGCTGCACCGCGAATTTCCGAAAGCGCGCATTGCCAGGCTCGACCGCGATACCGTAAGCGGCAAACGCCAGTATGAGACGATTCTCCAAGGCTTCCGCGAGGGCGGCTACGACATTCTGGTGGGCACGCAAATGATCGCCAAGGGACACGATATTCCCAACGTCACGCTCGTGGGCGTCGTGTCGGCGGATGTTGGGCTGGGCCTTCCCGACTTTCGCGCCGCAGAGCGAACATTTCAGCTGCTCACGCAAGTGGCGGGCCGCGCCGGCCGCGGTCTGCTGCCCGGCCTCGTCTTGATTCAGACCATCAATCCGGACCACTACGCCATTCGCATGGCTGCCGGCCACGATTATCGAGCATTCTATGAAAAGGAGCTGACGTTCCGCCGATTCATGCGCTATCCCCCGTTTAGCGCAATGGCCAACCTGCTTGTGCGCGCGGAGAAGCAGGAGGAGGCCATGCGCTTGAGCACCGAGCTGGCAGGCTACCTGACGCCAGCGCCGCCGGAGATCAAGATTCTCGGACCCGCTGAAGCGCCGGTGCAGCGATTGCACAGCGAGTTTCGCTATCAACTTCTAATCAAGTCGGCGAGCCGCAAAATTCTGAACGGGCTGCTGTGCCGCGCGCGGACCTATGCGCTCGAACACAGATGGAAGGCCACCACACTGGTCATCGACGTGGATCCTATGACACTGCTGTAGCCACGACCGCTACACTGAGGATCGATGCCTCGAACCGTCCAGGCCACCCGCTACGTGACGCCCTTCCGCGAAGGCGGCTCGTTGCCCGCGCTGGTCGAAGCAGATGATCTGGGTCTTTACGTGTTGAAGTTTCGCGGGGCCGGCCAGGGTCCGCTGGCACTGGTGGCTGAAATTATCGCCGGCGAGATCGGCCGTAAGCTAGGCCTCAATGTGCCGGAGCTGGTGTTGATGGAAGTGGACGCGGCGCTTGGGCGCAACGAACCCGATGAGGAGATCCGGGACCTGCTCCGGGCAAGTGTAGGATTGAATCTTGGAGTGGACTTCCTTCCCGGATCGGTTATGTTCGACCCGGCGGCGGGCGACCTTGCCGAGCCGGAACTGGCTTCCGCCGCCGTGTGGTTTGATGCCTTCGTGACCAACGTGGACCGGACCGCGCGTAATCCGAACATCCTCTGCTGGCACAAGTCGCTCTACTTCATCGACCACGGCGCTGCGTTGTATTTCCATCACGATTGGAGGGACCCACTGGCCAGCGCACGATCCAGGTTTCCACTGATTCGCGACCACGTTCTGCTGCCCTGGGCGGCTCACATCGAACGAATCGATCGCAAGCTGCGCGACCGGCTCAGCACAGAAGTCTTCCGGGGAATCCTCGAATGGGTGCCGAACGCCTGGCTTTTGCCGGAGCCGGACGTCCTTACGCCGGCTGACAAGCGTGCCGGTTACGTTGATTTTCTATCCGAGCGCCTTGCCCAAGCGCCATTGTTTGTCAAGGAGGCCGTTCGTGCCCGCACTGCACTCGTATGACTATGCCATTCTGCACGTGGTGCCGTGCGCCGAGCGGGGAGAGTTTGCCAATGCCGGTGTGGTGCTGCATTGCGGCGAGCTGAATTTTCTGGAAAGCCGGGTGCATGTGGACGAGCGGCGGCTGCTGGCGCTCTGGCCAGGTCTGGATGTAAATCTGGTCCGGCAACATCTCGAAGCCTTCCCGAGAATCTCCGCCGGCGGTCGCGATGCCGGCCCTATCGGCGCACTAACGCGCAGGGAGCGTTTTCAGTGGTTGGTTGCGCCGCGCAGCACCATGATCCAGGTTTCGCCCGTGCATAGCGGACTCTGTGATTCCCCGCGGGCAACGCTTGATGAATTGTTTCGCAGGCTGGTGCTGCTGTAAAGATTTCCTTGCTTTTCACTTTTTCTTCGCCAACAATAGCGAAAGAGGATCACAACGCCATGGCACTGACAAAGCGGCAGAAGCAGGTGGTGGATCTGATTGCGCACTTCGTTGACGAAAACGGCTACAGCCCCAGTTATGAGGAGATCGCACGCGGGCTGCATCTGGCCTCTCTGGCAACTGTACACAAACACATCTCCGCGCTGGTCGCCAAGAACTACTTGAAGCGCGGTTTCAATCAGAGCCGCTCGCTCGATCTTGGGCCGAAGTACATTCAGGAGCAAAAGCGGCATCGGCAGGATACGGCGGGCGCGGCGGAAATTCCGTTACTCGGGCGGATTGCGGCGGGTGCTCCGGTGGAGGCGCTCGAGCAGCAAAATACGTTGAGCTTCTCCGATTTCGCTGGTAATCCCAATACATTTGCGCTGGAAGTGCGCGGTGATTCGATGATCGAAGACCACATCTGCGACGGCGATATCATCCTGCTGGAGCGAGTCGAGCAAGTGCGCGACGGGGACACGGTCGTGGCGCTGGTGGCCGGCTCAGAAACTACGCTAAAGCGGTTCTATCGCGAGCCCGAAGATCGCATTCGATTGCAGCCTGCCAATTCTTCGATGGCGCCTATCGTAGTCCCAGCGAAGGACGTGCAGATTCAGGGACGTCTGTTGGCCGTTTTGCGAAAGTATCGATAGAGTTGTTCGCTACGCCGACAGTGAACGGCTGCGAAGCTCGCGTTCGGCCCGCAGCCAGTCTTCTTCGGGTGAGCCGCCCTGGCAGCCGCGCGCTTCCCAATATGAATACGCGAGACGGGCCACTTCTGCGGCATCGGGAGTGTACGCGGTAGTCGCGGATTCAGCGTTCGGCGTCTGCTCTTCGGAAGGCGCTGCCTCCACATTCGCCGCACCAGCGGTCTTTGTGGAGTGTTTTGCGCGCGGCGACCGGCTCTTTGCACGGGACACAGCCGCACCCGCACCGACGGACTCTGAATTTGTGACGATTTTCTTTGCCATGCTTGCGATATTCTCCCAAGGATAACTGCTTCTGGCATTTTAACAAACGGCCATTCAGCCCCGGATCGAAAGTTTGTATCGGCTCAATAACAGAGTGCGTTTTCAGACACTGTTGTCCGGACTGGTGTATAGTTAATTTAGCTTGCGATCGCCAATTTCGGTATTCGTAATGCTCGCGCTTTGCGCGCCGGCTGTCAGGGCTGCAACGGAAGTGATTGCCGTCGATGTCGATGGCATCGTTCATCCGGTCACCGCAGAAAGCATCTCCCGCGCCATCGACCAAGGTAAGAATCGCAAGACCGCGGTAATCCTCATACGTCTGAATACTCCCGGCGGTTTGATGGAGGCGATGCGCGAGTCGATCGAAAAGATCGTTGCCTCGCCCATACCTGTTGTGACGTACGTGACGCCGAGCGGAGGACGCGCCGCATCAGCGGGCTTCTTTATTCTGGAGGCCGGCGATGTTGCCGCCATGGCTCCCGGCACCAACACCGGTGCTGCGCATCCCGTAATTCTCGGGTCGCAAATGGACCCGGTAATGAAGCAGAAAGTGGAGAACGACGCTGCCGCATCGCTGCGCAGCATTGCCTCCAAGCGGGGCCGCAACGCGGAGCTGGCGCAAAAAGCAGTCTTCGAAAGCCGTTCCTTTACCGACAAGGAGGCTCTGGAGGATCGGCTGATCGACTTGATCGCTACGAGTGAAACAGACCTGCTGGCAAAGCTTGATGGTCGCGAGGTTGCGCGCCTCGACGGATCCCGGCAAGTTCTCCACACAGCCGGTGCGGTCATCGTTCCATATGAAGCAACTCTGCGGGAGCGCATACTTGCCGCGATTGCCGATCCGAACGTAGCCTTAATTATTCTGATTATCGGGGCGCTGGGAATTTATATCGAATTTTCCTCGCCCGGGCTGATCGCGCCGGGAGTTGCCGGCGCCATTCTGGTGCTGCTCGGCCTATCGGCCATTTCCGTGCTTCCCATTAATTGGCTTGGCGCCGCGTTGCTCCTGCTGGCGCTCGTGCTGTTTGTACTTGAAGCGAAATTCACCTCGCACGGCATTCTCGGCGCAGGCGGCGCAATCGCTATGGTGCTCGGTGCGACGATGCTGATTGACAGCCCGCTTCCGGAGCTGCGTATACGGCTCAGCACTGCAATCGCTGTCGCCCTACCATTCGCGGCTATCACAATGCTCTTGCTCACGCTCGTGGTTCGCGCGCGCAGGAGCAAAGTGATTACCGGGACCGACGGCATGCTGGGCGAAACCGGCATCGTGCTGAGCGCCGTCGCGCCGGAAGGAAAGGTGTTCATCCGCGGCGAATATTGGGACGCGATATCTCCCGTGCCCATTCCATCGGGCGCGCGCGTGCGGGTGACTGCCGTGGACCGGCTGAAACTGGTCGTAGAACCCTTGCCGGAAAGCACTGGAGGTGCATATGCCTGACGTCACTCTTGTATTCGTGATCATCGTCGCCGTTTACCTGCTCTCCTCGATCAAGATTCTCCGCGAGTACGAGCGCGCCGTCGTGTTCCGACTGGGCCGGGTGTTGCCATCGGCGAAGGGTCCCGGAATCATCCTGGTCTTTGCTCCCATCGATCGCATGGTCCGCGTTTCACTGCGCATCGATACACTGGAGGTGCCTTCCCAGGACGTGGTCACGCGCGATAACGTCACTGTCAAAGTGAATGCGGTGATTTATTTCCGCGTGATCGATCCGCGCCTGGCAATTATCGAGGTTGCAAATTTTCTTTACGCCACTTCGCAGTTGGCCCAGACCACCCTGCGCAGCGTGCTGGGCGAAGTGGAGCTCGATGAGCTGCTCAGCCAGCGGGAAAAGCTCAACGTGCGGTTGCAATCCATACTTGACCAGCACACATCGCCCTGGGGAGTGAAGGTGACAATGGTTGAAGTAAAGCAGGTGGACCTGGCCGAGCAGATGATTCGGGCGATTGCCCGCCAGGCGGAAGCCGAACGCGAGCGCCGCGCCAAGATCATTCACGCCGAGGGCGAATACACCGCTGCCGAAAAGCTCGGGATGGCAGCCGAGGTAATTCAGCGGCAGCCCGTGGCCATCCAGTTGCGATATCTGCAAACGCTAGTAGAAATCGGCGCGGAAAAGAACACCACCATTGTCTTCCCGCTGCCGATCGATATAATCTCAGGGTTGGGCCGTACGCTCGAGCAGATGCGCGGCTCTAATGGAGCTTCGTCCTCGCAAACATGAAAAACGACGAAACCGGCGAATTCGAGCTGGTCCTGGGTAACCGCCAGTTGCTGGCCGGTTTTCTTATTGTTGTCATCCTGTTTGGCGTGTTTTTCACGATGGGTTACATCGTGGGCCGCAACTCGGCGCCCTCGCCGCGGCTTTCGGGCGCATCCGAGAGCGGGCAAAGCGCGAAGGCAGTGGATCTTCGGCCGGAGCGGCGCCAGTCGGCGTCGCCGTCCGCGCAACAACCGGCTGCGGCGCCTGCGGAAGCCGTGGGCTCAGGAGCGCCGCAGGCAACGGCAGACGGCTCTCCATCGCAGCCCGTGACCCAGGCCGCACGCGAGTCAGAAGCCACAAAAGCCGAGCCCGCGCCGAGCGAGACCGCTACCGCTCCCCAGACTTCAGCCATAGCCTCCGGCCAGACGTACCTTCAGGTGATGGCCGTGCGCCGAGCGGAGGCCGAGGTTGTTCTGCGTAGTCTGAAGGATAAAGGTTTTCCCGCCACCTTAGCGCCCGGACCCAGCGACCTGCTGCGGGTGCTCGTGGGGCCGTTCCGTGATGTGGGCTCTCTCGGTAAGGCCAAGGCGGATCTGGAGAACGCGGGCTTTCATCCCCTCGTGAGAAAATAAGCACGAGTGAGCGAGACTCTCGTGCAGATCGGCAGCGTACGTCCGCGCTTGCCTCAATGGGCTTGGAAACCGGCCAGGCACTCTGAATCCCTTTTACGTCTCAAAGCGGATCTGCGACGGCTGAATCTTCATACCGTCTGCGAGTCGGCCCGGTGCCCGAACATCCACGAGTGCTTCCACCGCGGCGCCGCCACTTTCATGATTCTCGGAAATCTGTGCACGCGCGGCTGCGGATTCTGCTCGGTTCCCAAGGGATCGCCTTCAAAGCACGACATGAGGCTCGATCCCGATGAACCCGCCAACGTGGCTCGCATGGCCGCGATGCTCGGGCTCAAATACGTCGTGATCACCAGCGTGAACCGCGACGATCTACCTGACGGTGGCTCCGGGCATTTCGCGGAAACCGTACGACAGGTCCGCAGCGCTTTGCCTCGCGCTCGGATCGAAGTCCTTACCCCGGACTTCTGCGGCGACCGGAACGCTGTGGCACGCGTTCTCGACGCCGGGCCGCATGTTTTCAATCACAATATGGAAACCGTGGAGCGCCTTTACCGCCGTGTCCGCCCGCAAGCCGATTACCGGCAGTCGCTCGAAGTGCTGGCCTTCGCGCGGCAATATCGGCCGGATGTGCTCACCAAGTCTGGTTTCATGGTGGGCCTCGGTGAGCGCCACTCTGAGGTTCGGGAATTGCTGCGGGATCTGCAAGGCGCCGGCGCGGATGTCGCTACAATCGGGCAGTATCTACAGCCAACACGCCGCAATCTGCCTGTGGCTGAGTATGTCTCACCGGAGCACTTCGAGGAGTACCGCGCCTACGGGCTGTCGCTCGGATTCAAAGCCGTGTTCAGCGGACCTCTGGTGCGAAGCTCGTATATGGCGGAGATGGTAAACGAAGAGGCCCGGCGGACCGAACATTGACTTTCCTGCTGGCCCTCGCCTCGGCTGCCCTGCTCATTCTCACCTTTCCCAGATTTGAGCTGTTCTGGCTTGCACCTGTAGCGCTCGCGCCTCTGATTTTCTCTGTCGCGCGCGAGCGCCGGCCGGGGCGCCGCTTTTTACTCGGTTATGCGGCGGGTATCGTGTACTGGTTTGGAATCTGTTATTGGATTCAGTTCGTACTCGCGTTTCACGGCGGGCTGGGCGATGTGTTGGGGTGGGCCGTCTTTCTGCTGTTCTGCCTCGCCAAAGCCGTCCACATGGGTGTTTTCGCGTGGCTGGCCGGTATTCTGGTGCGGCGCTGGTGGGCCATTCCCGCCGTGGCCGCCCTGTGGGTCGCGATTGAGAGCAGTCACACGTTTCTCGGTTTTGCATGGCTGGCGTTGGGAAATGCCGCCATTAACCAGGCGCTCACCCTTCGCCTCGCGCCGTACACGGGTGTATATGGCATTTCATTTGTATTCGCCATGCTCGCAACGGGGCTGGCCATCGCCGCTCTCGGCCGCCCGCGAATCCAGCTTCTATGGCTGGTAGCTCTTCCATTCTTGGTTTTTCTTCCACGCCTGCCGGACGCGCAGCGCGGCCAGCAGTCGGCCGTCCTGGTACAGCCGGATATTTCCGAAACGGCGCAGTGGGATTCGGCTTCGGTGGATCGTATGGAACGCGACCTGGTCTCCTTATCTTTGCGTGCCGCAATGACGGGTCGCGAGGAAACACCCTCGATTATCGTCTGGCCCGAGGTGCCGTCTCCCCTCTACTACGATTCCGATCCTCGCCTGCGCACGTATCTGGAAAATCTGTCGCACCTGAGCCGCGCTTACGTCTTGCTTGGCGTGGTAGCGCACACCGCGCGCGGAGAGCCGCTCAACTCGGCGCAACTGATCTCGCCCGCTGGCGCGCCCGTGAGCCGCTATGACAAGATCGAGCTTGTCCCCTTCGGTGAGTTCGTCCCGTGGCCTTTCGGTTTCGCCAACAAGATCTCAACCGAGGTTGGAGATTTCGTCCCCGGTAATCGCGTGGTGGTCTCCCCCGTTGGCGCCAATCGGATTGGCGCTTTCATCTGTTACGAGTCGGTATTTCCAAACCTTGTGCGCCGCTTCGTGGCGAATGGAGCCGAAGTGCTATTTAACCTCTCCAACGACGGATGGTTCGGCAAGAGCGCGGCGCGCCGCCAGCACCTGCTGATCGTGCGGATGCGCGCAGCCGAGAATCGCCGCTGGATCTTGCGCTCCACCAACAACGGCATCACAGCGACCATTGATTCGGCGGGGCGGCTGCGCGGCGCTGTGCCCGAATATGTTCAGGCCGCGTCGCGGACAGGTTTTTCTTATCTCCGGGAGCAGACCTTCTACACTCGGCACGGCGAATGGTTCGCGATTACGTGCGCGGTAATAGCTGCTGTGCTGCTTGCACTACCTGTCGCACGCCAAGCGATTACTGAATGGGCAGGTTGACCGTCCTGGATGCGATTCCGTTCACCGTAACCGCTACCGGTTGAACACCGGTTGCAACATTTGCGGGCACGTCTACGTTCAGTTGGTAGAGACCGGGAAATCCAGGAGCCAGCCCGCTGAAGCGAACGTTCGCGGGCATGCCCCCAATAGTGACGGCGGGCGTGGCTGTCGTCTGCGCCAGCGGTTGCGCGGGCGCAGGATCGCCGCTCGCCGGACCGTTACTGACCGGACCAAAACCGTTCCCGAACAGCGAGATCGTCTGGCCGCGCCGTGCCGGATTGCCCGTTGTGATTACATTCAGGCCCGCATCGAGAGCGGCAGCCACACGGTTGGTCGAAGTTCCGATTTCGAAGATTGCTGGTGAGTAATCCGATATCGGCACGGTGGCCACTTGACCGAGCGAATCGCCGATAGTTACTTTGACGAACGCGGATGTCTGCCCGCGCAACTCCCACGGCACTTGCACATTCACCTGGTTGGGGCTCACGAACACCATGCGCCCAGGCACGCTGATGCCGGCCGAGGGCACATCGAAGGAGACACTCACGTTCAGAAGCGACAGCGGCAAGGTCGTGGTAGTCTCAGCCGCCGTATCGTCGCTCAGCCCCGTGCCGAAGATGGAAATGTAAGATCCGGGTGCGACACCGTTGCCAACGCTAAAGCTGGCGCCGTTGACCACACCTTGACTGGCAATCACCGGCTGCGGGCGCGCTGATCCCGTGAAGGAAACCCTGAGGCCGCCGGCCGACGCCTGAAATTGCTGGACTCCCGGAACAGATCCCAGGATGGCTTGAGCGGCGGCGATGCCGTTTGCGTCCGTCTGCGAATCCGGATTCTGGATCACGCCGCCGCCGCGGACCACCCGAAACTGCACAGGCGCGCCGGCAACCGGAAGGCCGAACTGATCGATGAGTTTGAACGCGAGAAGGCCGTCAGGAACGCTCTGCCCGACCGTGCCGGCAAACCCATCACCGCTCAAAGCGAACATGTCGAAGGCAACTCCGTCGCCGACCGCGAACATATATGGCACCTGGAGCGGAACCGTGGAGCCCTGCACCGCGATCACACCTTCGTAAGTTCCCGGAGGTGGTACGGTGCCTGTGAGCCGCACGGATACATCGCGCGCCTGGCCGGCATTGAGCGAGAAATTGCTCGTGTCGAGCAGGACCTGCGTAGTTGGAGCGGAGGTGCGCGCAGAAACAACCAGACTCAGCGAGACCGGCGACTGTCCGGTATTTGTGAAATGCAGCGTTTTCGCAGGTGGCAAAGCGGTTGAAGTCAAAGCCCCGAACGAAATTGTGGCCGGCTCGATCGTCACCGTAGTCGATGCTGCCTTACCGGCATCGAGCTTGCCGGCTCCAGCCGCATTCTCGGAGGCCACTGAGCCCGAATCGGTCACGGTAGCCGATGCCGTATTGACAA
>Ga0070741_10018773_pt1 | contig 11144 bp, 12 predicted proteins | sample Coa_R1_4_FD_66440 | JGI IMG/M metagenome (GOLD analysis project Ga0070741, IMG submission 66440) | Surface soil microbial communities from Centralia Pennsylvania, which are recovering from an underground coalmine fire - Coalmine... | ecosystem: Environmental > Terrestrial > Soil > Unclassified ...
CCGGATATGACCGTCATATCATATCTGGTCCCTTTTTGCGCGACCCCTGAAGCGAATAGTCTCCTCCCAGGCCAGGGCCTTTTCCTGTGTGCCTCGCCATTGCTCGCTTTTGGCCGCTTCTCATGCTATACTCTGAGTGTTGCAGGCAAAAAATGACCTGGTGAATCCATGAGGAATTGAAACCCCGCGAACAAGAAGAACATGATCAGGCTAATAGTGAGGCTAAACGGCCAGGGGAATCCGTTGGGATTTGACAGTATTCGATACCGAAACAAAAAAGAGAACTGGGTATGGTCAAGAGATCATACCCAGTTCTCTTTGTCATGCTCCAGGGCGTTTTCTTAGGAAGAGTCGAGCATACGGAGCTACCTGTTGACCAGGGCAAGCTGCACCCACATTGCCCACGCTCATGAGGCGCTACCAGGCGCGATGTAGAGACATCTCCCAGATCGATGATCCTCTGATGATCTGCCTGGCTCTCGATAGAGGCGGCTACTAGGAAGAGAACTGGGGGATCAGAGGCCGAGAACAGGCGAAGACGATGCTGCTCTCTATCCTCATCCGTGTGTCGGCCCGCAAAATGCCAGACGTAGGATCTCGTTTGCTTTGGCAAACAAGAACGTGATCATGAGCGTGGTCATCGTGGTCAGGGTGATCACGGGAAGTAAAACAGAAAGCCGCCTGGAAAGCTGTCTCAAGCTTCGTGTGACCAGAATGACCACGGTGACCACGCTCAACTCCAAAAAAGAGCATCGCCGTGATCCACGCGAAATGCAGCACCTCGCTCAATCGGCAGATGTGCGAGCCTCATCAGTGAGGAACGATGCTCGTGCCAGACGCAACCGGCATGCGAGAAAGACCGCATCCATCGCGCCTGGTCGGAATCCTCCCTGGCCAGCGTGTTGATAGTCAGGGTCGTTTGCGAGGCATGGAGTGATGCAGTGGCTACGCTCGCTGCCTCGCGGCACTTCCCGTCTCGTTGAGCAGGCCAATCCAGCTGCGGCAGATCTACTGCGTCTGTGTGCTTTTCTTGATCCTGATGCCATCGCAGAACCGCTGCTGACTGAGGGCGCACACTATCTGGGTGAGGTCCTGGCTCCAGTAGTGGCTGATCCCTTTGCCTTCAACCAGGCCATCGAGGAACTCCTCAAGTTTTCCTTGATCCGCCGCAATGCCGAGAGGCAGGTGCTCAGTGTCCATCGCCTGGTGCAAGCGGTGCTCAAGGACGCGATGCCAGAGGAACAACAGCGTCAGTGGGCCGAGCATGCGGTCCAGATGAGCGCTGGCAGGCCGTCGATCACCTGCTCACGCACGCGCTCGTCTGTGCCAACCTCATGAAGCAGTACCAGCTGGAGTCTTCCCAAGCAACAAGACTGCTTGATCGAACTGCCACCTATCTGCAAGATCGCATGCTCTATCGTGAGGCTGAAGGGCTCTTCCAGCGTGCTCTGGCTATCGCTGAGAAAGTGAGAGGCCCTGGCCATCCCAACACTGCCGCAACCCTCCATAATCTGGCAGGACTGTATCGGAACCAGGGCCGATACGCAGAAGCTGAGTCACTCTATCAGCGTGCTCTGGCTATTAAGGAGAAAGTGAGAGGCCCTGACCATCCCGACACTGCCATAACCCTGGGTAACCTGGCAGAACTGTATCGGAACCAGGGCCGGTATGTAAAAGCCGAGCCGCTCTATCAGCGTGCCTTGGCTATCTTTGAGAAAGCGCTTGATCCTGACCATCCCTCCATTGGCACAACATTGGAGCACTACGCAACTCTGCTACGAGATCTGAAACGAGAGGGAGAAGCCGTTCGACTAGAAGCACGAGCCAGGACCATACGCGCCAAACACCATGCGTGATACGTTTCTGTTGTACAAAGAGAGCTGGAGATGATCGAGAGACCCATCCCGCTCTGGCACGTTCTGTTCTAGAAGTTCCCTGTGGAAAGAGTCAAGAAGCGGCCAGCGCCTTCCCTGCAAACTGGTGGATCCTCACGCTCATGAAACACGACGAGACGCTCTGCACAGACAGCTACCAGGAAGATCATCAAAGGATCATCGGTCGATAGTCGGCAACGTGACGTATGATCTGAGGGGTCTATCCCCTTCGGGCCAGCGCGTCTATAACCGCAAGCATTCCATAAATGACCGCTCTATGTTATAATGCTGCTCGACGTGGCTCTATGAGTGGGCCTCTGAATATTTGGGGAGTCAACATCTGACAGTGTATTTGACAGTAGCCTCACGCGATTTTGACCGATGGGGACAGATGAGGATATATAAAGACCTCGCCCTACAAGTACGGTTGTGTAACGGAACCCCATCAAAAAAGGGGGTGAAAATGGGGACATTTGACCTTGCGCATCACAAAGTAAGGTCGTATCAATTGTGATTGGACGCGATTGACTGCTCCCACCAGGCAGCAATTCGCGTCCTATACATGCACCCCAACTCTCTATCTCCTCGGGATGGGGAAGTGTGAACTCAACACGTACCGATACTACGTATAATATTCAGAGGTTGGTGGGCATGGTATACTAGCAAGGACTTATAGAATATTATCGCGATAAGCAAAACGGTATAGTTATTGAGGAGAACAGGTTACGAATGGATGAGATGCAAAACGGAAGCAACACCAAAAACAATCCCAATGCCAATCAGGGTGTACCCGTCCACTTTGTGAGCCGCGACGAACTCAGTCGAGACGAGCAGGCATGGACGGATCGTGGCAATGCAGCAGCTCAACGCGGTGATTACGAAGAGGCCGCCGATGCCTTCATGCGTGCTGTGGAGACCAGTCCTGAAGATGCGCGTGCGCGCTACAACCTGGCGTTGGCCCAACAATATCTTGGTGATCAGGAGACGGCCATCGCCGGGTACCGACGTGCTATTGACCTTGATCCGCAACTGATTGATGCGTATATTAACCTTGGCAATCTTTATGGCGAGTTGGGCATGTATGAGGAGTCGTTGGAGACGTTCCAGCAGGCTTTAGAACTGGAGCCTGAGAGCGATGAACTCTATTTGAGTGTGGGCGATGCTTATCGCTCTCAGAACCTCTACCAGGACGCTATCCAGGCATATCGTCAAACGCTCATGTTCAATCCTGATAACGTAGTGGCAACTGAGAATTTGCGCGATGTGCGTGAACGCGTCAATGACCAGTGGCGGCGTGTGATGGACCTGGAGAGGCGTATTGACGACGATCCTTCTGATGCGGCTCGCTATGCGGACCTTGCCAGCCTCTACCTGGATATGCATCGCTATGATGACGCGCTCTCTACTGCCAATCAGATGCTCTCGCTCGATCCTGATGGCAGAGCTGGCTATGACATGCTGGCTGCTATCTATGAGCAGATGGGCGAGCGTGACCAGGCGGCAGATATCTACGCACGGATTGTGGAGATGGACCCCAACGACGCGGAAGCCTGGGAGCACCTGGGCACCTGGCGTTCCTTGCAGGGAGACACCGACGGGGCCATTCAGGCGTATTCACGTTCTATCCAGCTTGATCCCCAGCGCATCACTGCTCGTTTCAGCATAGCGGAGACTTATCTGGAGTCAGAGCGCTATGATGAAGCCCTCTCGATCTATCGGGGCTTGGTTGATCAGGCTGAGCGTGGCGAATTGCAGGCAGATGATCTCGCAGCTGCGTACGCGGGTCTTGCTGATACCTACAATTCGCAAGAGCGCTACAACGAGGCTATTGAGGTCGCTGAGACCCTGCTGGAGCGCTCCGAGGACGATCCAGAGGGGTATTACCAGCTTGCCACGGCTTACGACGGTCTGGGGCGTACTGACGAAGCGCTTGAGAACTATCAAAACGCGATTGTCAGTGACCCGCTCAACGCGGATTATTACAACGACTACGCCGATACGCTACGGGAGGTCAAGCGCTACGACGAGGCGCTGGATACGATCCATCAGGCTATCGCCATCGATCCTTCAATGATCGTTGCCTACGAGACAATGGCGCAGATCTACGAGGAGATGGGACGTAGCGAAGATGCCGCAGCAGCGATGAGCCAGGCTTCTGCTCTTCGTTCAGTCACCGAAGAGCAGGACTAAAATGAGCAAAAGCACAGATTCACCAACGGTCAGGGCCGCGCCCTGACCGTTGGTGAATCTGTGCTTTTGCTCATTTTAGCCTGGCTTTTTCTCTATTATTTCGGCGAAATCTTCTAGATCGCTCAGACGCTGCCGAATATGGTCATATAGCAGATCATGGCTGAGTGTATCGGGATCATGGAGAAGCGAATCGCGCAGGTTGATAAGCACTTCTAGCCGATAAGCCAGGGGCCGTGGAATGATCTGGTGTGTTGCGGCTATGCTTAGCAGTTCGTGATGATCCTCTGGACGCCGCAGGCCGAATGCGGAGATCAAGGTACTACATATATACAGGCAGGCTTCAATTGCCAGCTGTAGATACCGTTCTGCCAATCCATAGACGCGATAATCCGTTGTGAACTCTTCACGTGAGGTCTTCCCCAAATCGCCTAGAATGTTCACCGAGGTACGTAACAGCTTGAGATGGTGCTGTACGTGCTCTTTGTCAATCGGCATCAACTGTCCATAGAGGCGACGGCTCAGCGCTTGATTCTGGATCTCATCGAACTTCTTAAAATCCAGGTAATCCATCACAGCCTTCGTCTCAAACGAGACGCGCTGCTTCTCATCTCGGCTATAAAGAATCTGTCCGTACTTAATGACCTGGAGCTTGAGAAGGAGCGAGGCTTGATTCAAGATCATCACATCTATGTTGTCTGATTCCAGCCGTTTCGCCAGTTCGCTAAAGAAGTAAAGCTGGTAATCGAGAAATTGATCGGCTTTGATCTGATCCATCAAAAGGATAGCGATATCAACATCGGTCAGATGACCAAACGTGGTACGGTTCGAGAGTGCGCCGCGAAGATAGGCAGCATTGACCGGGCTTTGCGCGAAGAGTTGATTGAGGCGGGACTGCTTTTCAAACAAGTTCATCAACGACCTCCGAAAGAAACCCTGGACCTATCCAAGGCCGTTGGTTTGTAGAACGAACAAGCTGAACAAAACAAACAAAACGATAAAATCCTTTGAGTGTTAGATGGAATTCTCCTTTCTCTTATAATAATAACTATACCATAGAATCAGGCTAAAAGGTACCTCTATTCAGATAAGCTCGCGCCTGCGGCGCTCGCAAAATATTTCTACGCAACAATTTTTTCCGAGCTCAGCTCGGAAAAAATTGTTGCGTAGAAATATTTTGCGAGCGCCGCAGGCGCGAGCTTACCCCTCTACCCATTCTTCGCCGGTGGTTGCTACTTCTTTTTTCCAGATGGGCACGGTTGTCTTAAGCGTGTCGATAATGTAGCGGCATGCTTCAAATGCTTCGGAGCGATGAGGACTGGCTACCACGATGATTACGCTGGCCTCGCCGATCTCCAGGCGTCCGAAACGATGGGCCACAGCGACGTGTTCTATGCCCCAGCGCTGCTCGGCCTGAGCGATAATCTCGCGTATCTGTTGGCGTGCCATCTCTTCGTACACTTCGTACTCAAGATAGCGTACCTGTTTGCCTCGTGCGTTGTCGCGTACAACTCCCTCGAAGACAACGATGCCTCCTATGCTGGGATGACTCACGGCTGCCACCAGGGCCTCGCGGTCAAGTGGTTCGCGGGTAAGCTGAATTACTGGTTCCACGATGGACCTCCTCCACCCATAGGGGGTACAAATACCAGTTCATCGTTCTCGTGTAACGTTGTCTCTGCCGAGACATAGCGATGATTGACTGCATTGATTGCACGTGCCATTATCGTTTGCAGGCGTGGATAACGCGTCAACAATTGCTCACGTACAGTTGCGACGCTTGCCCCTTCGGGCACTATTATAGTCTCTTCGTTCCGCCCTACAGCTTCACGGAGCGAAGCAAAGTAACGAATATGTATGTTCATGTTGTGAAGTATAGCACAAAGCGCGGTGGGCGACCATACGTGCAAGTTGCGTGCTTGTTTTTCAAGAGAAGATTGTCTATACTGAAGCTAATACAATTACTCCATCGTCTAGGGAAGGAGTACTATAGGATGCATCATCAATCCAAAGAAGAAAATAGTTATGTAATCGATGTAGAAAGCGGAGCTGAGTTGGCTCGTCTGATGGACCGGGATGTGAAATACACAGAGGCAATGGGGAGCCTCTTACCTCCTGATCTGGATGGCTCAAATCTCCATGATATCCTTGATATTGCTTGTGGTCCTGGCGGTTGGGCAATGGATGTTGGCTTTGCTTACAGGCATATAAAGGTCATAGGTATCGATACTAGCCGTACGATGATTGACTATGCGCGTGCTCTTGCATCTGTTCGCAGACTTTCCAATGTGTACTTTCAGGTTATGGATGCCACGCAACCGCTCCAATTTCCCGAGTCCTCTTTTGATATGGTCAACGCACGTACCATAATTGGCTTTCTCTTAAAAGAGCAGTGGCCGAGCCTGATACAAGAATGCATACGTATTACCCGACCCGGCGGTGTCATTCGCTTGAGCGAGTGCGATGAGGTTGCGCGTACCAACAGCGAGGCATTTGAGCAGATGAATCGGTTGGTGATGCGTGCTTTCTCTCTAACCGGTCGTAGTCTCAGTTCTGATGGAGAAAACCTGGGAATTACCTAATATCTTCCGCGCCTTCTGTTGCAGGCAGGATATTCCGCGCTTCAAGAGCAAATGCACATGATTGACCTCTCTGCCGGGAGCACTGGACACGATATCCTTACAGACAACTACCTCACCGGTTTTACATTAATGCAGTCATTTCTCATCAAAGCTGGCCTGACGACTGAGGAAAAATGGCAGCAACTGCTCCAGCAAGCGGATATAGACATGCACATGCCGGATTTCCGTGGTTACACATACCTGAAGAGTGTTTGGGGAAGAAAGTCGCCTTCTGGTTAAGTACCTGGTAGAATATCGTTGTGAGCACTACAATAGAGATAAGACCAATGTAATTTTGAGCAACAGAAAGAAATCGGCATAGCTATGTCTATTCGCCAGACGTATGATGCGGTTATCGTCGGCTCGGGACCAAATGGCCTTGCCGCCGCAATTGTGCTGGCACAGGCTGGTTGTTCGGTCCTCATCGTTGAGGCAAAAGACACGATTGGTGGGGGTACCCGTTCGCAAGAATTGACCATGCCAGGCTTCGTTCACGATATCTGCTCGGCCATTCACCCTTACAGCTTGTGCTCACCGTTCTTGCGCCAGCTCCCGCTTGAACAATATGGCTTGCAATGGATACACCCCTCTGCTCCTCTGGCGCACCCTCTGGATGATGGTACCGCTGTGCTACTTGAGCGTTCTATCGAGGCTACAGGGGCAACTATGGGCTGTGATGCCCAAGCATACGCAAAACTCATGAGGCCGCTGATTGCTCATTGGGATGCCATCGTGCAAGCCTTTCTCGGACCATTGCGCCTGTCCCCATTGCTCCATCCCTTCGCGCTTGCTCCCTTTGGCCTGTCTGCCATTCGCTCGGCGCGTAGTTTTGCCGAGCATCGTTTTAGAGGAGACCGCGCTCGTGCCATCTTTGCCGGGGCCAGCGCTCACTCAATCCTACCACTGGAGCGCTCTCCTAGCGCAGCAGCGGGCCTTGTTTTGTGTATGATGGGGCATGTTGTCGGTTGGCCGCTTGCTCGTGGAGGTTCTCAGCAGATTGCTAATGCACTTGCCGCCTATCTGCACTCGCTCGGTGGAGAAATCGTCACTGGCAGAGAGGTCAAAAATATTGATGATCTGCCAGCCTCTCGTGCTATCTTATGTGACGTAACACCTCGCCAGTTGCTAAGCATTGCGGGACATAGGCTGCCAGATGGCTACAAACGCAGCTTGCAACGTTTCCGCTATGGTCCCGGCGTATTTAAGATCGATTATGCGCTCGACGGCCCCATACCCTGGAAGGCACAGGAATGCCTGCGTGCCGCTACTGTGCATGTTGGTGGTACGCTGGAAGAAGTTGCATCTGCCGAGCGTCAGGTATGGCAAGAGGTAACTCCTGAGAAACCATTCGTGTTGCTGTCGCAGCAGAGTTTGTTTGATCCAACACGGGCACCAGCGGGGAAGCAGACCGCATGGGCATACTGTCATGTTCCCAACGGATCGACCGTTGATATGACCGAGCGCATTGAGGCGCAAATCGAGCGCTTCGCCCCCGGGTTTCGTGAGCGTATTCTGGCACGTCATAGCATCAATGCCGTGGAGTTTGAGCATTATAACGCCAATTACGTCGGTGGCGATATCAACGGAGGCGTACAGGACTTATGGCAACTCTTCACGCGTCCAGCCATTCGTCCCGTCCCATATACTACTCCCGCGAGAAATATCTTTATCTGCTCCTCATCCACACCTCCAGGCGGGGGTGTACATGGCCTATGTGGTTACTTTGCAGCGCAGGCCGCGTTACACACTGTGCTATAAAATGTTATAACCTTTACTAATGAAAAGATCACAAAGAGCGTGAAGTGCTCTTTGTGATCTTTTCATTAGTAAAGATTGCTAAGCTCTGTTCACATTGGGTTGACGACTATCAATCAGCAAGAGGACGATGAGCGCCACTTCTATTGGCTTATCAATATATGCAAGAAGGTTTGGCGAGGCACCAGTGATCAAATACCACATGATGATGGTAACGGCCGCATAGACGATAAGTACCCAGCGAACAATGCTTCGATAGGCTGCCAGAGGCGGGAGGATGTATGCCAGAGCCAGAATGATATAGCCGGCGAAGTTGAGATAGAAAAGCGTCGAGAGCGGAACCGGAATCATTTGTAGGATTGAAGGGCCTAGCGTGGGAGGACGGTTTACCGGAGGGCCGCCTGGTAGACGATTTCCAATCCGGCCTGCTGCCCTGCCAGCTCCGCCTGCTGCTCTGCCAACGCCGCCTGCGAAAGAGCTTGTCATAATGCCGCGATAAAGATGGACCAGTCCTGTCGCCACGGCGAGAACGAAAATTGCAATTTGCCGTGGACCAACGTGTGAAATAGTCGTCGGTCTCAGAGTTGCATCACTCATTGTGTTTTGTCTCCTTTAAATCACTACAGGGTAATCCTTTCAATGTGATAAAACGCGAGGGTGCTCTCTAGAAGCGAGAGCGGAAAGAATTGACGCTCTGACAGAGCACCGTTGCTCTTATTCATGGGCGTATTGTAAAGGTATCTGGACTGATAGATACGTTTCCTTTGTACAAGATAGATATGAGTAAACCCGCAAGAATATGTAAAATTTCTGTAAGGTATATATATTGCTTGAAGCGCTCAAGTATATTGAAACGATCACATTGTTTTGTCATTATGGATTGGTTCCGTTTTACGAAGGCCTGGGTTTTAAGGTATACTCTTCGGAGGTGCTGATGCATCGCAAAGGTTCAACTAGCTAGGAGAAATATATTTTTCTGATGGACGCTACTACATTCGCAACAACAAATTTTGTGGCTCACTTACACGATAATCCGTATCCGGGGCGCGGCCTGGTGATTGGGCGTTCTTCTGTTGAAGATGCCTGGTTGATGATCTACTGGATCATGGGAAGGAGTGTGTCGAGCAGAAATCGCCAGTTTGTGGCTACCGGGGGGACGCTCAGGACCGAGCCTATTGATACGCGCTTGATCGATAATCCGAGTTTGCTCATCTATGAGGCTATGCTTGAACTTCCCGGTATCTATCTGGTCAGCAATGGTGATCAGACACGTACCATCTATGAAACGCTGCAATCTGGTGGTGCATTTGATGCTGCACTGGCAACACGAGAGCGTGAACCCGATGCGCCTCATTACACGCCGCGTATCAGTGGCATGCTCGATTTACGCCAGCGTCCTGGCTTTGTTACGCTGAGCATCTTGAAAGCCAACCCGGCGAACCCAGACAATACTGATCGCATCACCTATCGTCCGGCTACGCCTCCGCCCGGATTTGGGGTAGGTCTGACCACCTATCGCGGTGATGGTACGCCCCTACCCAGCTTCAGTGGCGACCCGCTCCTGTTGCCATGCGATGGCAGTGCCGAAGCTGTTCTGGATACCTATTGGGACGCCCTCAACGCGGAAAATCGTGTTGCTATTGCCGTTAAGCAGGTTGCGATGAGGGATGGCGTCAGTCGCATCCTCGTACGCAACGCGTAGCATCGCTGCTTCCTGCTCATTTTGTGCCAGGGAGAACCAGGAGTGAATGAGCAGCGGAGGGATGATGTACGATCTTGTCTGTGAGCGCCGCAGCATCACGATATCCCCGTTTTTGCCTGGTGAGGGTTTGCGTAATGCGTCGATGCAGGAGGCGTTTTCTGGCTGTGCTCGTCTCTTCGTATACCAGGTGATGTAGTTTCTCATGACGGAAGGCATAGATGAGCATATGCTCATTTATGCGTCTTAGATAATCTGTTGTTTCTGTTGTGTCCTGCATCTCCTGTATCAATCCCTGACCGATCAACTCTTCCAGGGCGATAACGATCTCTTCTTCGCTGCGACCGCTGGCTTCACATAGTGTGTCGAAATCGAATGTACGCCCAATAATTGCGGCTGCGCTGAGTATCCGGCGGCTGTCATCTCCTAATGCAGCCAGACGCGAAGAGAGCCAATCTGCTATGTCTCCAGGTAGTGGCCATTCGTCATCCTCGCTTATCAATTCTCCCTTTGACAAGGCTATCAAATATTCAGTTAGCAGGCGAGGTAGTCCTTCTGTTTCAGTGTAAAGCCGCTCGATCAATTCTTGTGGGGGATTTACAGGTAACATCTCGTGCGCAAGCTGCTGAATTGAAGATTGGCTCAAGCGCGGTAGGGATAACTGTGTTACATTTCTTGCCCGTTGCGCTTTGCTCAAGAGAAACTTGAGGCCCTGCATTGCACATGCGTGTGTACGCCACGTAATGATCAAGCAAACAGGATCTTCATATAGCCTGAGCATCAGATAACTCAGTAGTGCGCGGGTGCCACCATCTGCCTGATGAATATCATCGAAGAAGAGTATTCCTGGGGCCTTATTGGTGCAGAGGGCGAGCAATACCTGTCGTATGCCCTCAAAGAAACGGCTTTGTGCTCCCGGGCTATCCAATGGCGGGGATGGTGGCCGGCCAGGACATATTGTATCCAGTTCAGGTAGCAGGCGGGCCGCTTCGCTCAACCAATGTGCTG
>Ga0070741_10018774_pt1 | contig 11143 bp, 9 predicted proteins | sample Coa_R1_4_FD_66440 | JGI IMG/M metagenome (GOLD analysis project Ga0070741, IMG submission 66440) | Surface soil microbial communities from Centralia Pennsylvania, which are recovering from an underground coalmine fire - Coalmine... | ecosystem: Environmental > Terrestrial > Soil > Unclassified ...
CGGAGCGGGGCCCAGCCGTGCTCGTCTTCGAGGACCTGCACTGGGCCGACGAGGGGTTGCTCGACTTCGTGGACGGGCTCGCCGACCGGGTCAGCGGCGTTCCGCTGCTCGTCGTCTGCAGCGCCCGCCCGGAGCTGCTCGAGCGGCGCCCGGGCTGGGGCGGAGGCAAGCGGAACGCGATCACGGTCTCGCTGGCGCCGCTCTCCGACGAGGAGACGGCGCGGCTGCTGGCGGCGCTGCTCGACCGGCCGGTGCTGCCCGCGGACGACCAGGTCGCCGTGCTGCAGAAGGCCGGCGGCAACCCGCTCTACGCGGAGGAGTACGCGCGCATGCTCGCCTCCGGGCAGCTCGGCTCCGGCGAGGTGCCGGACACCTTGCAGGGCGTCGTCGCCGCGCGCATCGACGCGTTGCCCGTCGGGGAGAAGCAGCTGCTGCAGCAGGCGGCGGTGCTGGGCAAGGTCTTCTGGACGGACGCCCTCGTCGACCTCGCCGGGCTGGATCCCTGGCTGCTCGACGAGCGCCTGCACGCGCTCGAGCGCAAGGAGTTCGTGCGGCGGGAGCACCGCTCGGCCGTCGAGGGGGCGCGGCAGTACGCCTTCGTGCACGTGCTCGTGCGCGACGGCGCCTACGCGCAGATGCCGCGCGCGGTCCGCGCGCAGGCGCACGCACGCGTTGCGGACTGGATCGAGACGCTGCCTGCGGACCGTGCCGTCGAGCGCGCCGAGATGCTCGCCCATCACCTGACCGCGGCGATCGACTACGGACGCGCGGCCGGGGTCGACGTCGAGGCGCTGGTGCCGCGCGCGTCGGCGGCGCTCGTCGCCGCCGGCGATCGCGCCTGGGCGCTCGCCTCGCCGGCGACCGCGCTCGCGTTCTGGGAGCGCAGCAGGGCGCTCGACCCGTCCGCGCGGGACGACCCGCACGTCTTGCTGCGCGTCGGCCGCGCGCTCCTGTTGCTGCGCGGAGAGGGCGGGGAGGAGCTGGAGCGGGCCGCCGCGGAGCTGCGCGACATCGACCCCGCCGCTGCGGCCGAGGCGGACACGAGTCGCGGCGAGGTGATCTGGCAGCGCGGCGACCAGGCGACGGCGTTCGAGTACTTCGAGCGAGCCCAGGCTGCCGTCGCAGGCCTGCCGCTGTCCCCGCGCAAGGCGTACGTGCTCGGCCAGCTCGCTCGTTTCGACGCGCTCGCCGGACGCGCCGATCGGGCGCTCGTCTTGCTGGAGGAGGCGATCGGGACCGGCGAGGACCTGGCCGACGACGCGCTGCTGGGCGACCTGCTGAATACGAGAGCGATCGCGCGCACGTCGCTCGGCGACGTGGACGGCCTCGACGACCTCGAGCGGAGCCTCGAGCTGGGTCTGGCGGCCGGCTCGCCCTGGACGTCCCGGGCATACCTCAACCTCGCCTCCAGTCTGGTCGAGCTCCGGGGCGATCTCGCGCGCGCGGAGGCGCTTCTCCGCGAGGGGCTCGAGCTGGCGCTGCGCAGCGAGCTCCAGCTCGCCGTCAGGTGGTTTCGCGGCAACCTCGCAGACTGTCTCTTCCTGGCGGGGAAGTGGGACGAGGCGCTGCCGCTGGCGGAGCTGGAGATCGTCGATCCGACCGCGCACTACATGCAGACCGCGTGTCGCAGCGACCGGGGCTTGATGCTGCTGGCACGTGGCGACCTCGAGGGCGCGCTGGAGGATCTCTCCGTCGCGCTGGAGCTGGCGCGCTCGATTCGCGACCCGCAGGCTCTCTGGCCGGCGCTCGCCAGCCTCTCGCTCGGTCGAGCGGTCGCGGGCGACCGCGCCGGCGCCGGCGAGCTCCTGGGCGAGCTCGAGCGCCTCGCGGGCGGGACGGAGGGTCGATCCGGTCCCTGGATCATGTGGGTCGCAGCTTCCGCGCTCGAGCTCGGCGTCGAGGCGTCCGCGCTCACCACGTGCACTCCCGCGTTCCGCACGCCGTGGAGCGCTGCGGCCCAGGCGATCGTCGACGGCGACCTCGCCGCTGCGGCCGGGACCTTGGCGGGGATCGGGGCGCGTCCGTTCGAAGCAGACGTCCGGCTGCGGCTCGCCGAGCGCCTGCTCGCCGAGGGGCGGCGCGCGGAGGCGTCGCGCGAGCTGGCGCCGGCGCTCGCGTTCTACCGGGAGGTGGGCGCGCTGCGCATGGTCGCGAGGGCAGAGGCCCTGCTCCCGGTCGCGGGCTGACGCGCCGCGCGAGCCCGCGCTTACGACGCCGGCGCTCCGCAGCGGCGGAAGCTGACCGTCGCGCCGCCCCGCTCGCGCCAGGTCGCGACGCCGCCGTCGAGCACCGGCCGCGCGTCGTAGCCGTGCGCGACGAGGATGCTGGCTGCGATCGCCGCTCGCGCGCCGCTCTCGCACACGGTCACGATCGGCCGGTCGGTCGGCAGCCCCTCGCGGCAGGCGACGAGCAGCCGGTAGGGGATGTTGCGGCTGCCGGGGATGTAGCCGCCGTCGCGCTCGTCCTGCTCGCGCACGTCGACCAGCTCGGCGCCGGCGGCGAGCAACCCGTCCAGCTCGCCCATCGCCACCCAGGGGCTGCGCTCGGCACCGCCGCCGAGCACGTAGCCCGCGAGGTCGAGGAACGCGACCGAGCGCAGCCCGCGGATCGCGCGCGCCGCCTCGTCCGCGTTCGCCGCGAGCACGCAGACGGGACGCTCGGCGTCGAGCACGAAGCCCGCCTTGGTGGCGAAGCTCGAGCCGGAGACGGGCACGTTGATCGCCCCGTGCACGTGGCCGGCGAGGTGGTCTCGCACGGGCCGCACGTCGAGGAGCTGCGTGCCGGGCGGCGGCGCGGTCAGCTCGCCGGCCGGCGCCGGCGCGCCCAGGAACGGCCCCCGGTTGAGCGCCACGATGCGCCCCAGGTTGGGCGGCTTCGGCGCCGCGACCGCCGCCGACTCGGCCACGAACGCGTCCAGGTCGGCGAGCGACAGCATCGGGTTGAAGCGCCGCTCGAACCCGATCGTCGTCGACGCCTTGGCGCTCATCGCCTTGCCGCAGAGCGAGCCCGCCACGTGGCCGGGAAAGACCTCGACGCCGTCCGGCAGCTCGAGCAGCCGGCGCAGCGAGTGGAACAGCCCCTCGGCGCCCTCGACAGCGCCGACGGCGAGGTCGGGGCGGGCGGCATCGCCGACGAAGAGCGAGTCGCCGGTGAGGAGCAGCCAGGGCTCCTCCGCCCGGCTGCGGTCGACGACGGCGAAGCAGCAGTGCTCGGGCCGGTGCCCGGGCGTATGGATGCAGCGCAGCAGCACGTCGCCGACCTCGACCTCGGAGCCGTCCGCGAGCGGCTCGAAGGGGTACTCGGGCTCCGCCGCCGGGTGGATGTGCACGGGCAGGCCGTGGTCGAGCGCGAGGCGGCCGTGGCCCGACAGGTGGTCCGCGTGGGTGTGCGTCTCCAGCACCGCGACCAGCCGTACCCGGCGGCGCTCCGCCTCCCCGAGCAGCGGCTCGATCGCGTAGGGCGGGTCGACGACGACGGCGACCCCCTGCGCCTCGTCGCCGACAAGGTAGGAGGCGCAGCCGAGGTCGTCGTCCACGAGCTGCGTGAAGACCACGCGGCGACCGTAGCAGCCGGCCCCGCTATATCTCTTGAAGTCCCCGGGTCAGGGGCGGGCGCCGTCGGCGTCGCGTCCGCGCAGGCGGAGGAAGGCCAGCCCGCCCACGATGACCACGACCCCGACCGCGCCCGCGAGCAGGGCGGGCCAGAGATGCTCCTTCGGCGCCTCCGCCGCGGGCAGCACGGTGAGCGGCACCGTCCAGCGAACCGACCGGTGGTCGTCGTAGCGCTGCAGCACGCGCACCGCGATCGTCCCCGGCGCGCGGCGCGTCGTGGCGGCGACCCGGAACTCGAACGTGGCCGCCGGTCCCACCCGGCCGCCGCTCCAGACCGCGAAGCCGGGGCGGAGGTCGAGCTTCCAGCCGGGCGGCGGCGAGACGGGCGACAGCGCGACGCCCGCCGGCACGGTCAGGGTCACGGCGACGAGCGAGTGCGGCGGCCGCTCGTTCGGCGCGCTGAAGACGAGCGTCGTCCGCGCTCCGACCGTGAGCGAGCTGGGCAGCACGGTGACGTGGGCGGACGCGGCGGCGGGCAGGACGAGGAGCGCCGCCGCCGCGCCCAGCAGCGCGCGGCTCACAGCCCCAGGTGGCGGGCGATCACCATCCGCTGCACCTCGTTCGTCCCCTCGCCGATCTCGAGGATCTTCTGGTCGCGGTAGAGGCGCGAGATCGGGAACTCGTCCATGAAGCCGTAGCCGCCGTGGATCTGCAGCGCCCAGTTCGCCACCCGGTGGGAGAGCTCGCCGGTGTAGAGCTTCGCCTGCGCGGCCTCGAGCGCGAACGGCCGTCCCTGGTCCTTCAGCCACGCGGCCCGGTAAACGAGCGCGCGGCCGGCGGCGATCTCCGTCGCCATGTCGGCGAGGCGAAACTGGATCGCCTGGAAGGAGGCGATGGGCCGCCCGAACTGGTGGCGCTCGCGCGCGTACGCGAAGGCGAGGTCGTACGCTCCCTGCGCCAGCCCTACCCCCATCGCCGCCACCGAGATGCGGCCGCCGTCGAGGACCTCCAGGAACTGCCGGAAGCCCTGGCCCGGCTGGCCGAGCAGGCTGCCCTCCGGCACGGCGCAGTCGCGGAACGCCAGCTCGCGCGTGTCCGACGCCCGCCAGCCCATCTTCTTCATCGGCGCCGAGATCTCGTAGCCGGGGGTGCCGTTGGGGACGATCAAGTTGGAGATCTCGTCCGGGCCTGTCCGCGCCGTGATCGTCACGCACGCGGTGATGTCCGTGCCGGCGTTGGTGATGAAGATCTTGGAGCCGTTGACCACCCAGCGTCCGTCCCGCAGCTCCGCGGTCGTGCGCGTCGCGCCCGCGTCGGAGCCGGCGTCCGGCTCGGTGAGGCCGAAGGCGGCGAGGCGCCGGCCGGAGGCGAGGTCGGGCAGCCACTCGCGCCGCTGCTCGTCGCTGCCGAAGAGCAGGATCGGCATCGTGCCCAGCGAGGTGTGCGCCGCCACCGTGATCGCGACGGACGAGTCGACGCGGGCGAGCTCCTCGATCGCGATCGCGTAGGAGACGGTGTCGCCGCCGGCGCCGCCGTACTCCTCGGGCACGGGCAGACCCATCAGCCCCAGCTCGCCCAGCTCGGCGACGAGCTCGTAGGGGAAGCGCGCCTCGCGGTCGAGCTCCTCCGCGACGGGTGCGACCCGCTCGAGCGCGAACTCGCGCACCGTCCGCCGGATCAGGTCGTGCTCGGGGGCGAGGTCGAGGTCCACGGGCCGCGCCGGATCGTACCCGTGCAGGTTCGGGTCGGTCCCGGCCGGGGAGCCCGCGCCGCTGCGGAGCGGGCGGCTCGACGGGGGCGGTCGGCGTAGGCTGGGGCCGTGCGGGCCGGAGTGGACAGGAGGGCGATGGCGGCGCTCTCCGGCGGGCACCTCGCGGTCGACTTCGCCTCCGGCGCGGTGCCGGCGATGCTGCCCTTCCTGAGAGACCGGTTCGGGCTCTCGTACGCGTTGACCGCGGCCGTGATGCTGTGCGCGACGATCGCCTCCTCGCTCGTGCAGCCGCTGTTCGGGCTCGTCTCCGACCGGCGCGGCGCCATCTGGTTGCTGCCGGCGGGCGTCGGCCTGGCGGGTGTCGGAACGGCGCTCGCCGCGCTCACCCACGTCTACGGGCTCGTGCTCGTGTTCGTCTTCCTGACCGGCCTCGGCGTCGCCGCCTTCCACCCGGAGGGCGCGAAGTTCGCGGCGTTCGCGAGCGGTCGCCGGCGGGCGTCGGGCATGGCCCTGTTCAACATCGGCGGCAACACGGGCTACGCGCTCGGCCCGCTCGTCGTCACGCCGCTCATGCTCTCGCTCGGCCTCGACGGCGCGGCGCTCGTCGCGCTCCCGATCGCGCTCGGCGCGGCCGCGCTGTGGCGGACGCTGCCCTACCTGCGCGGGATCGCGCCGCCGCGGGCACGTCGCGACGCCGACACGCCGGCCGCGGAGCAGCCCGGCGCGCTGGCCGTCCTGCTCACGGTGGTCGTCCTGCGCAGCGTCGCCTTCTTCGGGCTGCTCACGTTCGCGCCGCTCTACCTCGCCTCCCGCGGCGAGTCGAGCCACTGGCTGCTCGCGCTCATGCTGCTCGCCGGCGCGGCCGGGACGCTGACGCTCGGCCCGGTCGCCGACCGGATCGGGCTGCGGCGCACGCTGCTCGTGACGCAGGCGGCGATCGCGCCGCTGATCGTCGTCTTCCTGGTCGAGGGCGGCGCGTGGGGGACGCTCGCGCTGATGGGCGTCGCCGTCTGCGTCGTCGGGACGTACGGCGTCACGATGGTGCTCTCGCAGCAGTACCTGCCGCGCCACGTCGCGCTCGCGTCGGGGCTCAACGTCGGCCTGGCCGTGGGGCTCGGCGGCGTCGCGGCCGTCTGCCTCGGGCTCGTCGCGGACGCAGTCGACCTGCGTACCGCGCTCGCGCTGAGCGCGGCCGCTCCGGTGCTCGGCGTGCTCCTCTGCCTGCTGCTGCCCGCGCCGGCGGCGCGGCGACGCCTTGCCGTCGAAGCCGTGGCCCCGTAGGCTGCGCGACTGACTGCCCAGTCAACGAGGAGGGTGCGGATGGCCACGGTGCAGGAGTTCTTCCAGCGGCTGCCGGAGAGCGAGGCGGCGTCGCGCACGGCCGGCATGTCGAGCTCGTACGTGTTCGACGTCGAGGGCGCCGGGCAGTGGACCGTCCGGGTCGAGGACGGCACGATCTCCGTCAGCGAGGGCGCCGAGCAGGCGGACTGCACGATCTCCGCGAGCGAGGAGACGTTCCTGCGCATCGTCAACGGCGAGCAGAACCCCACGACCGCGTACATGACCGGCAAGCTCAAGATCGCCGGCGACATGGGAGCTGCACTGAAGCTGCAGAAGCTCTTCTGAGCGCTCGGCCCTCCGCCACCTCGCCACGGCGCGCGCCGACCGGAGGGCGGGTGGGCTGATGGAGCTCGTCCGCCGCATCGTCGTCGCCGTCGCCGTCAACGTGCTCACCCTGCTCGTCGCCGCCTGGGCCTTCGACGGGGTGCGCGTGGACGGCTGGGGCGCGCTCGTGCTCGCGGGGGTCGTGTTCGGCGTCGTCAACACCGTCGTCAAGCCCGTGGTGACGGTGCTGGCGCTGCCGGTGATCCTGCTCACGCTCGGCGTCGCCCTCTTCTTCGTCAACATGCTGATGCTGGCGCTGACCGACTGGGTCGTGAACGGCCTCGTCATCTCCGGTTTCTGGACGCTCGTCGGCGCGACCCTGGTCGTGTGGCTCGTGAACGTGCTGATCGAGAGCGTGTTCGGCGTGCGCGGGCGCTTCCTGCGGCGCTGACGCGGCGCGTCCGAACGGGGGCGGGGCGAGCCCGTCCCTACGCCTCGAGCTCGACGAGCAGCCCGCCGCCCGCGACCCGGTCGCCGGGAGCGACGTGGACGGCCGTGACCGTCGCGTCGAACGGCGAGACGACCGGCGTCTCCATCTTCATCGCCTCCAGCACCAGCAACGGCTGCCGGGCGGAGACGGCGTCTCCGGGCGCGACGTCGACCCGGAGCACCGTGCCGGGCATCGGCGCGGTCACGCGGCTGTCGCCGCGCTCCTGGGACGGCGCGTTCGCTGCGGCATCGACGTCGGGCGGGGGAGCGGGAGGCGGAGCGGGCAGGTTGAGGCGCCAGGCGCCGCGCCAGGGCCCGGCGGGCAGGCGCAGCGGCGGCGGCGACAGCGGCGGGTGCTCCACCAGGAAGGCGGTCGAGAGCCGGGCGACGCGGAAGGCGGGATGCGCGAGGAGCCAGCGCAGGAAGGGCAGGTTCGTCGTCACGCCGCCCACCTCCGTCTCGGCGAGCGCGTCCGCGAGCCGGTCGAGCGCCTCCTCGCGCGTGGCGCCGTGCGAGATCAGCTTGGCGATCAGCGGGTCGTAGGCGGTGCCGACCACGTCGCCCTGCTCGACGCCGGCATCCACGCGGACCGTCGACGGAAGCCGCAGCCGCTCGATGCGCCCCGCCTGCGGCAGGAACGTGCGCGGGTCCTCGGCGTAGAGCCGCGCCTCGATCGCGTGCCCCTCGGCCTCGTGGCTCTGAGCCACGAGGCGCTCGCCGCTCGCCACCCGCAGCTGCAGCTCGACGACGTCGAGGCCAGTCACCGCCTCGGTCACCGGATGCTCGACCTGGATGCGGCCGTTCAGCTCCAGGAACGCGAGCTCGTCGCCGTCGACGAGGAACTCGACCGTCCCCGCGCTGCGGTAGCCGATCGCCGCGCAGAACGCGACGGCCGCCTCGGCGAGCCGCGCCGAGGTGGCCGGGGCGAGGTCGGGCGGGGGCGCCTCCTCGACGATCTTCTGGTGGCGGCGCTGCACCGAGCAATCGCGCAGGCCGAGCGCCGTCACCGTGCCGTGCGCGTCCGCCAGCACCTGCACCTCGACGTGGCGCGGCCGCTCGAGGTAGCGCTCGCAGAAGACGGTGCCGTCGCCGAAGGCTGCCTCCGCCTCCCGCCGCGCCGCCGCGAGCGCGTCCGCGAGCTCCGCTCGCGAGCGCACGACCCGCATGCCCCTGCCGCCGCCTCCGGCCGCCGCCTTGACGACGAGGGGCAGGCCGATCTCGTCCGGCGCGCCCTCCGCGAGCGTGGGCACGCCGGCGGCGGCCGCCGTCCGCTTCGCGCGCAGCTTGTCGCCGCCGGCGCGGAGGGCGGCGGCGGGCGGCCCCACCCAGGTGAGGCCGGCGTCCTCGACGGCGGCGGCGAAGTCGGCGCTCTCGGCGAGGAAGCCGTAGCCGGGGTGGACGGCGTCGGCGTCCGTCTCGCGGGCGGCGCGCAGGTGCTCGCCGGCGTCGAGGTAGCTCTCGATCTCGACCGTCGTGTCCGCGGAGCGCGCGTGCAGCGAGCCCGTGTCGTCCCGCGCGGCGACCGCGACGGTCTCGATCCCGAGGCGCCGGCAGGTGCGGAAGACGCGGAGCGCGATCTCGCCCCGGTTGGCGACCAGCAGCCTGCGTACCGGCACGCGCGCAAATCTACGCGGCAGGCGCCGGCGCGCGGCTCAGTCGGCCAGCTGGACGCCGCGTGCGCTGACGACGAGGTTCGCCGGACGCGCGGGCAGCCCGCCGACCGCGCGTCCGTTCACCCGCAGCGCGAGGTTCCAGGGCGCGCCCACGCGCAGCCACAGCTCCCTGCCCTGGAGCGTCACCGCGCCGCCGGCGTGGAGCATCCCCTCGAAGAGCACCTGGCCCTCCGCGCTCCCGTCTCGGACGAGCAGCCAGCAGTCGCCGCGCGGTGCCGCGAGCTCGACGCGGGCGACCGCGGGCGCCGTCGAGCGAGCGCGGGACGGAGCGGCGACCTGGGGCGCCGCGAGCCTCCCGTCGTGGAGGGGCGACACCGGGCGTGCGTGGGCGCCGGCGACCGGGGGGGCAAGCTGGACATGGCCGGAGCCGCTGGAACGAAGCGCGAGGACGAGCACGAGCGCGAGCGCCGGCACGAGCCACGCTGCCCGCCGCCCCCAGCGAGGCAGGCGCGCGAGGCCGTGGTCGAGGCGGACGAGCACAGCCGGTGCCCGTGGCAGCCCGGCGGGCTCGGCCGGGGCGGCCGGCTCCGGCGGCCGCGGCGGGGCGGCGGCGGCCCCGGCCTCCCGGCCTGCCTCCTCCTGCTCGCGGGTCTGCGCGAGCAGCTCGAGCAGCCGGTCGCCGTCGAGGCCGAGATGCTCGGCGTAGGCGCGCAGGAAGAGGCGCGCGTACGCGTCACCGGGCAGGTCGTCGAAGCGCTCCGCCTCGAGCGCGAGCAGGTGCCGCTCGCGGATGTGGAGCGCCCGCTCGACGTCCCCGAGCGTGAGGCCGCGCGCCTTGCGCGCGCGCCTGAGGGCCGCGCCGACCCCCGCCTGGCCGGCCGGCCGTAGCGCCGCCGGCGCCGGGGCTGCCGGCTGAGCGGGTGGATCTCCCTCGCTGTCGAGCCGACCTGGAACGTGCATCGCGACCCCTCGAGCGACGACCGGGCCGCCGGGTCGCGGGTCACCGCCGCGGCTCCCGGGGCGGCCGGGTAACCGACAGCACAACGGTAGCGCGCGGCTGTTGCCTGCTCAAGCGGGCGTGGTGCCCGGCTCGCGTCCGCGCGTCACGTCTGCGGCCGCGGCCGCTGCGGGTCGGCCGCCCACGCCGGCGCGCGCCGCTCGAGAAACGCGCGCAGGCCTTCCTGTCCCTCGGGGCTCGTGCGACGCTCGGCGATGCGGCGGGCCGTCTCCGGGCCGTCCGGACGGTCGAGCACGAGCCGCTTGGCGGCGCGGGCGGCGCGCGGCCCCGCCGTGCGCAGCTCCGCCAGCACCCGCTCGAGCGACGCCTCCAGGTCCGGCGTCACCTCGTGCACGAGGCCGATCCTCAGCGCGGTGTGGGCGTCGAAGCGCTCTCCGGTGACGAAGTAGCGCCGGGCGGCGCTCTCGCCGATCTTGCGGAGCGCGAACGGGGAGATGACCGCGGGCACGATGCCGAGCTTCACCTCGGAGAAGCCGAACACGGTTCGTTCGTGGGCGAGCGCGACGTCGGAGCAGGCGACGAGGCCGACGCCTCCGCCGAGGGCGTGGCCGTGCACGGCTGCGACGACCGGCGCGGGGCAGGCGTCGACCGCCTCCAGCATCCGCCGGAGGGCGTTGGCGTCGGCGACGTTCGCCTCGAAATCGAGGTCGACGGACGCGCGCATCCACTCCACGTCCGCGCCGGCGCAGAAGCTCGGGCCCTGGCCCGCGAGCACGACGGCGCGAGCGGTGCCCACGTCGACGAACGCCTCGGCCAGCGCTGCGATCAGCTCGGCGTCGAAGGCGTTCCGCGCCTCCGGCCGGGCGAGCGTCACGCGCAGCACGTCCCCGTCCCGCTCCACTCGCAGCGCGGCCATCGTGGCGAACCCTACTGGCGGCGCTCGAGCACGAGCAGGGACGTCGGGCCGCCGGGCAGCCTCTGCAGCCGCCGCTCGAGCGGCTGGAACCCGAGCGCGCGGGCGAGCGCCAGCCCGGCCTCGTTGCCCTCGATCACCGCCTCGCGCACAACCGGCCAGCGGGCGCGCGCGAGCAGCCCCTCGACCGCCTCGCGTCCGTAGCCGCGGCGGCCGTGTGGCGCCGCGACGAGCACGATCCCGATCCAGGGCAGGCCGTCCGCCGGATTCGGGTCGAGCCAGTCGAGCACCCCCACGAGCTCG
>Ga0070741_10018775_pt1 | contig 11143 bp, 8 predicted proteins | sample Coa_R1_4_FD_66440 | JGI IMG/M metagenome (GOLD analysis project Ga0070741, IMG submission 66440) | Surface soil microbial communities from Centralia Pennsylvania, which are recovering from an underground coalmine fire - Coalmine... | ecosystem: Environmental > Terrestrial > Soil > Unclassified ...
CCGTGAATGGTGTTGGCTGTAAACAGTGCCGCCTCAGCGTCACGCCCGTCAATGAACTTATCCGCCAGTCGTTGCGCATTATCCCTAATCACACCTAACGGTTCCCGCAGATCGTGACTGAGCATGAAAACCGATTGCTCGAGATCCTGAACCGTGCGTTCCAGATCGGTATTCCGTTGTGACAAGCATTCCGCCTTGTTACGCAATTCGAGATCCGCAAGAGTCTTTTCCAAGCTGATAGCAGTGGCGGCGGACATAACCGTTCCTAAGTACGATGCCTGTTGAACGTCCGCGCTTCCCTGTTTCGCGGACGGGAAAAACTGCTTGTGCGATAAATCATGCCTACCTCACTCTGGCTGTTATTTCGCCTTGGAAATTCCTTGATGTTCCGCGCACAGACGGGGATGCATTAAATCGCAGAATTCATTCGGGGCGTCTTGCGCATTCTTGGCGAGAACGGCCGTCAAGGCGAGCTTCCCCCACTGGGTGTGAATTGTTGTGCGTCGTCGCGTCGCATTTTTACATCACTCCGGCGGCCCACTAAAACCGATTCAACACCGGTTGCTTCAAAGAACGAATGGAGAATCCATGAAAGCCGCAGTGCTCTTGTTGCCACTGGCCGCATGCATTTGGCCTACTCTCTTCGCACAAACATCAACTGTTCAAACCAGCGCGCCGAACTGCTCGGTCTGGGGACGAGTGGTCGCGTCGCCGGTGCTGTTAAAAGCGGGCGTGACGATCGAGCTGGTCAGCCGCGACGAGTCGATCCGGCAAAAAGCGAAGACCTTCGACGGCACCTTTGAATTTGGAGCCGTGCCCGCGGGAATGTACGGGTTTCGACTGAGTGATCACGATGGTAATGTTCTCTTGCGATGGTCCCGGACCCTCCAAGGCCAACATGATCACGAGATTTTCCATCTGCCGGTGGACCAAGAAGAGGCTAAGTGGCAGGACTCGGTTTCGGTGCGCCAGCTGGGTCACAAAACTCCTAAAGAAGCCATGAAAGCATTTCAAGAGGCTATGAAGGATCTTGAGTCCGGGGAGCAGGAAAAGGCTGTTTCCAACCTGGAGCAAGCCGTTTTACGGGACCCGCAATTCGCGGAGGCGCAAACTGCCTTGGCGACAGAGCTGCTGTTGACGAACCATTTGGAAGAGGGCTTGCTGCACGCGCGTTTGGCATATGAGAGCAGCCCCCGAGTCATGCGGACTGCGCACACGCTTGCCGCTGGCTTGATTACCGCCAAACACTATCAAGAGGCGGAGAATCTGGTGCGCTCGGTGATTAATGGGCAGCCGCACTTTTCCCCTTACAACCCGGAACTGAATGCATTGCTCGCGCTTAGTCTGATTGGCCAGCGCCAATATACCGAGGAAGCATTTGAACTAGTTGAGCGGGCTGCGAGCAGTTATCCATCTTCCCGGCTATTGGTGGCAAATACTCTGGTTGAGACGGGTCAGACCAATCTCGCATTGGAACAAGTTCAGAAGTATCTGGATACTTCTGCATCCCGATGCGAGCGGGCGGACCTGGAGAACTGGATCGCCAGGTCGCGAGCCCGTTTAGGAATGCTCGCGAGTTTGCCCTAGATCCTGCCTAACTTTCTAAGTCGCGGCCGCGCGCGCATGCATCCGTTGGTTGTCTTCCTTGCGCCCGGTGAGCCAAGGTACAGAAAAAGGGGAAACCATGAGATTCAAGTTATGTCTCGCGCGTCTGCGGCTATTAGCTGCATTGGGTACTCTCTGCCAACCACTCCTCCTTGCACAATCCGCTGGAACATCCGGATTGACGGGAACGGTAACGGATCCTTCAGGTGCTGCAATACCAAATGTATCGGTCGCCATTACGAATAACGACACCGGCGAGAGCCGGGAGGTGAAGACTAATGATGCCGGTATTTACAGGTTCACGCTGCTGCGCCCGGGGACCTATCGGGCGCGTTTTTCAGCGTCCGGATTCAAGACCTCGGAAGTAGCCGCTGTCACCCTGAACGTTACCGAAACACCAACCTTGGATCGGACGTTGGAAGTCGGCGCGCAGTCGGAGCAAATCACTGTCGAGGCAACCGCGCAAACTTTGCAAACGGAAAGCTCTACGCTTGGCACTACTGTTGGCGAGAAAATTGTCACATCCATCCCGCTCAGCAATCGCAACTACACGCAAATCTTAGGAATGTCGGCCGGCGTGAATGGGACAGTCAATAATGCCACGAACTTTGGCAAAGCCACAAACGATTTCAGCGTGAACGGCGCCGACCCGGGACAAAATAACTACCAAATGGACGGTGTCGCAATTAACAACATTGCGAACGGCGGCAGCTCAAACGATGCAGGAATATACGCAGGCATCGGCATTCCCAATCCGGATGCAATCCAGGAGTTCAAAATCCAAACCTCGACTTACGATGCGAGTTACGGACGGAACCCGGGTGCAAACGTAAACGTAATCACTAAGTCCGGATCCAATGCCTTTCATGGCGGGGTGTGGTGGTTCTTCCGTAACGAAGATTTAAACGCACACGACTTTTTCGACAACAGCTCGAATGGCGGAGCTCGCCAGGTTTTCCGGCAGAATCAAGTCGGCGGGTCTTTCGGAGGACCATTCGTCAAAGACAAACTCTTCTTCTTCGCAAACTATCAGGAGACTCGGCAGTACAACGGCGTTGCGGCACAGGGTGTCACTACGCAACTGCTGCCGCCATTGCCGCCAGGTGATCGTAGCGCCCCTGGATATCGAGCCGAACTGGGGGCTGCATTATGCCCGGCCAATCATCCTGGAGAGCGCGGCTTCACTACCTTCCTCGGATTCAACCAGCTCAGTTGTGATGGCTCGAACATCAGTCCGGTCGCCCTGAATTATCTCAATATCAAGCTGCCCAACGGACAGTACTACATTCCCAGTTCCGGTACAGCGGGCTTCGTATCGTCATTTATCACCGATCCTGCAACATACGAAGAGCACCAACTGATTCTGAACGGCGACTATCTGATCGACAGCAAGAACACGCTTGCCACCCGCTATTTCTATAGCAACAATCCCCAAATACTTCCCTTGTCTGGGGGCCTGCCTGGCGCTCCCGGCAAAAGCTTTTACTCCACTACGAATGCCGTGATTAAGCTGACCACCCTTGTGACACCGGCGCTTGTAAACGAACTGCGCGGATCGTTCCAGCGCAACAACGCCGTGGGAACCGATATCACGCCGGCCACTCCACAGTCCTTGGGGCAAACGCCGATGATTCCGACTGTGACTGAAATGACTCCGATTATTAATTTCGGCGGTCCGCAAACCGGTGGGACCTTGGCGCCGTCCTTCAGCCCCACCACCCAGATGCAGGTCGCGGATCAAATCTCTTGGGCGCACGGAAAGCACACCATTCGCGCCGGATATGAATTTGAGGAGACCCAGTGGAACATCGTATTCGCCGGTTTGCTGCGCGGCCTGATCTTTATTGGATCGTTTAATGATTTTCTGATTGGTTCGAACGGTAACATCCTCCAGTGCCTGTTTTGCACGCGCAGCGCGCCAGATGGCCTGATTCACGGCTACCGCTTGCCCAACCAAAGCGCATTCGTTCAGGACGACTGGAAAGCCACCCAAAGGCTGACCGTCAACTTTGGAGTGCGATGGGAATACGACGGCGTGTTCAGTGACAAATACGGAAACTTAACCAATGTTTGGACCAGCCAGTTGAATAGCGTTCCGGCCTCCCAGATTCCCAGTGTCCCGCCTGCGGACATCTTTAATCCAGGACCGAACTACCTGGCGGGTTATGTCGCGCCGAACAATTTCGTCTCGCACTACGGGCAGCCGCCGCCCGGCGTTTTGATCTCAAACAGAAGTTTGCCCGTTCGTTCCGGTCCACCATTGACCAACTTTGGCCCGAGAATCGGGTTCGCATACCAGGCCACCAGCAAAGTGGTCGTCCGTGGCGGGTTCGGCATTTTCTATGACCGCATTGCGGGCGACCGTTTCGTTCACTCCGTCGAACAGGGCAATCCATATGGCGAAACACTGGACTATTCGGGACCCGGCGCGGCCTTCGCCACTCTGGCTGCTCTCTATCCAGCCACTCCGCCGGTGGGTGTCTTTGCAGCCCGCTGGGCCAACCTCCAGACGGGAGCCACTTCCAACTTGAACACGCCTGCGCTGGATGAGCACATGCACACACCGCTGGTGCGTCAGTATAACTTGACATTCCAATATGAATTCGCGCCCGCTTGGGTTTTGGAGGCGGGATTCGTTGGTTCAAGCGGCATCAACCTGGTTGACACCTACCAGGGCCAGAACACTCCCTTATTAGCGAGTCCGAGCAATCCGATCAACGGCATTACCTTTAACACCGCGGCCAACGCGGCGCTGCGCGTTCCATTCCTCGGCTTTCAGCCGGCAGGCTATCAGGTTACGGGATTCAACGGAACGTCCAATTACAACAGTTTGCAAATCACGGTTAGGAAACGCTTCAGTTACGGACTGGTCATGCAGGCTTCGTACACCTGGAGTAAGGATCTCACCAATCTGTCGCAAGCCAACGTAAATAACATTTCCGCGGACAGCAACGTTCCCGAGGCCTTGTCTCAGCAGGTCGGACCGGCGTGGTTCAACCGGCCGAATCGATTCGTCGTCAACTATAGCTACGATCTTCCCTTCCGTCAGCACACCGGAGCGCTGGGCGTTCTGGCGAACAACTGGAACGTTTCGGGGCTTACAACTGTCCAAGACGGGACACCATTAACGATCGTCGATTACTCCGGGGGAACCGTCTATGGCCTCGGAACATTCGTCCTGGCACGCGCTCAAATGTGTCCGGGAGCGACCTACGGATCGGTCGCAACACCTGGAGGCATCGAGTCGCGCTTGGGTGGACTAAATGGCGGGCCTGGCTACATCCATGCGAATGCCTTTTGCGCCCCGCCCGTTGCGCCGTTCTCACCAACCGGAGCTACGTTGTTCGGCAATTCGGGCCCCGGCATCATTCTTGGTCCTGGACAGTTCAATTGGGATATCTCGTTGATCAAGACGGGACACATTACTGAGCGGCAAACGATCCAACTGCGGACCGAGTTTTTTAATGCCTTTAACCATCCCCAGTTTGCCAATCCGGGCGGCGTGGGCGCAGTCAACCCCAGCGCGTTGCAAGTCGGCAGTCCAACGTTCGGGCAGATCACTGGTCCGCTCGCCGTAAACCCCCGCATCATCCAATTTGCTCTCAAGTACATGTTTTGACGGAGGGAAAGAGAACGACGGTACGTGATGGTCTCCTTAGAGCGCTAAGCAAGCTAATCGGCCGAGGCGAACTGTGGATCGTACGCCTCGGCCGCTTCTTCTTGCAACTATCGATTCCGTGGCCGGCAACTACTTCTTCAACGTGCGAATGTATGCGACTATATCGCCCGCGGAGCTAGACGCGGCGGGAATCGGTTTCATTTTCCCGATGCCTTCGGTTATTGCTTTTTTCAAATCATCGTCGCTCATGGCCTGAACGTCGGAAGCCTTCAGGTCTTTCATCTCGACTTTCATCATTTTGGCAACGGCCGGATTTGGGGTGCCATCGGCGCCGTGGCAGGATTTGCACGACTTGTCGAAAGCGGCTTTGCCGGCACCGGCATCGGCGGCTTGAAGAGCTACCGTCGTCAGCGCGGCTAGTGAGAGAGAACATAGTAGATTGCGCAAGGGTCGAACCTCCTGATGGAGGGATGCGGCCGTGAATTCGAGGGTTCTTTAGAATGTCCGGAGAAACCATGCGCCCATCCGCGACAGCGTTAGTTGTACCGAGAGTAATGCCAATGGCGGTCTAACCCGCCCATGAAAGCCGATCGCCTACTGCGCCAAGTCGACCCTTTTGTTTTCTTAGGGTCAGCCTGTTTACACTTCGCAAGAAACCGCTTACGAACGGGTTGCGTCGGCTAACACAGCTCCACTATGGTTTGCCCAGAACGCTGGAAATTGCTGCTCCAGTATAGGGACGCAGTACGCGCTTATGCAGATTCTGTAGTTGACTTGGTCGACTGCGTTGGCCTCGAATTGAAGGCAGATATGGAGCCGCTTACCCGCGCGTGGCGCGCAGCTTGGGATCGATCAGAGCAAGCTCGAGTGTCCCTTGTGCAACACGAAGCGAAGCATCACTGTGATCACGGAGGCTCACTAAGATTTCGCGATTGTTGAAGAACACACCACGTCAATCCTTTATCCTCGGCGCCGATCCGGCTCGTGTCGCCTCAACCTTGATACTGACCAGGATGATTGAGCCGATGAGCCCGGCGCATAACGAGGCGGTCAGGATGCCCAGCTTTGCCTCCGTGAGCTGCGCGTCGTCGCTGAAGGACAGCCCCGCCATAAAGAATGACATCGTGAAACCGATCCCGGCAAGCCAGCCAGCGCCGTGAATGTGTTGCCAGCACACATTTGCAGGTAGCGATGCCCTGCCGAAACGTACTGCCAGCCATGCTGCCAGCGTGACGCCAAGGGGCTTCCCAAACATCAGCCCGGTAATGACCCCCAGCGTAATCGGCTGGACCACAAGTTTTCCAATGTCGCCGGACAAGGGCACTCCTGCGTTCGCCAGCGCGAAGAGCGGCATGATGACGAACGTCACCCAAGGGTGCACAGCGCGCTCCAGCCGGTGTAGCGGCGGCTGCATTTTCTCGCAGGTATTCTCAAGCGCTTCAATCGCAGTTTGCTGTTCAATGTCCGCCAGAATAGGAAGAGGCTCGCTTTGTGAAGCTTTTTCAAAGTGGTCCAGCACTGCACGGCCCTCTTTCAGGAAACCACTCTGGTCTAATGCGTTCCGACTGGGAATCATGAAGGCAAGTAGGACGCCCGCAATTGTTGCATGTATGCCGGACCGCATCACCGTAATCCACAGCACCGCGCCGATAACGACATAAGGAAGTGGACGACGCACTCCCAGGCGGTTCGCGGCTAATCCTAGCAGGAGGCAGAAAACAGCCCCTGCGAGTGCGCCCCAGGCCAGATTAGGAGTGTAGAAGAGGGCGATGACCAGAACAGCTGCAATGTCATCCACAATGGCTAGAGCCGTCAGAAATACCTTGAGGCCGAGAGGCACACGCCCGCCCAGAAGCGCCATCACACCTATGGCAAAAGCAATGTCGGTCGCCATGGCAATACCCCAGCCGGCAGCACCCGGCCCGCGCGAATTGATCGCGAAATAAACAAGGGCTGGAACCGTCACGCCGCCCATAGCGGCCACAAGCGGAAGCGCGGCCTGACGAGGCGATGCGAGTTCTCCCGCCAGCAACTCGCGCTTGATCTCCAGGCCAACCACGAAGAAGAAAACGGTCATCAGACCGTCGTTCACCCAGAAGTGAAGGTCGTGGCTCAGCATCATGACTCCGAAGCCGAGAGTTAAGTGAGTGTGCCATAACCCGCTGTAGGTTCCAGCCCAAGGGGAATTGGCCCATGCCAAGGCTGCGATCGAACAAGTGAGCAAAAGAATGCCGCCGGTGGCCTCCTGTCCCGCAAATCGCTGAAAAGAGCCGATGAGTTTGACTAAAGGCTTCTCTATCCAGCCGCTCCCGTTTTCAGTCATTCAGGACATCTTTTCGTAAGAATGTGGGATGTACGTTGTCTTTCCTGTGCAACGCGGGTAAGGATTCCGCGGCCTCGAGATGGACGCTATAAAGCTTGCGACGGCGCCGCCCACTCCGCCTCGCATCGCAGGTTAAGGCGGTCGCGTCATTGCCGGTCGGCGTCGCTGTATTGTTGAGGCGCAAGCGCCTCCACCGATGTCGTCTGAACTTGCCTCTTGGCGTCATCCGTCGTGATGACGTTTCTAGGCTCCTTGATCTCTTTTTTTGGGGATCTTTACCGGAGTGCTGTCTGGCTTGAGGTGATCAGTGAAAGCCGTGGACACTCCGAAGCACCTGACGGGAAAGGCACACGAATTTTAATTCGTGCCCCAAAGAGCGGAATTGAATCGCGTGCGACCTTGCCGCGTGACATTTCCCCGAAACTAAAGTGAGCCCTAACGGGCGACGAAGGAATCCCGAAAATGGCGCCGTCCCAGAGTGCAGGCGTCGAGTTTCTCGTCTTTTCCTGGATGACCCGCCTTGGGAGGTAGCGATGAGCAATTGCGGAAAGGCCTCGCGTCGCGACTTCATGATTCTTGCCGCAACCTTGGGTTCGGCCACTTCCAGCATGACGGCGGCGCCTCCACAGGATGCAGGCCGGCGCTCGCTGGACGCGGACCAGGCGCTGCGCGAATTGCTTGATGGCAACCACCGCTTTACGAGCGGAAAACGGATGACGCCCCGAGGCAAGCCGGAAGACTTTCGTGCCCTCACGCATGCGCAATTCCCGGAAGCAATAGTGGTCAGTTGCGCCGATTCCCGGGTCCCGCCGGAGATCCTCTTTGATGTGGGCGTCGGTGACATCTTCGTCGTGCGAGTGGCGGGCAACGTCATTGGGGGCGCAGGTGTCAGCGTGAAAGGTAGCATCGAATACGCGGTCGCGGAACTGAACGTACCCCTCATCCTGGTTCTGGGACATAGTGGTTGCGGTGCCGTCAAATCTGCCATTAAGCACATCGATGACAGGGACGCTCTACCGGGCGCCATAAGTGGGCTGGTGGAACTCATCAAACCCTCCGTCGCAATGAGCAAAGGAATGCCCGGCGACCCCCTGGAGAACGCGGTTCGCAAAAACGTCGAGATCGGAGTCGAGAGGCTTCAGGGGCTAGAGCCCATCGTGGCGCCCCGAGTCAAAGATCACAAGCTCAGGGTATGTGGTGGAGTTTATGATCTACAAAACGGCGCGGTCACGATGGTCGACGTGAAAAAATGAAGCCGTATCATTCCTGTCCGATTCGTTCGCGACAAACCGTGACGTTCGCGAACCGTTGATCGTTCGCTCGCGCGCCGGCTCGGGTCCACCGTTAACCTGAGAGTAGCAAACGCAAAAGTTTTGACCGGCCCGAGGCATAGGTAACAGAACGTACCGGAGACATGGGTTACACTTTTTCCCCTGAGGGGGGCGGGTGAAATGCCATGGAAGGAAAGTTCTGTTATGGACGAACGCATACGTTTTGTAATTCGACTCAAAGACGGCGAGAGCATGGCCGCACTGTGCCGGGAGTTCGAGATTTCCCGCAAGACTGGCTATAAGTTCCTGGAGCGTTATCAGGAATGCGGACTGGAGGGGCTCACGGATCGAGCCAGGCGCCCCTTCCGCTATGCCAATCAACGGCCCGAACAAATCGAAGCGGCCATTGTAGCCGCCAAGCCCGAGAAACCCAACTGGGGCGCCCGCAAGATCCGCGAGCGCCTCCTGAAACGGCTGCCGCACGCAGTCAAAGTGCCGGCCCGCAGCACCATTCATGCGGTGCTCGATCGTCATGGGCTGGTGACGCATCCCCGGCGATCCCGTACGCAGGCCGAAGGAACGCCTCTGTCTTCGGGCGCCAGCCCCAATGCGCTGTGGTGTGCGGACTATAAGGGAGAGTTCCTGCTGGCCAATAAAAAGTACTGATACCCACTCACCGTCACCGATCATGCCTCACGGTACCTGCTGCTGTGCCAGGCCCTGGAATCCAATCGCGAACAGTATGCTTTAATCGCCTTCGAACGCTTATTCAAGGAAGGTGGTTTACCGCCAGCCATTCGTTCCGATAACGGCGTTCCCTTCGCGTCGAGGCTCTCGCCATGAAATGTCCTCCAGAGTTGAGGGCGCGACATCTGTGATCGATGATGCCGGGCGCTCCACGCCTGCCGCGATCACCTCGCCGAGAAGTCCCGTCAAACGCCCGTTTGCCGGTGAGCATCTCATAAAGCGCAAGTCGAACGTTGGAGCGCCATCTGAATATCAACTAAACCATCAAGGTAATAGTTAGATCCTGAATAACGGTGTACTCGGAAGTATCCACTGCGCGCGTGCGACTACTCGCGGTGAACTCCGCTGACGCGCCGCCGTGAAGGATATGATAAGCAAGGAATCGCTGATACGGACGGCTTTCGCACGAGGTAGCAGATGAGGCAATCCAGTCGCCGGATATTTCTGAAATACGCATTGGGCGGTTGCGCGGCAGGCGCCTTGATCCGCCCGCTGTCCTCTCAGAATACCGGTATGCCGTACTACAAGGCGGTTTTTGACGAACGATTTAAAGTTGCTCGTGCGTTTGCTGCCGAGGCAACGATGCGCGCGATTCCAACAGCGGGAATTCGCGGGGACGTCACAAGCTTGTTCTTTAACGACCTTGATCTGCGATGGAAACAAGGACCGGTTTGGTTGATTGGATTGACGACACCAGCGTCGCTGTTTTGCGTCCATCTGCTTGCGCGGGACCAAGGCATGCGGTTGCGCCTGTGCCGGACGAATCCCGACATCAACGCGGTAACAGGCGTTCTCGACGTCAGCGTTCTCGACGGCACGTTGCCACGGGGCGGAATGACTATGCACGTAGCATCGAGCGGCCCCTCCGATCTTGTCTTGTGGATCATTGCCCCAAGTCGGGCGCCGATTGGCCGCGGCTCAGCAAAGGAAACAGCAAATGCCTAATCTTCCGCCGGGCGTAAGCCGGAAGGATTTTCAGGACGCGATCGCCCAGTTTCAAGCCGCCCTTGGCAAGGAATGGGTGTTTACCAGCGACGAGGATGTGGATCTTTACCGCGATTCGTATTCGCCATTCTGGAACGAGCCGGAAGATCCGGTGCCATCAGCGGCGCTGGCGCCCGATGGCGTCGAACAGGTCCAGCACATTGTTCGGATTGCGAACAAATACAAGATCCCTTTGTGGACGGTCTCAACCGGCAAGAATCTGGCCTACGGCGGCTCCGCGCCGCGGCTTTCGGGCTCCGTGGTGCTGGACTTGAAGCGCATGAACCGCATTCTGGAGGTGAATGACCGCAACCACTACGCGCTGGTGGAGCCAGGCGTCAGTTATTTTGACCTGTACCGCTACACGCAGGAAAAAGGGCTCAATGTGTTCATTGATGCCCCCGATCCGGGCTGGGGGAGCCCGGTGGGGAATACGCTCGATCGCGGCGGCGGACACACCCCGCTGCGCGATCACTTCGCTACGCTGTGCGGTATGGAAGTGGTGCTTGCCAATGGCGACGTGGTGCGGACCGGAATGGGCGCACTTCCCAACTCGCGTACCTGGCAGCAGTACAAGTATGGGTTCGGGCCATA
>Ga0070741_10018776_pt1 | contig 11142 bp, 10 predicted proteins | sample Coa_R1_4_FD_66440 | JGI IMG/M metagenome (GOLD analysis project Ga0070741, IMG submission 66440) | Surface soil microbial communities from Centralia Pennsylvania, which are recovering from an underground coalmine fire - Coalmine... | ecosystem: Environmental > Terrestrial > Soil > Unclassified ...
CGGCACGCCTGTGACGTCCTGCATGACCTTCGCCCTCGATGCCGTCGAACGCAAAATCACCACCATCGAAGGACTAGGCGATCCTGCCCACCTGCATCCGGTGCAAGCGGCCTTTGTCGAGCACGACGGTATGCAGTGCGGCTACTGCACCCCGGGAATGGTGATGAGCTGTGCCGCCCTGCTCGAGCGCAATTCCAATCCCAGCGCCGCCGATGTGCAACAGGCCATCAGCGGCAATATCTGCCGCTGCGGCACCTACCCCAAGGTAGTGGAAGCCGCGCTGGCCGCGGCCCGATCACGGAAAGGGGCATAAGCCATGACAACGATTGCGCAAACCCCGCAGCAAAAGAGCGAGAAGGAAGGGATCAAGGACGAAGCGAAGCCGGTGCAGAACAAAGCCCAGAAGAGTGCGACTGCCGGCCAGCCTGAAACCCGCAGCGGCGAATTCCTGATCGGCATCGCAGGATCGCCGGAAGGCGTGAACAAGATCGAGCGCAACGTGCCCTCGGATGAGCCGCCGCAGCTGCCGCCGAATTCCGAGCTGAAAGTCGTCGGCAAGCGCGTGCCCCGGTACGATGGACCGCTCAAGGTCTCCGGCGCGGCAAAATATCCCAGCGATGTCCACCTCCCCGGAATGCTCTACGGGCGGCTGGTCAATTCGACGGTTCCGCACGCGAAAATTGTTTCCATCGACACCTCCGCGGCCGAGAAGCATCCGGGGGTCAAGGCCGTGCACGTGGTACAGAGCATCCTGGACCAGGCGGAACTTCAGGACAAATCGAAGGAGATTGCCTCGCGCTATCCGATCGTGCGTTACGCCGGGCAGCCGGTTGCGGCGGTCGCGGCTACGACGCCAGCCGCCGCCCTGGAGGCTTCGCGGCTGGTGAAGGTGCAGTACGAAACTATGCCCTTCGTCGTCGAGCGCGATAAGGCGCGCGAGCCCAATGCTCCCCTGGTCTTCCCCGGCACGGCGGTGGAAAGAGGTACCGCTGGAGGAGGCGGAGGGCCCACTGACGTTGCGCAGAAGGGCAATGTCCGCGGTCCCAACCACGGACGCCGCGGCTCCGGAGCAAAGGGCGACATCGAGAAAGGTTTCGCTGCGTCATCAGCCATCGTTGAGGCTGAGTACCGGACCCAGGTGCAGACCCACTCGGCGCTTGAGACACACGGCCTGGTGGCCGACTGGAAGCCCGACGGCCTGACCGTTTACGCCTCGACCCAGGGCACGATGAGCGTGCGGGACGAACTCGCGGAGATCTTCAGCCTGCCCAAAACGAAAGTCCGAGTCATCACCGAGTTCATGGGAGGCGGGTTCGGAGCAAAGTTCGGAGCCAGTAATCCCGGCGCTGTCGCCGCGCACCTGTCCAGGAAGGCCGGGGCTCCGGTGCGCCTTTTCTGCGACCGCAAAGAGGAGCAGTGGGCTACCGGAAATCGTCCGGATGCTCACATGTATGTGAAGGCGGGCGCCGATAAGGACGGCAAGCTGCAGGCGATGAAATGGATCAGCTATGGCAGCGCCGGCGTGGGCACGGGCGCGGGCACGGCCGGTCCTGCTCAGAATCTTTACGAATGCCCCAACCTGCTCGCGGAAGAGTACGACGTATTCACCAACGCCGGCCCGGGAGCGGCGATGCGAGCCCCGGGGCATCCCCAGGGAGTGTTCGGCCTGGAGCAGACGATCGACGCGCTCGCCGAAAAAGTGGGCATGGACGTTCTCGAGTTTATGGACAAGAACGATCCCAGCCCGGCGCGTCGGCAGGAACGCCGCATCGGAGCGGAGAAGTTTGGGTGGGCGCAGAAGCGGCGCAAGCCGGCCAGCGATCCGGGCCCGGTGAAGCGCGGCGTCGGCGTAGCCCAAGCCGTCTGGTACCGCATCAACAGCATGGATTCGGGCTGCGAAGTCCGCATCCACCAGGATGGTTCGGTGGAAGCCCTCTCGGCCGTGCAGGACATTGGCGGCGGCATCAAGACCGTGATCGCGCAGGTCGTAGCCGAAGAACTCGGGCTGCAGCCGCGCGACATAACCGTCCGCGTCGGAGATACGCAGCTTCCCCCCGGGCCGCCCTCTGGCGGCAGCATGACCACGACCTCGATCACGCCCGCGGTCCGCAACGCCGCTTACAAGGCCAAGGAACGGTTTGTGAAGGAAGTGGCCTCCGCGTGGCGCGTTCCCGTGGCCTCCATCGCGCTTGCAGACGGCAAAGTCGCGAGCGAAGGAGGGAAATCGGCGAGCTTCAAGCAAGCTGCCGGAGCGATGCGCACTGAGACCGTGTCCGCGACCGCCATGCGCAGTCCGGAGTACGGCAAGCGTGACATGACGTTCCTGGGCGGCGTGCAGTTTGCCGAAGTCGCGGTCGATACCGAAACCGGCATCATCCGGGTGGAGCGCTTCGTGGCGGTGCACGACTGCGGACGCCCCATCAACGTACTGGGACTCGAAAGCCAGGTGAACGGCGGAATCCTGCAAGGCATCTCCTATGCCTTGTATGAGGATCGCCGGCTTGATCGCAACACCGGCATCATGATCAATCCCAACATGGAGGAGTACAAGATCATCGGCGCGAAAGACATGCCGCAGATCGAGGTGCACTTCATCGAAGATTACCTGGCGCGAAGTTCGACCGATGCCGGCGGCATCGGGGAGCCAGCCAAGATTCCTGCCGCTGCAGCGGTGGCTAACGCCGTATATAACGCCATTGGCGTCCGCATGTATGAACTACCGATGACTCCGGCGCGCGTGCTCATCGCGCTGGGCAAGGTGAAGCAAGGAGGTGTCGCATGATCCCGCGCTTTGAATGGACCAATGCCCGCTCCATCGATGATGCCATCGACCAGATCAGTAGTAAGGCCCTGGTAAAGGCCGGTGGCGTCGATCTGATGGACCGCTTGAAGGAGGGCCTGGACGCGCCCTCGCGCCTGGTCAACATCCGCACGATCGCAGGCCTCGATGATGTGAAGGAAGAGTCCGGCTGGCTGCGCATCGGGCCCATGGTGACGCTGGCGGCCATCGCCGAGCACCCGCTCATCCGTAAGCGCTACACAGTGCTGGCGGATGCCGCCCTCAACGCGGCCACGCCGCAGATCCGCAACATGGCCACAGTGGGCGGCAACCTGCTGCAACGCCCGCGCTGCTGGTACTTCCGCAACGAGCAGTTCCACTGCCGCCGCAAGGGAGGCGAAGAGTGCTTCGCCCAGGACGGCGAGAACGAATATCACGCGATATTCGATAACGAGATCTGCGCCGTCGTGCACCCATCGGCCGCGGCCTGCGCGCTCACCGCACTGGGCGCCAAAGTCGGGGTGAAAGGTAAAAAAGGCGCGCGCGAGATTTCACTGGATGAACTTTTTGTGCGGCCGGAGACTGACGTCACTCGCGAGCATGTGCTCCAGCCAGGCGAACTGCTCACCGAAATCCGGGTCCCCGCACCCTCGGATGCGACGCGCTCCGCCTATACCAAGGTGGGACAGAAAGAGTCTTTCGACTGGCCTCTGTCCGAAGTCGCCGTGGTGCTGGAAACGCGCGGAGGTGCAGTGAGCAAGGCGGCCATCGTGCTGGGCGCCGCCGCACCCGTGCCGTGGCGCGCAAGCGCTGCGGAAAAGGCACTCACGGGCAAACCACTGAACGAGCAGAGTGCGCGGGAGGCGGCCACGGCGGCCATGCAGGGCGCAACACCGTTATCCCAGAACGCGTACAAGATCCCCATGTTCGAAGCGGTAGTGCGGCGCACCATTCTTGCCGCGGGCCAGGAGGCGTGATGCGCGAGTTCATGGACGAACCCGAAGTTGACATTCCCGGGCCCGACGAAATGCCCGAGGTCTGCCGCTACATCCGGACCAAGACGGCCTATGGCCATGCAATCGGCTACGAAGGCTGGCAGCAGGGCAACTCCAGCACCGCAGCATACTGGTGCCTGCAGACGATGGGCGCCTGCGGCCCCGACGACCAACTGGTCGAGCCCAAGCAGTGCCGGACCGGACGCGGCTGCTTTGCCAAACGAGAATAGCGCAGCCAATCCGGAGGCGGCCCAGCCATACCGTCCCTATCGGGGTAAGTTCCGGAGGAACTCGAGGACCGCCCGCAGCGTCGCTTCCGGCTGATCGCGTTGCGGCGAGTGCCGGCAATCCGCGAGTGAAAGAACCTCTACCCGTCCCCGGGCCTTTTGCTGGATGGTCTTTACCTGCGCCATCGTGCCGTACTGATCCTGGAGCCCTTGAATCACCAGGATGGGGCAACGAATCCGCGGCAGGTATTCCTCAATATTCCATGTGCGGAAATCCGGATGCAGCCAGATATCGTTCCACCCCCAGAAAGTGCGTTCAGCATCCCGGTGATGGTTGCCGAGTCTTAGCGGCAGGTCTGTCGTCTGGAACGCCGCCTTCGCCTCAGCAATGCTTTTCACGCTGAGATCCTCGACGAACACGTGGGGCGCGAGCAGGACCAACGCGCGCACCCCATCATGCGCTCCTGCGTAGATGAGCGCGATCGAAGCTCCGTCGCTGTGCCCCACCAGCACGGGACCTTCAATCTTCAGTTGCGACAAGAGATCCGGCAGGGCCCCCAGCGCCTCCTCGTGCATATAATCCACGCCGCGCGGCCCAGAAAGCACCTCAGAGTTGCCGCATCCATAGCGCGAATAGACGGTCACCGGGCACCCTGTCGCGGCGGCCACCCGCGCCGGGAAATCCCTCCAATGCGAGATTGATCCCAGGCCCTCGTGCAGGAAAACCAGCTCGGGCCCATTTGCCCGGGGAGCGGCCATCCGCAGGACTTCCAGACGACGGCCTTGCACGACCAGACTGAGAACTTCCCGGTAAAGACTATTATGCGCGGTGTCCCCGATGGATCGCCCTCCTACATGGAAGCCTTAAGATATCGTAAGCTATAGCGGAGGATATCCTGTGCGCTGCCCTCGTTGCGGGAACGACAATCCCGATGGAATGCGGTTCTGCGGAATGTGCGGGGGGACATTGCTGTCCTCGGCGCCCCCGGCCCGTCCGCAGCCGGAGCGAGGCGCGGCGCCGTCGGGTGAAGTGTCCGCGCCGGCAACGGCCACCGCTACCCGGCCGCCTGCGCCCCATGAGCCTCGCGTTACCGAGAGCTCGCCGTCGATCAGCGGCCCATCATTTCTCGGTCTCAATGATGCTCCTCCGGCCTCGCGCAAGCGGGCGAATCTGAGTATCGATCACCACGGTTCCGGGTCTCGCAACCTCGATTACCTGCTGGATGACGAGGAGCACCATCGCGGAGGCGGTGCGGGAAAATTCTTCCTGATTGTCCTCGCGCTCGCGCTGGCGGTCGGCTTCGGTTATCTGCGATGGAAGGGTCAGCTTCCCTGGTTGAATGCGGGCGCCGGGAAGCCTGCCGCGGCGACCCAAACACCGGATCAGCCGGCCACAGACTCTGCCACATCTTCATCTCCGGGCACTACACCGGAATCGCAGCCCGCAGCCAGCACGACGGGGAACCAGCCGCCTGCCAACCAGCCTGCCGCGAGTCAGCCTGCCAACAGTGCGGCAGCTACTCCGCCGGCGTCGAATCAGGCACAGCCCGCCGCGGATGCAGGCAGCGGGCCACCAACGGGGACTACGGCGTCAGAGGATGGAGCAGCGTCCAAGAACCCGCCCGCCGACAGCGCCCCTGCCAGCAAGGCGGCCGAACCTGCCGCGAAAGCGGACGATTCCTCCGATAACAGCGAACCGGCTGCTGCGGAGGAACCCGCCCCCAGGCCGAAACCGGCCCCGCCGCCGAAACCTCGTGCCGCCAGCAAGCCGGTAGATTCCGTCGCTGAGGCCCGCCGGTACCTGTACGGCCGCGGCGCCGCGCAGGATTGCGAGCGAGGCCTCCGTCTTCTCAAGCCCGCCGCTAACCAGGGCGATCCGAAAGCCATGATCGAAATGGGGGCGCTCTATTCGGCCGGCCTCTGTACTCCGCATGATCTGCCAACCGCGTACCGCTGGTTCGCAATCGCGCTGCGGAAAGATCCCTCGAACCAGGCGATCCAAACAGACTTGCAGAAACTCTGGGGCGAGATGACCCAACCCGAAAGACAATTGGCGATCAAGCTGACCCAGTGAGTATCCCGTGGCCCGGTAAATCACGTGCGCTGCTGTTCATGCTCTGCATGAGTGTGGGCCTGGCGCAGACCACGAAGCGCACTTCCCCGCCGACTCAACGTCAAATGGGCAGCCGGAAGCATTATCTGGGCCTGCCAAATTTTGGCGAGGTTTCTCCAAATCTTTTTCGCGGAGGACAGCCCGGGGCGGATGGTCTCAAGGCACTCAAGAAGATGGGCGTAAGCATTATCGTGGACATGCGCGGCAACAAGAGCGCCCACGAACAGATTGCCGTCCGGGAACTGGGTATGCAGTACATCGCCATTCCATGGCACTGCCCCTTCCCTTCGGATGCCGTCTTTGCGCGTTTTCTGCGGGTGATTAAAGAGAATCCCGACAAGAAGATCTTCGTGCATTGCCGCCTTGGGGACGATCGCACCGGAATGGCGATCGCCGCCTACCGCATGGCCGATGAAGGATGGTCTGCCGACGACGCTCTGAACGAAATGAAGCGGTTCGGATTCACCGGAGCCCATCGCGTGATCTGCCCGACCCTGCAGTTGTACGAAAAACGGTTTCCTGAGCACCTGAAAAGCAATCCCGCGTTCAAGGACGTGCGAGTAGAGGCGGAAGAAGCGAAGAAGAAGTAAGCCTCCGCGGATTACGTGGCCCCGGACGCATTCGTCCGGGTGGGGGTGCCCGGAGCCTTGCCTTCAGGCCTTGCCCTCCAGTCTTGTTCAACCTGCTCACTTGCGCTTCGCGGGGCGGACCAATGGGTCCGACCCTACACGGGTTGATTTGCGTTCCGAGTTGGGAATGTTTTGCGTATTTCATTTATGCTTGCGCATTCTGCTTCTTGTTGCAGTGTCAGAATTGCGGCATGCAGTTCTACCGCCGGAACCTCCCCCATCTCCAGAGAGACTTCAAGCCCCACTTCATCACGTTCGTCACCAGGTCCCGGTGGACATTGCCGGATCAGGCTCGAGACATCGCGCTTTCGTCATGCCGTCACGATCATCGTAGAAAGTACGAACTGTATGTGGCTTTGGTGATGCCGGATCATGTGCATCTGATCCTTACACCACTGGTCAACGAATCCGCCAAAGAAATGTATTCACTGATAGAAATCATGCGCGGAATCAAGGGTGCATCCGCCCGCGCGATCAACGAATCACTGGGGCGGCATGGTCCGGTGTGGCAGGAGGAGTCCTTCGATCACGTGCTGCGTTCTTCGGAAGGATTGGATGCAAAGGTCGCGTACGTCTTGCAGAATCCAGTAAGGAAGGGACTAGTGGCTGACTGGCGCAGCTACCCTTGGGCCTGGGAGAGACCCGATAGGGAGGCAGCCCAGTTAAGGATAAGACCGCGAACCACGTAGCCCCGGACGCATTCGTCCGGGTGGGGGTGCCCGGAGCCTTGCCTTCAGGCCTTGCCCTCCAGTCTTGTTCAACCTGCTCGCTTGCGCTTCGCGGGGCGGACCAATGGGTCCGACCCTACATGTTCAGGCTTCTTCCTGCTCTTTCAGCTTTGCGATCACGCTCAGATCTTCCAGCGTCGTGGTATCGCCTTTTACTTCGCCGTTGGTGGCCAACTCGCGGAGCAGGCGTCGCATAATCTTTCCGCTGCGTGTCTTGGGCAGCATATCCGTGAATCGGATATCGTCGGGCTTGGCCAGCGCCCCAATTTCTTTCGCTACCCAGCGCCGCAACTCTTCTTTCAGTTCGCTGGAGGGCAGTCTTCCCTGCTCAAGAGTGACAAAGGCGGAAATCGCCTGGCCTTTCAATTCATCGGGACGCCCCACCACCGCGGCTTCCGCGACAGCTTCGTGCGCTACCAGGGCAGATTCGACCTCCATCGTGCTCAGCCGGTGCCCGCTTACGTTGAGTACGTCGTCGACCCGCCCCATGATCCAGTAATATCCGTCTTTGTCCTTGCGCGCGCCGTCCCCGGTGAAATACACGCCGGGAATCTGTGACCAGTAATTCTTCACGTAACGGTCGGGATCGCCGTAGACTGTCCGCAACATCCCCGGCCAGGGGCGTTTCAAGACCAGGAATCCTCCCGAGCCCTCAGGCACGGGCTTGCCGTCCATCGTGACGATCTCAGGCACGACGCCGGGGAATGGCCGCGTGGCCGAGCCCGGCTTGGTGGGAATCGCGCCGGGAATCGGCGTCAGCATGATGTGCCCGGTCTCGGTCTGCCACCAGGTATCGACGATCGGACACCGGTTGCCGCCGATGGTCTCGCGATACCACATCCAGGCTTCCGGATTGATGGGCTCGCCTACGGTTCCCAGCAGGCGCAGGCTGCTCATGTCGTGTTTTCTGGGCCATTCGTCGCCCCATTTGATGAAGGTGCGGATCGCGGTGGGAGCGGTATAGAACACGTTCACCTTGTGCCGCGCAATGATCGACCAGAAGCGGTCGGGCTCGGGGAAATTGGGCGCGCCTTCATACATGAGGCTGGTCGCGCCATTCTGCAGCGGCCCGTAGACGATATAGCTGTGTCCCGTCACCCATCCGATGTCGGCCGTGCACCAGTAGGTGTCTTCTTCCTTGAGATCAAAAACCAATTTCGTGGTGAGATAAGTTCCAACCGCGTATCCCGCGGTGGTGTGGACCACGCCCTTCGGCTTCCCGGTCGTGCCCGAGGTATAGAGAATGTAGAGGGGATGCTCCGCATCTAACGGCTCCGCGGGGCACACGTCCGACGCCTTCGCCATCAGTTCATGCCACCAGTGATCGCGCCCGGCCTGCAGGTTGACGGGCGTGCCCGTCCGCTTATAGACGACAACATGCTTTACGCTGGGACAGGATTTAAGCGCCTCCTCCACGGCGGGAAACAGCTTGACTTCCGCGCCCCGCCGGTAAGATCCATCCTGCGTGATCACTGCCGCGGCCTGCGAGTCGTGGATGCGGTCGATCAGCGCGTTGGACGAAAATCCTCCGAAGACTACGGTGTGAGGCGCCCCGATGCGCGCGCACGCCAGCATCGCAATGGGCAACTCCGGGGTCATTCCCATGTAAATCGCCACCCGGTCGCCCGTCTTCACTCCCAGAGACTTCAGCATGTTGGCGCACTTCTGCACTTCCCGGTGCAACTGCTGGTACGTCAGCACACGAATCTCGCCCGGTTCGCTCTCCCAAACGATGGCGGCTTTGTTCTTGCGCCAGCTCTGCACATGCCGGTCAAGGCAGTTGTAGGACAGGTTGAACCGCCCCCCCACAAACCATTTCGCCCAGGGGCAATTCCACTCCAGAACCTTGTCCCAGGGTTTGAACCAGTGCAGTTCGTTGGCCACGCGCGACCAGAACTTGTCGGGATCGTCCACCGACTCCTGGTACATGCGCTCGTACTCCTGCAAGTTTTTGACGTGTGCTTTCTCGCTGAATTCCGGCGGCGGGGGAAACTGGCGCTGCTCCTGCAGAATGGAATCGATGTTGGTGGACTGGTTATCAACGACTTTCTCGGCCATGATGAAACCTCAACCCGGAGGATGTTTTGGTTCGCGCCCCGCGATTGGGGCACGAATTCGCAGGAACTTTATTCTACACAGGAATCCCCGGATGTGATTGCTGGCCGGGGCGGCCGCAGGCGAATCGATGCTGCGTAAGCCGCACCTGAGCAAAAAAAGCCCTGGGCCGAAACCCAGGGCTGTTCTCACCAGTGCGGCTTCAGCTTGCACGCCGCATGGGCTTATCGGTCTTCTGGAAATCGGCGCTGCTTTCGCCGGTAGAAGAGATGTCCTCGGCGCCCGTTTCCTCCAGAATCTGTTTGGCTCTCTTGGTCCACTTGGAATCGTCGCAATGGACCGAGAGCAGGATACCTCCCTCTTTGATTCGGCCTTCGTAGCGCTTGGCCTCGTACTCGGGAATGCCCATTCCTACCAGGGCCCCCGCGATGCCGCCAACAACGCCACCGGCGCCCGCACCCGCCAGCGCCGCCACGATCGGACCGGCGGCGATCAGCGGTCCCAGGCCGGGGATGGCCAACGCGCCAATTCCAGCCAGCCATCCCAAACCGCCTCCGATGACCGCTCCCGATGTGGCTCCGGTTGCGGTCCCTTCCGGCGCCTTGGTCTGCTTGGCGACGGCGAAATCCTTGGTCCCCTCGTTCTCAGGGAAAAGGACTGAGATGTCCGTGTTGCGGAAATCGGCCGCGCGCAGTGCGTCTACCGCGGTGTCTACGCTCAGGCGATCCCTATAAATACCGAATGCTGCTGTGTTTTTACCCGCCATGTAATCTCCTTTGCTGTGTTGATGGATCGTTTCAGGTCGCGAGGCTATTTGCTGGCCACGTCAATCTCGCTTTTGATTTTGTCAGCCCCACCCGCCACTTCGGCGGCTTTGGCTTCGATAGCCTGCTTTTCCTGGTCCGAATGCACAGGTCCTTTCAAAGTGACCATGCCATCCTGGGCAATCACCTTGATGTTGTGCGCGTAGGTGGAGAGCGACTTGTCCTTCACCAGGGCGCGCCGCACCTGCTGCGCCAGGGCACGATCCGAGCCGTTTTCCTTCTGCCGGTCTGCGGTAGGCTCGCTCTGGTTGCGGTCGCGCTGGTTCATCTTTGTGTTGTCGGCCGGCACTTGCCCGCCGGCTGCAGGGTCCTGTTGTGACCAGAGCACTCCGACCGTGCTGAGCGAAATGATCAAGGCCAGGAGCCGTAACAATTGTTTCACTGGAATCTCCTCTCGGATGTAAGCGGAAAAATGGCTTGCTCTTGGAACACTACAGAGGCTTCCGCGCTCGTCCCATAGGGGAGGTATAGTAGGCGGGCGCCGGAACCACCCCATGTCCCAATGGCGGTATTCCGCGCCCCGCGTAACCTGTGTGGCAGCAGGAAGTTGGCGGACGGAAAAAACAAATTATCGCGAAACGCCGCGCTGACGGGCGGATACTGTATGGGAGCATCCCATGTCTACCACCATCAAAAAGATCGTTCTCGCGATTGCGGCGTTCATCCTGGTTGTCTTCGCCGTCTTCCTGTTTAACCAGACCATGCAGATTGTACAGGCGGCGCGCAGTCTGAATCCGGTATTCGGCAACGGAGTTCTGTGGGCGCTGATCTTCCTTTACACCGCCTTGCTGG
>Ga0070741_10018777_pt1 | contig 11142 bp, 9 predicted proteins | sample Coa_R1_4_FD_66440 | JGI IMG/M metagenome (GOLD analysis project Ga0070741, IMG submission 66440) | Surface soil microbial communities from Centralia Pennsylvania, which are recovering from an underground coalmine fire - Coalmine... | ecosystem: Environmental > Terrestrial > Soil > Unclassified ...
ATCACACCATGGCAAGTTTCGCCGCAGAACTGAACCGACTCGGTGAAATGGTAGGTGTGGTAGGTGCCCATGGCCGTCACAAGAAGAAAGCCCGCGCTGGCAGGGACAAAAAAGGCCAACTTGCGGCGGTCCGCCATGGTCGAGAGGTCGATCCGCAATGGAACGGGTCCTCCGTTGGCCTTGCCGAGCTTCCGGCGCCAACGCCAGGCCCCGAACAAGAAAATGAACAACCCGGCGAACAAAAACGCGGGAGCAACCAGGAAGGTCAGGATGCCGAGATAGGGGTTTGCCGACTGCGAGACAAGGTCCAGAAAGAACAGCAAGACAAAGGCGAACACACTCGACGCCATGAGCACAAGCCCGGCGAAGCTTAACCAATTCCGAAATACCGAAGGGGTTGAATGCGATGGAGGTTGCGGTTGTGGGTCAGGCATAAAGTTCTTGGGAGCGGTGACGGCACGGCGAGCCGCTTGGCCACCGCTCCGGCTTGCGCGCCGTCATTTCTTAAACGCGCGCATGTAGGCAACCAGGCCTTTGATGTCCTCGTCGGAAAGGCCTTCGGTCGGCTTCATTAGGGTTTTGTCGTCCTTTTTGAGTCCTTCCTTGATTGCCTTGAACGCGGCGTCATCGGTCAGCGCCTCCTGGACTTTGGGATCGGAGTAATCTTTGGCTCCCAATCTTTGGCCCATTTTGGTCTGGCCTCTGCCATCCGCGCCGTGGCACTTGACGCAGTCCTTTTCATAGAGCGCCTTGGCCTCCTCCGCCCGCGCTGTGAACAAGCCGCAGGCGGCGATCGCCACCGCGCCTATTATCATTTTTTTCATCAATTGCCTCCGAGAGTCCGCCACTTACTCAATCCTCCTGGCGCCGGACTCGTTTTGCGCCAGGAAAGCGAGTTCATCCTTCAGCCTCATGCGGCCCCGGAATCGCCGTGGCCCCGGGCACAACATTTTCGATTGTGGGCAAATCCACGGCGAGAAAGAGCTTGACCAGAACTGTCAAAAGAACAAACGGGAGGATCATCAACAACAGGGAGAGCCACCAACCTTCATGGCCGGTGAACTCCATCTTGTAGCTCATGAAACCACGCAGGCTTTTGGAGAAGAGTTGACCGCCGATGACCACATTCCAACGCATCGCCAGGACGCCGCACAGGATGAGCAGGGAAGTTGTGAAATAGATGCGACGGCGGTTTAACACGGAGAAGCGCCGGCGGAAGAGTTGGATGGAGCCAAGCAGAAAAAACGGCATCAGAGTCCCAAGACAGGCCTGGCCGAGGAGAAGCGAGTAGAACAACTTGCTCGAAGCCAGGGAACGGAGAATCTCGATGCCTTCTTCGGCTGAGTAAAGGCGGTGAACCCAGTCCAGAGTTTCAATGGAGGCGTCAATCACCAAGGCGTAAAACAGAACGGAGGTCATCAGGTCCAGACATCGAATGTCAACCGCGGCGCGCCGCGCCCAGCAAATGAACATGTAGGCGAAAACGCACAAGGCCATGCCGGAAACCACCGCGGACAAAATGAAGATAATAGGCATCAGCGGATTACCCCACCACGGATTGGCTTTGATGGATCCAAAAATGAACCCGACATACCCATGCAACAGAAATGCCGAGGGAATTCCGACGATGGAAATGATGCGGCCCAGCCGGGCGTCCAGGCGCAAAGCCGGCTCGGATAGGTCCGTCACTCCCAGAGTAAAAGCGCGGTAGATCATCCGGCGGAAGCCAGTATCGCGCTGCGCCCATTCGACAAAGTCGCGGCGGTAATCAAACCAAAGCTCCAAGAGCAGCACGGCCATGAGATACCAGGCGTAAACGAAGCCGAACATCGCCATCGGAGAGGTAAAATGGGGCGTCATCATGATTTCGAAGCATCTTTCCGGGTGACCCAGGTGACATAACAGGGGCAGCGTCGCGCAGAGCATGAAAGCCAGCGCCGTCAGCAAGGCGACGCGATAGATGGGCTCGAGAGTCTTGACATTGAAGACCCGCACGAGCGAGGCCATAATGAAGGCGCCGGCGACCAGGCCGGTGATGTAGGGATAAACAACAATGAGGACGCTCCACAGCGGATGGAGCGTGCGTTCGTTGGGATAGACGAAGCCCTCGAAGTGAGGGGCTATCCCAACAGAGTTTGTGAGCAAGTCGGCATTCATGATTTAGCGCACCTCCATATCCAGGCCTGCATAGACCGTGCGCGGGCGTGTGCCAAGGTGTGGTTTAAGGCCTTCCACTTTGTTCTTCTGGAAGAATTGTGAGATGGGATCATCCGGAGTGGTGTTTTTCAGATCGCCAAAGATACGGGCGCCAGAGGGGCAAATCTCGACACAGGCGGGGCGCAAGCCGCGGGTGATGCGGTGGTAGCAGAGAGTGCATTTGTCCGCGGTGTGCGTCGTCTCGTTGAAGAAACGGCAGCCGTAGGGGCAGGCCTGAATGCAGAAGCCGCAGCCGATGCAATAGTTCCTATCCACAAGAACCACGCCGTCCGGAGCCTCGAAGGTTGCGCCGACCGGGCAGACTTGGGCGCACGGGGAGTTTTCGCATTGATTGCAAAGTTTCGGAACAAAGAACGATTTGAGGACCTCTTCCTTGGGAATCAAAGAAGGCGGAAACCCATGAATGCCGCCATCGGGCGAGTCAACAAATGTTTCGCCGCGGTTGTCGCCGCCGCCCGGCTCCGGCTTGGTCACGACATACCGCTCGATCCACGTGCGAAAGCTATTCTCCGGGACGCTGTTCTCCGCCTTGCAGGCCTCGACGCACAAACCGCAGCCTATGCAGCGGTCCACGTCGAACGCCATCTGCCAGCGGTGTTTGGTGGGATCGTATTCCTTGGGCGCTCCTGAGGAAGCGAGGCCTTTTTGGACCGCCGCTTTTGACGCGCGTGCGGCGGAAACGCATGCGGCGCCAAGAGCCAGGCCGCCCAGCGTTCGCAGCAGACCGCGTCGAGATAAGTTCTGTGTCATGGGACCTCGTTCGGTTGGTGGGGCGCGTGGCATTCCGTGCAGCCCTGGCCGGTGTAGTGGTTATGGGAATTGATCTGGTGAAGCCAGGCTGGCCGCGACGGGCTGGCTTCGTGACAACGCACGCATTGGCCGAAAGCCATCTTGGGAAGCTTGACCTCTGGATTTTCGACGTGCGCGCGGGAAGGCCCGTGGCAGTCCTCGCAGGAGAGGCCCTTGTGCTCAGCCGCGGCAACCTTTTTGACATGGTCTGCATGGCAGTCGTTGCACGCGCCGCGCCCGGCCCAATAGGGCTCCCGTGCAGCAATTTCGCGCAGGGCGTCGCCGCGATAATGGCCATACTGGCCGAAGGACGAAGGAACCAGCAACGTGCGGGCCGTGAAGAACAACGTGACAATGACAACGGTGGTCAAGGCCAACCTGGTCAGTTGCGGAGGCATGCCAAGGAAGGGTTTCATAGTGTCGCCTTGTCCAGGGGGAGGCGGTCGCGGGGATCACCTCCGCGCCGCCACATACAACCGTGCATAGGGCGGTTTCCGTCCGGCTCACGACTTAAACGCGCGAACTTTGGCAACGAGAGCTTTGATCTCGTCGTCACCCAAGCCCTCGGCGGCCTTCATCTTGGTCTTGTCGCCGTCTTTGATGCCTTCCTTGATGGCCTTGAAGGCCTCGTCATCGGTGAAGGAGGCCTGATACTTGGCGTCGGTCAGGTCTTTGACGCCCATTTTCTGGCCTATCTTGGTGGCGCCCTTGCCGTCGGCGCCATGGCACTTCTGGCAATTCTTTTCCCAATTAGCGCCGGCATCGGCGGCTGACGCGCCGGCCGCGACCGCAAGCAAGGCGGTCAGGGTCAGGAGTATTCGTTTCATATTTGTGTATTTTAGTTCCGGATGTGGCAAGCCCATGTCGCGGGGGGCGCAAAGCGCCGCGTTCTGGCGGCTGATTCCACCATGGGCCTGATTCACGTTCATCGCTGATAAGATAGGAGCCGCGTGGCGCTCCCTGCCTTCCTCTGCTTGTGATTTGCTTCTCATTTCTTGTCCTTATACGAGCCGTTTATGGCAAGGTTGAATCATCGTCTCGCCTCTTAAAACCTATAACGCAGCGTGGCATAGACCATGTGCACTCCGAAATCGGCGTTCCCGCCGGACAGCGCGTCGGTGTAACGGAAGTAGCCGTACTTCACCGAAACGCGAAGCCGCTCGTTGATGCGCCGTGTGAGCGTGGCGGTCACGGCGTGCTCCTGCCCGCCAGCGCCATACGGAACCCCCGCCGGGAAGTTGTCCTGATAATCATCGGCGTTGTAGTAATAATAAGCTATGTTCAGATCCGTCTTGTTATTGAGCACCAGACCCGACGAAAACGTGACCGCCCAGTAATTATTTTCGGAGTTGAGAACGGCCTGCGTCAGATCGGAAGCGGGAGTCGCCGTGCGGCTCAGGACGTAGTTGAAGCCGGCTTGCAAACTGAGCCTGGACCATGGGACCCAGCTCGCATCTTGCGCCAGGATATGGCTGCGCATAGCCGACGACTCCACATCCGGCAGCCCGGCCAATGGATCAGGAGCGGTGTGGATCGTGGAGAAAGCGCATTCGTACCGGCTGATCAGGCTAAGCGTGGGAGTGACTTTCCATGTTGTGCGCACATTCCCGTCATACGTGGCCAGCTTTTGGACCGCCAGGTAGCCGGGGTAACGCATTGAGCTGTTGTTTGGCGTGCTATCGACGGGCCGGCCATAGTGATAGGCGTCCTCCTTGTAGTAACCCGACGCGTCAATGACGAAGCGGCGCGCGGCATACCAGCGCGCGCCTGCGGTGTACTTTTGGTCGAATTCGTGTCCTTCGATGTCGCTTTGCACTGGGGGAACCCCGATCCCGCCAATTGGAATGAGGCCGCCATACTGGCTGAGGTCGCCCTCGGCTTGGGTAAAATCAAAGCGGGCATGAAGGACCCAGTTAGTCAAACCGTTGTAAACGGCGTCGATCCGGCCGCGGGCGTTGAGATCGCTGGAATCTCCGTTGGCAGTGAACGGCGCCGGGTAGTTGGCCCCGAGCGTTTCCAATCCGGCGGTGTTTTCGTCCGAATAGTCCTTCTGCAGGCGCAGGGACGGAATGATGGTGAGGTTCGGCGCCGGTTTGTAGAGAAGATTTAAATCCAGCACGTACTCGTTGAGGCGCGATTCTCCGCTGAGATCATAGTAGCCAAAGCCGTATTGAGGGTTGGGGATAAAGCCCGCGTCGAAATCCGCGCCATAGATCCGACTACCAAAGAATGTATTGTCCAGATGAGAATAGCCAAAAGCGCTGGTCAGAATCAGGTTCTCCTTTAAGGTGGTTGTCTCATACGCGTGAACGTCGCCCGCGTCATAAGTCGTGCCTTGGACTGACGTTATCTTTTGCTGCAGCGGCTCATTGGGAAACCGCGCGATATTCAGTGCCGCATCCAACTTGCCTGTTTCATAATGGAGGCCAAGGCCCAGCTCGGTGGCTTTGACGTGGTCGGACAGGTCGAGTTGGAAACTGTCGGAATGGTCATGAATACCGTAAAAAGACGGACTCAGCCCCTGTGTAACGGTCCCATTTGCGAGGTGGACGTCGCCCCAGCTTGTCGATGCCTCGTCGCCTTGACGAAAAGTGTGAGTGTATTTGAAGGCGGCATTGAGCCCCTTTTCCGGCATGTAGCCCGCCTCCAAACTCAGGTTCCCGCGATCAAGGGCCAGGGCGTCTTTCTGCAAAGGAAAATCCGTCCCGAGCGCGGGCGCGGCTCCGCCTTCGCCATCCGTCCAAGTGCGAAACTCACGGTAGGAGGCGCGCAGATAACCGACTTTCTCGCGCTCGACATCCAGCTTTAACTTATAGTCGTTCTCTGTCGGGATGGCGCGGCCATCGATCGTGAGTGTGGTGGTCTTGTCGATGTTCGTCCCATAATGGAAGTCATCGATGCCGCCGAATGGACCGCCCGAAGTTTGGAGCTGTTTCTGAAAACTAGCTTTGTTCCCATTATAAAGGAATCCGCCGGTTGAGAACTCGATCCAGTTATTGTAGGCATTGGTTCCGCCTTCGAACGCCTGTTCAGGCGTCAATGCCGGCGGCGTATTTGTGTTTTCTGCGGACGCGCTCGAAGCTCCGACGCCAAGTCCCAAAGCCCACATTAGCCAGCGATGGGCCTGCTGTTTCCGCAGACGCTTTTTGGCCTTGTTTCTTCTCATGGGACCTTTAGAAGCGGAGTGATGGGCTCACACGCGAGCCATGAACGGCTTCGTGGCAGCCCGCGGTCCAACAGGTTCCTTGCTCCAGGCGCGTCGTGTGGTCAGAGCCGCCGATCAGAATCCGGCCGCCGCTGACCTGTTGGAAATGGCACTTAAGACACAGGTTGGCGTTGCGCTCTGTTAGCAGGTTGGCGTTGACCGACCCGTGCGGTTGATGGCAAATTGTGCATCCTTCGTGCATCGCCTCATGCTCGAACACAACCGGCCCTCGTTGCGCGGCGTGGCAATGTTCGCAGCTTTCGTTCGCGCTCAGCAGCGATGCCGCGCCGCCGGCCACTATCGATCCCTTGTGAGGATTATGGCAGTCGATGCAGTTTAACTTGCCCTCAGTGACCGGATGGTGGTTAGGCAAGGCAAACTGGCCGCGAACATCGGCGTGACACTGAAAGCAGACGTTCTCACCCTCACGCGAGTCATAGGCTGGAGCGCGGGCCGCAAAACTGGATCGCCTCGCCCGCCCCGAGGAGAAGCTATATGGCGGCAAGGTATCGCCGCCGGAATCCGAATGGAGGCTGCAAGGCCCGTGGCATGACTCGCAACCGGCGCCGAGCGCGTTTGGCCCTTGGGCGATCAGGCGCGCATGGTCTGCCGTGGCAAATCCTTTATAAATCTGCTCGTGGCATTGCTCGCATTCTTTGGAGCCAATATACTTGGCGCCGGGAACATCTGGCAGCACAACGGCTGAGCGGTTCACCGTGCCGCATGAAATCAGCAAAACCGTCGGCGCCGCCGCAATCGCTGCTGCGAGCAGCCACCGCCTCCATCCTCTCGCTGCGCTATGGGGAATCCTGGCAGTCATAGGTCCACTACTGCTTGTCCACTTCCTCCGTGATCCAGTCCTCGGCGGCGTTAAGCAGATCAACGGCATAGTATGGGTTATGGACGCCATAGCTGCCGTCGCTCAGAACGATGTATAGGTTGAACCGCGCCTTCTGGATGTTCTCTGGAATCAGCTTTTGCCCAGCGGGGTCCGGTCCGGGGCCGCCGCCAGAAAGTTCCCCTGGCGTCGTATATTCCCAAGCCAGGTTGCCATATTTTTCCCACAAGGACGCCGGGGCCGCATGCGCCGCCCAGTAATCGAGGTCGGCCTTGACCTGCTGAACCTGGTTCGATATGGCGCCGGTGGCAAAAGTGACCAACTGCTGCGGATAGGGATGGCACTTCAGACAAACGTCGTAGCGGTCGACCCTGAAGGTATGGCCGGTGACAGCCGGCCGATCCGCTCCAGCGTAGGGAGAAGACTGCATATGACAATCCACGCATTGATTGGTGAGCAAGAGCGCGTGCGAGCCGGGCTGGTGAGGCGTCTCGCCGCTCTCCAACTCACCTATTGTCCCCAACAGCATGTTATACTGGGGCGAATGATGCGGCGCGCTGGCGGAATTGTTCCAAGCGGCGCCGGCATGGTTGTGGCATTGGGCGCAAATATTGACGTTCGCTTTGTAATGGGTGGCAAACGAGCCGTTGGTTGGCATGAAGTAATCGTTCGTCGAAGCTATCGGGTTGCGCAGTTGCGCCGGGTATTTGTTCGTTTGGTGCGGATCGTGGCACGTGATGCAAACGATCCCCATGGTGTTGTCGCCCACCGGCAGCGAAGTTCCTTGCAGCAAACTCAGGCGCGCGGAACCAGAATGGCAACGCCCGCAATCATTGATTTGCGCGCTCGTCGTCATCGCCAGCGGCTGTTGCGCGTGAGCGCTGGTCTGCCATTCGTCGAAAGTCGGATGCTCTGGCCCAGTATGACATCCGCCGCAAACGGTCGCCGCAATTTCAGCGCGCGGCCGGGCCAGCGGATCGTCTGGATTAGCCGCGTGACGCGCGGCCGGCCCGTGGCAATTCTCGCACTGAACGCCTTCCAAACGTGGTGTCTGACCCGCGCTGCTAAATCCTGTCGGTAGCCCAAACCCGACAGTGTGGCAAATAAGGCATGACGCGTTGGTTTGGCCGCCGTAGGCGACAAAAGGAGGGTCTGCAAACGCTGAGCCGTGGGCCGTGTGCTTCTCGGTTGTGGCAATTGGCGAGTGACATTCCACGCACTGCTCCGAACCCGCGTATTGCGGAGACGGGCCAACCACCCGAAAGAATGCATTCCCCGGTTGCCCAATAACCGAAGCAACCCGATCCAGATTGGTCGCCCTGCCCAAAGCGGCCCATTTTCGCCTCTCGAGATCGGCGCTCTCGAAAAGTTGATAATACCCCGCCGGCCCGTCCCAAGTGACGCTTAACCCATTGCTAATCTTGGAGACTCCAGTCACAACAGGCAGACCAGGCATGCCGCCTGCGAACGGTTGGGACAAATGCTGCACATTCTGGCCCGTAACGTGTCCAGCGGCCAGCGCCACGCTGACGGCCAACATGCTTGCGCCGATGAGACCAATCCTGCTCTTGCGACCTACCCTGTCCCCTGATGGTTGAAGAGAGCGCACGTTCTATCCTTTTCTCACGGCGCGGCTTTTTTTAATTGCTCAAGTGCTGCTATTTGAGCATGGGCATGGATGGCAATCTCTTTCAGTTTTTCGGTCGCCTGGGTTTGAATCCTTCGCAAATCCTCTACAGCGGCTTTTTGGGCGGCCGCATCGTCCTTCGCCTCGACAAAGCGCCGCTCGGCGGCCTTGACTTGTTCCTCTAGTTCTTGCGAAATCTGGGTGAATTGCGCCAAGGCCGAGTTGCGCAAAGTCTGGGTCCCTTCATCGAGCGAAACCGTCTCGAAGTTCGGAATTGATTCTTTGACAGCCTTAATCGCGGCTGGATCGACCGGCATCGCTGGCGCTTGGACTGGCGCGGCGTCAGGCTGCGGAGTCTCGGGCTGCGACACTGCGGCCACCTGCGTCGGGACGCTCCGCCGGGCGGTATGGTTGTATCGCACAAACCACGTCGCTGTTAGCGCGGAGCCCAGAATCAAAAATGTCAGGCCCGTCAAAAAAACCGTAGTCCAGGAAGGCGCGCCGGAGCAGATAGCGTTTGTAAGAGCCGGCTGTCTTTTATCTGGGGCTTGCATGGTTTGCTTCCTGTCTTCCTCTTTCTTTGCCTCTCTTCGGCGGCCGGGATTGGGCCGGCCGCCAAATGAGATGGCTGCTTGCGTTAGCTGATTCCTATGGGTTGTGAACGACGCGGAAGTACTGCTGCACGCTGTCTCGCGTCGGCGTCAGATAACTGATCGTGGTTCCTGTGCCGGGAATCGGACCGCTGACATTCTGCCACCCTCCGCTCAAGGACGAGACGCCCTGCACCCAATAGGTCGTGTTGGTGACCGTGTCGAAGGCGACCTCGGCCGCCGTGTAGATTTGCACCGTGTTCGGGCTTCCGCCGCCCAGCACCCCGCTGTTGTCATAAACAACGCCGTCGGGAACCTGGATGCCGGCGACAAGCGGGTTCAACCCGAGGGCGTATTTCAGCCAGTTCGGAATGCCGTCGCCGGCTGGGTCCGCATTGGCCGCCGCTTCCGAGTTGGTCGTCGAGCCGAAGTATTGGATAGCCCACGCGTCTGGCAAACCGCCGGCCACCGAAACGCCCGTCAGGTCCGCAATCGAAGCCTTGAGCAAAGCGGTGGCAAAGGGCGCATTGTGCACGCCCAGACTTCCATCGTTGTTGACGAACTGCCAGTTGTAGGCCGCGTTGAGCTGCGCCGTGGTCCAGTTCGTTTTAACCGACAGGCTCGTCTTGACGGAGCCATCCACCACGCCGGACGCATTGGGCAACAACGTTGACAATTGGTTCAACAGCACCCGCACCTCCGTTTGCACGCCTTGGATGACGCCGTCTCCGTTATAGTCTTCCACCGGGAAGTTAAAGGTCGTGATCTGGCCATGGCACTGATTGCACACGGCCACGCGATCAATCTTGTTGGTCACACCGTTGGCCACCTGGAGATAGCTCATCTCGAAGGTGTGCCCGCCCACATGCAGGTAGGATGGATCGGTGCTGGCCACCGTTTGCATGTGGCAGCCGACGCACGAGTTAGTCACCGTCAATCGGTGCGCCGAGCTGGGCAGCGTCTTGCCATAGGTGATGGCGTTGATGCCTTCAATCATATCGCCCTGCACGCCGTCGTGCGGACCGAAGCTTGAGCCGCCGGCCCATGTCGGGAGCCCGAGCTTGTAGTTTGTGACATTAGTGACTGCCGAGCCGTCGCGGCTATGATGGCAGTTCATGCACAAATTGCCTTCGCCGCCGTCGGTCACCACCGTGCCGTCGCCAAACGTGGCGTGGTCCATGACGCGGAGCAGGTGGTAGTCATTAGTCGGAATGGTCATTCCATGCGGCTCATGGCAGGTTTGGCAGGCGATTGCCCCGTAGGTCGTGTTCGTCGGCGCAAACGCCGTTGCCCCACTCAGAAGGTTCGACTCCGTGTTCGCCACAGATGTGATGAAACCTTGGGCTGTGTGGCACTTCACGCATTGGTCGCGGCCCGGCCCCGACGGAATGGTTGTGGTGACAGCGTGGGCGGAGGCATACCATTCAGTGCCGTACACGTGGTGGGTGGGATCGTCGTGGCACTGATTGCAGTCTCCCGACCCCAGGCTGATGTCGACGCGCGGCCAATTGGAGACATTGGTGTTGCCGAAGGCATAGGCATGCTCGCTGCCCGGCCCGTGGCAATTCTCGCATTGGATGTTCGCAACGTTTTGCAGGTTTAGGGGCATGGAGGCAAAGTTAGTTGGCGAAAGGGTGGCCGGAAACGTCCAGCCATCAGCGTGAGCCACGCCATAGAATCCGCCATCGCCCAACGCAGCGGCATTGGTGTTATAGCCTACTGTATGGCATTGAATACAAGAAGCGCTGTAAAAGCTGCCAAGAACACCGTCTATCCCACGCGTAAACATGCTGGCATGCTCCGTCGTCGTCCACGAAGGATAGACCTCCGGCGCCTGCGGGCCGCCGCTATGGCATACTTCGCATACCGAGGCCCC
>Ga0070741_10018778_pt1 | contig 11140 bp, 5 predicted proteins | sample Coa_R1_4_FD_66440 | JGI IMG/M metagenome (GOLD analysis project Ga0070741, IMG submission 66440) | Surface soil microbial communities from Centralia Pennsylvania, which are recovering from an underground coalmine fire - Coalmine... | ecosystem: Environmental > Terrestrial > Soil > Unclassified ...
CGGCGCGCTCCTGATCGCTTCGTTCCTCGCCCGGCTGATCGCGGGCGGGCAGATGCCGAAGCCTTCCGTCCACGGCGCCCTCATCGACGCCGTCGCGCACGTCGTCATCGCGCTCCCGCTCGCCGTGCGGCTGTTCGGCGAGGTCGTCCGCGGATTTCTTCTCGGGACGATCACGATCGTCGCGACCGGCGCGGTCTACCTGGCAGCGCAGGCGTTCGCCGCGCACCTCGATCCGCGCCTGCACGCGATCGGCGACGCGCTCGCGATCGTCGCCCTGGCACTCGTCGTCCTCCCCGGGCAGACGTGGCTCCGCACGACGATCGAGCGCGTCGTCTTCCGGCGCACGCGCCTCCGCCAGGCGAAGCTGCTCGCCATCCTCCACGAGCTGGCGCCCGAGCTCGGCGCCTCCGAGTGTTGCCGCCGCGCGCTCGCCGAGTTCGTGCGCATCATGAGCCTCCGCGGCGCGGCGATCCTCCTGGCGGGGGAGCCGCAGCCGATCGTGCACGGCGCGTTCGAAGTCGAGCCGGTGCGCGGCGTCTGGCCGGCCGCCGCCGACGCGGCCGATGCGCTCTTCCCGAACGGCTTCGGTGTCCTCGAGCTGATCGAGCTGCCCACCGACGTGCAGGCCGGCCTCCAGCGCGCCGACGTCATCGGCGTCTTTCCGATCGCGAGCCCGCGCCGGCGCTGGGGACACGTCTTCATGACGACCGGCCTCCTCCGCACGAGCATCAGCGACGAGGACGTCGACGTCATCCGGCCGTTCGGCGATCAGCTCGGCCTCGTGCTCGACGGCGCGGAGCTGCTCGCGCGGGCGGTCGGCGTCGAGCGCTCGCTGGCGCATGCCGAGAAGCTGGCGGCGATCGGCGAGACCGCGGCGCGGATCGCGCACGACATCCGGAACCCGGTGACCGCCGCGCGGAGCCTGGCGCAGCAGCTCGCGCGCGAGCCGGGATCGCGGTTCCAGGCGGAGCACGAGCTGATCCTCGCCGAGCTGGAGCGCGTCGAGCGCCAGGTGGCGGACCTGCTCCGCTTCGCCCGGCGCGACGAGCTGCGCTTCGCCCGGCTGGACGTCGGTGAGCTCGTGCACGCGACCGTCCAGCAGTTCGCGGAGCGGCTCGAGCACGCCGGCGTCGACGTCGACCTCGAGACGCCGCGCGGGATCCACGCGCACGCGGACGGCGACCGTCTGCGCCAGGTGCTCATCAATCTGATCGAGAACGCGATCGACGCGCTCGCCGAGCGTCCCGCCGCCGGCCGCCTCGCGCTGGCGGTCGGGGCGCAGAACGGTTCCGTCGTCGTGCGCGTGTCGGACAACGGACCGGGCGTGCCCCCCGAGGTCGTCCACCATCTGTTCGAACCGTTCTTCTCGTTGAAGCCGAAGGGAACCGGCCTCGGCCTGGCGATCGCGCGGCGGACGATCGAGGCCCACGGCGGACGGATCACGGCCGAGTGTCCGCCCGGCACCGGCATGGTCTTCCACATCGAGCTTCCGCTCGGTGCCGAGGACGCGTCGTGACCGACCCCGCCTCGGTGCACAGCGCCGCCGCGGTGATCTACGCCGTGCCGGCGCTCGTCTGGGCGGTCCTCACCCGGAACTATCTGCTCGTGATCCGGACGCGTCTTCCGCGACGCCCGCTGTTCGCGATCTTCCCGACGTGCACCGGGCTCGTGGCGCTCGTCTACGTCATCATGACGATCGGCACGCTCGGCGCATCCGAGCCCGGCCTCGTTCCCCAGCGGCTTCTCACCACGGTGCTCGTCGTGGCGCTGGTCGCGCTCGGCCCGGTGGTGCGTCATCTCATCGTCGGGACGGGCTCGCTCGTCGTCACCGACACCCCGACGACCCCGGCGTGGCTCGCCGGCAACTACGGCGCGGGCGCCGGGATCGCCGCCGTCGCGCTCCGGTTCGTGCTGCGTCCCGGCGACGCGTGGATCACCGGTGCGACGATTGCGACCGCCGGCTTCGTCGTCATGGTGATCGTCGCCGGATGGGAGATGCGCGGACGTGTCCAGCGCGGTCCGCTGCGGATGGGGAACCTGGCGACGCAGCTGACGCGTACCGATCTCGTGATCCTGGCGGTCGGCTCGACGGTGCTCCTCGGAGCCGTCGCCGCCGCCATCTTCGGTCGCGGCGGAACGGCGCTCGGTATCCCGCTCGCGATCGCGTGCGCCGGGCTCTTCGGAGCCACCGCGCTCGCGCTCCGGAATCTCGCCGTGGCGCTCCGGGACGTCACGGTCGCGGTCGTGACGCTCGTCGGTGTCGGCGTCGTCTTTTGGGGTGCGCGTGCGGTCGCCGCCTCGACCAGCAGCGCCACGGAACGCCTCTTCGTCGACGCGGGCGCGGTGCTGGCGCTCCTCGCCATCACGGTGCCGGTTCGCGACCGCCTGCGGGCCGGGATCGACCGCGTGCTCCTCCGCCACGGCCAGCGGATCGGCGAGGAGCTCCAGGCGTTCCTTCACACGCTCTCGCCCGAGCTCGGCGCGGTCGAGTGCTGCCGGCGAGCGCTCGCCGAGATGGCGCGCGCGTGGCGGATGCGAGGCGCGGCGATCCTGCTCCACGACGGGACCTCGATCGTCGAGGGCGAGATCGCCTTCGAACCGCTTCGCGCCGAGTGGCCGACCGGCGCCGCCGCGGACCGGCTGCCGAAGCGGCCGTTCATCGGGCTGTCGCTCCCGGACGTCCGGCTCCGCCAGGCGCTCGGGCGCGCCGACGTCATCGGCGTGCTCCCGATCGTCAGCCCGCACCGGCGGTGGGGACATCTCTTCGTCTCGATCGGCGTGCTCGGATGGGACAAGGGGGCCGGGCAGATCGACGTCGGGGCCGCTTTCTGCGACCAGCTGGCGCTCCTCCTCGACGGCGCGGAGCTGCTCGCACGCACGGTCGCGGTCGAGCGCTCGCTCGCTCACGCGGAGAAGCTCGCCGCGATCGGCGAGCTCGCGGCACGGATCGCCCACGACATCCGGAACCCCGTCACCGCGGCGCGCAGCCTGGCGCAGCAGCTCACGCGCGAGTCCGGCACGCCGTACGCCGACGAGCACGCCGTGATCCTGGAGGAGCTGGAACGCGTCGAGAGTCGGGTCGGCGCGTTGCTGCGCTTCGCCCGGCGCGAGGAATTCCGCTTCGAGCCGGTCGCGCTCGGACCGCTCGTGCGGGCAACGGTCGGCGCGCTGCGCGCCCGTCTCGAGGCCGCGGACATCGGCGTGCACGTCGAGGCCGGCGACGGCATCACTGCGCGCGCCGACGCCGAGAAGCTACGCCACGTGCTCGTCAACGTCGTCGAGAACGCGATCGACGCGCTCGCCGAAGCGCCCGCGCCGCGCCGGCTCGCCGTCGTCGTCGGCGGCACGAACGGCACCGCATCGATCGAGGTCCGCGACAGTGGGCCCGGCGTCACGGCCGATGCGCTCGCCCACCTCTTCGAGCCGTTCTTCACGCTGAAGCCGCACGGCACCGGCCTCGGGCTCGCGATCGCGCGACGGACGATCGATGCGCACGGCGGGCGGATCACGGCGGCGGCGGCGCCCGGCGGCGGGATGGCGTTCACGGTCGAGCTGCCGATCGCGGAGGCGACGTGACGCCGCCGGGCACGGACCAGCTCGTCGCCGCCGCGGTCGAGCTCGTGCCGGCGTTCCTGTTCGCGGTCGTCGCCTCGATCGTCGGAAGCGCGCGGCGCATCGTCTTCCCCGACGTGCCGGTGCTGCGACGGCTTCCCCACCCGCTGTGGCTCGTGTCGCTCCACTACCTCGTGATCGCGATGCTCGTCCTCCTTCCGCCCGAGCTCGCGCGCGCGCGACCGCCGGGCGTGCGTGCCGCGTCGGCGGTCGCGGACTTTGCGCTGATCCTCTTCCTACCGGGGCTCCGGCAGATCGTCACGCTCGTCACGACGCCGGGGTGGCGACCGACGCGCGCGTGGCTCGTGCGCGACTACGGACCGGCGCTCGCGCTCTGCGGGCTCGGCGCGCTCGTCCACGCCGTCCCGCCGTCGCCCGCGATCTCCCGCTGGCTTCCGGTTTATCAGACCAGCATCGGGCTCTATCTGATCGTCCTGGGCGGGGCGATGCTCTACCGCATCCGGCACGTGGCCGAACCGGGGAGCTGGCGGCCGGGCGGCATCGCGGGTCCGCACGTCCGCGACACGGTGATCGTCGCGGGCGGACTTGCCCTGACGGCCGTCCTCATCGCCGTGATCCTCACCGAGCGCGGCAAGGTCTTCGTGCCGGTCCTCCACGCCGGGATCGGTCTTCTCTGCGTCGGCCCGATGGTCGCGATGATGATCGGCATGGTCGTCCGCCAGCTCCTCTTCGCGCTCGCGATGGTGACGGCCGCGGCCGGCATCTACTTCGGCGCCGGCGCGCTGCACGCGACCGCGGGACCGGCGCTCGGGCCGGTCGTCGACGTCGGCGCGATCGTCGTGCTCCTGGCGGTCTTCCTCGCCGGGCGCGACGCCGTCCGGCGCGCGATCGACCGGTTCGTCTTCCGGCGGAGCCGGCGGCGGGCCGAGGAGCTCCAGGCGTTCCTCCACACGCTCTCGCCCGAGCTCGGCGTGCTCGAGTGCTCACGCCGGGCGATCCACGAGCTCGCGCGCGTGATGCAGCTCCGCGGCGTCGCGATCCTCCTCGACGACGGTCGCGCGCTTGCCACGGGGGACCTCGCGCTCGACCGGCTGCGGGAGGTGTGGCCGCGCGGCGCCGCGGCCGCCGCGCTCCCTTCCCGCTTGAGCGCGCCGGAGTTCGGCACGCTGCCGCTCCCGCTCCGGGGTGCGCTCGTCGAGGCGGACGTCCTCGGTGCCATCGCGGTCGCGAGCCCGCGCCGCCACTGGGGTCATCTGGTCGCGACGACGGGGATCCGGGGCGTGATCGTCGCCGACGAGGATACGCCGGTCCTCCTCGCCTTCGCCGACCAGCTCGCGCTCGTCCTGGACGCCGCGGAGTTGCTCGCGCGCGCGGTCGCGGTCGAGCGCTCGCTCGCGCATGCCGAGAAGCTCGCGGCGATCGGCGAGACCGCGGCGCGGATCGCGCACGACGTCCGGAACCCGATCACGGCGGCGCGGAGCCTCGCCCAGCAGCTGGCGCGCGATCCCGGGAGCGCGGCGAACGCCGAGCCCGCGCAGCTGATCGTGGCGGAGCTCGAGCGCGTCGAGCGCCGGCTCCGCGACCTCCTCCGCTTCGCCCGCCGCGAGGAGTTCTCGTTCACGACCGTCGACCTCGCGACGCTCGCGCGCGACGTCCTGGAGTCGTTCGGCCCCCGTCTCGAGGCCGCCGGGATCGCGCTCGATCTCGACCTCGCGGACGGAACGGCCGCGGACGCCGACGAGGACAAGATGCGCCAGGTCCTGGGCAACCTCGTCGAGAACGCGATCGACGCGCTGGCCGACGCGCCGAACGGGCGCCGCCTGACGCTCGCCGTGAAGGCGATCGACGCGTCGGCGACGATCCGGGTCGCCGACAACGGTCCCGGCGTCGCACCCGATGCGCTCTCCCATCTTTTCGAGCCGTTCTTCTCGCAGAAGGCGAACGGCACCGGGCTCGGGCTGGCGATCGCGAAGCGTACCGTCGACGCCCACGGCGGACGCATCGTCGCCACGACCGGGCCGGGCACCGGGCTGACGGTCCGCGTCGACCTCCCGCTCCGGCAGGGCGCCCGGCGCGCACGCGCATGAGCCCCCGCCTCGGCGCCGTCGCGTTCCACCTCCTCCCGGCCCTGGTCTGGGCGATCATCGCGCGCGCGTGCTGGCGCGTGCTCCGCGATCGCCGACCGGACGGGCCGGTCTTCCGACTTCTGCCGCTCATCACGGCCGCGATGGCCCTCCACTACTTTCTTCACGCGGCGATCGAGCTGACGCCGACCCAGCTCGGCGGCCGGCTGCCGAATCTCCACTTCTGGCTGAACATCTTCCTTGTCCTCAGCCAGATCGGATTCACGGCACTGATCTTCCACCTGATCCCCGTCCTCGCGATTCGCGAGGAACGTCCCTCCCGGCGATGGCTCGTCCTCAACTACGGCGCCGCCGCGATCGTCGCCTGCGTGGCACTCGTCCCGCTCGTTGTGCCGGAATGGCCGATCGGATCGATGGAGAACTGGACCGTCCTCTACGGCCTGGTGATCGTGGTGCTGATCGTCCGCAAGATCCGCCGGCTGAAGCGCGCCGGGACGTGGCCCCGGCACTTCGACGTGGCGTTCAATACGACGCTCGTCGCGGCGGTCGGCGGGCTCGCGATTCTGGCAGCCCTCGGCATCGGCAGCGTGCTCTCGACCCCCGTCTTCTCGGGAATCGGGATTCGACCCGTCCCGATTTCTCTCCTCGCGCACACGGCGTGGGGGCTCGCCGTCGCGGCGCCGTTCGCTGCCGCCATGTTCGGCGAGATGCTGCGCGCGCTCGTCGTCGCCGTCGTGATGATCGGTGTCGCGCTCCTGGTCGCGATCGGAGCGCCGCGCGTGACGATCGGCCTCGACCCCGAGCTCACCGCGCTCGCCGACGTCGGGATCGCGACGGTCGTGCTCTTCGCGTTCATCCCCGGCCGCGCCTGGCTGAGCGCGGCCGTCGAGTGGCTCGTCTTCCGCCAGCGCCGGCGAAGCCGCCACGAGCTCGAGGCGTTCCTCCAGCGCCTGTCGCCCGAGCTCGGCGTGGTCGAGTGCTCGCGCCGCGCGCTCGCCGAGTTCACCCGCGTCCTCGGCCCGCGGGGCGTCGGCATCCTCCTCGCCGAGGAGCGCGGACGCGCGGTGCATGGCGACTTCGCGCTCGATCCGGTCGCGCGGGCGTGGCCGACGACCGCCGCCGGCCTTCCGGCGCGCGCATTCTCGCTCTACGGGCTGCGCGACGCGACGCTCCGGACGGCGCTCGCGGCCGCGAACGTCGCGCTCGTCGTCCCCCTCGTGAGCCCGCGCCGGCACTGGGGACACCTCTTCGTCGCCGAAGGGCTCCTGTCGCGCGCCGTCCGCGACGAGCGAGACGTCGAGCAGATCGAGGCGTTCGCGGCGCAGCTCGCGCTCCTGCTCGCCGCCGCGGATCTCCTCGCGCGCGCGGTCGCCGTCGAACGGTCGCTCGCCCACGCCGAGAAGCTCGCCGCGATCGGCGAGACCGCGGCGCGCATCGCGCACGACATCCGGAATCCCGTCACGGCGGCGCGGAGCCTCGCGCAGCAGCTGAGCCGGGAGCCGGCGTCGCCGTTGAACGCCGAGCACGCGGGGCTGATCCTCATGGAGCTCGAGCGCGTCGAGCACCAGGTGGCATCGCTCCTCCGGTTCGCGCGCCGCGACGAGCTCCGCTTCGAGACGGTCGACGTCGCGGCACTCGTCCGCAGAGCGGTGGAGCAGTTCCGAAGCCGCTTCGCCGAAGCGGACGTTGCCGTCGAGCTCGACGCGACGGAGCCGATCACCGCCCGTGCGGACGCCGAGAAGCTCCGCCAGGTCGTCATCAACCTGGTCGAGAACGCGCTCGACGCGTTCGACGACGGCACCGGCACGCGGCGTCTCCGGATCGACGTCGGACGCCGGAACGGCGCCGCGACGGTCCGGATCGCGGACACGGGCGTCGGCGTCCCGGCCGAGGTGCTGCCGCGTCTCTTCGAGCCGTTCTTCTCGCTGAAGGCCAAGGGAACGGGGCTCGGCCTCGCGATTGCGAAACGCACCGTCGACGCACACGGCGGCCGCATCGTCGCAACCAGCACGGCCGGCGAAGGCACGACGGTCAGCGTCGAGCTGCCGCTCACCGAGATGGGACGCGACCTGGTGTGAGCGCCGCCCGCCGTCCGGCTGGTCATCCACGGCGAACGGGTGGTAGTGCACGGACCCGGACATGAAACCGAGCATCCTCGTCGTCGACGACGAGCGCGGCATCTGCGTCGCGATCCAGCGGCTGCTCACCGGACGAGGGTACGCCGTCGACACCGCGCTCTCCGCCGAGGACGCGATCACGACGCTCGGCACGACGCGCTACCACCTCGTCATCACCGACCTGAACCTCAAGAAGATGACGGGGATGGACCTCCTGCGCTGGGTGAAGGCGCACACGCCCGAGACGGCGGTCATCATGATCACCGCGTTCGGCTCGGAGAAGATCGCCGTCGAGGCGATGAAGCTCGGCGCCGCCGACTACGTGCCGAAGCCGTTCGACAACGACGAGCTCCAGCTCGTCGTCGATCGCGTGCTCGAGGGGATCGCGCTTCGGCGCGACCTCCGTCTCCTCCAGGAGCAGGTCGCGGGCGCCTACCAGCTCGGCGCGATCGTCGGAAAGAGCGCGGCGATGCAGCGCGTGTTCGACGTCATCCGGAAGGTCGCCGACACCGATCTCACCGTCTTGATCCGCGGCCCGAGCGGGACGGGTAAAGAGCTCGTCGCCAACGCGGTCCACTACAACAGCCCGCGACGCGCGAAGCCGCTCATCAAGGTCAACTGCGCCGCGTTCTCGCGCGAGCTCGTCGAGAGCGAGCTCTTCGGCCACGAGAAGGGGGCGTTCACGGGCGCGACCGCGACGCGCGAGGGCAAGTTCGAGATCGCCGACGGCGGCACGCTCTTCCTCGACGAGATCGGCGACATGGGGCTCGAGACCCAGGCGAAGATACTGCGCGTCCTCCAGGAGCGCGAGCTCGAGCGCGTCGGCGGCAACCGGACGATCAAGGTCGACGTCCGCATCCTCGCGGCGACCAACCAGGACCTCGAAGCGAAGGTGAAAGCCGGAACCTTCCGCGAGGACCTCTATTACCGGCTGAACGTCGTCGCGATCGCGCTCCCGTCGCTCCGCGAGCGCGCCGAGGACATGCCGCTCCTGATCGAGCACTTCCTCGGCACGGTCGCGACGCGCTTGAAGCGCGAGCCGAAGACCCTCGCCCCCGACGCGCACCGCGCGCTCTGCGCGCACGAATGGAAGGGGAACGTCCGCGAGCTCGAGCACGCGATCGAGCAGGCGGTCGCGCTCGCGTCGGGTCCCGAGATCACGCTCGACGACCTGCCCGCGACCGTCCGCGGCACGCCGGCCGACGGACCGACGACCGAGGCGGCCGGGTCGTTCAAGGAAGCGAAGCAGCGCCTGATCGAGCGCTTCGAGCGCCAGGTGATCGCCGAGGCGCTCGAGCGACACCGCGGCAACGTGTCGAAGGCGGCGGAGGAGCTCGGCATGTACCGCCAGCACCTCCAGCTGAAGCTCGCGGAGTACGCGATCGATCCGTCGGTCTATCGGAAGTAGCGCGCCGCGCTGCCAAGTCGACACGGCAGCGTTCGCATAGTCGGGCGGACACTGCCGCGCGCGCGCGCCGAACGCACGAGCCATCGCGTGCGGCACCGCACTTGCTCTCTAGCGACGCAGCACGTCCATGCGTCGATCCCGAGCCATCGGCCGCGCGCCGCCGCGTGTCGCTCTCCGGCAAGCGTACCCCGGCCGTTCACCGAGCTTCCCCAACCCCGCACGGCGCGACCACGCCGGCAAGGAGACGTGGAATGAGACTGCCCCTACTCGCCCTCATCGGGCCCGCGCTCCCGTTCGCCTCGGACACGAGCGCCTGTCACCTCGACTTTTGCAAGATCGGCAACACGAGCTACTCCTGCGACATCGTCTGCACCGGGGCGCTCTGCGTCGCCCCGTCGAGCCTCACCTCCTGCGACGTCTGCCCCACGAAGTGCGTCGGCGGGAGCAACAACGGCAACGACTGCACCGCGGCGAACGACTGTCCCGGCGGTACGTGCTCCGCCGGCGACGGGAAGTGCACGATCTGCGGCTCCGACGACGGGCAGGTGATCATCGGGAGCACGGGCCCGGACGTCATCTGCACCGCCGGCGGCGACGACGCCGTCTACGCCCAAGGCGGCGACGACATCGTCCTCGCCGGCGGCCGCGTCGTCGACGCGAGCGGCAACCCGATCGCCGGCCGGAGCGGGCCTCCCGGTAACGACCTCGTCCACGGCGGCAACGGGAACGACCAGATCTTCGGCAACTCCGGCAACGACGTCCTCTTCGGCGAGGGCGGCAACGACATCGTGATCGGATGCGGCGGCCGGAACTACGTCGACGGCGGCGACGGCGACGACGTCGTGACGTCGGCCGTGTTTCCCGTCTGCGGCGCGCAGGACGATGCGGTCGGCTCGCTCCTCTGCGGCGGCAAGGGCAACGACATCCTCGTCGGCGCCGGCCCGTCCCATCAGTGCATGGACGCGGGACCGGACCAGGCGCCGGCGGCCGGGACCCAGGACTGTACCTACGCGTTCACCGCCGCCGGTCGGACGACCCCGAACGCCGCCGACCTCGGGACGGCGAAGAACTGCGCGAATCCGAACGTGACCGCCGGCGGTGAGCCGTGCGGATGTGATCGCTGAGCGGATCGTCGTGGGGCCTCGTCGATCGCGGCGAGGCCCCCACGCGCTTCAGCGGCGCGCGAGCGCGGCGGCGAGCGCGGCCTGGTGCACGAGCTTCAGCGGCACGCCCCGCTCGGTCGCGAGCCGACGGCAGTCGTCGAACTCGGGTGCGATGTTCTCCGTACCGTCCGGCGCGCGCGCGATCTTGACGCGCACCGCGCCGTACGCCGTCTCGACCGACCGCTCCTCGCGCGGCAGGACGAGGCGGCCCCAGCGCGCGTAGCGGAGCCCGATCGTCGACGTCTCCGCGAACACGATGCCCGCGAGCCGGTCGCGATCGGCGGGCGACGCGAGCACGCGGAGCATCGTCGCCGGCCGGCTCTTCTTCATCACCACCGGTACCAGGAACGCGTCGCGCGCGCCGGCAGCGAGGAGACGGTCGAGCACGTGCTCGTAGAGCTGGGGGCTCATGTCGTCGATCGTCGCCTCGAGGACGACCACGTCGTCGTGCCCAGCGTCCAGGGCCGGCTCGCCGACGAGGATGCGGAGCAGGTTCGGGCGATCCGCGAGGGTGCGGTCGCCGGCGCCGTAGCCGACGGCGGCGACGCGCATCTTCGGGACGGGCGCGTTCTCGGCGAGCGCGGCGACGATGGCCGCTCCGGTCGGCGTCACGAGCTCTGCCGCGCCGTCCTCGAGCCGGACCGGGCGTCCGGCGAGCAGCTCGACCACGGCGGGCGCCGGCACGGGAAGCGGTCCGTGCGCCGAGCGCACCCGGCCCTGCCCGAGCGGCAGCGGCGCGGCGTACGTCGCCTCGATCCCGAGGTGCGTGAAGCCGAGCGCGGCGCCGACGACGTC
>Ga0070741_10018779_pt1 | contig 11140 bp, 11 predicted proteins | sample Coa_R1_4_FD_66440 | JGI IMG/M metagenome (GOLD analysis project Ga0070741, IMG submission 66440) | Surface soil microbial communities from Centralia Pennsylvania, which are recovering from an underground coalmine fire - Coalmine... | ecosystem: Environmental > Terrestrial > Soil > Unclassified ...
GACTCCTGATCGGGCAGCGGCTGCGCGATTTGCACCGGCTTCGCCTCGCCGGACGAGGCGCAGGCAGCAAGCAACGCGGCCACGATCAGCAGCGGCAACAGCGAGCGGCCGGAACGAATCATGCGCAGGGTCACGAGGCGACGGCGGCGGGCAGGGCGCTGGCGATCCGCTCGAGCGCCGCGTCGATCGCCGGCGCGTCGATGCCGTAGTGCGTAACCATGCGCACGCTGGCCGGCCCGGTGCCGCCCGCCAACACACCGGCGCGGCGGATGGCGCCCAGAAACTCCTCTGCGGAGAGCCCGTCGAGGCCGAAGATGACGATATTCGTCTCGACCGTGGCGGGGTCGAGGTGGATGCCGGGCAGCCGCGCCAGCCCTTCGGCCAGCCGGCGAGCGTTGGCGTGGTCCGCCGCCAGCCGGTCGGACATCTCCTCCAGCGCGACCAGGCCTGCCGCGGCGAGCACGCCGGCCTGGCGCATGCCGCCGCCCACCATCTTGCGCATTTTGCGCGCCCGCTCGATGAAGGCGCCGCTACCGCAGAGCAGCGAGCCCACCGGCGCGGACAGCCCTTTGGAGAGGCAGAAGCCGATCGAATCGGCGCCGCGCACCAGCTCGGCCGCGGGGACACCGAGGGCGACGGCGGCGTTGAAGATGCGGGCGCCGTCGATGTGCACCGCGCAGCCGCGCTCGTGCGCGATGGCGGCGACGGCGTCGGTATCGGCGGCGGAAAGCGCGGCGCCGCCGCAGCGGTTGTGCGTGTTCTCCAGGCAGACGAGCGCGGTGCTGGGGTTGTGCACGTTCTCGCCGCGGATCAGGCTGCGCACCTCAGCCGGGTCGAGGCGGCCACGGGCGTCGTTCTGCGCCGCGCGGAGCTGGATGCCGCCCAGCCCCGCCGCGCCGGCGACCTCGTAATGGAGGATGTGCGCCTGCGAACCGACGATCGCCTCGTCGCCGCGGCCGCAGTGCGTGAGCAGGGCGACGAGGTTGCTCATCGTACCGCTGGCGACGAACAGCGCCGCCTCTTTGCCCAGCAGATCGGCGGCGCGGCGCTCCAGCCGGTTGATCGTCGGGTCTTCGCCGTAGACATCGTCGCCGAGGTCCGCGTTCGCCATCGCCGCGCGCATCGCGGGCGAGGGCAACGTCACCGTGTCGCTGCGCAGGTCGATCGCGTCCATCCCGTCACCTAACCCTGGTCGCTGACGCGACCTGTCCCTTCCCCACAGGGGAAGGGTCCGTTCAAGGGCTACCGGTACGTCTCAGAAACCCCTCCCCAGTGGGGAGGGGACAGACGCCGAAGGCGTCAGGGGTAGGCCAAGGGTCGGTCACGGCCGCGGCCGCTCCCACAACGTCTGATAGCCGTCGCCACCGCGGATCGCGGCGACCTCTTCGCGGCGCTCGGCCGCCAGCAGCTCGTTCAGCACCTTGCGGGCGCTCTCCCGCGCCGCGCCGCCGCCGATCGCGCCCAGCCGCTCCTCGACATGCTCCCAGAGGCCGGAGTCACGCAGCGTGGTGATGTGCTTCGGCCATTCGAACGACATGATCTTGTCCGGCAAAGGGAAGCGCGGGCGCAACTCCTTCAGGCTGTGGAAGCGATCTTCCACGTTCGAGGCACGCGGCACGAGCTGGATCAGCGGTCCGTCCGTGGCGTTGCTGCGGGCATCGATCAGCAGGCGCGGCTCCAGAATGCGGAAGCGGACGATCACTACCTCTGCGGTGGCGATCACGTTGCGTACCTCGTCCAGATCGAGGCCAAACTCCGGTTCCATCGGCATCGCGACACCTCCGGAGGGCGCAACCGACGGCTGCCCGCGCCCTCCGCGGCCTGTTTCGTCCTCAGTCTACGAGCGGCTCGGCGGGCGCGCAAACGCCGATCGGCGCCGCGCAATGCGCTCAGAGTCCGCGCGAGAGGCGGCCGAAATGGTCGAAGTAGCTGTTGAACATCGTCATCCGCCCGGCGATCAGCAGCACGCCGACGAAGATCAGCAGGGCGCCGCTGCCCACCTCGATCGCGGGCAGGAAACGGTTGATCCGCTTCAGATGCGCCGTCATCGAGCCGACCGCCATGCCCGTGACCAGGAACGGCACGCCCAGGCCCAGCGAGTAGCAGACGAGTAGCAGGATCGCCCGTGCCACCGTACCCTGCGCCTGCGCCAGCGTGAGGATGCTGCCCAGCACCGGGCCGATGCAGGGCGTCCAGCCCAGCGCGAAGCCCGCACCCACCAGCGAGGAGCGCCCGTAGCCGAGCGACGCCCAGCGGCCACCACTTGCGGTCCCGCCGCCAACGCCGCCGGTGCTGCCGCTCATGCCGATGCTGCCGCCGCCCGCGCCGGCGCCCACGGGAACGGCGTACGTGCGGTAGAGCGCCGGGATGCGTAGCAGCCCGGTCAGGTGCATGCCCATGATGATGATGAAGACGCCGGCGACCACCGCGAGATCGCGCTGGTGGTCCTTGAGCCCGTAGCCGATCAGCCCGACCGAGGCGCCGAGCGCGATGAAGACGAGCGAGAAGCCGGCGACGAAGCTGGCGGCGTGGGTGAAGGTGACGCGGCGGCTCGTCGTGCCGTCGCTGGTGGCCGCGTTGCCCGCCATCTGCGCGATGTAGACCGGCACCAGCGGCAGCACGCAGGGCGAGAGGAACGAGAGCAGCCCCGCCAGGAACGCGACAAACGGACCGAACAGACCGTCGATGCTCACGCGGGGCTACTCCTCGTCGCCCGAGTCGTCGGGAGGAGCGCCGTCGCCGAAGGGGTCGTCGTCCGGCGAGGCGTCGGGCAAGCCGAGCACGCGCTGGCGCACCTCGTCGTAGCGCGCCTTCGACTTGCTCTCGCGCCGCAGCAGCGCCACGAAGTGCGGTGGGTCGAGCGGCTCGCCGTCCAGCAGCACGCGGTGCAGCGCATCGAGATCGCGCTGCCAGCGCGCATAGGCGGCGGTGTAGGCCTCGCGTTTCCCGGCGTCGAGCTGCACGGCGCTTCGTCTCCCTCTCTTCACTCTATCGTACGCCGCCGTTCGTGGCAGAGATGTATCGTTGGTTCTGGTCGCTGCCCGCCATTCGGCCGGTCCGCTTCACCGTCGGACGCGGGCGACGGGCACCGACCGCCGCTGCGATGGCGCCCGCCGCCCACCTGCTACAATGCCGCCATCGCCGCGCGGAGGTGTCGCCGATGGCCCGCATTCCCCTGCCCACCCGCGAGACGCTCGACCCCGAAATGCAGGCGCGCTGGGACCGCCAGGCGCAGCGCGGCCCCGTGCTGAACATCATGCGCGTGTTCATGGCCAACCCGACGATCGAGCTGAACGCGCGCAAGATCTGGGAGGCGAGCGGCCTCTCGCCCCGCGCCCGCGAGATCGTAATCCTGCGCGCCGCCGCCACCCAGCAGAGCAGCTACGAATGGCACCAGCACGTGCGCATCGCCACCGCCGAGGGGCTGAGCACGGCGGAGATCAACGCGATTCGCACCTGGCAGAGCGCCGACTGCTTCTCGGCCGACGAGCGCCGCCTGCTCGCCTACGTCGATGCGCTGGCGATCGGCCCGCGGCCGGACGATGCCGTCTTCGCCGCGGTCTCCGAAGGACGCACGCCGGGCGAGGTCGTCGGCGTAACCATGCTGATTACGCTGTACTTCCAGCTCGCGCGGATCATGGCGGCGCTCGACCTGGAGACCGAGACGCCGTTCGTCGGCTGGCAGGTCGGCGCCGGCTGAGCGCGAGCGCGTAAGGGCAGGGCGCACGCTCCTCTGAATCGTCGTGACCACCCGGTGAGTGAACGATGCCGCGCGGCTGGCAGTGGGATCCCACGCTCTTTGCGGGCAGCGCCCGCTACTACCGGCGGGGGCGGCTGCCGTATCCGCCGGGCCTTGCCGCGACGCTGGCGGAGGCGCTGGGGCTGGACGGCCGCGGCCGGCTGCTCGACGTTGGCTGCGGGCCGGGCATCGTCGCCCTGCAGCTCTCGCATCTCTTCGCCGAGGTCGTGGGACTGGATCCCGACGCCGAGATGCTGACCGAAGCGGCGCGGGTCGCGGACGAGCAGGGCATCGGAAACGCGCGCTGGGTGCAGGCCCGCGCCGAGGAGTTGCCCGCCGGCCTCGGCGGCTTCCGCGTGGCGACCTTCGCCGCCTCGTTTCACTGGATGGACCGCGACCGCGTCGCCGCGGCGGTGCGGCAGATGCTGGAGCCAGGCGGCGCCTTCGTGCAGATCAGCGCCGACCAGCAGGGGCGCGCAGATCCGGACCCGCTGCCGTACCTCGCGCCACCACGTGCCGAGATGGAGGCACTGGTGCGGCGCTACCTCGGCCCGGAGCGGCGGGCCGGGCAGGGCGTGCTGCGCTATGGTACGCCCGGCGACGAGCTGGCCGTATTGCGCCGCGCCGGCTTTCCCGAACCGCAGATCGTGGCCGTGCCCGGCGGTGAGATCGTCATTCGCACGATCGACGACCTCGTCGCGGCGCAGTTCTCCAACTCAGGCTCCGCGCCGCACCTGTTCGGCGAGCGGCGGGCCGAGTTCGAGAGCGAGCTGCGGCACCTGCTCGAAGCAGCCTCGCCCTCGGGGCTGTTCGCGCAGCAGACCGACGACTGCGAGCTGCGCATCTGGCGCCGGCCGCAGTGAGCCGCGCCGGCCGCACCGACGGGGCGCTTAATAAACTACACCGGTTCTATGGAGATTCTAAGCAAACGGCTCTACTGTGCCTGCCAGTGTGTGCACCCCGACGTAGCGTGGCACGGAGCAACCCATGACCGCCATCCCGATCCAGCAGCCCGGCGGGGAGACACCGGATTCCGAACCACCCGACGTACCCGGTGGTGCGCTGGTTGAAACGCTGTACTGCGACGGCTGCGAACGTATGGCGCCGGGCCCGGACTGCTGGCGGTCGGGCCGCTATGTCCTCTGCCGGCGCTGCCAGGAGGAGTACATCACCGCCTGGGCGATGGGCCGCCGCATCACTCCCGGCCAGTACGTGCGCGACAAGCGCTTCGGCGACGAAGAGGCGTACGCCCTCTCCGGCTGAGCCGTCGCCAAAACGGCTCGGCTCGCTCCTCGCTCGCTCAATGTTCCTTGTGGTTCGCTCAGATCAGGGCGCCGCTCGTCGCGATCTCGGCGATCTCCTCGTCCGGCAGCCCCAGCAGGTCGCGCAGTACCTCGACCGTGTGCTCGCCGAGGCAGGGCGCCGGCAGCCGCGGCCCGCTGTCGTAGCCGGCGATGCGGAACTGGTGCCCCTCGTACGGCACGACGCCCATCTCCGGATGCGTGAGCGGCCGGAAGTAGCGGCGGTGCGCGAGCTGCGGATCCTTGAGCAGGTCGCTGGAACGCTGTACGGCGCCGGCCGGCACCCCTGCCTGCAGCAGCGCGTGCATCAGCTCGTAGCGGTCGCGGCTGCAAGTCCAGGCGGCCAGTTCGGCGTCGATCCGCTCGCGCGCGGCCCAGCGCCCGGCGGCCGTCTCCAGCGCCGCATCCTGCGCCCAGGCCGGCTCGCCCAGCACGCGCCGCAGCGCCCGCCACTGTTCATCCGTCTCGACGGCGATCGCGATCCACTGGTCGTTTGTCGTCTGCGACGCTTGTGATTGGAGATGGTCGCCTGCGCGACCATGGCGGTCGGCTTCGCTCCAGGGGCCCCCGGGTGTCGTCTGCGACGCTCTCCCCTGGGCTCCGCTCCAGGCGCCCCCGGAGCCTGCGCAGGGGAACGCGCCGTGGGGCGCACAGCCCGGCGCCTCGTTGCCCTGCCGCCGCGGCAGCGTGCCGCTGCGCTGGTACTCCAGCAGCTCCGGCGCGAGGAAGTGCAGCGCCGCCTCCATCTGCGCCTGCTCGATGTACTGCCCCTCGCCCGTACGCCGGCGGTGGTCCAGCGCCGCGATCAGGCTGGAGGCGAGGAAGCGCGGCGCGAGCAGGTCGGTGTAGGCGGCGTAGGGGCCGGCCGGCGCGCGGTCCGGCCAGCCGGTGATCTCGACGAAGCCGGAGATCGCGGCGGCGTGGGTGCCGTAGCCCGCGAGCGACGAGGCCGGGCCGCTCTGTCCCATCAAGCAGGTGCTGACCATGACGATGCGCGGATTGATCGCCCGCGCCGCCGCGTAGTCGAGGCCGAGATCCGCCATCGTGCCCGGCGTGAACGATTCGAGGTAGACGTCCGCCCAGCCGATCAGCCGCTTCGCCACCTCCTTGCCGGTCGGGTGCTTCAGGTTCAGCGCGATCGACTGCTTGGACGTGTTGAACATGCCGAAAAAGTGCGAGCGGTTCACGCCGAACTCGCCGCCGGCGAACGGCCCGTTGACGCGCAGGATGTCCGGCGGCTGCGAGGTTTCCACCCGCACGGTGGTGGCGCCGTGGTCAGCCAGATACTTCGCCGTGAGCGGCCCGACGCCCACCCAGGAGAAGTCGGCCACGCGCAGCCCGGCGAAGGGCAGCGTATCGCCCGCGCCGGCCAGCAGCGCTGCATCCGCTTGCGCTGAGCCGCCCGTATCCTGGGCCGCGGGCGCGAGCGGCGCCAACGCCTCGTTCGCCTCGCCCGGCTCCGGCACGCCGCGGCGGTATCGGATCGGCGTGGCGCCGGCGCGGACGAAGGGGCCGGGCGCACGCAGCTCGGCGCCGTCCGGCAGCCGCAGCGGCTGCCAGTAGCCGCGCGCCTGCAGGTGATCGAAGGCAAGCACGTCGGCCAGCGTATTCACGGGCGCGATGAAGACCTGCTCGGCCAGGCCGCGGCGGAACAGCGCCTGCACCGGGTGCTTCGCCACGAACGCCGCGGCCCGCTCCACCAGCTCGTCGTAGGAGTGCTTCACCGGCTTGCCCGAGAGGAAGTCGGGAAAGAACGTCGCCCACTGCACGTCCGTGAGCCAGGAGGCGGGTACGCTGCCGTCCTCCACCATCCAGCGCACCAGCTTCGGCCAGAGGTTCTGCGAGAAGAGCACGGCGTAGCCGTCGGCGCAGGCGAAGATCGTCGGCGCGGTGTAGAGGCCGAGCTGGACCTTGCTGCCGTTGCGCTCGAAGTCCTTCCCCTGCACCGCGGCGGCGATCGTCGCGTTCACGGCGGTGAGCACGAGCGCAGCCTGCGCCGAGACGTCGACGAACTGCGCCTCGCCCGTTTGCAGCCGGCGTTGCAGCGCGACTAACGCCCCGACGGCGCTCTCGGCCGCGGCGTGGCGCCAGGCCTGCGGCACCGACATGCGCACCGGCGGCCGGTCGGCGTCGCCGTAGATCGCCATCTGGCCGCTCAGCGCGGCGATCGTCAGATCGGCGGCGGCAAAGTCGCGGTACGGCCCGTCCTGGCCGAAGGGCGAGATCGCGACGTAGATCAGGCGTGGGTTCAGCGATCGCAGCGCTGCGAAGTCCATGCCGCGTGCCGCCATCGCGCCCGGCGCCGCGTTCTCGAAGAGGAAGTCGGCGCCGCGCACCAGATCGAAGAAGCGGTCGCGCCCCGCCGTAGCGTCGAAGTCGAGCGTGACGCTGCGCTTGTTGCGGTTGTAGGCGGCGAAGGCGGTGCCGGCGTTGCGCTCGGCGCTGCCGCCGGGCGGCTCGATCAGGATCACCTCGGCGCCGAGATCGGCCAGAATCTGCGGACCGAGCGCGGCGCGGCTGTCGGTCAGGTCGAGCACGCGGTATGGGCTGAGCATTCCGGCCTCCGTGAAGCGATGGCGGGGTGAGCGCGGGCAACGGCGCATCCGAGTATAGCGCCGCCCGCTCCGTGCAGTCGGTATACGAGCGAGGCGCTGTGCAGGCGCCTGGCACGGCGCGCAGACGCTTGCACTCGTGCAAACGATTCGCCGGCTCAGCGCACAATCGCGCCGGCGGTCGCCGTTTATCATGGCGAACGGATCGAGCCGGCCTACCGCCGCGAGCCTCAATTCAGCGGCAGCGCGGGCCGGCGAGAAGGACGGCAACGCCGTGAACCAGACCCCGATGCACGTCCAGCGCAACGGCGCGCACCCGCACGCCGTCTTCACCCGCCAGCAGGTGCAGAGCGGCGAGGAGCGGCTCGTTCCCGGCGACTTCATCGTCACGCACGGCAGCGGCTTCGTGGACTCGCTGATCCGGCTGATGACCCGCTCGCGCTGGAACCATGCGGCGCTGATCGTCGCGAGCGACGGCACGCTGATCGAGGCGCTGGGCACGGGGCTGACGCGCGACAAGATCAGCAAGTACCAGCGGCGCGACTACTTCGTCGTGCGGCTCGATCTGGACGACGAGGACCGCGCGGAGGTGCTTGCCTACGCCAATGCGATGCTCGAGCGGCATCCGAAGTACGGCCTTTTGACGATCGCCACGATCGCGCTGCGCATCCTCACCAGGATGCGCCTGGTCATCAAGAAGGACGGCACCTTCATCTGCTCGGAGTTCGTCGCGCGGTCGCTGGCACAGGGCGGGCGCATCTGGTTCGAGGATACGTCACTGATCACGCCCGCTGACCTCTACAACAGTTGCGTGAAGAACGAGCCGATCTGATCTCGTAGCACCAGGTCCGGCGAGCCGCTGCGCCTGCGCTGCCGACCGTGTTCCGGCCCCAGCGCACGCGCCCGTCACTCATGCTCGCACGTCGGGTGCGAGACGGCAGGCTGCGGCGTTGGTCGCTCGAGCTGCGCGGCGCGCTGCCGCAACTGCACCGCGGTGAAGGCGGCACAAACGAACAGGCTGGCCGCGCCGAGCCCGATGGCGGCGCGCGGGTCGATCGCGTCGCTCACATAGCCGCTGATCAGGCCGCCCAGGGGCGTGGTGCCCATCACGCCGAGCATGTACAGGCTCATCACCCGGCCGATCAGCGCGTGCGGCGTGTTCTGCTGGATCAGCGCCTGGCTGGTGGTCGAGTAGTAGACGACGGAGATGCCGAAGTAGAGCATGCCGGCGTAGAAGATGCCGATCGTGGGCGAGAGTGCGCTCCAGGCGAGTGATACGCCCAGCAACGCGCAGGCCAGCGCATACCTGCGCCGCGACGGCTGCCGCGGCGAGCGGGTGAGCAAGAGACCTCCGATCACCGCCGTGACCGCGTTCAGCGACTCAGCGATGCCGAACGCCAGCGAGCCCGCGTGGAAGTCCTGCGTGACGATCGCGGAGTAGAACAGCGGAAAATTGAAGGCGAGGCAGCCGATCAGCGCGTTACAGAGCAGGGTCGAGCGGTGCAGCGACGAGCGCCAGACGAAGCGCAGCCCCTCACGGAACTGCCCGGCCAGCCGCGAGCCCGGCGGCCGCGGTAGTAGCTCCGCGCGGCGCAGCAGCAGCAGCGCGATCACGACCGCGAGGTACGAGGCGGCGTTGATGTAGAAGCACCAGGCGGCGCCGAGCGAGGCGTAGACGAGCGCCGCGATCGCCGGCCCGCCCAGCCGGCCGACCGACTGCGCCGAACTGGCCAACGCGACGGCGCTGGGGATCTGTTCGCGCGGCACCAGCTCGTTCAAAAAGGCCTGCGCCGCCGGCCGGTCGAAGATCTGCACCCAGCCCAGCAAAAAGGTGAGCGAAAGGATCCACCAGAGGTTGATCGCGCCCGCGCCGATCACGATCCCCAGCGTCAGCGCCTGCAGGCAGGCGAGCGATGAGGTTAGCATCAGCAGCCGCCGGATCTGCACGCGGTCGATCACGGTGCCGGCCCAGGCGCCGGCGGTGAGAAACGGCACCGCGCCCAGGCTCAAGGTCGCGCCCAGGGCGAAGCCGCTGCCGGTGATGCGCAGCACCAGCAGCGAGAGCCCCACGATTTGGAAGAACGTGCCGATATTCGACAGCCCCTGTCCCGCCAGGAACAGCCGCACGTTGTACACGGCGAACGCGCTCGGCGGCGCTGTGCCGTCCATGTGACCCTCAGGCTGCGGGCTGGCAGTCGTGGAGCGAAGGCGAGGCATCGGTCCCTTTGGGTGCTCGATCGGTTGCCGATGCCGTCCGCGCGGGCAACCGGAGCGCCGTTGAGTTCGTTCCGCGGCAGCGGCGTTGCGCCTTGCCGGCCATTTTCGGATCGCACGGAGCGCGACTTCAAACTACGCTATGGTTCACATCAGCGAGAACAGCCCGCGCCGCCGGTAGCGTGGTCCACTCCGATCAGCGGCGCAGCCGGCGGCGCACGGGTAGGAACGAGGCAGACGATGGCCGAGCATGCGGAACCGGCGGGCAGGGCGGAAACCTGGCAGGAGGCGCACGCGCGCCGCTACATTGAATCGAACGGCGAGGACGGCCATATCTGGAACGGCGTGCCCACGCTGCTGCTGACCACGACCGGCCGCAGCTCGGGCAAGCCGCGGCTCACGCCGCTGATCTATGGCAAGGACGGCGACCGCTACCTGATCGTCGCCTCGCGCGGCGGTGCGCCCGACCACCCGCACTGGTACAAGAACCTCGTCGCCAACCCCGAGGTGCAACTGCAGGTCGGCGCCGAACGGTTCGCCGCCCGCGCCCGCACGGCGAACGCCGCGGAGAAGCCTGCGCTCTGGCGGGTGATGACGCAGGTTTGGCCCGGCTACGACGAGTACCAGGCGAAGACCAGCCGCGAGATCCCGGTCGTCATCCTTGAGCGAGTCTGAGCAGCCGCCGGTCTTCAGGAGCCGGAGGACGGCGCCGGCGCCTGTTGCTGCTGCGACATCGCCTCCATTCCGGGCATGCGGTTCATCGGGAAGCCGCCGGCGCCCACGGTGCGCGGCCACTCCTCGAACAGCCGGTCGATGTCGAAGAACGGCGTGTCGGTAAACAGGCTGCGCTCTTGATACGGCTCACGGTAGAGGCTGATGCGGTGGCCCGTGGCGCCGAAGATCCGCCCCGTCACCGCGCCGCCCGCGTCCGAGCAGAGCCAGACGATGATCGGCACCACGTTCTTCGGGTCGAGCGTGGTGCCCGCGGCCGAGAGGCTGGGCGGCGCGGTTGCGCGCTGCTCGGCGGAAACGCCGCGCGTCAGGTCGGTCATGCGCGTGGAGGCGAGCGGAGCGATCGCGTTGCAGGTCACGCCGTAGCGCTGCAGGGCACGGGCGTTGGAGCGCATCAGCCCCAGCTTGCCCGCCTGGGCCGCCGAGTAGTTCGGCTGCCCGGCGCTGCCGAAGATCCCCGCGTCGGAGGTGAAGTAGATGATGCGCCCGCCGTTGCGCGTCGCCCGCCAGTAGATCGAGGCGAACTTCGTCGGGGCGAAGCAGCCCTTGAGGTGGGCCCGCACGCTGCCGTCCCACTCGTCCTCGGTCATATTGAAGATCAT
>Ga0070741_10018780_pt1 | contig 11139 bp, 9 predicted proteins | sample Coa_R1_4_FD_66440 | JGI IMG/M metagenome (GOLD analysis project Ga0070741, IMG submission 66440) | Surface soil microbial communities from Centralia Pennsylvania, which are recovering from an underground coalmine fire - Coalmine... | ecosystem: Environmental > Terrestrial > Soil > Unclassified ...
AGCGGCCCGATCAGGCAATGAACCTTGTCTTTCTCGATCAGTTCTTGAGCCTTGGTGCGCGCGGTCGCGGGAACACCGGCCGTATCGGCGACGATCAGCTCGACTTTGCGGCCGGCGAGGGCGTTGTCGCGTTCCTTCAGGAACATCGTCAAGGCGATGTCCATGTCGATGCCACCGGAGGCGAGCGGTCCGGTCTTGGCTGCGAGTAGACCGACACGGATGGGTTCGCCACTCTGGGCAAGGACGAGATGCGGAGACGCCATGCTGGCGACACCGGCGCCAGCGATCCCGCCAACAAACTGCCGTCGCGATATCGTCATGAAATCCTCCCCACGGGAACGCCACAAACGGGTGTCGGTTTTTATTTTCGTTAAGCGATTTATCCGACGGAAGTCATAAATGATCAAGTGATAACCAAAGTACAGTCGCTTAGACCAATGTCGTCGTGCGGTCTTGAGCGCAGTCATGGGTTTCGCTTTTGACGCGCTGCGGGATCGACGTGGAAGCAGAGCCGAGCAGGCTACGGGATGCGCTAACCCCGATAGTGAGCCGCTATTCCCGCGACTTGGCGTCGGATTTCGGCGCCTTCAGGATGCTCTTCTTCAGTACCTCGAACACGGACGCCGTATCCTGATCGCCCAGCCCCATCGCCATCGCCTCCGAATAGACCGGCTGGGTCAACGTAAAGAGCGGCGTCGAGCAGCCAACGTCATCGGCGAACTCGGCGATGATCGCCATGTCCTTTTTCCAGGTCGAGACCTTCATGGTTGCGGGCTCGTACACGCCCTGGACCATCATGGGCGCCCGCATCTGGAACATGCGCGAACCTCCAGCTCCGGGGCCGACCATCTCGACCACCATTTTTGGATCGAGCCCGGCGCGCTCGGCGAGCAACATCGCCTCTGCTGTTGCGACATTGTTGATCGCGACCAAATGATTGGCGACGAATTTCATTCGGCTGCCGTTGCCGTATCTGCCAAGATCGGCGCTCTGTTTGGCGAAATCGGCAAACAGGTCTATGCATCGCTCGATCGCCTGGCTGCTGCCACTGGCGTAGACCACAAGGTCACGCATTTTGGCCTGCGCGCCGGTTCCGCTGAGCGGACAATCCAACGCAATATGGCCGGCATCGCGAAGAATGGCCTCGAAGAGGAGTTTGTCGGCAAGACTGAGCGTGCTGAGCTCCACGATGATTCGCGAGGTTTGGCCGGATGCAGCGATTTCCCGTGCGACCTTTTCGACGGCTGCGGGGGTAGGGAGGCTGGTCATGATAACGGGCGCATCGCGTGTTACCTGGGCCACGTCGCCGGCGATCAGCACCCCCGCTTGCGCAAGGTCTGCGTTTCGTTCGGGATTGACGTCAAATCCGATCACGCGCCAGCCCCGCTCGGTCAGATTGCGCGCAATCGCGCCCCCCATGATGCCAAGCCCGATGATCCCAACGGTCTTGTCCATAGCTGCGCGCCTCCATCCCCTGATTTTCGATTGACGAGCAAAGCCGGCCACGCCTTAATTGCTGATCAAGCGATAAACAATCACCAAGGACCTCGAAGCGGTCAAGCGGAGGAATGACAGATGGCTGGTGTTGGTCGAAAGCCAAGCACAGGCCAGCCCGCGGGGCCGGAGACGGATGAACGCGCGTTTGCCGCCATGGCGACCCGCGCCCGGGCTCTCATTCCACAACTTCGGGACCGTGCGGCGCGCACGGAGGAACTGCGGCGGCTGCCGCCCGAAACCGAGCTCGACCTGCATGAAACCGGTTTGTTCAGGATTGTGCAGCCGAAGCGCGTGGGCGGGTCCGAGTTTGACTATGTTGCCCTGGTCGATTGTGCGGAGATCCTCGGTAAGGCCGACGCCTCGGTCGCTTGGAATTTCGCCAACCTGGCAAGCCATCACTGGATGCTGGGCATGTTCGACAAACGTGCCCAGGACCAGGTCTGGGATAAGGATCCGAATGTACTGATCGCATCCTCCTTCATCTTCCCGGCCGGCAGGGCGCGCAAGGTCGAGGGCGGATATCAATTGCGGGGACGCTGGCCATTCTCGTCCGGGGTAGCGTCCTGCAAATGGAATATGCTTGCGAGCGTGGTCTTTCCGGAAGACGAAGCTGACGGCATCGAATATCGCATTTTTCTGTTGCACCGGGATCAATACAATATCGTCGATACCTGGGATGCGGCCGGATTGCGCGGAACCGGCTCCAACGATGTCGAGGTGAAAGACGCTGTCGTCCCCGATACGTTGTCGGTCGCCGTGAACGATCTTGCGGGCGGGCCGACTCCAGGCAGTGCCGTCAATCCAAACGTCCTTTATGCGCTGCCGGCTTTCTCGCTGTTTCCTTACGTTTTGTCAGGCGTCGCGTTGGGCAACGCGCAGGCCTGTCTCGACGACTACATCGATGTCGCACGACACCGCGCATCGACCTCCAACCGCGCCAAGCTCGGCGACATGCAAAGCACGCAGATCAAGATTGCGGAAGCTTCGGCCAAGATTGACGCCGCCCGCCTGATCATGCGTTCTAGATGTATCGAGGCGATGGCCGATGCCAGGCGCGGCCATATTCCGGATATGGCAGCCAAGACTGGCTTGCGGCGCGATGGAGCTTTTTCCGTGAATCTGTGCACCGAGGCGGTATCGTTGCTGTTTGCCGCCAGCGGAGCGCGCGGGCTCTTCACGAGTGGTGCATTGCAGCGGCAATTCCGCGATGCCCATGCCATCAATTCGCACCTCGCATTCAATTTCGATGCGGCCGGCACCAATTATGGTCGCGTGGCACTCGGCCTTCCGTCCGAAAACCTGACGCTTTGAGGCCACGGGATGAACGACGCGTCCAAGCATCCGGTCGGACCGGACCCAGCCAGCGAACTCGCCAGCGACCATTCGCCGATCGACCCGCGCGATTTTCGCACTGCGCTCGGCAGCTACGCCACTGGCGTGACCATCATCACGGTGGCCGGAGGCGACGGGAAGCCTTACGGGATCACTTGCAATTCCTTCGCTTCGGTGTCGCTGAATCCGCCTCTGGTGCTGTGGAGCCTTGTGCTCTATTCCTCGAGCCTGAGTGCGTTCCAGGACGCCAGCCATTTTGCCGTCAATGTTCTCGGCATGTCGCAGCAGGCGCTTGCGAATAAGTTTGCGAAATCGTCGGACGACAAGTTCGTCGGCGTCGAATGGACGTCGGGGCTCGGTGGTGCGCCGCTGCTTGCCGGAAGCGTCGCAAATTTTCAGTGTCGTTCCGTCAATCGCTACTATGGCGGCGACCACGTGATTTTCCTCGGTGCGGTCGAGGCCTATGCGTACAAACGCAACGAACCGTTGCTGTTTGCGCAGGGCGGATACGGGAAGTTTGTTCCCGAGAAAAAGTCATGAAGAAGAAATCCACGCGCGCGCCATCCAAACAGCGGCGGCTTTCCCCGGACGAACGCCGGAAGGAATTCGTCGCCAAGGCTACCGAGTTCTTCGCGGAAGAAGGATTCGCAGGCGGTACGCGCGATCTGGCCCGCCGCCTCGGCGTGACCCAGCCGCTGCTTTACCGGTATTTCCCGAGCAAGGACGACCTGATCAAGGAGGTTTATCGCACAGTCTATCTGGAGCCGCTGGATGAAGGCTGGGATGGCCTGCTGGCGGACCGCTCCCGTCCGTTGCGGGACCGGTTGCTGGAGTTCTACCGCGGCTACACCAAGGTGATCTTCCGCCGGAAGTGGTTGCGCATCTACCTGTATGCGGGCCTGAAGGGACTCGACATCAACCGTTGGTATGTCGGCATCGTGCGCGACAAGATCCTCACGCGCATCATCAGGGAGTGCCGCTATGAGCTGGGCCTTCCCGTTCAAAGCAAGCCGACGGCACCCGAGATCGAGATGGCTTGGGTGTTTCACAGCGGAATCTTCTACTACGGCGTTCGCAAATATATCTATGAATCCCCGGTGCTCGAGGATCAGGAACAGATGATCCGCGATGCGCTGGATGCGTTTCTGGCGGGCTATGCGCAGGTGTTTGGCAGCGCGCGCCTGGTTGGCATGCGTTCACAGGTCAAGGCGGTTGGATAGGCAGCCGACGGACTAGATCTTGCTCATTTCGTCGCGGTACCAGTCGCCGATCTCGCTCGCGGTCATTAGCGCGACACCATCATGGCCGATCACGTAGTCCAGCAACTCTTCCACGTATTTGATGCGATGGGGCACGCCGGTAATGTAGGGATGGATCGAGATCGCCATCACCCGCGCATTGCCGGCGCCTTCGAGATAGAGCCGGTCGAACTGGTCAGTGCAGCGCTTCAGGAACTGATCCGACGGCAAATGTTGCAATGCGTGGATCACGATATCGTTGGTCTCGACCGAGTAGGGGATTGTGGTGATCGTGCCATGAGGCGTGGCGATATCCTGCGGCAGGTCGTCGATCACCCAATCGGCGACGTACTCGATACCGTTCAGCCGGAGCAGATCGAGCGTCTCCTCGGTTTCGGTCAGCCCCGGGCTCTCCCATGATCGCGGCGGTTTGCCGGTAAATTTCGTGATCGTTTCGACCGATCGCTTGATGGCGTCCGGCTGATCGGCGAGCTTGTGCATCGGTCCCTGCATAAAGCCATGGCCCATGAATTCGAAACCCGCTTCAAGGGAAGCCGACGCGACGCGCGGATAGGAATTGCAAACGTTGGCGTTCAGCGCCAACGTCACCGGGATATTGCGATCCGTGAGCGCCTTGAACTGTCGCCAGAACCCCGCCCGCATGCCGTATTCGTGCCACGACCAGTTCGGCACATCAGGCAGCAATGGCTGCCCCATCGGCGGACTTAGGACTGTGCGCGGCATGGCGTTCTCGATCCGCCATTCCTCGACATTGAGAATGACCCACACCGCAAGCCGCTTTCCATTGGGAAGCTTGAGCCGCGGGCGATCGATCTGGGCCTGATAGGGGATACGATCGGAGAGAGCCACGTCATTCACTCACATATTGGCTGCGGATCATTCCGCTGCGTGCTTCGACAGTCCGGCATTGATGCGTGGCATCACTTTCTCCGCCATCAGGATCATCGATCGGCGCCCGAGTTCACGATCTTTCCAGTCCTTGCCGGCGTAGAGCAGCGTGCCGAACTGGCCGACATCCTGCTGGAACGAGAGTAGCTGATCGGCGACGCTCTCCGGCGTACCATGGATGATCAGCTTGTCGCAGATCGATTCCAGCGTCACTTCATCATCGGGTTGATCGCGTCTAGTTTTGAACAACTCGATCCGACCGTTCTTCTTCAGTTTGGTGAAGAGCGAGTGGTAGTAGTAGACATATGGGCCGTTAGGATCGGTGGCGTAGGCCTTCGCCGTCGCCGCGTCCTTGGCGACAAAGATGCTCTTTGCGACGCGCCAGTTGGCCGGGTCGGCGACGCGGCCAACGCGCTCGCAGCCCTCGACATATTTCGGCCAGTGGCTTTTCACCCACGCCGGCATCAGAAAATTCGCCGAGATCGGATCCCAACCGCGCGCGGCGGCCTCCGTCACGCCCTTTGAAAACGGCGCAACGGCAGTAACCACGATGGGCGGATGCGGCCGCTGCAGCGGGCGCGCGATAAAACCCTGACCGATGTCGGCCATCACGGTTTTTTCGACGGAGATGTTCCAGTATCTGCCATGGATGTTATAGGGCGGCTCGCTCTCCCAGATTTGCAGCACCTGGTTGATCGCCTCCAGGAACATCGCGTTGCGATCGGCATCGAGATTACCGAACAACTCTGCATCCGACAGCAACCCGCCGGGGCTGATGCCGAAGATCAGCCGCCCGTCCAGCATGTGGTCGAGCATCGCAATCGAAGCCGCCACGGTCGCGGGATGGGTGTTGGGCATGTTGACGGTGCCGGTGCCAAGCCGGATGTGCTTGGTCGCGGCCGCGATCCAGGCAAGGAAGGCGATCGATGAAGTGATGTTCTCTGCCTTATCCGTGACGTGCTCGCCGACATATCCCTCGGTGAATCCCAACTCGTCCGCCAGCAGGAACGCTTCACGATCCTCTTGTAGCGACTGCCGCCAATCCTTCTCCACCGGATGGATTGGCATCGTAAAGAAACCCAGCTTCATAGCCGGTGGCTCCCCAAAAGCCCTTGCCCTTCGCAGCAACGGTGCGTCGTTCAAGCCTTCAAGACAAGCCCCAAAGGTCGAATGTCCCGAAATAATCGTTCGATAAACAAACTTGACCTTTGATAGTCGCCGCCCTCTAATCCGGAAAACGTGAAAATACCGGGAAGATCGCGTCCATGAAAGCTTCGGCTTTCGATTATGCACGTGCAACCAGCGTCGACGACGCGTTGCGGTTGCTTGCCGCGCACGGACAAGCGGCGAAAGTGCTCGCAGGCGGCCAGAGTCTGATGCCGGCTATGAACCTTCGCCTGATTTCTCCGGATATCGTCGTCGATATCGGCGGCCTCTCCGAGTTGAAGGGGATCGCGGTGCACGGAAGCACACTCCATATCGGAGCGCTCACCCGTCACGCAGATCTCTTGCGGTCATCAGAGGTCGCCACGCATGCGCCGTTGCTGGCGGAGGCGGTCGCACATGTTGCGCACCCGGCGATCCGCAATCGAGGAACGATCGGCGGCAGCCTCGCCCATGCCGATCCCGCGGCGGAGCTGCCGGCTTGCATGCTTGCGCTCGATGCGGCGATTGTAGCTAGCGGCCGCCGTGGCGAGCGGCGGATTGCCGCAACGGATTTCTTCACGGGAATATTTGAGACGGCGCTGGCGTCCGATGAACTGCTGGTCGCCATCGAGCTGCCGACCGTTCAAAAGAACTCGGCATATTTCTTTCACGAGTTCGCACGTCGCCATGGCGACTATGCGATGGCCGGTCTGGCTGCCCAGGCGGTTGTCGAGGGCGGCCTTTTTACCGAGCTTCGTCTCGCGTATTTTGCGTTGGGAGATCGACCCATCCTCGCAAATGCCGCGAGCAAGTTCGTCAACGTCGCAGTAACGCCGGCGTTGGTCCATGAAACGGCGGCGGTTCTCGCCAAGGAACTGGACCCTCACGAGGACCAGCAAGCATCGAGTGCAATGCGCCGGCACCTGGCGCAGGTATTGTCGACTCGTGCCATCGCCGCGCTGTTGGGTCGTCCAGAACTCGCAGGAGCAGTCGCGTGACGACGCCGATACCCGTCTCACTGCGGGTCAATGGCGAGCGCGTCGACGCGCATGTCTTGCCGCGGACAAATCTTGCCGACTTCCTGCGTGAGCATCTCCAACTGACGGGGACGCATGTCGGTTGCGAGCACGGCGTTTGCGGCGCCTGCACGGTGCGAGTCAACGATGAGATCGTGCGCGCCTGCCTGATGCTGGCGGTGCAGGCGCACGGGGCCTCGGTGCAGACCATCGAAGGTCTGTCGGACAGTGGCGAAATCACCGACCTGCAGGAGGCCTTCCGTGCACGCAACGCGCTGCAATGCGGCTATTGCACGCCAGGCATGTTGATGGCCGCACAAGATCTTCTGAGGCAGCAATTCGCGCCAAGCCGCGAAGAGATTCGCGGACACCTCTCCGGAAACTACTGCCGGTGCACCGGCTATCACGCCATCATCGACGCGATCGATGCGACTGCGAACGCGCGCAGGGGGTCTATGCGATGACGGAAGCATCGGCAAGGCAGGAAGGCCTGTCCATGCTCGACCGGCCGAATTCCTATATCGGCAAGACCGTGCCGCGGCCCAATCTCGATCGCTTGATGCAGGGGCGCGGGACCTATGTCAGCGACTTGGAACTGCCGCGTATGGCGCATGTGGTGTTCCTGCGTTCGCCGTACGCCCACGCCAGGATTCTCGATATCGACGCGACAGCGGCAAAGCAGATGCCCGGGATCGTTGCCGTCGTGACCGGCAGGGAGCTGGCCGATGTCATCACGCCCTGGGTCGGCGTCCTCTCCCATCTCAAAGGACTGAAGTCGGCGCCGCAGCACGCCATCGCAATCGACCGTGTGTGCTGGCAAGGCGAAGCTGTTGCCGCAGTCGTTGCAACCGGCCGCGCCCTGGCCGAGGATGCGTCCGAGCAGATCCAGGTCTCATATGAGGAACTGGATGCGGTGACGGATATGCGAACCGCACTCGATCCGGCCACACCGGTAATCCACACTTCGCTTGGCGACAATCTTGCTTTCGAACGCGTTCACAATGCCGGCGAGGTTGACCAGGCCTTCGCTGAATCGGACGAGATCGTGGAAGCCGACTTCGTCTTCGGCCGTCATACGGGCGTGACGCTCGAGCCGCGGGCTGTCGTGGCCGACTGGAATGTCGCCGAAGCGCGGCTCACGATCTATCAGGGCACGCAGGCGCCGCACATGGTGCAAAACATCGCCGCGCTGCATCTCGGCCTCGAGGAACGGCAGGTGCGGGTCGTCTGCAAGGATGTTGGCGGCTCTTTCGGCATCAAGGTCCACATTTATGCCGACGAGATGGCGACCTATGCGCTGTCGAAGTTTCTCAAGCGCCCGATCAAATTCGTCGCCGACCGCGTTGAAAGCTTCAACACCGACATTCACGCCCGCGATCACCGCTGCAAGGCCAAGATCGGCGTCAAACGTGATGGCACGATCACCGCATTCGAGATCGACGATCTCACTGGTATCGGACCCTATTCGATGTATCCGCGCACCAGCGCGATCGAAGCCAATCAGGTCGTCAACCTCGTAGGCGGTCCCTACGTCACAAAGAATTATCGCGCGCGGGCCCGCGTGGTCTTCCAGAACAAGAACGTGATGTGCCAGTACCGCGCCGTCGGCCATCCGATCGCGTGTTCGGTGACGGAAGGCCTGGTCGATCTCGCGGCCATGCGGATCGGGATGGACCCCGTCGACATCCGTCGGCGCAATCTCATTGCCGACGACGCCTATCCCTGCGGTTCGCCGGCGGGGTTGAAGTTCGAACAGTTGTCGCACCATGCGTCTCTCGCCAGGCTTTTGCAGATGATGGATTACGATCGTCTGCGTGCCGAGCAGGCCGAGTTACGCAAGCGAGGCGTTCATCGCGGCATCGGGATTGCGAGCTTCATCGAGGTCACCAATCCAAGCGCGGCATTTTACGGCGTCGGAGGCGCGAAGATTTCATCGCAGGACGGCGTTGCCGTTCGGCTGGACGCGCAAGGTTCCGTGATCTGCCAGACCAGCATCACCGAGCAGGGGCAGGGTTCGGAGTCGCTCACAGCGCAGATCGTCGGAAGCGTGCTGGGCGTCTCGATGGATCGCGTCCGCGTCATTCTCGGTGATACCGACAACACGCCTTATGGAGGCGGCACCTGGGCCTCCCGAGGTGCCGGCATTGGCGGAGAGGCCGCGCTGCAAGCGGCCAAGACCCTGCGCGGAAACATCCTAGACGTCGCGGCAGCGATCCTGCAGTCGACGGCGGCCGAGCTGGATATCGTCGACAATGCGGTCGTGAATGCGGTCGACGGTACGTCGCGCATCGAGCTGAAGGAATTGTCGCGGATCGTCTATTTCCGGCCGGATACCTTGCCTCCCGGCATCCAGCCGGAGCTGATGGCGACGCGGCATTTTGTGCCGCGCGAATATCCCTTCGCCTTCACCAACGGAGTGCAGGCATCTTGGCTCGAAGTCGATACCGGCACCGGCTTCGTCAAGCTGCTCAAACACTGGGTGGTCGAGGACTGCGGCACCATCATCAATCCGCAACTGGTCGACGAGCAAATCCGTGGCGGGGTAGTCCAGGGCCTGGGCGCTGCGCTGTTCGAGAAATGCATCTATGACGAGCGTGGCCAGCTCACCAATGCGAATATGGCCGACTATCTCGTTCCGATGTCCGGCGAGATGCCCGACATCGATGTCGGCCATGTGGTGTCGCCGACTGCTGAGAGTGAGCTCGGAGCCAAGGGGGCAGGCGAGGCTGGTACCGCCGGTGCTGCGGCTGCGGTCGCCAATGCGGTGAACGACGCGCTGAAGCCATTCGGCGCCGTCATCACCGAGATTCCGATCACGCCCCAAATCGTGCTGACAGCGCTCGGCAAAATCTGAGCGATCTTACTCCGCGGCGCTTGCGATCGCTCCAGCCTCGCGGGTCGTGACCACCACCTTGATGGCGTCTTCGACGCGCTCGCGGGCATAGCGCAGCGCAGTCGGCAAATCGGCCAGCGGGAACGTGTGGGTGTGAATTCTGGTGGCGTCGAACCGCTTTTCCGCCATCAGCTCCATCGCGCGATGGGTGGCGCTGCGGCCTTCGCCGCGGATGCCGTAGACATAGATGTTGTTGCGCACCAGATGCGCGATGTTGGTCGTAACGGGCTCGTGCGGAAACGCGGCGAGGCATATCTTGCCGCCGCGGTTGGTCATGTGAATGGCCTGATCGATGGTCGCTTCCGAGCCCGCGCATTCGATCACGTAGTCCGCGCCAATGCCGCCTGTGAGTTGTTTTACGATATCGACCGGATTCTCGTTGCCGATATTGATGACACGATCTGCGCCCAGTTCCTTGCCGATCGCAAGCCGCTTGTCGCGCGTTCCCGTCAGCACGACAGGGCTCGCACCAAGCGCCTTGGCGACTGCCACTGCAAGCAGGCCGATCGGGCCCGGCCCGATCACCACTACGCTCTCGCCGGCGACAAGGCCTCCGAGTTCGGTGAGGCCATACATCGATGTTCCGGCGGTGACGACCAGCGTCGCCTCCGGATCGCTCATGCTGTCCGGCACCGGGATGATCGTATTGATGTGGTTGACCGCGTATTCGGCGAACCCGCCGTCGGTGGTGAAGCCGTTGGCGCGATGACCCTTCTCCGGCTTGCCGTAATTCAGGCATGACGTGTACATGCCCATGCGGCAGCGCTTGCATTGGCCGCAACCGGCGTGGATTTCCACCGTGACGCGCTGACCAATCTTGAACTCGTCGACATGCGGGCCGAGCGCCGCCACTGTGCCCATATATTCGTGGCCGGGTGTAAAATTCTTGTTGAAGGGCGGGCCGCCCTGGATGCTGGCCGGCGATCCCCGGTGGATGATCTCTAGGTCGGTCGCGCAAATCGCAACTGCGTCGATGCGAACAAGAACCTCGGCGCGTCCCGGTATCGGCGTCGGCTTTTCACGCAAGGACAATTCGTCAGGGCCGCCGAGCACCCAGGCCTTCATCCGGTCCGGGACGGGGATTTCGGGAGATGTCTTGACGCCGGCG
>Ga0070741_10018781_pt1 | contig 11138 bp, 9 predicted proteins | sample Coa_R1_4_FD_66440 | JGI IMG/M metagenome (GOLD analysis project Ga0070741, IMG submission 66440) | Surface soil microbial communities from Centralia Pennsylvania, which are recovering from an underground coalmine fire - Coalmine... | ecosystem: Environmental > Terrestrial > Soil > Unclassified ...
TGACCGGGGGCCCCGGCGCCCGCGGCCGCGTCGCCTCGCGGCGCGCGGTCGCCGGTCGGGCACCCGGCGTGCAAGGCCTCGTCCGGGCGGGGCCCACCGGCGACCCGGGGTCCGCGGCGGCGGACGGCGCGCGGGTCCGCCACGCGGAGCCGGGGTGCCACCGTGCCGGCGCCTGCCGGTCCGGCGCGGCCACGGCCCGGGAGCGCGCCCGGCCCTCCGGACGTACACTGGAGGTCCACGCCGAGCCGGACGAGAGGAGGCGCGCCATGCCGCAGTACCTGTACCAGGTCGCCTACACGCCGGAGTCCCTCGCCGCCCAGATGAAGCACCCGCAGGACCGGCTCCAGATCGTCGGCAAGCAGCTCGCCGACGCCGTCGGGGCGAAGATCCTGGCGGGCGGCTACTCCACGGGCGAGTACGACGTCGCGGTGATCGTCGAGGCCGCGGACGACGTCACCATGGCCGCCGTCGCCGTGGCCGTCGCGGCCGGCGGGGCGGTCAAGGCCGCCAAGACGACGCCGCTCCTGAGCGGCGCCCAGTGGGTGGCGGCGCTCCAGAAGGCGGGAACGGTCGCCGCGCAGTACCGCCCGGCGCGCTGACGACGAGGACTCGCTGGCCTGGATACGCCGCGGGCATCGGTCGGCCGGGCGATGATGCGGGGCGCGACGGCCCGCCGCATCCGGTCGCGCGCCAGCCAGGCGGGCCGAACGAATCCTCCACGGGCCGGAGTGGAACCGACACGCGCGGAGCGTCCTGAATGGCCGTGAAGCCGCGTGCCCGGACGCCGCTCCGTTCCCCTGTTGTTGCCGCGGAGTCAGCCGCTCGTCGCCCCCGGGAGCGGGGGCCAGGTCGAGGTGTGAGTGTCCGGTGCGGGTCCGAGCGCGGCCGCGCCCGCTCACGGTGAGCCCCGGAGGGAGTCCATGCGGATCGAATGCCGACCGATCCAGGGACCCTTCGGCGCCGAGGTCCGCGGCGTCGACCTCGCCCGCCCCCTCACTCCCGCGGTCCTGGCCGAGCTGGAGGCCGCCTGGACCCGGCACAGCGTCCTCGTGTTCCGCGAGGTCCGGATGACGCCGGCCCAGCAGGTCGACTTCACCCGGAGGCTCGGGCCCCTGCACGTGATGGAGCCGCTCGAGTTCAACCTGCCGGGCCATCCGGAGGTGTTCGTCGTCTCGAACGTCGAGGAGGGCGGCCGCCCGATCGGCCTCAAGCGCGCGGGCTGGGGGTGGCACTCGGACGGCGAGGACAAGGCGATCCCGAACGCCGGCTCGCTCCTCCACGCGCTGGAGATCCCGCCCGAGGGCGGTGACACGCTGTTCGCCGACACCTACGGCGCGTTCGCGGCCCTGCCGGGCGACGTGCGTCGCACCATCGCGGGCCGGCGGGCCTGCTTCAGCCGGGTCCGGCTCCACCACGTGCACTACCCGCACATGGCGCCCCTGACCGAGGAGCAGAAGGCGAAGCGGCCGGACGTGTGGCACCCGATCGCCCGGCGGCATCCGCGCTCGGGATGGACGGCGCTCTACATCGGCCGGTGGGCGGTCGAGGTCGAGGGGCTCCCCGCCGCCGAGGCGGAGGACCTGATCCGGTTCCTGCAGGCCTTCGCCGTCCGACCGGAGTTCGTGTACCGGCATCGGTGGCAGGTCGGGGACGCCGTCCTCTGGGACAACCGGTGCACGCAGCACTGCGCCACCGAGTTCGACGACGGGCGGTACCGCCGGCGCATGCACCGGACCACCCTCGAGGGCGAGCCGCCGCTCCTGGCCGAGGCGCCGGTGGTGCGCCCGGGCTGATCGCGGTGTACGGTCCGCGTCGCGCCCCGGACGCTGCGGGCACCCGGCGCGGCGGCCCGGACCCTCGCGAGGATGGGGAGCGTCTGTCGGGGCTCGACGATGCTCTGCAAGCGCTGGAGAGCGCGAAGCCGGGGCTCGCGGTGGCCCGAAACCGAGGGGTGCCGAGCCCCGGCTCGAGAGAGCCGATGCGCGGCCTGAGCCGATGCGCGGCCTGAGCCGATGCGCGGCCTTGACCCGGCTGGGCCCGCCTCCTAGACTCTCGCCATCGCTGGTTCGGCATCGCCCGCCCGGACGGACGTGAGGAGGATAGCCATGAGCCGACGGCATCTCGTGACGTTGATCGTGGGGTTGCTGCTGGCCCTCGCGACCGGCCCGGCGGTCGGGTCCGCAGCGGCGGCGACGTACAAGGAGGCGCCCGCGCTCGCCGAGCTCGTCAAGGCGGGCAAGCTCCCACCCGTCGGCCAGCGCCTGCCCGCCGAGCCGCTGGTCATCCCGGTGGTCGAGCGGACGGGGCAGTACGGCGGCGTCTGGCGGCGGGCCTTCCTCGGCCCGGCGGACTTCAACAACTACGTGCGGGTCGTGTACGACGCGCTGGTGCGGTTCTCGCCGGACGGGGCGAAGATCGAGCCGAAGATCGCCGCCGGCTGGACATCCTCGAGCGACTACCGGACGTGGACGATCAAGCTCCGCCGGGGCGCGCGCTGGTCGGACGGGGCGCCGTTCACCGCCGACGACATCCTCTTCTGGTACAAGGACGTCGTCCTGAACAAGGACCTCACCCCGGTGCTGCCGTCGTGGATCCGCAACGGCGACGGCACGGCGGCGTCGGTCGAGAAGGTCGACGCCTACACGGTGCGCTTCACCTACAAGCAGCCCGCCACCCTGTTCCTGGTGGCCCTGGCCAACCAGGACGGCGGCGACCGGACGTACGCCGCGTTCCTCCCCGCCCACTACCTGAAGAAGTTCCACCCGGGCTACGCCAGGAAGGCGGACATCGACCGCCTGGTCCAGGCGGCCGGGTTCAAGACCTGGACGGAGCTGTTCGCGACCCGCAACGCGCCGTTCGAGAATCCGGAGCGGCCCACCATGGCCGCCTGGGTCCCGGTGACCCGGGTCAGCGACCAGGTGTTCACGCTGCGCCGCAATCCCTACTTCGTCGGCGTGGACCCCGACGGCAACCAGCTGCCGTACATCGACGAGGTCCGGTTCACCTTCTTCGCCGACATCCAGGCGCTCAACCTCGCCGCCATCGCCGGCGACTTCGACCTCCAGGCGCGGCACATCCAGATGACGAACTACCCGGTCCTCAAGGAGAACGAGAAGAGCGGGAAGTACCGGGTCCTGACCTGGCCCACGTTCGGCGGCTCCGACGCCGTGGTCGCGTTCAACCAGTCGTACAAGGCCGACCCGGAGATCGGGAAGCTCCTGGCGACCAAGGACTTCCGCGTCGCGCTCTCGTATGCGATCAACCGGGACCAGATCAAGGAATCGGTCTTCCTGGGGCTCGGCGAGCCGCGCCAGGGCGTGCCGGCGCCGTGGCACCCGTACTTCCCCGGCGCCGAGTGGGCGAAGAAGTACACCGAGTACAAGCCCGACGAGGCGAACAAGCTGCTGGACGGGATCGGGCTCACCCGCAAGGACGCCCAGGGGATCCGGCTCCTCCCGAGCGGCAAGCCGGTCAGCATCGAGCTGTCGGTGGTGCCGGCGTTCGCCGCCTGGCCCGACGTCGCGCAGCTCATCGCCAAGGACTGGGAGAAGGTCGGTGTCAAGACGGTGGTCCAACTCCGCGAGCGGGCCCTCCACTTCAAGATGCGGGACGCCAACGAGCTCCAGACCGAGATGTGGAACGAGGACACCACCGCGTTCCCGTACACGGGCAACGCGAAGGTCGACGTCCGCACGGCGCCCATCCTGACCACCGGCCCGCTCTTCAAGCAGTGGTACGAGACGAAGGGGCAGCAGGGCATGGAGCCTCCGCCGCCGATCAAGAAGATCGTCGAGCTGATCGACACCGCCCGGACGGTTGGCCCCGATCAGCAGGCCAAGCTCGCCCAGGAGCTGTACCGGATCTGGGTGGACAACCTCTACGAGATCGGGACGGTGGGGCTCACCCCGATGGTCCAGGGCGTGGTCGTCGTCAACGCCCGGCTCCACAACGTGCCGACCACGATCGGCAACGACTGGCCGCTCCGGAGCCCCGGCAACGCCCGTCCCGAGCAGTTCTTCTTCGTGCGGTAGCCGGGCCCCCCGCCGCGCTGCCCGGGATCGGGAGCGGGCAGCGCGGCGGGCGGTGGCGTCGCCCGGCGGGCGCGTAGACTGGACGCCGTGACCGCACGGGTCGCCGCGGCCGCCCGTCGGATCCTGCTCGCCCTCGACCTGTTCAAGACGGGCGAGGACTGATGCGCGAGAGACTTCGCCGCGAGCGCCCGGGACTCTCGGCCGAGGAGGTCGAGGCGCGGCTCATCGAATGGCTCCAGCAGCGGCCGGGGGCGGAGCTTGCCGACGCCTCCGGCCGACCGGTGCCGTGGCCTCGACGGAGCCGCTGAGCCGGCTCCGACGCGCCCTGCACCGCGCCAGCCTGGATCTCGACGCCCTCGGCGTCCGGTGGGCGCTCGTCGGCGGTCTCGCCGTCTCCGCGCGCACCCAACCTCGCGTCCCGCGTGACATCGACCTGGCCATCGGCGCCACGGACGACACCGAGGCGGCGCGCGTGATCCGATGACGCGGTACGTTCTCCAGCGGCTCCTGCTCCTGCCGCTGCTCCTCTTCATCTTCTCGGTGGCGGTGTTCGCGATCGTCCAGGCGCCCCCGGGCGACTTCCTGACCGTCTACACCGCGACCCTGGCGTCCTCCGGCAGCTCGATCAGCGCGGAGCAGCTGGACGCCCTCCGTCGCGACTACGGGCTCGACCAGCCGGTCTACGTGCAGTACTGGCGCTGGATGGCGAACGTGCTCCGGGGCAACCTCGGGCTGTCGCTGGAGTACCAGCGGCCGAACACCGAGCTGATCGGCGAGCGCCTGGCCCTGACCGTGGTGCTGGCACTCCTGTCGTTCGGGTTCACGTGGATCGTGGCGATCCCGGTCGGGATCTACTCGGCCACGCACCCGCGCTCGCCCCTGGACTACACCGTGACCGTGCTCAACTACGTCGGCGTCGCCACCCCGAACTTCATGCTGGCGCTGGTCCTCATGTGGGCGGCGTTCGCCTACTTCGGGATCGGCGTCACCGGGCTGTTCTCGCCGGACTTCGTCGAGGCGCCCTGGAGCGCCGCCCGGGTGCTCGATCTCCTGAAGCACATCTGGCTCCCGGCCATCGTGCTCGGGGTGGCCGGGACCGCGCGGCTGACGCGCATCATGCGCGCGAACCTCCTCGACGAGCTGAATCGCCCCTACGTGGTCACCGCGCGCGCCAAGGGCCTGTCGGAGTGGCGCCTGGTGCTCCGCTACCCGGTCCGCCTGGCGCTGAACCCCCTGGTCAGCACGATCGGCTGGTACCTCCCGGCGCTCTTCTCTGGGAGCCTGATCGTGGCGACGGTCATGAACCTCCCCAACATCGGGCCGCTCCTCCTCCGGGCGCTCGTCAACCAGGACATGTACCTGGCCGGGAGCATCCTGCTGATCTACTGCCTGCTGACGATCCTCGGCACGCTCGTCTCGGACGTGTTGCTGGCCTGGCTGGACCCGCGGATCCGGATGGAGTCGTAGACGCGATGGCCGAGGGGAGACGCCGGTCCGCCCGACGAGCCGGCCGGCCCTGCAGGGGGCTCCCGCCCGCGCCCCCCCGGCCCGGCCGGCCGCCGCGGGGCCGCTCGGCCGCATCCGCCGGGCAGGTGGGGCCGGGCCACGGTGGCGGGCGGGCAGACCCGGGCACCGGCCTCGAGGTCCGTCGGGGGGAGCCGCCGGGGGGTGTGCCCGCCGGCGCGCGCCGGGCTCCGTCCCGGAGGCCGGGGTAGGGCGTGGCGGTCGCGACGCCGGATCCGGAGCGGGGCGCCGCGGTGCTGGACGCGGCGCCGGTGGCGCCGTCCGCGGCGGCCGAGGAGCGGATCTCGGTCGCGTCGAACTGGACGCTCGTCTGGTGGCGGTTCCGCAAGCACCGGCTGGCGCTCGGGAGCATGGCGGTCCTCGCCGCCCTCTACGCCGTCGTGGTCTGCCCGGAGTTCTTCGCGACCCACGATCCCGAGGCGACGGACGCCCGGCTGGCCTTCATCCCCGTCCAGCGGATCCACCTGCTGGACGGGTGGCGGGTCCGGCCCTGGGTCCCGGGCGTGACCGGCAAGCGCAACCCCACCACGCTGCGGATGGAATGGCAGGTCGACCCCGCGCGGAAGGTGCCCGTCGGCGTCCTCGTGCCCGGGCCCCCGTACCGGCTGCTCGGCGTCATCCCCGCGCGGGTGCACCTCGTGGGGGCCGCCGCGGGCGCGGACCGCGAGCGGGTGCACCTCCTCGGGACCGACCGGCTCGGGCGCGACCAGTGGTCGCGCCTGATGCACGGGACGCAGACGTCGATGACCATCGGGCTCGTCGCGGTGACCCTGAGCGTCGTGCTGGGGATCGTCCTCGGCGGGGTCTCGGGCTACTTCGGGGGCATGCCCGACCAGGTGATCCAGCGGCTGATCGAGCTGCTCCAGTCGCTGCCGACGATCCCGATCTGGCTGGCGCTGACCGCCGCCCTCCCCCGGGACTGGTCGCCCGCGCGGGTGTTCTTCGCGATCACCGTGATCCTGGCCCTCGTGGGATGGACGACGCTCGCTCGCGAGGTGCGGGGCCGCTTTCTCGCCCTCCGGGAGGAGGACTTCGTGATCGCCGCGGAGTTGGCCGGCTGCAGCCGGCGGCGGGTCATCCTGCGGCACATGGTCCCGACGTTCCTGAGCCACATCATCGCGACCAGCACCCTCGCCATTCCGGCCATGATCATCAACGAGACCTCGCTCTCGTTCCTGGGGCTCGGCCTCCGGCCCCCCGCGATCAGCTGGGGGGTGCTCCTGCAGGAGGCGCAGAACCTCCAGACCGTCGCCCTGGCCCCGTGGCTGCTGGTCCCCGGCCTGGTGGTGATCGTCTCGGTGCTGGCCTTCAACCTGGTGGGGGACGGCCTCCGCGATGCCGCCGACCCGTACAGCCATTGACCCGGGGACGCCCGGCGGCGGCCCGGCGCCCGCCCGCTCGATGACCGAGGCCGGCCCGCCGCTCCTGTCCGTGCGCGACCTTCGCGTCGCGTTCTTCATGGACGAGGGCGTCGTGCGCGCCGTCGACGGCGTGAGCTTCGACGTCGCCTCCGGCGAGGTCGTCGGGATCGTCGGGGAGAGCGGCTGCGGGAAGACGGTCACCACCCGGGCGATCCTTCAGCTCGTCGAGCCTCCCGGGCGGATCGTGTCGGGCCAGATCCTCCTCCGGCGGGGGGCGACCGCGGACGGGAACGGCCCCGGCGCGCCGGTCCTCGACCTGGCCGCGCTGCCGCCGCGCGGCCCCGCGATGCGAGCCATCCGCGGCGCCGAGATCGCGCTGATTCCCCAGGAGCCGATGGCGGCGTTCAGCCCGGTGCACACGGTCGGCGACCAGATCATGGAGGCGATCCTGCTGCACTGGCGCCAGTGGCGGCCGGACGGCCCGCCGCTGCGCCGCCGCGACGCCCGGCAGATCACGGTGGAGCTCTTCCGGGACGTCGGGATCGCCATGCCGGAGCAGCGGGTCGACGCCTACTCCTGGCAGCTCTCGGGGGGGCTCCGCCAGCGGGCCATGATCGCGATGGCGCTGTCCTGCAAGCCGCGGCTCCTGATCGCCGACGAGCCGACCACGGCCATCGACGTCACGACGCAGGCCCAGGTCCTGAACCTCCTGCGGGACCTCCGGCGCCGCCACCGGACGGCGATCATCTTCATCACCCACGACCTGGGGGTGATCGCGCAGATCGCGGACCGGGTGCTGGTGATGTATCTCGGGCGGGTGATGGAGCAGGGGCGGGTGGACGACATCTTCCACGCGCCCAAGCACCCGTACACCCGGGCGCTGCTCCGCTCGATCCCGATGCGCCACGCCGGGCGCCGGGACCCGCTACCGGTGATCGCCGGCTCCATCCCGCACCCGTTCAACCGGCCCACCGGGTGCCCCTTCCATCCCCGCTGTCCGGACGTGCGGCGCGGCGTGTGCGAGCGCCGCGTCCCGCGGCTCGATCCGGTCGGCCCCGCCCAGTGGGCGAGCTGCTTCCTGTACGGGGACGGGGAGGCGACCGCGTGACCGGCGCGCCCGCCGTGGCGGCAGCCGTCGCCGGCCCGGGCGCCGCGGCCGGCCCGCTGCTCGAGGTCCGCCGCCTGCGGAAGCTCTTCCCGATCCAGAAGGGCTTCCGGCGGCGGGTGGTGGGGCACGTGCGCGCGGTGGACGACGTGAGCTTCGACATCCAGGCGGGTGAGACGCTCGCGCTGGTCGGCGAGAGCGGCTGCGGGAAGACGACGACCGCCCGGTGCATCCTCCGGGCGATCACGCCCTCCAGCGGGGAGATGCTGTTCCGGACGCGCGAGGGCCGGGTGGTGGACCTGGCCCCCCTCTCGCGGAAGGCGCTGGCGCCTCTCCGCCCGCAGATCCAGATGATCTTCCAGGACCCGTTCGGGTCGCTCAACCCGCGGATGACGGTCTTCGACAACGTCGGGGAGCCCCTCCTCGTCAACGGCGTCCGCGACCGCCGCGTGCGGATGGAGCGGGTCGCCGAGCTCCTGCGGGTGGTCGGGCTTCGCCCGGAGTACCTCCACCGGTTCCCCCACGCGTTCAGCGGCGGGCAGCGGCAGCGCATCGGGATCGCCCGGGCGCTGGCGACCGAGCCCCGGCTGGTGGTCGCCGACGAGCCCGTGTCGGCCCTGGACGTCTCCGTCCAGGCGCAGGTGCTGAACCTGCTCCTCGAGCTCCAGCAGCGTCTCCACCTCACGTACCTCTTCGTCGCGCACGACCTCACCGTCGTGCGGCACATCAGCGACCGCGTGGCGGTGATGTACGTGGGGCAGCTCGTGGAGCTGGCGCCGACCTCGGCGATCTTCGAGCGACCCCGGCATCCGTACACGGCGGCCCTGATGCGCGCGGTCCCGGTGCCGGACCCCCGGATCCGGAGCGGGGACGTCGCGCTCCCCGGCGAGATCGCCAGCCCGGCCAGCCCGCCGCCGGGCTGCTACTTCCATCCCCGATGTCCCCACGCCATCGCCGCGTGCCGGACGGATCCCCCGGCGCTCCGCGCAATCGCGCCGGGTCACTACGCGCGCTGCCATCGGGCCGACGAGCTGGCGCTGGAGACGGTCGCGGTGGAGGCCGACGTCGAGGACCGCCCGGGTCCCTCCCCGCCCGACGCCGCGGGCGTGCGCTGAGATGGTGCCGTCGCCCGGGCGGAACGACCCGTGCCCGCGGCCGACCCGGCACTCCCGCGACTGGCCCGACCGACCGCTGCCGGCGCTCGGCGGGCGCGCGCCCCGCCGGGCGGTCGCGATGCCGCGCTGGCCCCCGGCGCCCGTCGACCTGCTGGAGTGGATGGAGAAGCGGGAAGCGCGCGCGGCGCCATCCGGGCCGCCGGCGTTCGACTCCGGCTGGCTCGGGGACGAGCCGGGGCTGCCACGGGCGGCGCCGGGGGCGCGCGGCGGCGCGTGAGACATTCTGTGTCAACCCTCCCTGCGTTACGCGGCCGTCAGGGCAGCCGCGGCTCGATGCTGGGTGACGTCGTAGGGACGGCGGTCCAGCCAGCAGCGCCAGATGACCCGCAGCCAGGCGCGAGCAAGGATCCGGATGGCGTGGGGGGGATCGCAGCCGCGCGCCCGGGCGCGGCCGTAGACGGCGGCAGCCCAGGGCGAGGCGTGGCGGGAGTTATCGGCAAAGGTCGTGACGGCCTGGCGCAGGTGTTTGTTACACGCCCAGCGGAAGACGACGGCGTGGTGTTTGCCGGAGGCGCGGGTCACGGGCGCGGCGCCGGCCTCGGCCGCGAGCTGTTCGGGCGTGGGGAAACGGGCTCGATCGTCTCCCAGCTCGGCGAGGAGCTGGGCGGCGTTGACCTGCCCGCTCCGGGGCAGACTCTGGACGATCGAGCCAGCGGGATGGTCGGCCAGGGCCGCGGCGATCGCGGCCGTGAGCTGCTGGATCTGGGCGACGAGCGGGACGAGCACGGCGACCAAGCTGCGGACCAGGTCGCCGCTGGCCTCGCACTCGGCCTCGCCGGCGCGGCCGGCGGGAGCCTGGCGCAAGCGGGCGAGGAGCTCGGCGGCGGAGCGCCGCCCGCAGTAGGCGTGGCGGCGGAGGAACTGGGCCAGCCGACGCTCGCCCAAGCGCTCAGCCGTCTGAGGGGTGGGGTACCGGGCCAAGAAGGCGAGCGCGATCGGCGAGTCAATGTCGGCGAAGACGCCGGCCGCGCCGGGCCAGAAGCGGTCGAGCAGGGCGCGGAGCTGATTGGCGAGGGCGACGCGCTGGGCGACGAGGTCGTCGCGGCCGCGGACGAGGGCCCGCAAGGCGCGCGTCTCGTCGGAGGGCGGGCAGAGCGGCCGGAAGCGATGGCCATCGGTGCGGAGCAGATCCGCGAGGAGGTAGCCATCGCTGTCGTCGCTCTTGCCCTGAGCGGCGGAATACCGGGGCCGGCTGGCTTTGACGACGTTGGGGTGGATCGGGACGACCTGGAAGCCGGCGTCCATCAGCGTGTCAACAACGAGGCCGGAGGGGCGCTCAATCGCGACGCGCACGCTGGCAGGGGGCCCGAGCTGCCGCAGGCGGCGGACGAGCTCGGCCAGGCCCTCGGCCGAATGCGGCACCGAGCCGCGCCAGTGGACGGTCCCCGTGTCGTCGAGCACACCGACGGCATGCGCGGTCGAGGCCCAGTCGAGGCCGACGAAGAATGGCATTGCGACCCTCCCGGGGGCTGCGAGACACTGCGTGACGAGAGGTCCTGCCGGTCGCTCACTGATTGGCGCTCTGGGCTGCACAACCTGGCGCTCCATCCTGTGGCCGGTCGGGGCCTCTCTGCATCTGATTCGGGGGAGCGGGTCTCACGCTGGCCGTCCAGCGGCGAGCGACGCTGGCTCTCCCCGAACCCGCGAAGGCGGACATTAGCCTTACTTCCGCCCGTTGGCCCCGTCGCCACCAAGAAGACAATCGCTAGGAGGGTCCAGGATCGACGATCGCCGGGGAGGCAATCCCTCGCCCCCTAAACCCGTCTTTTCTCCCGATCCCGAGGGTAGGCCAGTGAGCGACGCGGGCTCCCGTTCCGCGCCGGGTGCCCTCACGTGCTTCCTGGTCCGCCACGGCGCCGCCGCGCCGGGCGCCGACGACCGCGAGCGCCCGCTGACCGCGGGCGGCGCGCGCGAGGTGGCGATGGTGGCGCAGGCGCTGGCC
>Ga0070741_10018782_pt1 | contig 11137 bp, 9 predicted proteins | sample Coa_R1_4_FD_66440 | JGI IMG/M metagenome (GOLD analysis project Ga0070741, IMG submission 66440) | Surface soil microbial communities from Centralia Pennsylvania, which are recovering from an underground coalmine fire - Coalmine... | ecosystem: Environmental > Terrestrial > Soil > Unclassified ...
TGGGCGCGGCGGCGCTGCTGATCAGCCGCACCTTCGACTCCCGGAGACTGTATCAGGAGGTGGACTGGGGCCTCCTGGTCTTCTTTGTGGGGTTGTTTTTGATCGTAGGGGGAGCCGAGAACGCAGGCATCGTGCGGCAGGCGCTAAGCGTTGCACAACATTGGAATCTGCAGCGGCTGAGTGTATTTACGGTCGCAATCGCCTTATTGAGCAATCTGGTCAGCAACGTTCCGGCGGTGATGCTGGTGAAGTCGCTGGTTCCGGGGTTCGCCAATGCGCATGCGGCGTGGCTGGAGTTGGCCATGGCTTCCACGCTGGCGGGGAATCTGACCATTACAGGAAGCGTGGCCAATATCATTGTCGTGGAAAGCGCCAAGCCCGACCTGGAGATTGGCTTCAAGGATTATTTCCGAGTTGGACTACCCATCACCGTCGCGACGCTGGTGGTGGGGTGGGCGTGGCTGGCGTGGCTGGGATGAGACTTCCAGAGAAGAAGGAGCGAACATGAGGGCAAGAACTGCGGCATGGGCAGCGTTGCTGGCGGCAGGGCTGTCGGTAGGAGCGATGGCGCAAGCCGATGAGAACTATCGAGCGACGGCGCAGAATGTGAAGTATGTTTACGCGACCACCGAACCGGTCCTCCGTTTAAAACCGGGCGACACGCTGGTGACGAACACGCTGGATGCGTTTGGCAACGTGTTGCGCAAGCCGGGCGATACGCTCAGCATGGTGAAAGGAGACAATCCGCTCAGCGGGCCGTTTTATGTAGAAGGAGCGGAGCCAGGCGACACCCTGGCGGTGAAAATTCTCGACCTGCAAGTGGATGGAGACCAGGGAGTGGGGGCGTTTGGTCCGGGATTTGGGGCGTTGAATTCCACCAACTACACGCCGATGCTCGAGAAACCGTTGCCCGAAAAGATCTGGTTTTATCCCATCGACCATGCCAGCAATACGGCGACGTTTCATGCGCTGGATTCGAATTTTTCGGTGAAGATTCCGCTGCATCCTTTCCTGGGCTGCATTGGGGTTGCGCCTGCAAATAACGAGGCGCGCAGTTCGATCGTACCCGCAGAATTCGGAGGCAACATGGACTCACCCGAGGTGAGTGTGGGGAACACGGTGTACTTTCCCGTGAATGTGCCGGGAGCTCTGCTGTTTATGGGAGACGGTCACGCCGCAATGGGCGATGGGGAAGTGGATGGCACGGCGATCGAAGTGCCACTTCGGGTGCGGGTGCAGGTGCAGGTGGTGAAGCATCGCAAGATCGCGTGGCCGCGATTTGAAAACGACGACGCCATCATGACGGTAGGGGCTTATCGTCCGTTGGACGATTGCCTGCGTATCGCCTTCACGGAGCTGGTGGGGTGGATTCACCAGGATTACGGGCTTTCGGAGATGGATGCGTACGAGTTGCTGTCGAAGGTGGCGAAAATTCATCTGAATGAGATGGTGGATCCGAATTACGTCGTCGTGGCGTCGATCGAAAAGAAGTATTTGCCGAAGAAGTAAACCGGTTCCGAGTTCCGGATGGAAAAGAGATTTGAGTGGGAAGACTTGGGATGACCTTTCGTTTGTGGCTCGGAACCTCCTGACCGTTGACACTTGTCGGCAGGTGAGCGAAACTCCAGCCATTGCCTCCAGAGTTGTGCGGCGTAGAGCTGTGCGATGAAGACGAATTCCATCCTCGAATCGAAGAATCCCGAGCCGGAAACTGCGGCAGCCCCGGCCTTGTTGCGTTTTCCGAATGAGGACGATGGCCGGTCCTTAACGAACATGGCGCAGCGGGACCTGGACGCCGCTCTGCAATTGCTGGCGCAGAGGGCGCAGTACATCACGGCTGCATCCGGAGCAGCGGTGGCCTTGCGCGAAGAGGGCGGGATGATCTGCCGCGCTAGCGCAGGAACGTCGGCACCGGGATTGGGATCGCATCTGCAGACGGATTCAGGATTGTCGGGCGAGAGCGTGCGCACACGGCAGATTCTGCGCTGCGATAATTCCGATACGGATTCCCGGGTGAACCGCGAAACCTGCCAGGCGCTGGGAATTGCGTCCGTGGTTGTGATGCCGCTGATTCACAACGACGAAGTGATCGGGGTATTCGAATTATTTTCGGACCGGGTCTCGGCCTTCGAAGAGCGCGACGTCGTGGCGTTGCAACGTATCGCGGAAATGATCATGACGGCGGTGGGACATGCCAACGCCGCGAAGCGCACCGAGGTGGAACTCCGGAAAGCATCGATTGTCGAAGAGCCGGCGATGGGAAGTGAGGCGATCGAAACTGGAGCGATCGGTGCTGACCCGCCCAAGCCTGAAGCCGCAGCAGAAGTTGAGCAAGACTTGCCGGAGAAGGTCGAGCCGAAGGCCGAGGCTGCGCTTCCAGTCATCGAAGCTGCAAGTCCCGCGCCGAGAGTGGAACGGGCGGAAACTTTTGACGACGATGAGCCCGGCTTTGCCACGCGATCGTTCGAGGTGGGGAAGATCAGCAAGTGCACCTCGTGCGGGTTTCCCGTATCCGAGGGCAGAACCTTATGCCTGGACTGTGAAGCCAACCAGCATGGCGCAGATGCTTCTGGCGGCGGGGATTTCCTGGCGAATTTTGGCGAGTCGGATAAGAGTTGGTTTGCTTCTCACAAGTATCTGGCCGTGGCTGCAATTCTTGTAGTGATCCTGCTGATTTCGCTTCTCAGCAGGTTTCGTTAGCTCGAATCACTGTGGCGCGGTTCCTTTGAGCACCAGCGCTATGGGAAGCGAATTTCCCCCTTCCAGTTTCAATCCTACTGAAAAAATCCAGAGGTCTTCCTCTTTGGCGAAAGCTGCAGTGACGCCGTGATCCGCTTGTACCAGGCTGAGAGGGGCTGGGTGGTGGGTGGTGGTCGCGGTTCGGCTCAAGTTCACGAGCTCGTCGAACTTGTAAGTGCGGGTTGGATCGGGATCCGCTCCGGCCGGGACTAGCAGGAGGAAATCGCGGTTGGGTGCGACGCCGAGATGATTGCCATCGTTCGGCAATAAGGCGTAACGAAGGGTATAAACGCCGGCCTTGATCGATTGTCCGCGATAGTCGGTAGTGGCTTGGGGGAAAGAAACCAGGCCGATCAGAACCGAATCGGGGAGTTGGGAGTAGAGCGCTCCCTGGACGTCTCGCTTCGCTTGAGCGGGAATGTTTGTGCGAAGCCAGAGATCGCATAGGGCTGTGCCGTCATCGAGCGCGAGCCGGTAGCCCTTGGGGTCGAGCGCTTTTTTCATTTCAGCCGAAAGGCTTACCTCGTCGAAATCGGAGAGATTCTCGACTTTGGCGGCCTGGGCGACGGCCAGGGCGGCGCAGAACAGCGAGAAGATTGCAACGTGCCTTAGAAGGCGGGCCATAGGATCACCAATCGAGAGTAGCAAAGGTAAAATCAGATCATTATGCGTTATCTGGTGCGAGCACGGGTGAAGGATGGTTGTGAGCAGCGTCTGTTGAAGGCGATCGAAGACGAGACGCTCGGGCAGGGGTCGGTGGCGGAAGGTGAGTACCTGCGCAATATGCAGGATGCTCGCGTGTATCCCGACGGCACGGCGAGGTGGGTGGAGGTGTGTTATTGCCCGACGCCTTTGCTGGAAGAGCGGCCGTATTGGGAGAAATATTTTGAACTCAGCAAGGTGCAGGACGCGCACGATCGACGGAAGTGCCGTGACGAAAATGGATCGGAAGCGTGGGCCTGCGGCGATTGTGATTGCACGAAGAAGCTGGAGCAGCGGCTGGCAGAGCAGGGTGGGAGTTTTTTGAAAGTGTTGCGCGGAATCTGAGGCGGGGGCCGCATCCGGCTACAGGATTAGGTTGAGCCTGAGACGGGCGAGATGCCCGTCTCGACATCGACATTCGGCCGCAAATTATCTTGCGAAGGTTCCTACGAACGCGCTGCGCTTACCGTGGGATTCCCAATCGACTCCCAAGCCAGGACCGCGATATGAGTCGGTCAGAGCGACCGCAGGCATCGAGTGACTGAGTTCGGTGAGCGGTGGGTAGAAGGTGACTTCATTGCCGCACAGGTGATCCTGCGATCCAATGGAGCGCGTCTGGACGGTAGCGAAGCGTCCGGCGCGCAGCATCGCGACGCCGTGTTGTTCATGATTGACGGCAAGTTCCATGGGGACTGGCAGCACGCTCCTCACGTTGCTTAGCAACTCGCCTCCCATGTGGTGGGCGAAGGCGAGCAGGGCAGCCCGTTGTTGCGAGTTTGCCTGGTCGTCGACCAGGATTACGGATTGCGCGGGGTAGGGATTCTCGTAAGGATCGCCGAGAGTGCCGTTGGCTTTCACAGCCGCCGCTACGGTCAGACCTTGCAGCGGAACTCCATCCCAAGAGCCCTCCGCCACGTGCCAGGCAAGGATGGCTTCATTGCCGACGAGATTGACTTCGCCATTGGCGAAACACTGGCCGGTGTAGACGTCGGCGCTGCGGGTTTCCACGTAGTCGCCGTGGATCGTGGATTGTGCGAAAGCGCCGGCTGAAAGAGCCAGCAGCAGAATCAGAGAAAGCTTCATGGGACACCTCACCCGCGGATAGTTCTATTTTCTACCAAACGGGGACGGGAGGGAAGCGGCATGACAGCGACTTAGTGTTTTGTTGTGGCGAGGGAACCGATTGGTGGACGAAACCGTACCATGGGAAGGTCCTTAGTCGTGCACGAGTCGTGCACGCGAGATCCCTCGCAAGGCTCGGGATGACGTCGTTGAGTTTTCGACTTAGTTGCCGGTTAGCGTTGCTGAATTGACGAACCGGAAAACGCAGCCTACGATCAGTAGTTCCCAGGAGTGTCCCGAGATCATGGTCGGCGAGAGTATTTCTCACTATCACATTCTGCGCCAGCTTGGCGGCGGCGGCATGGGGGTAGTGTACGAAGCGGAAGACATCAATCTCGGCCGCCACGTCGCGTTGAAATTTCTGCCCAAAGAATTGGAGCGCGATCCCGCTACACTCGAGCGTTTCCAACGCGAAGCGCGGGCTGCCTCCGCGCTCAACCACTCCAACATCTGCACCATCTACGAGATTGGGCAGGACGAGGGGCGCTACTTCATCGCCATGGAGTTGTTGGAAGGCGAGACGCTCAAGCAGAAGATCGGCACGCGTCCCATGGAACTGAGCCTGGTGCTTGATCTGGGAATCCAGATCGCAGATGCCCTGGACGCCGCGCATGCCAAGGGAATTATTCATCGCGATATCAAGCCTGCAAATATCTTTGTGACGACCCGGAACCAGGCGAAGGTCCTTGATTTTGGATTGGCGAAGCTGACGCACCGATCCGAATCGATCCTCGGCGGTCCGACCCTGGGCTCGGCGGTCACGGTGGACGAGAACATGCTGACCAGTCCGGGCTCCACGGTGGGCACGGTCGCCTACATGTCTCCGGAGCAGGCCCGGGGGAAAGATTTGGATGCGCGCACCGATCTGTTTTCTTTCGGCGCGGTGCTGTACGAGATGACGACCGGCTCACTGCCGTTCCGCGGAGAGACTTCGGCGGTGATGTTCGAAGCGATCCTGAACCGGCCTCCCGTCGCACCCGTACGGTTGAACCCGGAGATCCCGGCGCAGCTGGAAGAGATCATTAACAAACTGCTGGAAAAAGATCGCGAGATGCGATGCCAAAGCGCCGCCGAGGTGCGTGCGGAGCTGAGGCGACTGAAACGCGACAGCGATTCCGGAGTGATGACGGCCGCCAGTTCGTCCTCGGCCAGAATTGCCGTGACGCCTGCCTCGCACGAACCCAGGCGCGGGCGGTGGCTGTGGGCGGCGATCGCTGTCTTAGTGCTCGCGGCTGCGGGCGGGTCCTATTCGTTCCTGAGCCATCGGTCTCGTACGGTGATGGGGTCGAAGGACGCGATCCTGGTCACGGATTTTGTGAATACGACCGCCGATCCGGTTTTTGATGGCACGCTGAAGAAAGCGTTGGCGGTGGATCTTGAGCAGTCGCCTTATTTGAATGTGTTTCCCGAGCAGAAAGTGCGTCAGACGCTGCAATTCATGGGACGCGGGCCCGATGAGCGGGTCAACGCCGAAGTCGGCAAGGAAATCTGCTTGCGCGATGGCATCAAGGCGATGTTGACCGGTTCTATCGCGAATGTGGGAAGCCAGTACGTGATTTCGCTGGATGCGATTAACCCTTCCAGTGGGGAATCGCTGGCTCGCGAAGAGACCCAGGCGAACAGCAAGGAAGACGTGCTGAACGCGCTGCACAAATCCGGATCGCAGTTGCGACAGAAGTTGGGTGAGTCGCTGGCCTCGGTGCAGAAGTATGACAAGCCGCTGTCGGAGGCAACTACGTCTTCCCTGGAAGCGCTCAAGGCGTTAAGCCTCGGGGATGCGAAACACGAGGGGGGCAACGAATTCGAGGCGCTGCCGCTGTATCAGCGCGCAGTGGAACTGGATCCCAATTTTGCCATGGCTTATGCGCGACTGGGCTCGGTCTACAGCAACATGGGCCAGACGCAGCTTTCGGAGGAGAATCGTCAAAAGGCGTTCGAGCTTCGCGACCGTGCGAGCGAACACGAGAAGCTGTACATCATGTCGCACTACTATGCAGATTCAGGGCAGCTTGATAAGGGAATCACCGCGTACGAGTTGTACAAGCAGACCTATCCTCGGGATTCGATTCCGTTCACGAATCTGGCAGCCATTTACAACCAGTTGGGACAATTCGAGAACGCCTTGGAGAATGCAAAGCAAGCGGTCGAATTGGATCCTGACGGCATTAGCGGCTACTCGAATTTAGCGAATGCCTATGCCGGACTCGGACGCGTCGAGGAAGCGAAGGCGACTATCAACGTGGCGATCCAGAGGAAAGTTGGTGGCGCGTCGGACCATTTGATCCTGGCCAACATGGCATGGGCCCAGAACGATACGGCAACCATGGAGAAGGAGTTGCAGTTGGCGGCAGTGGGTCCGGACGGTGAACTGAATGTGGCTGGAGCGCGCGCCGGCCTGGCCGCGAGCCGAGGACAAGCTTCCCTGGCTCGAGAGTTGACTAAAAAAGCGCGGGATGCGGCAACACGGCTGAAACTGACGGAGGTCGTCGCCAACTTGTACATCGGCGAGGCGGGCAACGAATACTTCTTCGGAGACAAACAGAAACTTCTCGCGGATGCGCACGAGGCTTTGAAGCTGTCCAAATCGCCGAACCTGGTTAGCTCTGCCGCGCAAATGCTGATTCTGGGTGGCGAGGACCAGGGTCTGAAAATGGGCGAAGACGCTGCCAAGTCGCGTCCCTACGACACGATGGTGCAGTTCGTGGCAACGCCCATGGTGCGAGCAATTTACGATTTGAAGCACGACCAACCTTCAAAAGCGATCGACGAGACGGATGGGATTCTGGTCTACTCTCGCGCGAATGTTGGGGTGTTCTATGTGCGTGGGCTTGCCTATTTGAAGATGGGGCGAGCCGGGGATGCCGTCCAGGCATTCCAGAAAATTCTAGACTTACGTCCTGTGGCAAGTTTTGACGTCATTGGCTCTGTGGCCCATCTGGAGCTGGCGCGAGCTTACGCGATGCAAGATGATAAGGTCCATAGCCGGATGGCCTATCAGGATTTCCTCGCTTTGATGAAAGATGCCGATGCGGACCTGCCCATGGTGAAAGAAGCGAAGGCGGAGTACGCGAAAGTGCAGTAGCTTCTCTACTGCAGCATCACCACCAGAATTCTTCCATCGGAATGATAGCCGCCGCCTGTGGCGTTGCGCGCATCCTGCACCGGGTTGGGTGGCAGGTAGTAGTACATGGACTTCACCTTGCCGCTTTTTTCCAAGCTGGCGCCGATATTCTCCCGTTCCCCATCCACCGCAGGATCAATCTTGTGCGTGACTTTTCCGTTGCGTTGATCTTTTTCGAATCCGATATCGTGCGTGCCCGCGCCAGCCCAAACCGTTTCGCCCTTCCAGGTGAATGGAGCTTTCCAGAGCCGGAAATGATGCCGGCTGGCGACGACCGAATAGGCTTGCGCCTGTTCGTAGCCGTAGTCCTGCACGCGGCCGAAAAGGCGAAGCTGGCTCATCGGCATGGCGAGATAATCTTTTTTCTCGTAGGTCTCGAGCACAGCCTTCATCGCGGCTTCGGTGTTGTTGGTGTCGGCGACGTGCCAGTCCGCGGCGGTGAGAGCGGCCTGCACCTGCTCCAGGGAACCTACAAGCACGAAGTTCACCATGTCGCCCTGATTATTGAACTCATCGTTGACTCGCCGGGGAAGACTATCGATGTCTTTGGTGAGAGCGGAATCGAGCGGAGTCTTGGAGATGGGCAGAGTGGTTGCTGGCGCCGCAGATCCGGCCGCTACGCCGGGACCAGCGATCGCCGACGAAGAAGTGGAGTTCGCCGCAGCGCCACTTCCAAATTGTCCCCCTAACCACACCTGAGCAGCGGCGGAGAGTTTCTGCTTGATATCAGGATTTGCCGCGGGTGCGCTTTGTGCCAGCGCCGAGTCCGCAGGCGCCACGGTGACGGTCACGGCCAGCATACCTTTGCATGGCGGATTCCCGGAGGAGTTGGCCGCCAAAAACAGTTTTCCCGGTGCATCGACCTTGAGCTGCTTGCTCCCGGCAATCAGGAACGCAGCACCATCGGCCTGAAGCTTGCCGATCAGGGCTCCGGCGGGTGCGGAATTGAGCGGCAATTTTTCTGAGTTCGCACTGGCTGCGCCTGCCGGGTCGCAGGTGGAGTTGGCTTGGCCATCGCGCATGAATCCGGATTTCGCCGGGGCGGCGCTGGTGATGACGACCTGATCGTTTGCATGCAGTTCGATGCCGGTGTCGGTCCACGGCTTGGTGGTGTCGATGCTGAAGGTGTGATCGTTCGCTGTGGTGGACGCGGGCGCGGCTGGAGCGGCGGTTTGCGCTGTAAGAGCGAACCCGAACACGAGCGGACAAATAGCCGAAAGAAATGCGCGAGACTTGAAAATCATTGCTCCAAACCCCGCTTTATCTTACCCGCATTTACCGGTGCCGTGGCAAGGACGGTTCGCGGAGTGACAGTTGCCAGGCTCCGCCAGTCCGCCATCCGGCCCCATGCAGGTCTGCGTATACATGCACCAGAACAGGCCGTCGTTCGACCGCTGCACGGATGGATCGTGCTCCGAGGAGATGAATTGCCCTTTCCAGCGCAGGCCGGGGCAGAGGTCGGGATGGCTGGTATTGAAGCGATCGGATTCGGAAATCATGCGGCACCTCCTGCGGCCTTCAACAACGCGCGTTTGACTGCAATTTGCGCGAGCCGGATTTTGTGGCTGTTGTTTTTAAGCGCTTTCGCACCTTCCACCGACTTTTGGGCCGCGACCGACGCTGTATCTTCCTTCACTTCTTTGCCCGCCAGGAAGGCAGCGGCATCAGCAGGAATCCACGGGGTGGGAGCGACTGCACCCATCACGATGCGAGCACTTTTCACGGTGCCTCCATCCATGTCGAGAGCAACAGCGGCGACGGCGAGAGGCCAGTCGAAAGCTTTCTTCTGGCGTACTTCGTAATAGCCGAATTTCATGGAAGCCGTGGGTTTCGGCAAGAGCACGTCCGTGACGATTTCGTTGGCCTTGAGATCGTGCTCGCGTTCGTTTTCAGACTTAGGAGTGACGAAGAAAGTCGCGAGCGGGATCTGCCGCGGAGATCCTGCACCCGCGATGCGAATCTGTGCGCCATACGCAATCAGCGCCGGTGCAATGGTGGAGGGGCTTACGAATTTTGCCGGACCATCATTGCCGAGCACCGCATGGTAGCGGCTGTCGCCCTGTTCGACCATATCCTGGCCATCTTCGTATTTAGGAATGAGCCCGAAGCCGCTGCGGAAATACCAGCAACGGGGGCGCTGGCAAAGGTTTCCGCCGAGGGTTGCCATGTTGCGAATCTGCGGGCTGGCAGCTTCGTTCACCGCGTCGGCCAAAGCGGCGTAGGTCTGCATGATGTTCGCATTGTCGGTGATCTCGGCCAGGGTGGTGAGTGCGCCGATCCTGGTTTCGCGCGCGCTGGTGCTGATGCCGCGAAGTTCCTTGATCTCTTTGATGTTGACCAGGCGTTTGGGCCGGATAACATCGTCTTTCATGAGCGAAAGAAGATCGGTGCCGCCGGCCAGGATTTCGCTATTGCCCCAGGTTTTATTCAGCAGCAGCGAGGCTTGTGAGACGTCTGTGGGACTTGCGTATTCGAAGGGTCTCATGATTTGTCCGCCTTCTGATCGAGCGCAGCCAGCACGCGATCGGGAGTCATCGGGATATGGGAGACGCGGACGCCAACCGCGTTGCTGACCGCATTGGCGAGCGCAGCTCCCGGGGAGATCACCGGCGGTTCGCCGAGTCCGATGACGCCTCGTTCGTCATAGCCCTTGCCCGTCATCATGTGGACGACCAGTTCGGGGATGTCGGAAAGCCCGGCCAGACGATAGAACTCCATGTTCGGATTCAGCATGCGGCCGCTGACGGGATCCATGATCTTCTCTTCAAAAAGCGAGTAGCTGATGCCCATAATCAGCGCGCCGAGGCACTGGGTCTCAGCGGTTTTGAGGTCGATGATGAGGCCGCAATCTTGAACGGCCACCATCTTTTTCACCGTAACGATGCCGGTCTCGGTATCCACTTCGACTTCCGCCATTTGCACCCCACCGACGCCGCTATTGGTGAGATCGGGCGGCTTGCTACGATCGGGATTTTTTCCATGCGCGGTGATGGGCAGGGCGCCGATTTTCGCACACGCCTGCTTCCAACTGAGAGAGCGGCTAGTGTCGCTCTTGACGCGGACGCTGCCATTTACGCATTCGAGATCGCCCGGTTGGGCGTTGAGTGCAGGAGCGGCCTTTGCGAACAGAGCTTCGCGCGCATCAATAGCGGCGCGACGTGTGGAGGAACTGACGCCGCCGATCGTGGTGGAGCCTCCGGAACCGCCTGACGGCGGGTACATGGTGTCGCCGATCTGAAGATTGATGGTCTCAAGCGGGACTCCCAATGTGTCGGCGGCCACAATCATGATGCAGGTACGGGTGCCGGTGCCGAGGTCTTGGGAACCCATTTTGATGTCGACCGAACCGTCGGGATGAATGGCAAGGTCGCAATCGCTGGCATGACCTCGGCCGCCCCAGGTATGAATGGAGAGGCCCAGGCCGCGAACGATGTTGCGTTCGCGGTTTTCGCC
>Ga0070741_10018783_pt1 | contig 11137 bp, 7 predicted proteins | sample Coa_R1_4_FD_66440 | JGI IMG/M metagenome (GOLD analysis project Ga0070741, IMG submission 66440) | Surface soil microbial communities from Centralia Pennsylvania, which are recovering from an underground coalmine fire - Coalmine... | ecosystem: Environmental > Terrestrial > Soil > Unclassified ...
GCCTCGACCGGCCAGGTGATGTGGGAACGGCTCTGCAATGCGCTGCAGGCGCAGGAACTTATCAAGCATCCGGATTATGCAACAGGAGCGTTGCGTTCGAAAAACCGTGACGCGCTCAATGCAGAAATCGACAAGCGTACCGTGCACAAGACAAGTGCCGAGTGGATCGACATCTTCAACAAGATCGGAGTGCCGTGCGGTCCGATCTATTCGATCGACCAGATGTTTGCCGACGAGCAGGTCAAGCATCTCGGTATCGCGCAGGCCGCAAGGAGACCGGACGGCAGCGAGCAGGTTTTCGTCGGCCAGCCGGTCAAGCTGTCACGCACGCCCAGCCGGATCGCGGCGACGCCGCCCGCGCAGGGCCAGCACACCGATGAGGTGCTCAAGGAATTCGGATTTGCCGAAAGTGAGATTGCCGAGCTGCACGCGACGCAGGCAGTGTAGCGGATCGGTCCCGGACATAAAGGTTGCGCGGCGCAAGGCCGCGCCGGCTAGAAAGACGAAGGAGCACGTGAATGACCCAGACCGACAAAATGCTGTCCCGCAAGGAGGGCGGCGTCGGCTATCTGATCTTCAACAATCCGGAACGGCACAATGCGGTATCGCTCGACATGTGGAACGCCGCTTCGGACATCCTCGCCGATTTTGCCAGCGACAAAACGATCCGGGTCGTCGTGCTGACCGGGGCAGGCGGGAAAGCCTTCGTTTCAGGTGCCGACATTTCAAAGTTCGAAAGTGAACGTTCCAGCAAGGATGCGATCGATCGCTACAATGCCGCCGTCGATAAGGCCAATACGGCGGTCTACGAATTCCCGAAGCCGACCATTGCGATGATCCGCGGTTATTGTATCGGCGGCGGCGTCGGCCTCGCGCTCTGCTGTGACCTGCGTATCTGCTCCGATAATTCGAAATTCGGCGTGCCGGCCGCGAGATTGGGCTTGGGTTATGGATTCAAGGGCATCAAGAAGCTCGTGGATGTCGTCGGCCCCTCTTTCGCGAAGGAGATTTTCTTTACTGCACGGCAGTTTACCGCGGCGGAAGCCCTGCAGATGGGCCTTGTCAACCGCGTTGTTCCCGACGGCGAAGTCGAAAAATACGTCAAAGACTACGCGGAGACCATCAGCGGCAACGCGCCACTCACGGTCAATTCGGTCAAGTATATCGTCGGCGAAGCGGTCAAGGATGAAAGCAAGCGCAATCTCAAGCGTTGCGAGGAAATGGTGGCGCAGTGCTTTGCCAGCAGCGATTATATCGAGGGCCGCAAGGCGTTCATGGAAAAGCGCAAGCCGGCTTTTACCGGGTCATGACGGTTTGCGGCGTGAAGAAACCTTCGCGCCCGGTGTTGGTACAAGACTAAAGACAGCCGCGGTCAGCGGCGGATTCAGGGGAGGAAGCGCGTGGCGTCAGTCGAGTTGCGGGGTCTGACCAAGCGATACGGCAATGCTGCCGTCGTCGATGATGTGTCGCTCACAATCGAGCACGGGCATCTGGTCTGCCTGCTTGGTCCGTCGGGCTGCGGCAAGACGACGACACTTCGGCTGATAGCCGGGTTCGTTGAGCCAAGCGAGGGCGAGATCCGCGTCGGCGACAGGGTCGTATCATCGCCGTCGAACACCTTGCCCCCCGAGCGCCGAAACATGTCGATGATTTTCCAGAGCTACGCGCTGTGGCCGCACATGACGGTCGCTGAAAATATCATTTACGGCCTCAAGCTCCGCAAGATGGACCGCGACACGATCGGCAAGAAGCTCGAATCGATTCTTGCTACGACGAAGCTGGCGCCCCTGGCACAACGTTACCCCGGCGAATTGTCCGGCGGCCAGCAACAGCGTGTCGCGCTGGCGCGTGCGCTGATCGTGGAGCCCGAGACCCTTCTGCTCGACGAGCCGCTGTCCAATCTCGACGCAAACCTGCGTGAGGAAATGCGATTTGAGGTTCGCCGGCTGCATGACGCGTATCGCTACACGACCGTCTACGTGACGCACGATCAGTCGGAGGCAATGACGACCGCTGATCTGATCGCGGTCATGAATGCCGGCAAGATCGAGCAGGCAGGCTCGCCCGAGGAAATCTACGACCGGCCACGCTCGGAATTCGTCGCACGTTTCATCGGTGCGAGCAACGTAATCCGGGGCAAAGGCCTTGAAGGTTCGCGTGTCGAGTTTGCCGGCACGCCCCTCAAATGCAGCGGCGCCAAATTCAGCCCGGGTGCTTCGGTCCCGGTGTCGATCCGGCCACATGACGTTGCAATTTCCGCAACGCAGCGCCAGGGCGAGAATGCGGTGCCGGCGACGGTTATGCGCCAGGTCTTTCTCGGCGGCAGCCGGGATTATATGGTTGAGGCCAGGGACGGCACCCAGCTGCGCGTGCTCACCGGCGCGAGCGAGAATATTCCGCAGGGGAGCGCCGTCTGGCTGTATTTGCCGCCGGAGCGCTGCAGGGCACTGAGCGGATAAAAAAGTTGGGGGCGGACAACAAAACAGGGCAATGGAGGGAACGTCGATGAAACGCTCAAAAATTTCACGCCGCGACGTACTGATCGGGTCGAGCGCACTCGTTGCCGGCGCTGCGTTTTCGACCAGGGTCATGTCGGCGGCACCGCCGGCAACCGCGGTGACGCCGGCCCTGATCGAGGCGGCAAAAAAAGAAGGAAAGGTGGTCTGGTACACCTCGGTTGATCTCAAACTCTCCGAACAGATCGGCAAGGCCTTCGAAGCGAAATATCCGGGAGTCGCCTGCAAGGTCGAGCGCACCGGCGCCGAGCGGCTGCTGCAGCGCATCGGTCAGGAATACGCCGCCAATGTGCATGCGGTCGACGTTGTCAATTCCTCCGATGCATCGCATCTGGTCTACTGGAAGGACCAGGGGATGCTCGCGCCCTATGTTCCCGAAGATGTTGCGAAATTCTACCCGGCCGAACACAAGGACGTTGACGGCACCTTCGCCAGCTTCCGCGTGTTTCTGTGCATCATTGCCTACAACACGAACCTGGTGAAGAAAGAAGAAGCACCGAAGAGCTTCGCCGACCTGCTCGATCCGAAATGGAAGGGCAAAATCATCAAGGCGCATCCGGGATACAGCGGCACAATCATGACCGCGACCTATCAGGTCTCGCGCGATCTCGGCTGGAGCTACTTCGAGAAGCTCGCCCAGCAGAACGTCCTGCAGGTGCAGTCGGCGGCCGACCCGCCGAAAAAGCTCGCGCTCGGCGAGCGGGCCATCCAGGCCGATGGCGTCGAATACCTGATCTTCCAGGAAAAGGAGAAAGGGCAACCGGTCGAGCCGGTTTACGCCACCGAAGGTACGCCGATCATCATCGGGCCGAACGGATTATTCAAGGCGGCGCCGAATCCAAACGCGGCGAGGCTGTTCCAGAGCTTCTGCTTCTCGCCGGAGTGCCAGAAGCTTGCCGTCGAAATCGGCGGCCTGCGGTCCGTGCATCCGCAGGTTCCGGAGCACGCGGGGCGCGTGCCGTTGAGCAAGATCAAGCTGATGAAGGACGACGCCGCGGCGGTGCTCAAGAACGGCGAGCAAATCAAGGCGCGATACTCGAAGATTTTCCATGTGTAACGCGGCTGCGGGCGCGTAGCTTCAAAATGTCATGCCCGGCGCAGGGCCGGGCATGACGGGCGGCCAGATGGCACAACGTAACCACGCATGACGATCGCTCTATCTGCATCATCTATCCGGCGCCGCGCCATGAGCTTTGACGTCTCGCGGGTGGTGCTGCTTGTTTTTGCGGTCATTCTGTGCGCGCTGATCGTGATGCCACTCTCGTGGCTGGTCTATTACGCCTTCACGACCAAGGGCGGTGCCTTCACGTTCGCCAACTTCGAGCGGCTGGTTTCCGATGCGGCTTACCTGGAGCCGCTGCTGACGACTTTCGCGCTTGCAACGCTGTCGGCTCTGATTTGCTGTGTGGTGGCGGCCCCGATGGGGTGGCTGGTGGCGCGGACCGACATGCCTTTGCGCCGTACCGTACGGCTGCTGGTCACGGCATCGTTCGTAACGCCGCCCTTTCTTGGTGCGATCGCGTGGGAACTACTGGCGGCGCCCAACAGTGGACTTCTCAATCAGCTCTATCGGCAGATCACGGGCGTCGGTCAGGATGTGCATCTGCTCAACATCTACAGCTTTGCCGGCCTTGTTTTCGTCATAAGCTGCTACACGTTTCCTTACGTTTTCGTGCTGGTCGCCAATTCGCTCGATCGCACGCCGGGCGACTTTGAAGATGCGTCAGCGATCCTCGGCGGCACGACCTGGGAAACGGCACGGCGCGTCACGATTCCACTGGCGTTGCCGGCCGTGCTGGCCGGCGCGCTGGTTGCCTTCCTGCAGGCAATGACGCTGTTCGGCTCGCCGGCGATTCTGGCAATGCCGGCCGGCTTTCACACGATGACGACCAAGATCTGGAGCCTGTTCCAGTTTCCGCCCAAGCCAGAACTCGCCGCGGCCGCATCGCTTCCGCTTCTTATCCTTACGGTGATCCTACTGCGCGCGGAACATATGGTCCTCGGCCGCCGCGGCTACTCGGTCGTCGGCGCCAAGAACAGCGAACCGCGCATCGTGCGGCTCGGCGCCTGGCGCTGGGCGATGCTGGCCGTGGCCATGATCGTGCTGACCTGCCCGGTATTCCTGCCTTATTTCGCGCTGCTCAACGCGTCGTTTTCGAAAGTCGCATCGCACCTCGTCTCGTTCAACAATTTCACCTTTCAGAACCTGCATTTCGTGTTCTACGAGCTGTCGGCGACCAAGCTGGCACTGCGTAACACGTTCATTCTCGGCACGCTGGCCGCAACCGCCGGTACCATTCTGGCCATCGTGATCGCCTATGTACACGAGCGGCAGGCCGTCGGCGGGTACCGCGTGCTTGGTTTTCTCGCCACGGCACCGGTTGCAATCCCGGGCATCGTCCTCGGCGTCGGCCTGTTCTTCACCTATACGCGCCCGCCGTTCGTGCTTTACGGCACACTGTGGATCCTGCTCATCGCCTTCGTGACGCTGAGCATGCCGGCCGCCTATCAGCAACTGCAATCGGCATTCAAGGCGGTGCACCCTGAACTGGAAGATGCGAGCCGCATCCTCGGTGCGACACGCCTGCGTGCATTGTGGCAGATCACAGCGCCGCTGCTGCGGACGAGTGTCATCGCAACCTGGTGCTTCATTTTTGTCGGTGTTATTCGCGAGCTGTCGGCGGCGATCATGCTGTTCACGTCCGAAACCAAGGTGCTCTCGGTTCTCATCTATGATCTCAACGAGAGCGGCGACCTTGCCGCAATCGCGGTGCTCGGCCTGCTGATGCTAATTCTTACTTTCGGTATTGTCGCGCTTGCAAACAGCCTGTCGCTTGGCGGTGCGCGGCGCCTGTCATCGCCGTGACTGTGCCGTTGTGAACACGCGCTTGCCCAGGGTTTCGGTCGCCGAGCAACTCGCCGGGTCGATCGCCGGCCTGCGCGCTGACGGGCTTTCGCCAGCGTTGCGTTCGAAATGCGAGGATCTGCTTATCGACGTTGTCGGGCTGTGCGTGACGGCCCGAAACGAAAATTACATCAAGAGCGCGCTTGCCGGCTGTGACGATGACGGGCCCTGCACGGCGATCGGCCATGCGCGCGGCTTCAGTGCCGCAAGCGCCGCCTTCATCAACGGCACCGCAGCACATGGCGAGGACTTCGACGACACCTTCGAGGGCGGGCCGGTGCACGCCGGCGCGGCGATCGTCCCGGCGGCGCTTGCGGCCTGCGAACGGCATCGGCCTGACGGTTCGGCAGCCCTGCTCGGGATTGCGGTCGGCACCGAAGTCATGTGCCGGCTGAGCACGGTGGTCCCGAAGGCGGTGCACAAGGCCGGCTTCCATCCGACCGCGGTTTTCGGCGTGATGGGAGCGGCGGCGGGCGTCGGTGCTGCGCTCGGCCTCAACGCCAGACAAATCGTCGATGCGCTCGGCATTGCTGCAAGCTTTGCCGGCGGGATCATCGAGTACCTTGCCGAAGGCGCCTGGACCAAGCGGCTGCATCCGGGCTGGGCCGCGCAGTCCGGCATCCGCGCGGCGCTGCTCGCCCGTGGCGGCTTCGTCGGGCCAAGGACGGTCTTCGAAGGCGTGCACGGGCTGTTTCACGGCTTTGCGCACACGACGCAGGGTGACTACGAAGCGCTCACTGCCGATTTCGGGAAAAAATGGGTGACGGAAGCGCTCGCTTTCAAGCCATATCCGTGCGGAACGATGGCGCACCCATATATCGACTGCGCGCGGCGGCTGGCCGCACGCGGCATCAAGGCGGCCGATATCAGGGAAATGGTCTGCGAGGTGGCGGAGGGGACCGTGCACCGGCTATGGGAGCCGCTTGCGGACAAGCAACGACCGCCAAACGGCTATGCCGCGAAATTTGCCACACCATTCATCCTGGCGACGGGCTTCGTGCGGGGCGGCGTCGGCCTCGATGCCTTTACCGATGCGGCCGTGCGCGACAAGGATGTACTCGCGCTTGCGGCGAAGGTCCGTTACGTTGTCGATCCCGACAATCCCTACCCCGACAATTTCACCGGTCACATCCGGGCCGTGCTCAACGACGGCAGCGTGGTCGAGGAACGGCAGCCGCATTTCCGGGGCGGCGCGCACGAGCCGCTGACGCGCGCGGACATCGAGGATAAATTCATGCGCAATGTGCGGCACGGTGGATGGAGCGACACACAGGCCGGATCCGCGCTGGCGCTGCTGGGCAAACTCTATGATGGCAAGATCGATCTGTCGCCGTTGCGGACATGACTGCTGGAGAAGCCGATGAGTGAAAAGGAGCTTTCCGGCAAGGTCGCGATCGTCACCGGTGCCGGGCGCAATATCGGCCGCGCGATCGCGCTGGCGCTCGCCGACGCCGGCGCCGCGGTCGTGGTCAATGTGCGGTCAAACAAGGCCGAGGCCGACGGGGTCGTCGGCGAGATCGAGAAAGCGGGCGGCAGGGCGACAGCCGTCATCGGCGATGTCGGGGATGACAGGACCGCCGGCGCGCTCGCCGATGCCGCGCTGAAAAAATTCGGCCGCATCGACATCCTCGTCAACAATGCGGCGCTCCGGCGCGAAAAGCACGTCTCCGACATGAGTCTCGCCGAATGGCGCGAGGTGATGAACGTCATTCTCGATGGCACATTCCGCTGCGTGCATGCCTGCCTCCCGGCGTTGCGGAAAAATGGCGGGAGCATCGTCAATATCGGCGGCATGAGCGCGCATATCGGCTCAAAGGATCGTGTGCACGTGATGGCTGCAAAATCCGCGCTGGTCGGCTTGTCGCGCGGCTTGGCGCACGACCTCGCCGCCGACCGGATTACCGCGAACTGCGTCGTTCCGGGCGCGATCGAAACGAGCCGCCCGGCGACGTCGCAAAAGCCCGCGCATCATCTCACCCACGGCACCATCACGGGGGAACGCGGCAGGCCGCAGGACGTGGCGGCGATGGTGCGCTTTCTCTGCGGTCCCAACGGTCGCTACATCACCGGCCAGACGATCCATGTCAGTGGCGGGGCCTATCTGGGGTCGTGACGGCACGCCTGCGAAAGTGCTAATCCAAAAGGCAATCCTGTTCCGGGTAACAACGAGGCTCGCATGTACACAGATCTGGGTCTTTATATCGACGGCAAGTGGCTCGACGGCGAAGGCCGCAAAAGTGAGGACGTGATCAATCCGGCGACCGGCAAGGTGCTGGCGCGCCTGCCGCACGCGAGCAAGGCCGATCTCGACGCGGCGCTTGCCGCCGCCGAAAAGGGGTTCCAGGTCTGGAAGAACACGTCGGCCTACGACCGTTCCAAGATCATGCGCAAGGCCGCCGACCTTCTGCGCGAGCGCTACGACCATGTGTCGAAAGTGCAGACGCAGGAACAGGGCAAGGTCTACGTCGAGTCGCGCGCAGAAGTTCTCACCAGCGCCGACATCATCGATTGGTATGCCGAGGAGGGCCGCCGCACGTATGGCCGCGTCGTTCCGGGCCGCCAGAAGGGCGTGCGTCAGCTCGTGCTGCAGGAGCCCGTCGGTGTCGTCGCCGCCTTCACGCCGTGGAATTTCCCGACGCTGACACCGGTGCGCAAGATCGCCGGCGCCCTTGCCGCCGGGTGCTCGATCATCATCAAAGCTTCGGAAGAAACACCGGGCGGCTGCATCGAGCTGGTGAAATGTTTTGCCGATGCCGGATTGCCGGCGGGCGTGCTCAATCTCGTGTTCGGCGTGCCGGCGGAAGTGTCCGAGCACCTGATCCCGAAGAAATCGGTCAGGAAGATTTCCTTCACCGGCTCGGTGCCGGTCGGCAAGCATCTTGCGGGGTTGGCGGCCAAAGGCATGAAGAGGGCGACCATGGAACTCGGCGGGCACTCGCCGGTCGTCGTCTTCGATGATGCCGATCCCGAAAAGACCGCCGATACGATCGCGGCGTTCAAGTACCGCAACGCGGGGCAGGTCTGCATCTCGCCAACGCGCTTCTACGTGCAGGAAAAGAACTACAGCAAGTTCGTCGCCCGCTTCACCGAGTATGCCAAGGGCCTGAAACTCGGCGACGGGCTGGAGAAGGGCATTACGCTCGGCCCGCTCGCCAATCCGCGCCGGCTCGATGCCATGGAAAGTTTCGTCAACGACGCCAAGGACCGCGGCGGCAAGGTCCTCACCGGCGGCTCGCGCCATGGCAATCAGGGCTTTTTCTTTCAGCCGACCGTCATCACCGACGTGCCGGACGATTCCAAGATCATGACGGAGGAGCCGTTCGGGCCGGTGGCGCCGATCGTGCCGTTCAAGACCTTCGACGAGGTGGTCGAGCGCGCGAACTCGCTGCAGTTCGGGCTTGCCGCCTACGCCTTCACGACGTCAGAGAAGAACGCGACGGCGATCAGCGATGCGCTGCAGTCGGGCATGGTCGGCGTCAACAGCGTCGCTATCTCGACGCCGGAGACGCCGTTCGGCGGCGTCAAGGAGTCCGGCTACGGCTCCGAGGGCGGCATCGAGGGCCTGCAGGCCTACATGAACGTCAAGTTCGTCTCGCAGGCGTAATTTATTTCGCAGCGAGGGCGCGGCGGCACGCCTCCCAGACCTTGGCTGGCGTGGCCGGCATATCCATGTGGTCCGCAGCGCCGCTCGGGATGGCGTTGGATATCGCGTTCATGACAGCCGCGATCGCAGCGGTTGTGCCGGCCTCGCCGGTGCCCTTCACGCCGAGCGGGTTACTCGTCGCCGGCACCGAATGTACAGCCTCGCGCAGCTCGATCGGCATGTGGTGGGCATGCGGCATGCCGTAGTCCATGAACGAGCCGCTCATCAGCTGTCCGCTTTGCGGGTCGTAGACCGCGTTTTCCGTCAGCGCCTGGCCGAGGCCATTGGCGATCGAGCCTTGGACCTGGCCTTCCACGATCGTCGGATCGAGCATGACACCGGGGTCGTCCACGGCGGTATACGTCACGAGCTCGACGTGCCCGGTGTCGGGATCGATCTCTACCTCGGCGACGTGGCAGCCGTTGGGGAAGGTGAGCGGAGTCTCGGCCTTTTCCTTCGTGTCAAGACTTTCGCCGATCTCCTTTGCGCGTCGCGCCGCCTCAAACAGCGATATCTTGCGGTCGGTGCCAACGACCTCGAAGCTCCCGTTGCGGTACTGAATGTCGGCTTCCGATGCTTCCAGCAGAGCGGACGCGATCTTTTTTCCTTTAGCAAGCATGACGTCCGCGGTGCGCACGATCGCATTGCCGGCGCACATCGCCGAGCGCGACCCGACCGATGCAAAGCCTGTCAGACCTTGCGCGGTGTCGCCGTGCTCGTGCCTGATCATGGCGGCATCGATGCCGAGCTTGTCCGCGAGCAGGCGTGGAAACACCGTGGCATGACCCTGGCCCGTCGACTGCACATTGCATCCGAGGATCAGGTGGTCGTCTCCGGGAAATGATATTGAAGCCTGCTCCATCGGCAGTGCGCCGGCATGCTCCAGCATGCAAGAGACGCCGATTCCGCGCAGCTTCTTTCGGCGGGCGGATTCGCGACGACGCTTGTTGAAATTGTCGAAGTCGGCCAGTTCCAGCGCCTTGTCGACGATGCCCGGAAAATCGCCGCTGTCGTATGTGTTGATCGGCGTTTTGAAGGGCATTGCAGACGGTGGGATGAGATTCTTCTTGCGCAATCGAACGGGGTCCATGCCGATGACGCGCGCGGCCTCCTCCACAACGCGCTCAAGTGCATAATTTGCCTCCGGCCGCCCGGCGCCGCGATAGGGGCCGATCGGGATCGTGTTGCTGAAGTAGCACGCGACGGACGCGTGGATTTTCGGGATGCGGTACATCCCCGGCAGACAGCGCGCGAAATTATTGGTGTTTATGCCGACGCCGGCCGTGCTGACATAGGCGCCCTGATTGCACAGGTGCCGCATACGCAGTGCCAGGAACTTGCCTTTTTCGTCGAGCGCGAGCTCAGCCTCGGTGACGGTGTCGCGTGCCTGCGTGTCGGTAACGAAAGCCTCCGACCGTGTCGACTGCCAGTGCACCGGCCGTCCGAGCTGACGTGCGGCCACCAGGAGTGCAGGATATTCCGGGTAGACCGGCGTCTTCATGCCGAAGGCGCCACCAACGTCTGCGGTGATCACACGCAGCTTTTCATTCGGTACGCCCATGATCGCGGCGGCTTGCGCACGCAGGGAATCCGCGCCCTGCGAGCATGCATACAGCGTGTAGCTGTCATTGGTCCTGTCGTAGACGCCGGTTGCACCGCGTGTCTCCATTGACGCGACGACCATGCGTTGGTTGACGACGCGCACCTTGGCCACGTGCGGTGCCTTTGCAATGGCGTCCGCAACGTCGCGTTCGTTCTGCTCATCGGTGATCGGCCCCGGCCAATCAACACAAAGGTTGCCCGGCGCCTCGGGATAAAGCTGCGTGCCGCCTTTCATCGCGGCGTCGAGCGTGATGACCGCCGGCAATTCCTCGTATTCGACCCGGACCAGATCGGCGGCGTCCTGGGCCGCCGCCGCTGTCTCGGCGACGACCATCGCAACCGGGTCGCCGACATGCATGACCTTGTCGCCTGCAAGCGACGGACGGAAAGGCATGATCATCCTGGCACCGCCGCGGCCCACCACCGGTGGATGCCGTGACACCGTTCCGACGTTCGCGGCCTTCATGTCCT
>Ga0070741_10018784_pt1 | contig 11136 bp, 10 predicted proteins | sample Coa_R1_4_FD_66440 | JGI IMG/M metagenome (GOLD analysis project Ga0070741, IMG submission 66440) | Surface soil microbial communities from Centralia Pennsylvania, which are recovering from an underground coalmine fire - Coalmine... | ecosystem: Environmental > Terrestrial > Soil > Unclassified ...
ACGCCGGCGCCGAACGGGTTCCGGCAGATCGCCGTGCTCGGCAACTGGGGGCGCAGTTGGTACGACGGCGTCCGCTTCGCGATCGATCACCGCGCCGGGCGGTTGAACATGATGGCGAATTACACCTACGCCAACTCGCAGGACATGCTCAATCACTGGAGCGTGCCGCCGGACAGCACCGACCCGTACTTGGACAAGGGTCCGTCCACGGCCGACATCCGGCACAACTTCGTCGGCTCGGTCGCGTACAGCCTCCCGTTCCAGAACGTCGCGATTCGGAACTGGAACGTGAGCGGCGTGGTCACCGCGCGAAGCGGTCTGCCGTTCAACATCACCTACGGCAACGACGCGAACGGCACCGGGCAGGGCGACGCGCGGCCCGACGGCCGCAACTCGGGGCGGCAGGGATCGTACAAGACGGTCGACTTCGCGGTCACCCGCGTGCTGCGCCTGACCGGCAGGAACAACATCGAGATCCGCGCGATGGCGTTCAACGCGTTCAACAATCAGAACTACACGACCTACGTGGGACAGATATCCGCCGGCGCGCGATTCGGTCAGCCGACGAGCGGCTACCCCGGCCGCCAGTTCCAGTTCGATTTCGCCTTCAGGTTCTAACGTCGTCGCAGGGGCCGCGCTGGCGGCCCCTGCCCCTTCTCCAGCCCAGCCGGTCTCCTCACGACATTGCCGCGTTGGCAGTGGAATTTTCCTTGCACGTGATCGTGGGCTCCGAACGCCTTTCAATCGGGGCCATAGGAGGATCGGTGAGAAGCCTTTCACTGTCGCGACCGGCGCTGACCACGTTGCTCCTCGCCACCCTGATGTCGGCCGAAAGCTGTCGCGCCGTCGAAGGCATTTTCAAGGCCGGTTTCTGGGTCGGCATCGTCCTCGCCGTGATCGTGGTGGCGGTGATCTTCGGGATCGTGCGCGCGGTCAGCAGCTAAAGCGATCGGACGCGCTGCGCGGACGGTGGAAAGAACACGCGCAGCGTCTCGCGGCCGACGGGACGCGTCCGGGCGCTGACCGCGAAAAAGAGCGCGGCGCTCACGAGCACGCCGGCTTCCGCCGAGTCCAGGCCGATCAAGTACGGATGCCCGAGGAGGCTCCAGGCGACGCATGTCGCGACGCCGCCGAGCATCGACGCCAGCGCGCCGTCGCGCGTCGCCCCCTGCCAGTTCAGCCCCAGCACCACCGGCACGAACAGGAAGCTCACCATCAGCTTCGCGGCGTAGATCACGATGAAATTGACGAGGCTGAGGTGCGCGAACGCGAGCAGCACGGGAATCGCGCTGAACAGCACCGTCGCGATCCGTCCCGCCGCGACCTTCGCGCGATCGCTCGCGTCCGGCACGAGCAGCTTGCCGTACAGATCGTGCGAGACGGCCGACGCCGCAGTGAGGAGAATCGCGCCTCCGGTGCGGGTAAAAGTGACGACCGCCGCAACGAGCACGAGCAGGCCGATCCAGAACGGCAGGAGGCTGGTGCCGAGCATCGGCGTGCCGAGATCGGGATCGGGCAGGAACGGCATCGCGACCCGCAACGACAGGCCGAAGACGAGCACGCCGACGCCGACGAAAGCCTGGAAGAAAAACGACCAGCCGATCGCGAGTTGCGTCGCGCGGCGGCTCTGCATCGAATAAATCGCCGAGATCTCGTAGGGCGCCGCGGCGAGCCCCAGGCCGATCGCCATCGAGATCGACAGCAGTTGCCGCCAGCCGAACCAGTTCTGGGTCAGCCGCGGATCGAGCGCGTAGAGCGCGACACCGATCGCGTGAAGCCCGCCCATCTCGCGCCAGAGAAACGGAACGGCCAGCACGTAGCCGGCGAGCAACAGCACCGCCTTGAACAGTCCCACGTAGGCGTTGCTGTACATCCCGCCGAGGGCTGTGTACGCCGTGGTGATACCGGCGACGAGCAGCACGGCGCGGCCGTACGAGATCCCGCTGACCAGCGTGAACAGCAGCCCGCCGGCCTGATATTGCGCCGACAGCATCACGGAGTAGGCAACCAGGATGAATACCGCCGACACGGCGCGCGCGGCCTTGCTCTCGTACCGCGCCGCGAAATAATCGGGCAGCGTGAGACCCGGGTGACGGCGGATTTTCGGCGCGACGAACAGCGCGCACACCACCCAGCCGATCCAGGTCAGCGGCCAGCTCCACGCGTAGCTGAATCCTGAAAAATAATGAAAACCGACGATGCCAATGGTGGCGCCCGCGCTCACTTGATTGGCCATGAGCGTGGCGCCGCCGATCACCGGCCCCAGCGATCGGCCGGCGACGAGAAAGCCTTCTTCCTTCGAGGCGCGGCGGTAACTCCACGCGCCGATCGCGACAACGAGCGCCATGTAGGCGGCGATGGCCGCCCAGAAAATCCGGAGATCATTCCCGATCACGTCCGAACCACCACAGATACAGCGGCACCCACAGCGCCATCGTTCCAGCGAAGATCGTGGTGCGCCACTCCAGTCCGCCGGCACTCCCGGACCATCGGCGATCGCACGCGGCACCGCCGGGCAGGCTGACGCGGACGAATGCCGGCACGGCGAGAAAGCGCGCTCGCCATGCACGCGGTGAGTCGGTGCGTTCGAATCTCGGCATCAGTACCCGCGCATCTCTGACTTCGTCGTCGACCCTGACGTCGACGCGAACGGAAGCGCCGCGCGCGCCCTCGGAGCGCTGCAGCACGGCCGCAGGCAGCACGATCGGAATCGTCGCGTCGGTTCCGCTGATTCGCACACGGTACTGAAGGATCAACGTGTCGCCGGCGCCGGCGCGATCGCGCGGCGGCGACGCCAAACGAACTTCGGTCCACGGTTCGCGCCTGCGCTCGTCGACCGCAACCGCGAGCTTCCGATCGTCGACCATCGCGGCGATCGGATCGACGCTCGTGCACGGCGATGCGAAGATGGTCCACCTCGTGTCGCCGGGCGGCGCGGTCAGCGCGTACCGCTCGATAACGTCCGCGGTGCCCGCATCGTGGACAGTGACGACAATGTCGACGTCGTGAGCGGGAAACACAATCGACTGCGCGGATGCGGCGCGGCAGCACGCAAGCAGCGCCGCGAGGAAGCAGGTCCTCAGTCGTACCATGTCGCGGTCGCGCCGTTGCCGATCATGAAGGCGTAGTCACCCGGATGGATGCGCGTCGCATAGTTGCGGGACAGAACCACGACGTTGCGGGCGAACGGCGTCATGAGGGTCTCGAGCGTGTCGAACGTGTGCGGGCTGACGATGTCCGCGAGCGACTGAGCGCCGTCGATCCACGTGCCCGGCGTGAGCGGATGTGCGGGAACGCAGAGCCCGCCGTGGCGGGGCCGCATCACCTTGATCTCGTGCAGCAGGAGCTGCCGATCGCGGCGCTCGACGCGGCCTGCCAGCACGCCGAGATGCCGGAGCATGTTCATCACGCCGCGCACGCCGTTCCGCACGTGCTCGGCCTGATCGTGATACCCGCCGCCAATCTCGACGACGGTGATCGGAATGTTGCGCCCCAGCGCCACCGCGGCCGTCGTCCCTGGATACATCGTGGCGGGTTTGTAGAGCAGCGCCGAGAGAAAGGCGCGCGACAGACTCTCGTCGTTGAGGACGTAGCAGTAGTCGACCCAGGGAAACGTGCCGCCGGCATGGATGTCGACGAGGCAATCGAGGTGCTCGATGAATCCGTTCGCGATGGCGTGGGCCTGCTGCTCGCTGAGCCATCCGTCAGGCGAGCCGGGAAACAGCCGATTCATGTCGAGCATGTCGATCGGGGTGTTCCGGGACACGGCTTCCATGGCGAGCGGGTTGGCCACCGGCATCAGCCACAGCGAGCCGGCGAGCGCCTCCGGATCGATCGAGCGCCACAGCTCTCTCGCGATCAACAGTCCTTCGATCTCGTCGCCGTGAATCATCGCCGAGACGCCGACGCGCGGACCGGGCCGGTTGCCGGTGATGGTCATCACCGGAATCGACAATGCGTGGCCGCTCGCCAGCGTGCTGACCGGAATCGCGAACCGCGCGCGACCGGCGGCTGGCGCGCGCGGCGTGTCGGAAGTGGACGCCATGATGAGGCGTCAACGTATAGAAATGCGCTGCGGTTGTCCAGGCCACGTCGAAGCGATCGTTGTTCATCACCGCCGGGCACCGCTGCGGATATATGATTTCCGTCCAGCCATGAACAAACGCGATTTCCTCCGGACCTCCACTGGCGCCGCCCTCGGCGTGCTCCTCGGCGACCGTGTCTGGGCACGATTCGCCAGCCTGCAACCTTCCGAGCTTGCCGGCGAGGAAGACTTCTGGACCGCCATCCGCGCCAAGTACCGGCTGAAACCCGATTACATCAATCTCGAAAGCGGCTACTACACCATCCAGGCGACACCCGTGCTGGAAGCCTTCATCGCGAAGGTCCGGGAGATCAATTACCAGGGGTCGTACTACCTGCGGACAACACAGGTGCCCGACAAGGCGGCGGCGCGCGACAAAGTCGCGGTGCTCGCCGGCTGCTCGCCGAGCGAGTTGTGCATCACGCGCAACACGACCGAGTCGATCGACACGGTGATCAACGGCTACGACTGGAAAGCGGGCGACGAAACGGTCCTGGCCGCATCGGATTACCCGCACATGATCGCGCAGTTCAAGCTCATCGCGCGACGTCACGGCACCGTCAACAAGATCGTCGTCCTGCCGATCGACCCGAAGACAGACGACGAGATCGTGCGCCTGTATGCGGACGCGATCACGCCGCGGACCCGGCTGCTGATGGTCTCGCACATGGTCAACGTCACGGGGCAGATCCTGCCGGTGCGCAAGATCGCGGAGATGGCACGCGCGCGCGGCGTGGACGTGCTGGTCGACGGCGCGCATGCCTTCGCGCACATCGACTTCAAGATTCCCGACCTCGGCGCCGACTACTACGCCGCGTCGCTGCACAAGTGGCTCGGCTGTCCGCTCGGAACTGGCCTTCTCTACGTTCGCCGCGACAAGATCGCGAAACTATGGCCCGTCTACGCCGACTGGCGCATGACCGACGACGCCGACATCATGAAGCTGAATCACACCGGGACTCACCCGGTCCACACCGATTTGGCGATCGAACAAGCCATCGCGTTCCACGACGCGATCGGCACCGCGCGCAAGGAGGCGAGGCTTCGGCGCCTGCAGACCTACTGGACCGGCCAGGTGCGCGGAATTCCCCGCGTGGTGATGAACACGCCGTCGGATCCGGCTCGCACGTGCGCGATCGCGAACGTCGGTGTGCAAGGCGTCAAGGCTGCCGACCTCGCGCAGATGCTGCTCGACAAGTACCGGATCTGGACGAACGCCGTGGACAACGACGCCGCGGGCATTCACGGCGTGCGCGTCACGCCGAACATCTTCATCATGCCGAAGGAGCTGGACTCGCTGGTTCAGGCGATTCGGGAGATCGCGCGGACGGCCTGACGTTCCTGCCCGAATTCGAACGCGCCGGTCCCGAAATCGGTCATTCCGGGCGGCGCAACGTGCAGCAGCAAGCGATCGGCCCGGGTACGGAATTCGCTTGGGCGGCGCACATGATGATCCGCCATTCCGCCAGTCTTTGCGTCGCCGGCCTTTCCGCCGTCCTCTCCGCGCAGGGCCTGACTCCTGATTTGACGCGCGTGAACGACGCGAACAGCTGGCGCGTGATCGACGCCGATGCCAGCGTCGAAGGACCCGTCGTTCGCCTGAAACCGCATGGCGATCCGGCCGTCGGCAGCCACATCGGATTGGCCGTCGTCCAGAACCTGAAGTTCTCGGAAGGGACGCTGGAGATCGATTTGCGCGGCGGCGGTAAGGAGAAAGCGAGTTTCCTCGGACTGGCGTTCGGTGTCACGGATGCGACGACGTTCGAAGCTGTCTACTTTCGCCCGTTCCGATTCGCAGACGACGACCCGGACGCGCGCCGTCACGCGGTGCAGTACGTGGCCTGGCCCGAGTACACGTGGGAGAAGCTGCGCAACGACAAGCCTGGCGTCTACGAAGCCGCCATCCAGCCTGTGCCGGACCCGGCCGGCTGGTTTCACGCCCGCATCGACGTGACGAAGCAGAAAGTCAGCGTCTCGATCGACGGCAGCACGCAGCCGTGTCTGGTGGTCGATCGTCTCGGGCACCGCGAAGGCGAAGTCGGGTTGTGGGTCGACAGCATGCCGGCGGCGTTTCGCAATCTCCGCATCAATCCGGCGAAATAGCCGCGGCCGGGTGAGGCGCGCAGCACTGAGGACATCATCGCCGCGTCCGCCGATGAGTTGATGAAGTATTCACGGTTGCTCCTAGTTCGAGTGCGGTCGATCCAATTCTCCGACGCGCGATGTATGAATCTGCATACCGTTCTGCTGCAGTCGGGAATGCAGTACCATTCGGCCCTGGCGCGAAACCCTCATGCGCGCGCTCTTTTTCCTCCTGCTCGCGTTGGATACACCGCACGTCGCTGTTCAGTCCGACGTCGCGCGGCCGCGCGCCGCCGCTGACTGCCGCGAGTGGACCGAGTGCCGCCGACTGGCCCTCGAAGCTGCCGCCGGACGCGATTACGAGCGGTTTCACGATCTCGCCTGGCGCGCCGTGCAGACCGGTCCACCGCGTGACCCTGCGCTCATGTATCTCCTGGCCCGCGCACAGGTGCTGAGTGGAAGGCCGCACGACGCGTTGATCATGATTCAGCGGCTCGCCGAGATGGGAGTCCCGACCGATGCGTCGACGAACGCTGAGTTCGAGCGCATGCGCGCTCTTCCGGGCTGGCCTGACGTCGCAGCGCTCGTCGACCGCGTTGGCCACGGCGGCGATCGAACCGATTCTTCGCTGAAGACACCGGCGCCGGTGATCCCGGCCCGTGAATCGCTGATGGTCGAAGATGCCGTCCGCATCTCGACTCCCGTCTTCGTCGTCAGCGGCCTCGCTTACGATGCCGTCTCGGGCCGATACGTTGCCGGCGACCTGCACGGCCGCAAACTGATCATCGTGCAAGATGGCGCGGACCACGCCGTCAACCTGGTACGCGCCGAGTCCGCGGGGTTCCACGAAATCAGAGCGCTCGAGATCGACACTCGTCGCGGCGACCTGTGGGTGGCGACGGCCACGCCCGACGACGAACAATGGTCGCTGCACCGGCTGCAGCTCGTCTCCGGTCGCCCGTTGAACGTGCTGCCGATCGACGCAGCGCTCGGACCGATGAGACTCGTCGATCTTGCCGTCACGCCGAACGGGACGGTCCTCGCCGTCGATGCCGCTGGTGAAAGGCTGCTCGAGCTCCGCCCGAAAGGAACAAAGCTGCAGCGGGTCCTGTCGTCGACAATCGCGAAGCCGGCCAGCATCGCCGTCACGGACGATGAAGTCGCTTACATCGCCGGCAGCTCAGGTCTGGTTCGCGTCGACCTGAGAAGCCGGACCGCCGCTCCCGTTTCGGTTCCACCAGGAATCGACGGCGCGGCAATCGAGCGTATCCGATGGCACCGGAATGCGCTTCTCGCGGTCATGCGCGACGGCGACGGATCGCGTCACGTTGCGCGATTGCAAGTTGATGGTTCCGGCCTCGCGATCACAGCGGCGGAAACCATCGCTGGTTCGATCCCGGGAACGGCGGGTCCCGTCTTTCTGACCGTGTCCGGAGATGACTTGTCATATGTCGTCGCCGACGGGGCGATTCCAGCCGAGGCTCACGCCACGCCGCCGCGCGCCGGCGACTTCATCGTTCGTCGCATCCGCTTGCGGTGAAATGGACCTCGAACAATGAGCGATCCGGATGACTACGATCTGCAGCGCGAGTACGTCGAGCCGCCTTCGGCACCGGTCCGATCGATCGGCTGGTGGATTGCCGCGGCCATCGCGACGATCGCGGCGGCGGCTGGGCTCTACCTGACGGTCGGCCGGCAATCGGCTGAGACGCCGGCGGCGCCGGCACCGGTTGCGGCGCGCGAGCCGCCGGCACGGTCCCTCGGCGGCGAGCCCGAGCCCGTCGCGCTGCCTCCGCTCGATGAAAGCGACGCGGTGGTTCGCACGCTGGTCGGCGCGTTGTCGAAACACCCCGTCGTCTCCGCGTGGCTTGCGTCAGATGACCTCGTGCGCAAGTTCACGGCCGCGGTCTCGAACATCGCTGAAGGGACCTCGCCGGCCAAGCAGCTGACCGCCTTGCGGCCGCACGCCGCGTTCCTGGTCGTCGAGAAGGACGGAAAGTACTTCATCGATCCGCGAAGCTACGATCGCTACGCGAGCGTGGCCGGCGCGGTCGACTCGATCGATCCGGCCGGCGCAGCGAAACTCTACGCCACGCTGAAGCCGCGCATCGCCGATGCCGCCGGCGAGTTGGGCCTTTCCGCGGATCAATTCGATCGGCTGCTCGAACGAGCGATCGTCGCTCTGCTCGGTGCGAGGATTCCTGACGGTCCGATCCAGATCACGCCCAGCGCCGAAGGGGTCGGCTACGATTTCGTCGATGGCCGGCTCGAAGGCTTATCCGCGGGGCAGAAGGCGCTCGTTCGTATGGGGCCGCGCAACATGCGGATCATCAAGGCGAAACTTCGCGAGATCGCTGTCGCGCTGGGCGTTCGTCCCGTCCAGCGGCCCCCGGACTGATGAGATCTGGATCATGCGGAGGCCGGCGATGAAGCCTTACGATCGATTCGGCGATGCGGCCGACCGCTTGCTGCGGTCGCGCCGATACTTCGCCGGCGGCACACCGTGCTCACGCTTGAACGCGCGGTTGAACGCCGACTCCGACTCGTAACCGGCGTCAGCAGCAATCTGGGCGACGCTGCGCCTGGTGGTCGCGAGCGCCCGGGCTCCGAGCTGCAGCCGCCATCGCGTCAAGTACGCAATCGGCGATTCGCCGAGAAAATAGCGGAAGCGTTCCGTCAACACCGTCCGCGAGAGGCCGACTTCTCGCGCGAGCTCGGCCACCGTCCATGGATGTGTGGGCCGATTATGCAGAAGCGTCAACGCCCGTCCGACCTCGACGTCTCGTGCGCCCGCAAACCACCCGGTTTCTCCCTCCGGCAATCCACGGATATATCGTCGCAGCGTCTCGGAAAAAAGCGCTTCCGAGAGCTTCGTGAGCATCGCGCTCGCACCGGGTGCGCGGCTCGCCGCCTCGGAAACGGAAAACTTCAGCGAGTTCTCCAACCATTGTCCCGACGGATCGTCGTGAATGTTGACCTTGACGAGCGGCGGAAGACCGCCGACAAATGCGTGGCACAGCAGCGGATCGCAGGCGAGGAAACCGCAGATGAACTTCGCGCGGCTGCCGCCGCCGCCGAACTGCTGCATTTTCAGTCCGCGCGCGAGGATGTCAGGCAGCGCCTTGCCGCCGTCGATAGCCGGCGTACCGGAGGAGCCGCCTCCGATCATGTGCTTGTCGCCGTGTGGGAAACTGACGATGTCGCCAGCGGCCAGCTCGATGCGCCGTCCAGCCTCCAGCTCGACCCAGGCCCGGCCTTCGCAGAGCAGATGAAAGATGATGATGTGCGCCGCCGCGCGCACGAGCATCGGCGCGAGCGTGCTCCCCTCAGGCGACGCGAGACACCAGGGTTCCGAAAACTCCGCGTTGAAGAAAATCGCTGAGTCGAGCCTTACGACGCGGAGAACTTCGGAGAGCGCGTCCATCGACGGTAGGAGTCTAGTATCACCTCCCGGCCTTGCGGCAAAGAAACCCCGCCCCTCGGTCAAACGATTTGCGCGCGCCGGCGTCCCGGTCAACTGAAGCGGACTCGCGGACAACACGGGAGCCGCGCTCTGTCGCATAGTCGTCAGCGGAGGAACGTGATGACAGTCACTACGCCGACCGAGATCGACGCGCTCAAAACCCGCCTGAAAGCCACCTGGATGGACGGCAATTACGATTACTTCTCGCGCTTCATGGAGTCGAGTGCGTCCGAGTTCCTCGATCGCCTCGCCCTGGCGCCGGGAACGCTGCTGCTCGACGTCGCGTGCGGTTCGGGCCAGCTTGGCCTGATCGCCGCGCGGCGAGGTGCCCGGGTGACCGGAATCGACATCGCCACCAACTCCATCGTCGCGGCGCGCGGCCGCTCCGCGTCCGAAGGACTCGACGCACGATTCGACGAAGGCGACGCGGAAGCGCTGCCCTATCCGGACGCCGCCTTCGACGTCGTCGCGACGATTTTCGGGGCGATGTTCGCGCCGCGCCCCGAGCTGGTCGCCGCCGAACTGCTACGTGTGTGCCGGCCCGGCGGGACGATCGCGATGGCGAACTGGACGAAGGAAGGGTTCGTCGGTCAGATGTTTCAGACCTTCGCGCGGTTCATCGCGCCTCCCGGCATGCCATCGCCGGTTTTGTGGGGCGACGAAACCGTCGTCAGACAGCGGTTCGGCGCGGGCGTGTCGAGCCTGCGGCTGACGCGTGTGAACTACCGGTTCGACTACCCGTTCGCGCCGGCGGACGTGGTGGAATTCTTCCGGCAGTACTACGGACCGACGACGCGCGCATTTGCCGCGCTCGGTGACCCCGATCGGGCGGCGCTCCGGCAGGCACTCGTCGAACTTTGGACCGCACGCAATCAGACCGATGATCCGGCGCGCACGATCGTCGACGCGGAATATCTCGAAGTCGTCGGCATTCGTGGTGAACGTTGAGCTGCGGCGATCGACCGACCAGGACAGTCGCACGAACCTGCGACTGTGCGCCCTACACGCGCATGAGTTCTCAAATCGTGCGCGCGCGCGGTCGCCGGCTACTGCGTGGAAATAGCCGACGCTCCGGCGCGGAGCACGAATTTCTGAATTTTGCCGGTGGCTGTTTTCGGCAGCTCTGAAATGAACGCGAAGCGCGTCGGCACCTTGAAGTGCGCGAGGCACTGACGTGCGAAGTCTCTGAGTTCGTCCGCGGTCGCCACGGCGTTCGGCCGCAGCACGACGAACGCTTTCGGCGTTTCACCCCACCGCGGGTCGGGTACTCCGACGACGGCAGCTTCGAGCACGGCAGGATGGCCGAGCAATGCGGCTTCCACTTCGACCGACGAAATGTTCTCGCCGCCGCTGATGATGATGTCCTTGAACCGGTCGCGGATCTCGACGAATCCGTCCGGGTGCACAACGGCGGCATCGCCGGTATGGAACCATCCGCCGCGCAGCGCGGCGTCGGTCGCGGGCCGATCGTTGTAGTAGCCCTCCATCACGACATTTCCGCGAACGG
>Ga0070741_10018785_pt1 | contig 11134 bp, 10 predicted proteins | sample Coa_R1_4_FD_66440 | JGI IMG/M metagenome (GOLD analysis project Ga0070741, IMG submission 66440) | Surface soil microbial communities from Centralia Pennsylvania, which are recovering from an underground coalmine fire - Coalmine... | ecosystem: Environmental > Terrestrial > Soil > Unclassified ...
CCCATTCAGAACATCATGACCCGGATTCGCACGAAGTCTGGAGAGATCAAAATTACCGCTTATTCCGCAGACCGGATCCAGTTCGAGGGGGAGTCCTGCATTCTCGCCGTTTCCGAGGACCTGCCCCAAATCGACCCGCACAAGAGCAATTGAGCCGAGTCATTGAAGAACGAATAGTCAAAGAAAACATGGGTTGGCCGAAGAGCTGAACCAGGCCACCTGTACGGGTTTTCGGGCAGGGGAGCCCTGCCTGATCTTCTCTCCCGCATCCTAACTTCTCTGTTTTGAGTCACTGCCCGGAATTCCGACCAATCAGAAGAAAGATACGCGATCGACAAGCGAAACGCGCCAGTATGTCCCCCATCTTGGCGTCCCGAAGGGATGCTGTGGGGAGATTCAGCACCAGCCGGAGCATCATGCTGATCCTGGAGACGTGGGGGTAATCCGCGTTTCTGCCTCGTTGGTTGTGAGCCTTGTGACCGCTCTCTGGCTGGCTGCCCGGTTCCGTATATGTCGGGCGTTGTCGAGCACGTTAGAAGCCAGGCCGCAGTCAACCCTCGCGTGCTGCCAGCCATTGATCAGCTTTTGGTCGCGGGCATCAAACTCGGTCCTCAGAAAAAGCACGACGCCATCAATAAAATCCTCGAATTGGTACCTGGATGGAAGCGCGGAGACTGCTGGCGGCGCATACGGCAGTTGCGACGGACCCCAGCGCTGGCGATTCCTTCCACGGGGCAAGACTCGAGGAACGCCGATGGCAACGGCTCCCTTCATCGGCCATTCTCTCGTCCATGGTTGAAAGAGGACGACGAAAGACTCCTGGACTTGGCCGGCTACGAACCGGTCACGAAAATTGCCGAACGTCTCGGCCGGTCGGTGCGTGCAGTGCGGTTTCGGCTAGGAGCGCTGGGAATGAGCGCTCGGGTTAAGGACGGTTGGTCGCAGCGTGGATTGCGAAAGTTGCTACGCGTGAGTCGTGCCCGACTGCGAGATCTGGTTGCGAGCGGCATGTTGCGAGTTCGCGATCAACGGATTACCGGCACTTCCTTGGTAGCGTTGTACGAGAAGAAATCCTCGCTAGGAGACAACACGCGCAACCACAGACCAAGGGCCGCGATTGTTGAGCATAGTGTGTATTCCTGGAAGCGAGCGGCCAAGATCTTGGGCATTAGCATCGAGGACACCCAGAGACTGATCTCCGAGGGAGAACTCAAGCTCCAGGATACATTTGTCACCGATAGATCATTCGAGGACTTCTGTCGAAAGCACGGAGGCGAAATCAATCTCTCTCTCATGGATCCGGCAACCAGAAAATGGTTGATGGGCGAATACGGAATATCGGAAACAGTTGACAGCAAGGCTGTTCCGCGGGCACAGAAGCATGCCCTCATAGTCAGAGAGTGCAAATGTGGAAGGAAAATAGCTGGCAACGTCTTCTTCAGACATGTCAGGCATTGTTGTCGGCTTGACGGGCAGGCCATACGAAAGACCGTCTGAAAGACACATTTCCCTGCGCTTCGCGACTTTAGAATCGACTGGGCCCACAGGTAGAGTTCCGACGAGCCGATGCACCGGTTGCGGGCACCAACCAATCGCGGGCCGGGCAATGCGGCGTGCCTGGTCGTCTGTATGCTGTCGTGCTAAGCGCAGGAGTTGGGCGGCGGCCGCAGCGTACCGCTCTGAATATTCTCACACGGCCTTCAAAGGAAATATCATCCGAGCAAATACCTCGTTTCATACTGGGCGGGCAACTATCGTGTCTCGCCAGAATTCGGTGTCGCACTCTTCGAGGCGGGCACCTGCGGCTGCGAAGGCGTGTTTCTTTGCAGTTGCGAGAGTGAACGGATGAGCCTCGCAGTCAGCGCGGCCAACCATATCGACATCAAAGCCCCGGCACCCGATAAAGCCCCAAAGAACAAGCGATGCCCCCAACCCTCCACTCCCAGGATGCCCTTCAATACAAGCAAGCATACTGTCAGAACGGGCAGTACAATCGCTGACGCCAAAAAAACCGAACGCGAAAGTCGGTCTGGATATAGCCCAAGCCAGGGAACGTCTAGCATCCCGGGTGTCACGGTCCTGGCTAGGAAATTCCTTAAGTCAACCCAGAAGTAAAGTTGGATGGCTAAAATCACAATAAGGCCCCATCGGGTGATGACCTCTAAAGGCAACTTTAGGCCTGATACCTCCACCTCCTTTCCAGTGCGTTCTCTCAGATTACGAAGAACTTTAGCAACTTGCTCTGGCTGCAGTGCTCCCAACCCATCTGACAGCGCCGCCAGATCCGGAAAGGTCTGGACAAAGGAACCTGGCGACCATGGTTTGTTGGCCTTGTCCGCTATGGCTGACTGTGCCCTCAAGTCGAAGGTATCGCATGTTACAGGGACCATTGCTACCGGAATTGCGTTCTGCCGAGAGAGAAGATCGCTGAGATCCTGCCCTTCCATAGTGATTCGTGTCGGCACGGAACGTTCGATAGCGGTTCCGACAAAGGCATATTGTATTTTCGCTGATATGACGGCAATAGAGCCGTTGCTAATTAATGGTTGGGAAATTTCCTTTGATATGGATTTCAATTCCATGCGCTGCGTGCGGAAGAAATCTGGAACTTTACTGTCGTCCCATTGCGGCGCCGGCAGCGACGTGAAACTCGCCGGAGTTCCGCTGATGAACCAGGCTTGATTCTGAGCGATGTGCGGGACACAAATCTGCACCGATTGCAATTCATCCCACATCTTTCCCCAGTCGCCAAATTGCTTCAGTTGATCAGGCAGGAGACCTATTCGAATGTGATCAGGCGAAGCGCCCCGAATTAGGGTGTAAGGACTTGATTCCTCGATTTCAAGTTTGACGGTCAGTGGATTTCCTTTTGTTATCTCCCGTATTCGCGGAGACAACATGGAAACAGGAACATCTACGCGCCGGTATTCCCTGAGGGGTGGTGGTACCGGGCGACTTGACATTAGGCGGTCCGCCTCACGTTTCAGCCATTGTCCGTCACCGACCACGGGGAAAACGCCCGTGATCCGATCAATGTCGTCGACAGCTGTGTCGAGGGCGCGCTCGCGGTAGCTCGTTCCGGCAACCAACAAGGCAACGGAGGCGATCACCAGGGAAAAGTGAATAGCACGCAGGTGCTCAGTAAAAGATCCGTCTTTAGAAGAATCTGCCATATCACTGTCAGGGCCTGAGTTTACTCCGCCATCGGATGTCGTGCACTAACTGCATGTTGCAGGCGGACCCGGCGAATAGATTTCTCTTGCGCAATTGAGTGGGGAAGGTAGGGAATGCCCGGCCGATACCGCCCAGGCGCTAGAACGACTGGGAGAACCTCGTCTCCAGGAACTCTCCCAATTTTGCCGTCGTCTTGAACTGAGGAATGGGGTCGAGTTCCTTGAACGCCGAAGTGAACGCATTCGACAGGCTCCAGACCGTACGCGAACGGAATTCCTCGTATTTCGGCTCGAAGTAGAGGTGATGCACGGTTCGGGCCAGGTGTTTCGGCGCCTCGAGTTTGCCCTCGACGAACGCTTCATAGATGACCACTTTGGCCGTAACGTCGGTAAGTTCACTCCTCTGCCATGCCTCCACTTGCTTTCGCATGGGTTCGAAATTCCGCTGCATCCGGTCCACTCCGACCGAAACGCAGTCGATCAGCGAAAACGACTTCGAGTGCTTGGCAAGCACAGGTGTAAAGTCGCCTGAAAATGCCATGTTCGAGCACACGAATACCCGGTACCCGCAGGTCATTGCCAGGCGCATGCTCTTGTCATGGGAATTGCGCAAGCCGATGGAGAAACGGCAGCCCTCCATCTCGGCTGCAAGATCGAGGACGCCGAACATCTTCATGCCGTCCGGCGACACCGCGTACTCGTCGTGGACCACTCCGATATGACGGAATCCGAGAGTTTCAATCAGCGCCTGCACGATCTCGTGGTGCGGGATCGGCCGGTGTGTTTCGGTTGCTGGCGGTGTGGGCACCAGCACCAGTTCTTCGCGGCCAATTGTGCGGCCGCTATAGCCAATAAGCGTACTTGTTTCGGACATACTTCTTCCTCCTTCTTGGATTGAATTGTGATTTCTGCGTGGGTGAGAAATGGGGGATAAACGACAGCTAATCGGCTCAGCCGAACAACGATGCTTGTTCGGGAACAACCGCCCTGTCACGTGGCCTTCTGCCCAGCGCCCCCGGCCGTTGCCCGAAGATCAAGACGGAATCGCCGCCGATGGCTTCTTCGATAAGGGCAGCAGTACTATCCTGGCCGGTCAGCAGACCGGAAGCCAATTCGACGGAAGAGGGATCATCAACAAGACCAGTAGTCGATGGAAATAGGTTGTTGTGTTCCGCGCTAAGGGCCTTCCAAACTGAATCAGCCGTTTCACCAATTCCATTTCTCTCGACGAGTTCTCGGGCCAATGCCGACAGCATGTCATCGTCTTCGTCGATGTTCTGAAGTCCTTCACCGGCGAACTTGCCCTCCATCGTCAGTGCCACCAGGAGTTTCTTTCCCATCAGGCGCAGACAAGCCGTCTGCATGGTGCCCTCATAGCAGAGAAACTTCACCCGTACCGGCCGTCGTTGGCCGATTCGCCACGAGCGCCGGCTGGCCTGCCGCAGCGTGTGCAGTGAATATCCCGACTCGTAAAAGATAATGGTTGGAAAATCGAGGAGATCGAGGCCCGTCTCGACGAGTTTGGGATGCGAGATGACAACCTGCACACCTTCCTCGATCTGCCGCGCATACCAGGCTTCCCGCTTGGATGTGTCAACGCTCGACTTGAGAACTGCGGTGCGAATTCCCTCGTTATTCAAAATCCGCTGCAAACGTACTGTTACGTCGTGTTTCTGCGTGTACACCGCAAACACCTGGCAGCGTCTTCCTTCGGCGAGTTCTTTCCTGATCTCTTCAATTAGCTTTCTTTCTTTGGAATAAAGCTGCTCTTCCGGCAAGTCTTGTGTCTCCGCAATGACGAAGCGAACATTGCGCTTCAGTTCTGGATCAAACTCGGCGCCGTATAGGGTCCCTAGCCCATAGGGATGGTCCGGGTAGAGCAATAGTGTGTTCAGCATCGTGCTCAATACAGACCGGTTGCCCCGGTGTTCTTTCAACGCCCTGCGGATCGCATCTTCCAGTTCTCGATACGCAGCCATCATGAGCGGGTCCATCGGAACGCTCAGATAGCTCTCTTCGTAAGGTGGAAGCTCTCCGGAAATGTCTTCGAGGAAGACGAACGCACAGAGCTGCATCAGGAATTCGCCGAAGAGCAGAGGCGACGCCCCAGGTTTCCGGCGCACGGTACTGGTGGTCTTGGATTTCGAACAGCGGTTGTCGGACGGTTCTACTCTGGTGATCGTTTCGAGGACGCCGTATTCTTGCGTGAAGGAACTCCGCCCCGTGGTGCCCCATTCATAGCCGTGTTCTTTCATCCTTGCGGCTTCTAGCCGGAACAAGGTGTTGAACAAGTCGTCTGCGTATCCGCCGAGAAGCGTTCCAGTCAGTCCCACGATGCGGTCGGTACACGAAGACAAAGTTCCCGAGGCGTTGCCTTGCGCAGTATCGCCGGCCAGTTGATGAATTTCGTCGCAGATCGCGTAATCGAACCAGCCCGGCATATACCGCCCGATGAACTCAATGGGCGCCATGCGCCGGATCTTGTCGGAATCAGCCTGCCAGAGCGCGCTATGCATAGGACGGCATGGTTTATCGCCTCTGGATTCGACCGTCTCGGAGATTTTGAGCTTCTCGAATTCGGCAGCCGTCAATCGGCTCTCATCGATAATGACGGGCCTACCGGTGTCCGAATTGACCACACAACCCAGATACGGACCAGATCGCGGAACGCGGTAAGCGTGGCGCCAGAAGTACCCGAGCTTCGCGCGTTCGCGGCCGACGATGAACAAGGATGGTCGTTCACAAAGCGACAACCATCGCTGCCGGGGAGTCGTCGAGGATCTTCTCAGTCGCAGTTCGCTGAGACTGGTCTGGAAGCCCTCGCGCACGATGCGGCCCTGCCGCAGCCGTACTTCGTTCACTCCGTGCGCTTTATTCTCGTCTCCGCCGTTGCGGAGGTCGTCGATAAGAAATACTCGGACTCCCGGCAAAGAGAGAAACGCTTCCCGCGCCCACTTTTCGACGAGGTGCGGAGGGACCATGGCCAGCGCACTGAATGGTTTCCCTTGGCTATGGACGTGGACACCACCCAGCGAGATCAACGTCTTTCCCGTGCCGCACTCGGCAACCACCATTGCAGTTCGCGCTTCTCGCCAGCGTTTGGCGAGCCCCATGATCGCGATGGCTTGTGCGGGAAAGGGTCTGCGCAGCAGTCCTTCAATTCGCTTTGAGATTGGCTCGTCGAACTGGTGGAGCGCGGGAAACTCCTGAAGGATGCGTGCCCCGAGTAAGGCAGCGTTGGCGCGCATGTAGTCATAAATTGTGGATAGTTCAGGCATGGAACTCCTCAGGCGGCGTGCCAACTAATGTTGGGGTGAACTTCGGCGGAGAGAACAAGGCAAACACTAGAACAAAGGGCAGCGATTGGCCTGGGCGCCGATCAGGCCCACGAACCGCAGTTCACGGATCCAGGGGCCGCGGTTACCTGGGGTCGAACACCTCGGTAAGGCCGGTCACCTTTCTCGATGCAAGGCTCGGATTGCACTAGATTCTGGTTTCGGTGTAGATTTCAGAGAACACCTCACGTGGGGAAGCAACATGCGGTCCAAAGTGAAATGCGTGGCTCTGTTGTGCCTGGCGCTGACCTTATGGTCGTCGCTGGCTTTTGCCGCGCATCACCACGCGAACGGCGTTGAGTCTGCCAAGTGCGCGGTATGCGTAGCTGCGCATTCAGCGGCTCCCAGAACCGAAGTAGCCCCGCTGAAAGTAACGTTTGTTCCGGTCCTTACCTTCCTGCCTGAGCCCATTTCGGCCGCACAGCGCGTCGTGGCCTTTGCGCTCAGCGTGCGTCCGCCTCCCGCCCTCTAGGCATTCAGACAGATCAAATTGTCGTACTGAATCCATTCTTCATTTATTTCGGGAGGAATCATGCTGGCTTTTTATATGAAGCCGCGTCCAGCGGCTTTTCTACTCGCAGTCGTTCTTGCGTTCCAGCTCGGCGCTTACGCTCAGTCCGGTAATTCCACCTCAGTTGTCGGGACCGTAGTGGACTCGTCCGGTGCGGTCGTGCCCAACGCAACCGTTAAAGTCGAAAACCCGGTGAGCGGCTTCTCTCGGAGTACCGTGACCGACTCCGCCGGAAAATTCGTGGTCCAGAACGTCCCATTCAACCCCTACCATGTGAGCGTCACCTGCAAAGGTTTTGCTCCCTCTGCGCAGGACGTCGAAGTCCGCTCAACCGTCCCCGTGAATCTGAGTATGACGCTGAGGGTAGCTGGATCGGCGGAGACGGTTACGGTTGAAGGGAATGGTGAAGACTTGCTCGAAAACACGTCTACTTTTCACACCGACGTGGACCGGGGCCTGTTCGACAAGCTGCCTCTGGAGAGCCAATCGTCGTCCCTCAGTTCACTTGTGACTCTGTCTTCGCCGGGAATTGCAGCCGATTCCAACGGTCTGTTTCACGGAATGGGCGATCATGCCGAGAATTCCTTCTCGGTCGATGGGCAGCCGATCACCGACCAGCAAAGCAAGGTCTTTTCGAACCAGATTCCGCTGGACGCGATTGCCTCGATGGAAGTCATTTCCGGCGCTCCTCCGGCTGAGTTCGGTGAAAAGACGAGCGTGGTCATCAGCGCCACCACTCGCTCGGGCCAAGGTCTCACGACTCCAACGGGATCAGTCACAACGAGCTACGGGAGCTTCGGCACTTCGAGTCTCGGCTTCGATCTCGGATATGGCGGTCAGAACTGGGGCAATTTCATTTCTGCAAATGGACTGAATACAGGCCGTTTTCTCGATCCCCCAGAATTCACTGTCATTCACGCCAAAGGTAACGAGGAGAATATCTTCGACAGGGTGGACTACCAGCTCTCAAAGGCGGACTCCATCCAGGTCAATCTGGGCTTTACGCGCTCCTGGTTCCAGAACCCCAACAGCTTTGACAACGTTCTTCACACCGGACAAACCGACCCCTCGGGCAACCCGCTCGGTCCGACAGACCAGCGGTCGCAGATCAAGACGTTCAACATCGCGCCATCGTGGACTCGAGTCCTCAATAACAACGCTGTCTTCACCTTGGGTGGCTTCGTGCGGCGAGACCAGTACAATTACTATCCGAGCGGCAACCTCTTCGATGACCTCTCGCCGATCCAGCAGGAGATGGTTGCTCAAGATCGAACGCTCACCAACGCCGGCCTGCGGACGGCGTTGTCGTACGTAAAAGGGGCTCACAACCTCAAAGTAGGTGCTACGTACCAACAGACGTTTCTCAACGAGAATGACAACCTGGGGATCGTGGACAACGGATTACTTCCGTCGCTCACCGACGCGAACGGCAATCCCTGCTTTGTGAGCGGCGTCGCTCTCGACTCTCCATGTTCCGATCTGCTTCCGTTTGATCTGACACGCGGAGGAGGTCTGTTCAGCTTTCGCGGCCACACCGATGTTAAGCAACTCGCGCTCTACATCCAGGACCAGATCACGAAAGGAAACTGGTCGTTTAACGTGGGCCTGCGCGGAGACTTCTACAATGGCCTGACTACACACAAAGAAGCCCAACCGCGCCTGGGCGTTGCCTACAACATCAAGCGAACTAACACAGTACTTCGTGTTTCCTATGCGCGATTACTGGAAACGCCCTTCAACGAGAACCTGATCGTCGCGAGCGTTGGATGCGACAGCCCCGTACTGAACCCGCTGCTTGGCTGTGCTTCCTCAGCCTCTACTCCTCTGAGTCCGGGCTGGCGCAATGAATTCCATGCGGGAGTGCAGCAGGCATTCGGGAAGTATCTGGTGTTTTCGGGAGAGTACATCTGGAAGTACACCCATAATGCGTACGACTTCAGCATCCTTGGAAACACGCCGATCTTCTTCCCGATCGCGTGGGACCGATCCAAGATCCCTGGCTTCGCGGGCCGCGTCAGCGTGCCGAATTTCCGGATTCTCGGCGCTCATGGTCTTTTCCACGGTGTCGGCGCGCTTCTTCCTTCCCCAGGTCAGCGGGGCCGGAGCAACGCCGTCCGCGGCTGGAGGGGTCTTCCGCATCGATCATGATGAAAGATTCAACCAGACAACCCATCTGCAATATCAACCTTGGCAGAATGGTCCATGGATCGGTTTCAACTGGCGCTACGACAGCGGCCTGGTAGCTGGGGCGGTTCCGTTCGCATCCGATACAACAACGCCAGTGGACCTGACCGGGCTGACTGGCGATCAGCAGATGCAGGCAGGGTTGTTCTGCGGCAATGTATTCCCGACGCTGAACTCTCCGCTGGCTAGTTGTGCGCCTTCACAATACGGTTCCACCCGAGTCACGATTCCTGCTCCGGGAACAGAGAATGATGACAAAAATCCACCTCGGATCGCGCCTCGACACCTGTTCGATCTCGCGGTAGGAGACGACAATCTCTTTCGCGGCGACAAGTACAAGTGGAGCCTTCGCCTGACAGCCATCAATGTCACCAACAAAGTTGCTCTCTACAACTTCCTGTCCACGTTCAGCGGGACGCACTTCGTGACGCCGCGGACCTATACCGCCGAACTGGGTTTCCACTTCTAACCCCCGTCGCCAAGGGGCTCGGCTTGTTCCTCGCCGAGCCCCCTTTCAGGACGAAAACAAATCCTTCAATCCAAGCTCGGCCAGCGCCCTGCGGACGATTGCGGCATTCGCGTGTATTTAGACCCGGACAAGAACCGTTGTCTAGCGAACTAGGCGCATTCTGCTCGGCTCGGAGAATCAATTTTGCCCCTGGTCGGCAGCAGCCCGCAGCTTCTTTGCATCGAGAAGGTCTTGCTCCCGGCCACTGGCAAGTTTGTTCCGGATCAGGTCATCCCTGGAAATCACGTTGACTCGCACTTCCTCCTCGAGGACGCCCTCGATTCGGTTCTGCCACGCCTCATCGAATGTCAGCCCATCGATACGCTGGAGGATATCTATGCGTGCGGGGGGTTGGCCGATCTGGAAAGCTGATCCGTCCACAAAATCTTGTGGGCTTAACCCATCGAGCGGAGCGCCATACTGGGTGAGAGCGCGATAAACGGCCGCACTGTTCGCTTCGTCGGAGCGAATGAGGAGATCCAGGTCTTTGGTGGCTCGCGGTTCTGCGTAAACACCGAAAGCATATCCTCCCACAACGAGGTACTTAACGCCGTGTTCGTTGAATGCGCGTAGTAGGTCTTTCAGATCTTTCGGCATCATCGCTCGGAACTCCCTTGAAAGCGGCGGCGAAGCTGTAAGCTGCTTCGCTGACCTCCCAAACAGCTAAGAGTCGGTCCCCAACCGGCAGACTTTGCCAGTAAAGATAAGTCTCCCGCTGCTGTCGTTCATTGTCCACGATCTTGCGTACTTGTCTATTGGCGGTCATGTGCACTGCTCCGAGGTTACCGGACCCAGATTAAGACATCGGCTAGATTATATTCTCACGCTACGATCCGCCTTTAGAAAGAAACCTCGACGGGTTTGGCGGCATTGAAGATCTCGGCAAGACTCAGTCCCGGCCAGTGAATCGAGCCGGGATGGGTCGGCACCCGGATCGCTCCGCTCTCCACGCCCCAGCTGAGCCAATCGAGAAACTGGCCTTTTGTTCCCTTGACCATCACTGGATCACACCCGATGCCGAGGATTTGGCTTATCGCATGATGGGTCTTCAGTTCCTCTCGAAACCAATCTGCCCACTCCCGGACTCCGGGAATTCCGTAGATCTGGGCGATGGAAGCCCAGACAAATTGCTTTTCCGAGCCAGCCAGCAGAGTCCTTCCGGAGTTCGATGACATGCTCCCCGAAAGGAACTCCTCCGACATACCGATGAGATGTCGCAGCGGCTTCTTTCGTCCCGGCACTTGGATGGATCCCTTGAAGCACTGCGCATTTCGCTCGAGGCAGACACGCGTCGGCGGTACGTTCGGCCCTTCCACCATGAACCGGTCTGTCATGGATATGGCCGCGCTGATGGCCGAGATTTGAGTGTCACCGCCAATCACCGAGATCAAGTGCGCCTTGGCCTGTCGGGGTGGATCGGGCA
>Ga0070741_10018786_pt1 | contig 11134 bp, 8 predicted proteins | sample Coa_R1_4_FD_66440 | JGI IMG/M metagenome (GOLD analysis project Ga0070741, IMG submission 66440) | Surface soil microbial communities from Centralia Pennsylvania, which are recovering from an underground coalmine fire - Coalmine... | ecosystem: Environmental > Terrestrial > Soil > Unclassified ...
CGACTCCGTGCACGCGATGTTCTGCGACTACCCAGCATTTGAAATAACGGCCGTAGAAACTTGCGCCGCCATTGCAGGTCACGTGCATGTCTTGCGCGATTCCCTCCTGCAGCCCCGCCGTCGCCATGATGATCTTGAACACCGAGCCGGGCGCAAGCTGTGCCTGAATCGCTTTGTTGAGCAGCGGCTTGGCATCATCGGTGACCAGCTTGTTCCACTCGTCGCGCGAGATCCTTACCGCAAACTCGTTGGGATCAAAAGTAGGGCGGCTCACCATGGCGAGAATTTCGCCGGTCCGCGGATCCAGGGCTACGATGGCGCCGTTCTTGCCTTCCAGCGCCTGCTCGGCGGCGATCTGCAAATCGATATCTACGGTGAGACGCAACTGCTTTCCGGGAATAGCCGGGGTCTCGCTCAACGGAGCGTCGGGATTCACTTCCTTGCCGCGGCTGTTGACCACCACCCGCCGCGAGCCATTCTTGCCCATCAGGATGTCGTTGTAGTACAGCTCAACGCCCGATTTACCCACTACGTCGCCGGGATTGTAAAACTCCCATTGCGCCTGGTTGAGCATGTCTTCGCTGACTTCGCCGACGTAGCCGATCAGGTGCGCCGCGAATCCGTTTTTCGGATACAGCCGGCGATGCGCCATGATCGTGTCCAGCTCGGGCAGTTCGTTCTTGTGTGCCTCGATGAACGCCAGTTCATCCGGCGTGATGTCGTCTTTCAAAAAGATCGGCTGATACAGCGGCATGCTGGCAAAGCGCCGCAGGCGCTCGCGCACCTCTGCGGGCGACATGTGCAGCCCGGAAGCAATCTTGTCAATGTCGGGGCCGATGTCCTTGATCTGGTCGCGCATCAGGAGCGCGGAGAAGGATGGATAGTTATCCACGATGATGCGGCCCTGGCGGTCCACGATTTTTCCGCGAGGAGCAAGAATCGGAATATTGCGGATGCGGTTTTTTTCGGCGAGATCTTTGTAGTAGTCGGTGTCGGAAACCTGCAGGCGCCACAGCCCGTACACCAGGATCAAAAAGATTCCCAGCATCACATACTGAACAATCGTCAGTCGGACCTGGGGAACTTTTTCTTCGCGGCCTACATACATCGTCAGTTCTCAGTTGTCAGTTGTCAGTTCTCAGTCGCTGGGACTGTGCCGACAAGCAGTTCTCAACGCCCATCTCAAAATTGCGTTCTGTTCCTGGCGGGAGATGCATTCATTGTATCGCGAGTATCTGCTGGATGGCTCGTGACCAACGGGGAACGAAAGGACACGAGACTTGAGAGTTCTCAGTACCCAGTATTCAGTACCCAGTATTCAGTATTCAGTATCCACTGCGCGATCTGACGACTGAGTACTGAGTACTGGGTACTGAGTACTGTCCCCCTCACGCCCGGCGCTTGAAGCGATCCAGAATCATGAACAGGATGACGGCAAGGGCGGCGTTGCACAGCGCGGCGAAAGCCAGGTGACCCCAACGGAATCCGACGGCTTCCCGCACCAGCAATCGCGCCACGAGGAAGTAAACGATTTCGTGCAGAATGTAGAACCCGAAGGTCACCATCAGGCGGGCGCCGGGGTTTTCGAGGTCCAGCTTTACTCCCAACGAAGACGCGACGTAGCCTACCACCGTCTTGGCAATACCATAAAGCCCGACATAACGATGGGCAAGGCTATCCTGCAGAATGCCGATGACGCCGCCGGTCAGTAACCCGCTGACCTGGTTGCGCCGCGCGACCGCAAAAAAGATGGTCACCAGCAGCGGCAGGTCAAAAATCGAGAAGAAACTGATGATCCGCGGCAGGAAGGCTTGCAGAAAGAGCGCGGCCAAGGGCACGCCCACCGTTACCGGCACGCTGAACCGGTAAACCTCGATTTGTTCCCGGGAAGTGTAGGAGATCGCCATGTCAGCGCCGATGGCCCTGCGGAGGTTGATTCTGCGGAGACAAATCCTGCGCCGGAGGATCTTGCGCTGGAGCCGTGACCATTGGTGCCGGCGCCGGTGCTTTGACCGGTTCGTCGGGGTGGTTGCCCTGAGCGACAGCCGGGGACGTCGTTGCGCCCGTAGTCGCACTAACCGCCGGCTTCACCTTGGGTCGAGGAGTCGTGGACGTGGACGTAGCCACCTTGTTCTTGAGTGCTGGTGATTGCTCCGAAGCGACGCCCGGTACCGAGTGCACGCTCGCCGTCGCATTCGGCTTTATCCCAGTTTTCGGCTCGGCAGGCTTGCCAGCGGTGGTCTTCGGTGCACTACCGCCGCCGTTCGCGGCAGCGCTCGGCGTCTTTTCCGAATTTGCCGGCTGATCGGATGGCGGCTTCACCGGAACGGAAGGCAAGCGATTAGTAAGAATATCGATGGCCCGAACCGGACCGCGCGCTTCGGCTGCTGTGGGTTCCCGCTCATCCACCTTAGTGATGACCAACACTTCTTCCGCTTTGCTGAGATTCGCGGAAAGCCGCACGCGGACTCTCAGGAACAGATCGGCGCCCGGCCTCACGTCGCGCACGTAACCAATCAGCAATCCTTTTGGAAAAATGCGGTCGCCACCGCTGGTCAGCACACGCTCTCCCGGCTCGACCTGCTCATCGCTCATCACTTTGTCGAGAACCGCGTCGCCCGACGGCGTTCCCTTCAGCACGCCTTGCAACCGCGATTTTTCCAGGATGGCGCCGACACCGCTGGAGGTATCGTTGACCAGCAGCACCTGCGACGAGGAATGAAAAACCCGCAGAACTCTTCCGATGATGCCCTGGTCGGTAATTACGGGCAGAGGCTGGTCAATATCAACTTTCAGACCGTCACGCGCGCCCTTGTCGATGTAAATGATGCGCGATTGATCGCTGCCGCTGGAGCCGATTACCTGCGCCGGCATGGTTTGCGAGATGAATTGTTCCTTGAATCCAAGCAGGGCCTGCAACCGGTGAGCCTGGGCGGCGTCCTCCGCCAGCCGCGCCTGTTCCAGGCGCATTTGCGAAATTTCCGCCTGCAGTTCCCGATTCTCCCGGCGCACTCCTCGGAGATAAAAATAATTCCGCCAGACATTGCGAATTCCGTGGGTGGTAAAGACAAAAGCCTTTTCCAAAGGAGTGACGGTCGAGACTGCCCAGACCCGAATCAGAAGAGTGGATTGGCTATCGGTGGTGCGTTTGACCTGCATGGCCAGCCCCAGGAATTGCGCGAACAGGACGGCCACCAGGATGGTGAAGTTCCGATAGCGGGTAATGATGTTTTCCACGACACCAGTTCCTGGTTAGTTCTCGCTTCTCAGTTATCAGTTCTCAGTGGTGGCTACTTCGATTGTACTGCGATCCACAGGGCTGAGCGGGTGATCGCGCGACCTCGTGCAGTCCCGAGCTCATTGCGCGAATCCACGTTGAGAACGCTATTCAATTGAAATTTTGCGCAGCAGTTTGAAATCGCTGAGCATCTTGCCGGTGCCCAGCACCACGCTGCACAGCGGGTCGTCGGCAATGGAGACCGGCAGCCCGGTTTCCTCCCGGATGCGCTTATCCAGATTCTTCAGCAAAGCGCCGCCGCCGGTGAGCACGATGCCCCGGTCGCTGATGTCGGCGGAGAGCTCGGGGGGCGTGCGCTCTAGGGCCACGCGAATCGCATTCATGATGGTGGAAACACATTCGCTGAGCGCCTCGCGAATTTCACTGTCGTCCACGGTGATCGTCTTGGGCACGCCTTCAATCAGGTTGCGGCCCTTGATCTCCATGGTCAGCGGCTTTTCCAGGGGATAGGCGGAGCCGATTTCAATCTTGATTTGCTCGGCCGTGCGCTCGCCGATCAGCAGGTTATATTTCCGCTTCAGATAATTCATGATGGCTTCGTCCATCTGGTTGCCGGCCATGCGCACGGAACGCGAATAAACGATGCCGCTCAGGGAAATGACAGCGATGTCGGTGGTGCCGCCGCCGATATCCACGATCATGTTGCCGCTGGGTTCGGTGATGGGTAGTCCCGCTCCGATCGCCGCCACCATCGCCTGCTCCACGAGGTGAACTTCACTCGCCTTGGCGCGATACGCCGAATCCATGACCGCGCGCTTTTCCACCTGCGTGATTTCCGAAGGCACCCCGATCACGATGCGCGGATGCACCAGCATCTTGCGGTTGTGCGCCTTCTGGATGAAGTAGTTCAACATTTTTTCCGTGACCTTGAAGTCGGCGATGACGCCATCCTTCATCGGCTTGATGGCCACGATGTTCCCGGGAGTGCGGCCCAGCATCTCCTTCGCTTCTTTGCCCACGGCTTCCACTTCGCCCGTGTTTTTGTTGATGGCAACAATGGAAGGCTCGTTGACCACGATTCCTTTTCCGCGCGCGTACACCAGGGTGTTGGCCGTGCCCAGGTCAATCGCCAGATCGCTGGAAAAAACGCTGAAGAGGGAGCGAACGTTGTGGACTCGCGAGTTGCTGTGAAAACCGTTGGATGACATACCTGAAACTATTCTCTCTGTGCTGACGTTCCGGGCCGGAACCCGGTGCTACCGTTCCGGAAGTCGTAGCCACTCTGATTGTAGTAGAAACCAATCTTCTACTGTCGGGCACCAAAGTTGGTGCCCTCCCGGCTGCGCCCTTCCGCTTCCCTGCTCTTACTGAATCACGATCTTCTTCTGCTGCGTACTGACTCCGCCCTTCGCGTTCTGCGCCGTAATGGTGATGACGCTCTCGCCGTTGGGCAGCGGTGGCGTAAAGAAACGGAAGCTGCCGTCATTGGAAATCAGCGGCACCTCCCTTCCATTCACCATCACGCGCGCCCCGGATTCGGTGCGCCCCGCCACTTCGATCACATGTCCATGCTGGATGAAGGGATCGATTTCCAGCCGCAAGCCGACCGTCTCATCCCCCTTAGGAATGACGGTGAAGCGATTCTTTTCGCTATCCACCGATTCCCTGCCCCTGATGTCGATTGACTGCACCACCCAGTAGTAGGCGCCTTCGCCCAACTCGGGGACCGTCGTGTCGGCCTTGGAGACTTTCTTATCCACGATGCTCGAGGAGAAATACGGGTTCTTGGAAACGCGCAGCCGGTAAGCCGCAGAGTTTGCCATCGGCGTCCAGGAAAATTCAACCACCCGCGAGTCGCCGGAGATGAAGATCGGCATCATGTTGGCCGGAGAAATCAGTGTGGGCGGCCCGATCTCCTTGTTCTTCGCCATGTGCTGCGAGTCGCTTTGGAACGAAACTTTTTCGTAATCGCTCAGGTGAACGGTTTCGCCGTTGCGCACCACATCCGACGAACCTTTCTTGATGAGGATCTCGTGATTATCCGAGCGCGGGTCGTTGTGCACCATGGCGGCGCTTTCCGGGGCCAGTGAAGCCGTAGCGCCCGCCACCATGACTTGCGACTTGGATCCTTGTACGTAAGTCGCTGTCGCCAGGTCCACCGTGCCCGTCGTCACATTTACCGCAACGTTCGTCTGCTGCGAGGAATTGGCGGAATTTTCTTCGATCACGATCAGCGAGTCTTGCTTGACGGTGTAATTCGTGCCATCAGCAAAAACCACCTTGGCCATGCCCTCGGCGCCGGTCTGGATGACATCGCCCTTCTCCAGCGGCAGAGCGTAGTCGGCCGCCACCCAGGAATTGCTGTTGCCCTTCTTCACCCGCACCGTCCCATCAAGATTGGTGAAGTGCGCCTGCTGCGCAGAAGCCGCGCCTGTGGCCTGACCGGTTCCGGGAACAATCTTTTCCAGAAGGTTTTCAGCCGCCTGTAGCCCTGCCTTGGACGCCTGTGGGAAAGTGAAACTAATGAACACGGCGACCGCAACCGCTACCAGCAGGAAGGTAAGGATCACGCTTCGGTAGGTGATCGTTTTCCACGCAATGTGGACGCCCGATTTTCGTGTCGGCGGCAAAGTTAGGTCTGTAACTGGTTTGGATTTAAGGGCAGAGTACCACAGGGTTAATGTTGCGAGAATAGGGAATTGACTCCATATACACCCCTTTTACCAACTTTGGTAACTTCGCCGCTGCGCTTGTTTCCACAGCCCTCGGCCAGCGATCCACCGGGAGAACATCACGCCTTCCCGGTTCGCCCATCACTTGCCGAGCTTTCCAGCGGCAGGTACGATTGGCTGTTTGTTCTTATTCAAGGGAGGCCACTGTCATGGCTACTGAGACTCTGGGATCGGCGACCGCTATGGGCGGGCTTGCCACCGGACGTATTTATAAAAATTTCATTGACGGCGAGTGGGTAGAGTCGCGAACTGGCGAGACCTTCGAGAACCTGAATCCCGCCGATACGCGGGACGTCGTGGGAGTCTTCCAGAAATCCGGCAAAGAAGATGTAGATGCGGCGATCGAGGCGGCCAAGCGCGCTTTCAAGAAGTGGCGTCTGGTGCCCGCGCCGCGGCGGGCTGAGATTGTTTATCGCGCCTCGGAGATGCTGATCGAGCGCAAGGAAGAGTATGCGCGCGATATGACCCGGGAAATGGGCAAGGTCCTGAAGGAGACGCGGGGCGACGTGCAGGAAGCCATCGACACGGGCTACTACATGGCGGGCGAAGGACGCCGCCTGTTCGGTCCTACGACGCCTTCCGAGCTGCCCAACAAGTTTGCCATGGCGGTCCGCCAGCCGCTCGGCGTGTGCGCCATGATTACCCCGTGGAACTTTCCGATGGCAATCCCTTCGTGGAAGCTGTTCCCGGCCATTGTTGCCGGCAACACCTGCGTCATCAAGCCGGCCCAGGACACGCCGCTTTCCGTGTTCAATTTTGTCCGCACCCTGGCCGATGCCGGTGTGCCGCACGGCGTCATCAACATCGTTACCGGCTTTGGTTCGAAGATTGGCGCGCCCTTGATGGAGCATCCGGACGTGCGCGCCGTGTCCCTCACTGGATCGACCGAGGTGGGCCGCATCGTCGGCACCACCGCCGCCAAAACCTTCAAGCACTGCTCGCTCGAGCTGGGGGGAAAGAATCCCATGATCGTGCTCGACGATGCCAACCTTGATCTGGCGGTCGATGGTGCGCTGTGGGGCGCTTTCGGCACCACCGGCCAGCGCTGCACCGCGACCAGCCGCATCATCCTGCAGAAGGGAATTTACCGCGAATTTACCGAGAGGCTGGTTGAACGTGCGAAGAAGCTGAAAATCGGCAACGGCCTGGACGAAAACGTCGACATGGGTCCGGCCGTCAATGAAGCCCAGCTCAAGACCGATCTGAGCTACGTGGAAATCGGCAAGTCTGAAGGCGCCAAGCTGATGTGCGGCGGCAACCGGCTGGATTCCGGCGAGTACCGTCACGGCTGGTTCATGGAGCCCACGGTATTTGCGGATGTGGATCGCAAGATGCGCATCGCCCAGGAAGAAATTTTCGGGCCGGTGGTCTCGCTTCTTCCCTGCGCCAATATGGAAGACGCCATCGACATCGCCAACGACATTCAGTATGGCTTGTCCTCTGCGATCTACACGCGCGACGTCAACAAAGCGTTTACCGCCATGCGCGACCTGTACGCTGGAATCACCTACGTGAACGCCCCCACTATCGGCGCCGAAGTGCATCTGCCCTTCGGCGGCGTCAAGGCCACGGGAAATGGGCATCGAGAGGGTGGCTTTGGCGCCATTGATTTCTATACGGAGTGGAAATCGATTTACGTGGATTATTCCGACAAGCTGCAGAAGGCACAGATTGATCGCCCCGAATAGCGGAGAGGACAACGATGATTATCGGCGTACCTAAAGAGGTCAAGGACCATGAATCGCGCGTCGGCATTGTTCCTTCCGGCGTAAAAGCGCTTACCGACGCGGGTCATAAGGTCATGGTGGAGACCAGGGCGGGCGAACTGTCGTCTATGCTGGACGATGATTACAAGCAGGCCGGCGCAGAAATCCTGGGCTCCGCCCCCGACGTCTGGCGGCGCGCCGACATGATCGTCAAGGTCAAGGAACCGATCGCCAGCGAGTTCCCCTACCTACGCGACAACCTGGTCCTGTTCACATACCTGCACCTCGCACCTCTTCCGGATCTCACGGACCAGCTCCTAAAGAAGACCGTGACGGGCATCGCCTACGAGACGATTCGCGACGGGCACGGGACCCTGCCGCTGCTAACGCCCATGTCAGAAGTCGCAGGCCGCATGTCGGTGCAGGTGGGAGCCACCTACCTGGAGAAAGAGCGTGGTGGGCGAGGCGTGCTTCTGGGCGGAGTACCCGGCGTGCCTCCGGCCCAGGTGTGCGTCATTGGCGGCGGAATCGTGGGAACCAATGCAGCCAAGATTGCGCTCGGCATGGGCGCCATCGTCACCATCATTGATCTCAACCTGAACCGCCTTCGCGAACTGGACGATATTTTCGGTGGCCGCGTTTACACTCTCGCTTCCAATTCCTACAGCATCGGAAAATCGGTACAGCATGCCGACCTGGTGATCGGAGGAGTGCTGATTCCGGGAGCCTCCGCGCCCAAACTCGTGACCAAGGCAATGGTCTCCAGGATGAAGACCGGCGCTGTCATCGTGGATGTCGCGATTGACCAGGGCGGGTGCATTGAGACGGCTCATCCCACCACGCACAGCGATCCGTCGTATCTCGTGGACGGGGTCGTACATTACTGCGTCACCAACATGCCGGCCGCGGTGCCGCACACTTCCACCCTGGCGCTCACCAACGCGACGTTTCCTTACGTCATGAAGCTGGCGAAAATGGGCGTGGTCACAGCCATCAAGAGTGACAACGGGATCCGCGAAGGCGTGAACACATTCAAAGGAAGTGTGACGTACCCCGCCGTCGCTCAGTCACAAGGCAAGACTGCGAAGAACGTGGCTGAACTGGTTCAGTAGATTCCGGGGATGAACGCGCGCACGCGGCGGGCATAGGCATCGAAATCCGCGCCGAACTGCTCGCGTAACAGATTCTCCTCGCTGCGCACCCGGATGACCGTTCCGATCAGAAAAATGATAATTGCCACGATGAATCCCTGCCATCGGGTAACAACCAGTCCAGTGGCCAATAGCATTCCGAACATGCTCGTGTAGATGGGATTGCGCACCAGCGAGTATGGTCCTTCGGTCACCAGCTTGTGTTCTTCCACCAGGCGCGCGCGAAACGCCCACTGCTTTCCTAGGAACCTCAGCGCCACGTGAACCAGCACGATCGAACCGATGGCGAAAACAACCGCCAGCGTGCTCACGGCAATATCCGCCGCATAGGGCATGGAGACGATCGGATACGGGGGTCGGCGAACGATCCAGACCAGGGCATAGGCGACGCTCTGCAAAGCGATGCCGAGGGAAGAAACTCCGCGTCTCCGAGTCTCCGGCGCGCCGGGGGCGCGCTTAAAAAGACGTAGAAGGAACGTCAGCCCAAAAATCAACCAGCACACCATCACCACCGCGAAGGCGGCGAACGTCGCCGGATCGGCATCAACATGCTTCATAAGTCACCCTGGAATAGGCACGCTTCCCCACAATTGTTCTACGTGTGAAGCGGTCCAGGAATTTCACTTCGGCAAAATAATCATGAATGCTGACTCTGGCAATTACCCGGGACAATTGCCGTTTCCCACGCATTGGTGATTAAATCGCAGTACCTTTAACCGCCAAATGGTTGATATTCACTGCCACATTCTTCCGCAAGTGGACGATGGCCCCAAATCGTGGGAGATCACGCTGGAGATGTGCCGCATGGCGGCGGCGGACGGAATCGAGCACATGGTGGCCACCCCGCACGCCAACGATCGTTATTTTTACGATCGCACTGCACTGAACGCCACGCTGGCTGAACTCTCGCGACAGGTGCAGGCGCCCACCTTCAGCCTGGGCTGCGATTTCCACTTCAGCTATGAAAATCTTCAGGATGCGCTGGCGGATCCTTCGAATTTTTCCATCGGCGATACCTGTTACATGCTGGTGGAATTGAGCAATTGGAGCGTGCCCCCACAGATCAGGGATTATTTCATTCGGCTGGGCGAGGCGGGCATCGTCCCGGTGCTGACCCATCCGGAGCGCAACCCGATTTTGCGGAAGGATCTCATGCAGGTGCTGGAATTCGTCGCCCTGGGTTCGCTGGTGCAGATTACGGCCTCCTCGTTTACAGGGGATTGGGGCGAAGAGGCGCGGCATGCTTCACACTGGCTGCTGCAGCGGGATGCGGTTCACGTTCTCGCTACCGATGCCCACGACGTCACTCGCCGCCCGCCGATACTTTCCCGCGGCGTCGAAGCCGCCGCGCAAATCTGCGGTCCGGAAATCGCCGAAGCGCTTGTGGAAGAAAATCCGCGCGCCATCGTGTCCGGCCAGAGTCTTCCCTACTTTCCCCGGCCCATGAATAGATAACGACAGCGACTTGCCGGTGTGAGGTTGAAAGAACTGAGGATTGAAAGTTGGGAATCGCTACTGCGGTGTTCTGCCGGGAACCAACTGTTCGCTCTGAACACCGCCGGGTGCCGCAGTGGGAGCAACAGAATCTTGCGCTCCGCCAGGGCCCACCGTCTTAACTGCCGAGTTTGACCCGCCATCAAGCACTGGTCGCAAACTGGGAGCAGCGAACTCGGTTTCCCTCTGCCCGCCACCAGAACTCTCCGAGCGTGACGTCATGGCCGTCTCAGGATTCAACAGATGGTCGTGATTTGGGCCCAGGCCAAGTTTGATCAGAGCGCGTGAATCGGGAAGATTCTTCGTCTGCCAGCCATTATCGGACTGGAAGCGCGTCAGCGCCTCCTTGGTAGTCTGGTCCCACTTGCCCGTCGGCTCGCCTTGCATGTAATTCGAGCGGATCAGGGCAGTCTGGATTTCGCGGGTGCGGGCGCTATCGATCTGTTGCTGCCCGTGCCGCTTCGCTGTTTTGCGGCCGTGCGCATGAGCCTTTCTCTTCGTGCCTTTGCTGGAATCGTGACGCACGATCTGCGATTTGTGCGAACTGGCGCGCGCGGACGCCGCGCGACCCTCATGCTTCGCTGCGGGATGGCCTTTCTTTTTTGGCTTCGCCTGCGCGAACCCAACCACCAGCAGAAGACAGGAAACTAGGCTCAGGATCTTTCTGCCTGTTAACCAAATTGACAATCCGCACCTCTCGTCGGAACCGATGGGGACTCCTCCAGGAAAAAACTGGAGGGCTGACACCCGCATCATCTCTGATTTGATGCGATCGCGCCAGCCCCCGTCTACTCCAGGGCAGGTTACGGAAGT
>Ga0070741_10018787_pt1 | contig 11133 bp, 9 predicted proteins | sample Coa_R1_4_FD_66440 | JGI IMG/M metagenome (GOLD analysis project Ga0070741, IMG submission 66440) | Surface soil microbial communities from Centralia Pennsylvania, which are recovering from an underground coalmine fire - Coalmine... | ecosystem: Environmental > Terrestrial > Soil > Unclassified ...
ACAAACCACCCTGCGCCACTACTTCCACCGGCTTCCTCGTCCGCGGTCCCAAGGAAAATGATGTCCCGCTTCAGCGGCACCCTGAGACGTTTCAGCAGTGCAAGTGCCATGAACTGGGTCACCGCTACCCCTTTACAATCTATCGCGCCCCGCCCATAGACGTAACCGTCTTTGATGATGCCGGCAAACGGATCGACCTCCCAATCAGCTTTTACGACGGGAACGACATCAAGATGATGTAACAGGATGAGTGCTTTTTTTTCTCCGGTCCCTTTGAGGCGTGCGTATACAATCCCACGACCCGGCTGTGATTCCAGGACCTGTGCTTCGAGCCCGTCTCGTGCCAGTACACCCTTCCAGAAAAGCGCGGCAGCCGTCTCGTTTCCTGGCGGGTTGGTTGTATCAATACGAATGTAGTGGCTGAGCAACTCCCCGGCCTCTCGCTCGACCGCTGGCCAATCTACCTCTGCGGACTCACTTTGGATTGTTAGGACAAAGACAAGGGGAAAAAACGCGGACAAGAGCAAAAGTCGTCCTACACGTCTACGATCCACAGTCAACCTCATCTCGTCCCTGTCGCGGCGCTCCACGGCGTTCTACCGCAGCTTAACAAATAGTGCCTCAGCCTCGTGCCGGTCGACGACATATTGCTCACTACAGAACTCACAGGTCACCGATATCTGCGATTCCTTTGTTAATAAGTCGTAGATCTCATCTCGCCCAAGCGCGACCAAGGTGCCGAGGACACGTTCGCGCGAGCACCGGCAGCCGAAGCGGATGGGCATGTCACTAACGACGACAGGGGCAAAGCCATCGAGGACATGCGCAAGAACCTCCTCCGGCGTCGCCCCCTCACGCACAAGCTGACTCACTGGCGTCGCTTGCGCCACATTTGCTTCAAGCTGCGCGATGGTCTCGTCAGTCGCCCCGGGCATTACCTGGACAATGAATCCGCCCGCGGCAGCAATGATCTCATCTGGCGTCACAAACACGCCGAGGCTCACGGCAGACGGAATCTGTTCCGAGTTCAACAGATAGTGAGCCACATCAGCGCCGATCTCGCCGGAGACCAGAGGAAGAATGCTGCGGTAGGGATCCTTCCTCCACGGTTGGTCACGTATCACTGTCAGTGTCCCAGCCCCAACGGCACCACCCACGTCAAGCTTTCCTTTTTTGAGCGGCAAGTGCGTGCGGGGATAATAGACAAATCCGCGCACGTCGCCTTGCGCATTCGCTTCGGCAAAAATACCCTTCAGCGGACCATTCCCCAGAAACTGAAGGGAGAGACGTTCTTCTTCTTTCATTGTGCTACTGAGTAGCACACTCGCAGTGAGCGCACGTCCGAGCGCGGCACTCGCCGTAGGAGCGGTATGATGGCGTACTCGCGCTTCATCCGCCAATCGGGTCGTAACCGCGACAGCCGCGCGAATCGTTTTCTCTGCCGCAGTCGCCTTCACCAGCACATCTGGCAGTAACATACCATCTCTTATGCCGAGGCACGCGTGGTGCGCGACCCTCGTTTTGTTGCCGCCGGCGTATGTTCAGGTTCTATGCTCGTCAGTGGCACACATTCAACAATTTCCAAGCCATAGCCCGGTAGACTGACAAGGCGACGTGGATAGTTTGTCAACAGGCGAATCTTATATGCCCCAATGTCCCGTAGGATTTGCGCGCCGATCCCGTAGTCACGGAAATCGCGTACCTGAGAGCCGGGATTAGTACTCGGCCGGCGAGGTTCGTGGTGAGGGCGCTTGTGAGAGCGCTGCTGGTCACGAAACAGATATGCACCTTGTCCCTCTTGGCGGAGATATAAAATGACACCCTTTCCTTCCGCGGCAATCAACTCCATCGACTGCCGCAATAAGGCGCTGGTGTTGCTCTGGGTATAGCTAAACACGTCCCCAGGAACGTACTCCGCGTGTGCGCGGACAAGTACCGGCTCGTGCGGAGAGATGTCCCCTTTGACCAGCACGACATGCTCTTCTTCATCAACACCACTCGAGTAAACATGAGCGATAAATTCACCACCCCAGCGCGTAGGCAGTCGCGCCTCAGCCACACGCTGAATAAGAGAATCATGTTGCAACCGATACTGGATAAGATCAGCAATGGTCGCGATCTTGATCCCGTGCTTGACTGAGAACTCCTCTAAGTCAGATAAGCGCGCCATGGTCCCATCGTCGCGCATAATCTCACAAATCACCCCCGCGGGCTTGAGATCAGCGAGTCGAGACAAATCAACGGCGCCTTCGGTTTGTCCGGTTCGTACTAGTACTCCACCACGACGTGCCCGCAGCGGAAAGATGTGACCTGGGATGATAAGATCTTCAGGGCGAACATCATCTCGCACGCAGGTCAGAATCGTGGTCGCGCGATCTTCTGCGGCAACTCCATGGGTAATCCCGTGCCGTGCATCGATTGACACCGTAAAAGCGGTCCCGAGTGGCGCAGTATTCTTCGCCACCATCATTGGCAGTCCCAAAGCGTCAATCATTTCTTCTGCCATCGGCAGACAGATGAGCCCGCGTCCGTGCGTCGCCATGAAATTAATGGCTTCCGGAGTGACCTTCTCGGCAGCCATGTAGAGGTCGCCTTCGTTCTCACGGTCTTCGTCGTCCATGAGGATGATCATGCGGCCGGCGCGGATCTCTTCAATCGCCTCCTCAGTCGAGACGACGTAGGGACTTTTGCGTACTGGAGTTGGTGGGGGTGTAGAAAACATGGTTTTCGTCCTCTCACACCGCGTTAAGCGGTAGAATCGCTTATAGCCCGTTGGTTCACATCATGTAAAGTAGTGTGATTGGGAGCCCCCCCCTATCCTACAAGTCTTGATTCAACGGAAATCCAGTTTCCGTATTTTTTTGCTATATAACAGGCGAAGATCTCAGTATTGCTTCTTGACCACTCGCATTAGGCCAGGTAAATGGAAAGTGTATTTTTTCCGTAAGAGGGACAGAAAAAGTACACCTGTTAGGAGACGCTCCTAATCAGGATTGTTAAGAGTGGAAGAGAACGGGGACACGGTTCTTGACCTCTCGCTTGTGCAAGGAGAGTTTTAATGCCAAACGTCACTATTGAGGGACCTGTTGACTTGCGCCAGATTGTCATCCGTCGGCCGGAAATGTTTCTCCGCGACCAAGATGGAATCAAGCGAGTGAGTGAATACTATATTAACACTGACTGCAGTAAGCTTCTGCTCGAAGCCCTCGTTATTGAACCGGGGAAAAAGCAGCAGTTTTTCTTCCAGGTATGTAAAAAAACAGACGGTGCAATTATCCGTCTCGAACCTATCAGCGAAGCCGAAAAAACCCCAGGTGTTAAACGCCTCATGGGACAGGTCGCATTCGCCATACGATCGCTTTTTCCTGGCTCTCGCTACGGCAAAAACAATATCTCCGATTTCTTGCCGGATAATAACGGGGCGACGAGTAGTTCACGTGGTAGCGGGAAAAAACTCCGCGCCGTCGCGTAGTAGGTAGCGACAAGGCTGATGACGATGCCCTGTTGACAACTGTTTATTGAACGTATGCCCTGACGAAGGGCATACGATGTCCCCTTGTTATCTGGTCAATCGCAGGACGTCCCTCTCATACCCCACCTTTTTCTCCTTCCTGATTAAGGAAGTGCCTCACAAGGCAACTACCTACCTGTGCCCGCCTTTTCCATCTCCCCATCCAGAATTTGCCTTTGGCGTCGGGTGTTCGAGTTGATATCGGTCTGACTCTCGTTGCATCCAATTAAGCCCCGCGTTCAAATACTGTTCACCGTAAAAGTTATAAAAGTACAGCCCTCCCGCACCGAAAAGGAAGCCGAATAGAAAGTGACGCCATTTGCGATTTTTCATACGTATCGCACGTGATCGGCACTTCCTCTCATAGCTTAAAGTTCGCTTTATAGAATCCCGAACCACCCACGAGCCCAAGCCTGGAGGGCCAGCCCTGCTTTTCGCGAGGATGGTAGTGTCACGCGAGAGCGGAAAACGTCAAAATGCCGCTGTACTAGGGTGTCCAGCAATCGGCTATAGATAAGCCGCATCGCCTCAGCCGCCACGAGTGAGCGTTGATCTTCCGGCGCACGATTCCGCAGCGCACGGTCATAATACTCCCGCGCCCGATTCCCTTCAAAAGTCATGAGGCATACGAACGCCTCATTGTAGACCGCCTGCCGTAGGTCTTCTTCAGAATAGCCAAATCGCACTAGGTCCTCTTCCGGTAGATACACGCGCCCCCGTTGCGCATCTTCGCCGACGTCGCGCAAAATATTCGTCAATTGAAACGCAATACCTAGATTAACGGCATACTCTCGGGCGCTCGGATTGCGATAACCAAAAATTTCGATGCATGCGAGTCCAACCAGCGACGCCACGTGATAACAATAATCGTACAGCTCCTCGAAAGTACGATAATGGGTACGACTGAGGTCCATCTCTACACCGTCGATGATCCCAGCAAGGTGTGCCTGTTGGATCGAAAACCGTTGGACAGTATCAGATAGAGCAAGAGAGATCGGATGGCGCGGAGATCCTCCGTAGCACTGCAGTAGCTCCTCGCGCCACGCGTTCAGTAATACCTCAAGTCGCTCTCTCCTCCCCTTGCCTTCAAGCGACGTCGCCCCGACTTCAGAATGGTCGGCAATATCATCCATAAAGCGACAGAAGGCATACAAGGCACATAGCGCATTGTGGCGTTCGGCCGACAGTAAACGGAAGGCATAATAGAAATTTGATGAGCTTTTACGAGTTACCTGCCGGCAATAGGTATACGCGTCAGAAAGAGACCCCAATAACAGACGTGAAGCGTAGGGCGACAATCCAATAGTCTGTTCCACAGCTCCCCCTCCTTCCTCGTAGGTTTCTTACGCCGACACTGCAGCTCGCGTCGTACGTTTGCCGAGAAACATCCGTGCCTGCGCACGAGCCCATTCGTCCGCCGCAATAAGTCCGTCAATGTCTCTCACTGGTTGTGCAGAGTGCGCGTCAAGGACTCGATGATTGAGGTCTGGAATCTCAGTAAAACGGACATGGCCGGCAAGGAAGCTCTCAACCGCGACCTCATTGGTCGCGTTCAGTACGGCAGGATAGGTACCGCCTTGCGTAAGGACATCGTATGCAAGCTTGAGGCAAGGAAATTTCACGAAATCTGGCGGGAAGAAGGTCAACTGCTGCGCTGCGGCAAGGTCAAGCGAGGGCAAGTGCGTCAGCGTCAGCCGTTCCGGGTACGCCAAGATATACGAGATAGGAATCGTCATATCAGGAATGCCTAACTGAGCAAGCACCGATCCGTCAACATACTCCACCATTGAATGGACAATACTCTGGGGATGAATAATGACGGAGACTTGCTCTGGTGACAAGTCGAACAGCCATCGGGCTTCGATCACTTCCAGCCCTTTATTCATTAAAGTCGCTGAATCAATAGTGATCTTGTTGCCCATCTTCCAGGTCGGGTGCTTGAGCGCTTCCTCAATGCGCACGTTAGCAAGCTCTTGCGGTGGGCGATGCAAGAAAGGCCCACCGGACGCCGTCAAAATGATTCGCTTTACCTGATCACGCCGGTGTCCGTGTAACGCCTGGAATATGGCATTGTGTTCACTATCCACAGGCAGGATTTGCACACCATACTTTTTCGCCTCGCGCGTCATCAGCTCACCAGAGATGACCAACGCCTCTTTATTGGCCAAAGCGATCGTCTTTTTTGCCCGAATCGCAGCGAGCGTCGGCGCCAGCCCGGCGGCACCAACCAAAGCCGCCATCACCATCTCTACGTCGGAGTGGGTAGCGACGGCATAGAGTCCCTCGGCTCCGCACAGAATCTCGCCGCGAAAATCCGGTAGTTGGGTGCGCAAATCGTGCGCGTCGGCAGCACTGGCGACAGAAACCAGTGTCGGTCGGAATTGGAGGATCTGCTCTTTGAGCTTGACGAGATTTTTCCCCGCCGCGAGGGCGACAATCTGAAAACGGTCAGGAAACTGTTCAACAATCGAAAGAGTAGAAACGCCGATTGATCCGGTTGATCCTAAAACTGCGAGCTTTTTCATCCCATTTCCCCAGTATGGGGGAGTGCGCAGGGATAGCCATTGCCGGGACCCCAGTCGTGAAGATTCTGTGGGTGCGTGTCCACTCCCTCTCCCATGAACTGCATTCGTAGCGAACGAGGGCGGGGGCCGTCAAGCTCGGCAAAGATGATGCGCTGGAATTGTCCAAGGACTAAGCGCCCTTCTTCGACCTGCAGCGCCAATGATCCGCCAAGCAGCATGGCACGGAGATGAGCCGCTGCGTTTTTGCGCTCGCAATCCGAGAAGCGAGCATCGTTGTGTTTATAGTCGGCGCCGTCCGTCGCCAATCTTTGCAGGAAGACCTCAACGTCCTCCCACAGCGCGTCCTGGGCCTCGGTAATAAATACCGCAGTTGTAGTATGAAGCGTGGACACCACTCCCATGCCGTTCGCGGTCCCGGATTCCGCAAGAAATCCTCTCACCTCTTGGGTAATATCGAACATCTGCACTTTCTGTGTGCTCTTGATCGTGATCGTCTTCGCTTGAATTCTCACAGCGGCGTTCCTCCTCGATAAGATCAGGTCTCCAAACTCATCACCTTGCCGTTGTGCGCGAGCGCTCGCACGCGGGTCCGAAATTGTCCTAAAGCCATTAAAGGGAAATAGTTGCGATATCCGTAGTAACGCAAGTAGAAATGCCGGGGAAATCCAGTGCCGGTAAACAGCGCTTCAGACCACGAACCTGCAGCTTCTTGGTGAGACAGCAGGTAAGCTATCCCACGCATCACTGCTGGGCTCGGCACGTCCTCGGCAGCCAACAACCCCAACACCGCCCATGCGGTCTGTGAAGGGGTACTGTCCCCCTTCCCTGCCTTACTTTGGTCCCAATATGACAGACAGTCTTCTCCCCATCCGCCATCTCCATTCTGCCTATCCTTGAGCCATCGTACTGACCGCCGGACGTACGGAAACTCCATATTTTCACCGATAGCCCGGAGCCCCATGAGCACTGACCAGGTACCATAAATATAGTTGACTCCCCACCGTCCCCACCATGAACCATCGGCTTCCTGTTTTTCGTGCAAAAACGCGATCGCCCGTTGCGCACGATTGAAGTCTTTCCCGTATCCAAACGTCCCCATCATCTCTAATAAGCGACCGGCAAGATCAGCAGTCGGCGGGTCAATCATCGCCTTCATGTCACCGAAAGGCATCTGATTCCACAGGTCTAGTGTGTTATCGGTATCAAATGCTCCCCACCCTCCGTCCCGACTTTGCATACCTAGCGTCCAATTGAGACCGCGGGCAAGCGCACGATCCTTTTTCCTTTCATCTAGACCGGTCACACGTTTGAGGGTGTAGAGAATGACCGCCGAATCATCTACGTCGGGATACCAGTCGTTGGCAAACTCAAACGCCCAGCCACCAGGTTCCAGCTCGGGATTTTTTACCTGCCAGTCCCCGGGCTTGAAGATCTGCTGATCGATGATCCAATCCGCAGCTTTCACCACAGCAGGATGATCAGTCGGGCAGTCGGCATCGAGTAGCGCTTTGACCACCCAGACAGTATCCCATACTGGGGACACACAGGGTTGGAATAATAAATGACCACCAGTCTCCACGAGAAAGTCCTCGATAGCCTGTATCCCTTTCGCTACCGCTGGATGATCATGAGAATAGCCAAGGCTGTGTAAGGCCATTACGGAATTCAACATCGCGGGCTGAATCCCCCCCCATCCGCCGTTCACATCTTGGTGGTCCAACACCCAGCGTTCGGCCTTCTTCAACGCTCGAGGCCGTAGCGGTTTTATCGGGCTTTTTCCTAAGAACTTCAGAATATGGTCAGCGGCGATAAAGAACCGCTCCCACGACCAGACTCCGGATGAGCAGGGGAAATTGAGGTCTGATTTTTCCGGAGGATCTTTCCACAGTTCAGCAACCCCACGTTTAATAGGAATCGGGATAGAAGGCTGGTGCGCAAGGATAATACTGAGAGGCACGACGGTACCGCGTGCCCAGCTTGACATCTCGTAAATGTTCACAGGAAACCAAGGAGGAAGTAGATTCAGCTCGACAGGGACGGCGGGCACCCCGTTCCAGGGGAATTGACCAAAATAGGCAAGGAAAATGCGCGTGAATACCTGGGCTTTGGCTAATCCGCCGTGATCAAGAATGAATTGGCGCGCTTTGAGCAGACCTGGATGATCAGCGGAGTATCCTGTCAGTTTCAACGCAAAATACGCTTCAATCGTGTTTCCTAAATGCCCGGGTCCTTTATAAAAGAGCGACCACGCACCGGTCTCCCCCTGAGCCGCCAACATGTGTTCACACAGTCGTTTGTTCTTATGTTCATCTACACGCCCCATAAAGTGGCTGTAGAAGATGTACTCAGCGTCCATTGTGGCATTAGCTTCCAGTGGATAGTACCAATACCCTTCCGGCTTTTGTTCACGTAAGAAGTATTGTTGAGAGCGAAGGATTGCGTTGCTAACGCCTTGAAGAAGCTCTGTATCGGTGGGCGTGACCGTAAAGGAAAACTGCTCGTGTTCTACCACTGCCTCAACCTTCCACCTCACGCTGCCTCTCATCTATTAACCGATCGGTCAGGCAGCGAGAAAAAAATAAGAGAAGTACTTCTCCTATCTTTATAGACCTTTCGGGACCATGTTTGTTATACGATTAGCTCAAAAGGGTGTCAACGTCTCAGGCAGAGAATTTCTATCTTCCCAGACGAACGGTTTCGTCTGGGAAGAAACTTTGTTATCGTCGGGTTTGCGATGGTAGGGGAGGAATCGTCCATGAGTCAAAAGCTGTTCATCTACTGGTTTTCGCTCGCCATCAGTTTGGTATCCGTTTCTTCCACTCAGGCAAAACCGAATTTGATTGCGTACATAGGTGGCGAAGGCGACCTCTATACGATGCAGTCTGACGGCAGCGAGAAGCGTAAGCTAGCATCCGGCGAGCTCCTACAAACGATCGCATTTCCCCTTCACCGGATCAAAAATGGACAGGACTTTTACAGTTGGCCAAGCTGGTCTCCAGACGGCAATCGTTTAGCCTGTTTCCACGTCACTGCCGAAGAGGCTGGTCAAACTGACGGGTTGTACATTTTTGATGTCTCTAGTTCCCAAGTCCTCCATTCATACAAGGCTCCAGGCATACAACCGATTTACGCCTATTGGGCACCAAATAATAAACAACTGGCAATCTTGCTCGGAGGTGACGGGCTTATGTCTTTAGGGTTGTGGCCAACTGCTGAGAGCAAACAACCAAAATCTCTGGCCCAAGGGATCCCATTTTATTTCGACTGGCGTGCCGACGCACAGATGCTGCTGACACACGCCGGAAATGATGCCGAGGCAAAGGCCGGACATTCAGTCAGTTTGCTTGATGTAACTAGCGGAAAACGGACTATCGTTTCTCGCTCCCCCTCGGCGTTCGGTCCGCCGTCATGGTCACACGATGGTAAATGGTTAGCTTACGGCGATACGACCAAAGACGAAGAGAAAACCGCGCTCATGATCGCCGCCGCGGACGGAACAACGCCAAAATCTTTCGGCACCTTTCCCGCGCGCATCACGATGGAATGGTCGCCAACACAGCCGCTGCTGGCCGTCGCCTCCAGTTCGTTTCCCGGCGACCCACTCGTCGAAAATCTCCAGCTGGTCGATATTGCCTCCGGAAAGTCGCGCCAGCTCGTCAAGGGGAATTTTGCCGCGTACTTTTGGTCGCCCAATGGCAAACATATTCTTTACGCCAAACGGAAGCCGGACAGTTTGTTATGGACGTGGTCAGTCGTCGATGTCGACGACGGCAGGAATCACGAGATCACCGACTTCATCCCTTCCCGACCTTTGCTCCTTGTCTTTCAGTACTTTGACCAGTATGCGTTGTCTCATCGCCTATGGTCTCCAGACAGCACACACTTCGTCTTCACTGGCAGTGCTGGAACAGAGTTACGTCCGGCCGTGGCGGCACAGAATCCTTCGGTGTACGTTGTAGAACTCAAAGACAAAGCGTCTCCGCAGTCTCTCGCGGACGGTCATGTTGCCTTTTGGTCTCCGCAGTAAAGTTTAACGCCTCGCTTACGCCGATGGAACTTCACTTCGAACGCTACGGACAAGGCCACCCGCTGATCATTCTGCACGGTCTGTTTGGCTCGTCAGAAAACTGGCGAACACTCAGTAAAGCTTTTGCTCAGTCGTTCACGGTTTTCGCCCTTGATCAGCGCAATCACGGACGCTCGCCGCACAGTGAGGTCTTCACCTACCAGGCAATGACGGACGATGTCCGAGAGTTCATGATCCAGCAGGGTCTCACTTCTGCTTACGTCCTGGGCCATTCGATGGGTGGCAAAGTCGCCATGCAGTTTGCTCTTACTTATCCTGACCTGATCGACAAGCTCATCGTCGTTGACATCGCACCCAAAGTGTACCCGCCTGGGCATGATGATGTCTTTACCGCACTGTATTCCTTCGACCCTTTAACCCTGCATAGCCGCCAAGAAGCAGATGCGGCACTCGCGCGCCATCTTCCTGACCTCGCTCTGCGTCAGTTTCTGCTGAAGAATCTTGAGCGCAAAGACTCAGGCACGTTCGCGTGGCGGATTGATCTCGATAGCATCCATCGCAATTACCATGAAATGCTCGAGGCGTTCACCGCGAAGGGGCAGTTTTCCAAACCGACACTGTTTATTCGTGGGGCGAGCTCCGACTATATTCGAGAGGTTGACTTCGTCACCATCAGAAAGATTTTTCCTGCCGCCGAACTTATAACGATTCCCCACACCGGCCACTGGGTACATGCCGAAGCGCCACTGGAGTTTGCCCAAGCAGTATCTGACTTTTTGACGGCAACTTCCTAAGGGAAGCGTGCCGATAAAGCCTAACCGACGACACCTGCAGCTCGGAGGCGTGCAATCTCGGCGGAGCTCATTCCTAGTCCAGTAAGGATCTCATCCGTATGTTGTCCGAGCAGCGGTGGTGGACTATGCACCGTCGCCGGCGTGTCAGCAAAGCGCCACACGGGGCCGATCATTTTGAATCTACCAGCCGTCGGATGATCGACCTCGTGCACGAGCTTAAGTTCCTGGATTTGCGGATGCGTAAAGAGAGAAGAATAATCCATGAACGACGTCGCG
>Ga0070741_10018788_pt1 | contig 11133 bp, 9 predicted proteins | sample Coa_R1_4_FD_66440 | JGI IMG/M metagenome (GOLD analysis project Ga0070741, IMG submission 66440) | Surface soil microbial communities from Centralia Pennsylvania, which are recovering from an underground coalmine fire - Coalmine... | ecosystem: Environmental > Terrestrial > Soil > Unclassified ...
CTTCGAGACGCCGATCACCGGCGGCAACGTCAGCCTCTACAACGAAACACTCGGCGAAGGAATTTATCCGACTCCCGTCATCGGCATCGTGGGGCTGATGAAGACAGCCGAGCCTGCAGGCATCGCTTTCCGCAACCCAGGCCGCACCGTCGTGCTGCTCGGCGGCATCGGCGCGAGTGACGAAACGCGGTTCGGCTCCACCGAATACGCCAAGGTCATCCTGAATCAGCTCTGGGGGCTGCCGCCCGCCCTCGATCTCGGTCGCGAAGAGCGCGTGCAGAACACCATTCGCGAGATTGTCAACGAAGGCCTCGCCGAATCAGCCCACGACCTGAGCGATGGCGGCCTCGCCGTCACGCTCGCCGAATGCGCCTTCGGCCCCGGCGGCATCGGCGCGCGCATCGACCTCGCCTCAGATCTCCGGCCTGACCTGCTGCTCTTCCATGAAGGGCCCTCGCGCGTGCTGCTCTCGACCGCGCAGCCCGAGAAGGTCGCCGAGATCGCCGCGCGCCATAGTGTGGAAGCCCTCACAGTCGGCGTTACAATCGAGAATGAAATCGAGATCCGGCAAAAGGGTGAGTTGCTGGGGCAGTGGAGCATCTCCGAGTTGAAAGAAGCATACGATCGGGCACTCGAATCCCATGTTCGATAAATTCCACGAGGAATGCGGCGTGGTGGCGATCTATGGCCACCCGGAAGCCGCCAAGCTGGCGTATCTCGGTCTCTATTCGCTGCAGCATCGCGGGCAGGAAAGCGCCGGCATCTGCACCAGCGACGGCGAGTTGATTCACACGCAACGCTCCATGGGGCATGTCGCCGATATCTTCACGCCGGAAGTCATCGAGAAGCTTCCCGGTGCTCTCGCCATCGGCCACACGCGCTACTCGACCGCCGGCGACACCGTGCTGCTCAACGCACAGCCGTTTTCCGTCGCCTGCAATAAGGGCCGCGTCGCCATCGCACACAACGGCAACATCACCAACGCCTCCGAACTGCGGAACGAGCTCGAGCGGCACGGCTCGATCTTTCAGGCTTCGAGCGATACGGAAGTCATCCTCCACCTCGTGGCCCGCTCCTCGGAGCGCACGCTGGCCGGCGCTTTGCGCGATGCCCTGCTGCAGTTGGAAGGCGCATTTTCCCTGGTCTGCCTGGCCCAGGATCGTGTCATCGTGGCGCGCGACCCGCACGGCTTCCGTCCGTTGGCTGTTGGAGAAATGGAGACCTCGGGAGGCGGTAAGTGCTATGTTTTCGCTTCCGAGACCTGCGCCTTCGATCTGATCGGCGCCGTCTATTTGCATGATGTAGATCCCGGCGAGATGGTGATCGTCGGCCCGGAAGGTATGACCCGAGAGCGCTTCGCTCCCGAACAGGCCCGGTCGCAATGCGTGTTCGAGCACGTTTATTTCTCCCGCCCCGATTCGATTGTCTTCGGGCGCGCCGTCATTCAATCGCGCGAAGAACTCGGCCGGCTGTTGGCGCGCGAATGCCCGGCTGACGCCGATATTGTCGTGCCGGTTCCCGATTCAGGCGTGGCCGCGGCCGTCGGCTATGCTTCGGAATCGGGCTTGCCGTTCCAGCCGGCGCTCATTCGTAACCACTACGTGGGCCGCACCTTCATCGAGCCCTCGCAGGCCATCCGCGATTTCGGGGTCAAGCTGAAGCTCAACCCCGTGCGCCATCTTCTGCAAGGCCGCCGCGTGGTTCTGGTGGACGATTCGATCGTGCGTGGCACCACCAGCCGCAAGATTGTCCGCATGGTGCGCCAGGCCGGCGCGCGCGAAGTGCACCTGCGCATCTCGTGTCCTCCGACCGTCTCGCCGTGTTTCTATGGAGTCGACACCCCGACCCGCAGCGAACTGATCGCGTCGAACCATCCGGTCGAAGAGATTCGCAAATTTGTGGAAGCCGACTCGCTCGGGTATCTCTCGCTCTCTTCTCTACGCAAAGCGGTAGCCGACGACCGGCACGAATATTGCTATGCCTGTTACACGGGCGACTATCCGACGGAGCTGATCAACATCGAAGAGTTGATCGCCGCCCGCCAGAAGCGATACTAGGTCCGATGTGGGACAGCCAATCCTGGCTGCAGCCGCCTTTCAGGCGGCTGGCGGGAAAGATTGCCCTGCCCCACAACACCTGAACCGAAACCAATGTCTGTCCACCTTGACGGCGAACATCTCACCATAGCCGAAGTCCGCGAGGTGGCCGAAGCTCGCGCCGAAGCCTCTCTCACCCCCGCCGCCCTCGACAAAATGCGCCTCTCGCGCGAACCCGTCGAACGCCTGGCCGCCGGCGACGAGCCCATCTACGGCGTCAATACCGGCGTCGGCCTGCTCGCCGATGTCCGCATCGCGCGCGAAGAACTCGACCAGCTTCAGCTCAATGTAGTCCGCTCGCACGCCGCTGGAGTCGGCCCGGCGCTCCGCCGCGAAATCGTCCGCGCCATGATGCTGATCCGCGCCAACGTCTTGGCTAAGGGATTTTCAGGTATCCGCCCGCTGATTGCCGAACGCCTCTGCGATCTTTTGAATCGCGGCGTCACGCCCATGATTCCCGAACAAGGCAGCGTCGGAGCCAGCGGCGACCTGGCGCCGCTCGCGCATATGGCCCTGGTGCTCATCGGCGAAGGCGAAGCCGAGTTCCAAGGCCAGGTCATCGCCGGCGGCGAGGCGCTGGCCCGCGCCGGCATCCCACCGGTCCAGTTGCATCCGAAGGAAGGCATCAGCCTGATCAACGGCACGCAGGCAATGCTGGCCATCGGCTGCCTGGAACTCGAAGCCGCGCAAGTCCTGGCCGAGACCGCGGACGTCATCAGCGCGCTCACCCTGGATGCCCTGCGCGGTACGCCGCGCGCTTTCGACGCACGCATTCATGACGCGCGCCCGCATCCGGGCCAGCGCGAAAGCGCCGCGCGCCTGAGCCGCCTGCTGGAAGGCAGCGAGATCCGCCAATCGCACATCACCTGCCGCCGTGTGCAGGATGCGTACTCTCTGCGCTGCATCCCGCAGGTGCACGGCGCCGTGCGCGACGCGCTGACCGAGGCCCGCCGCGTTTTTTCGATCGAGCTGAATTCCGCCACCGACAACCCGCTGGTCTTCGGCGACGAAATCCTTTCCGGCGGCAATTTTCACGGGCAGCCGCTGGCCTTTCAGCTCGATTTCCTCGCGGTGGCGCTGTCGGCGTTGGCCGGCATTTCCGAGCGCCGCATCGACCGCCTCGTGAATCCCGCGCTCAATGAAGACTTGCCGCCGTTCCTCGCCGGCCATGCCGGCCTGGAATCCGGGTTCATGATGGTTCAGGTGACCGCCGCCGCCCTGGTCGGCGAGAATCGCGTACTGGCGCACCCGGCCTCTACCGGTTCCATCACCACCAGCGGCAACAAAGAAGACTTCGTCAGCATGGGAATGGCGTCGGCGCTCAAGTTCCAACGCATCGTGCGCAACACTCGGGCGGTGCTGGCGATCGAGGCGCTGGCCGCCGCGCGCGCACTGGACCTGCTCGCCCCCCTGCGCACGAGCCCCCCGCTGGAACGGGCCCGCGCCCGAATCCGCTCCGCCTCCCCGCCCGTCACCGGCGACCGCGCTTTCCACCGCGACATCGCCGCCCTCGAAAACTTGATCGCGGAGGCGAGTCTTCAGGTCGAATAGACCGAAACGTTCGTCACGGTGCGGTAGCCCATGCGCTCGTAGAGTGCGTACCCGGCTTTGGTCGACTGCAGAATCGTCCGTTCGATGCCGTGATCGGTCCGGACCGCGTTTAGCGCATGCCGCATGACCGCTTCTCCGTAACCGCGGCGCTGATGACCCGGAATGGTGGCGACGTTATACACTCCTGCCGTCCTGCCGTCGATCACAACCGCGGCAGTCGATACCGGCTCTTCGCTCACATAAGCCACATACCCCGCAAACCGTTCCCAAACCGCGTTCGTCTCAAAAACCTCCCGAAACCACGAAAAGGGCACGTTGAAGCAGATCGAGCCGACCGCGCAAAACGCCTCCTGCGTGGTCACGTCGCAAACACGGCGTACATCGAGACGCGGCAGCGCCCGGCGCGGCGGCGCCAGGCGTTCCGCCACCATGCCCGGCAGGTCCACCGAGTGCCGCAAGCCGAATTTTCCGAAAATCTTTTGGGAGCGCCCGCGCACCGCCCCCTTCATCCAGTCGTTGCACACCCAGTAGGCCCACTCCTGCCCGCGGGATTGAAAGTGCATGGAGGCGAGCAGAATGCGTTGTTCGAGCTCCGCATCCGAAGTAACCGGGCCGGAGAGAAACGCCGCATTGAACATCTGAAACGTGACACCGGCCGAAGCGATGCTCACGCCGCGCAGTTCGCGTAGCTCGCCGCTTGCACGGCCGCTGGCCAGCACCCGGAACGATTCACGCAGATTGTCGGCGACGTTCGAGAAATCCACTGAAACTCCAGTATCGTACAGCGAGCGGGCGCCCTCGCGCCTACGCCGCGTCGCGGTTGTGAAAGCTTTGACACGGAACCGCGACCGTCGGCTCCTGATCAACGCACGCTAGAGCACAATGTTCACTTAGTTTCGGCAAGAGTCGTGGGGCAGGCTTTCAGCCTGCAGACCCGCTTTCCAGCGGGTGTCTAGCCGGCCGGAAGGCCGGCTGCGGGCAGGATTGCCCGCCCCACGGTTTACGCGGACTCACTACTGGCACTGCGCTAGAGCAACTGGCACGCCTCTTCAAAATCCAGGCGCGGGTGCCGCTCCAGCAGCTTGGAGGCATCGCCATGCCCCAGGTTGCACAGAAAGTTCGATTTGATCCTGCTGCCCGAAAAGAATTCCGCGTCCACCTTCGCATTGTCGAACCCCGACATCGCGCCGCAGTCGAGCCCGATCGCACGCGCCGCCAGAATGAAATAGCCACCCTGCAGCGTGCCGTTGCGGAACGCGGTGATCTCGGCGACTTGCAGGTTGCTGGCGAAGCGCTCGCCCATGGCCGGATTGTGCGGAAACAGCTTGCCCATCTTTTCGTAAAACTTGAAATCGTTGGCGACGATAGCCGTTACCGGAGCCGTCATCGTTTTTTCGACATTTCCGGGCGAGAGCGCGGGTTTCAGACGCTCTTTGGCTTCCCGCGTGCGCAGGAAAATGAATCGCGCGGGACACGTGTTGGCGCTCGTCGGGCCCCACTTCACCAGGTCGTACAATTGGCGCAATTCCTCGTCAGTGACCGGCTGATCGCGCCACACGTGGTGCGTGCGCGCTTTGCGGAAGAGGATATCGAGAGCTTCGTCGGAGAGTGGTGGCTTCATGATATCCTTCCATCTTAGTTGGTAGACCGAGTCCCCCGCGAAGGAGCGGATATGATCCGTCGAGCCCTGTTCATCGCCCTACTGGCCGTCCCATCGATTCTGCCCGCGCAGGTTCACAAACCCGCGCCGCCCAAGACGCCGAGGCTTTACGTCTTCGATTGCGGATCCATCAAGGGCCTCAGCCCGGCCACGTTCGGCTTTACGAAAGAACAACTGGCCACGACCGATTTCGCGGTCACCTGCTACCTGATCGTGCATCCCAAGGGCACGCTGATGTGGGACGTCGGCGTGATTCCCGATAGCGCCTTCAAGGCCGATGGCGCACCGGTGACGCAAGGCGTTTCCACGGCAACCAAACCGCTGAAGCCGCAGTTGGCCGCGATTGGCTACACCCCGGCCGATATCAATTATCTGGCGCTCTCGCACTATCACTCAGATCACACCGCCAATGCCAACGATTTCGCGGGCGCGACGTGGATCGTCGAGCAAGCCGAGCGCGATGCCATGTTCGCGGAGAAGCCGGCCGGCATCATTCAGACCGCGACGTTCAGCGCTTTGAAGAACGCTAAAACCGTCGTCCTGCACGGGGAGGATTACGATGTGTTCGGCGATGGCACGGTGGTTCTGAAATCCGCTCCCGGCCACACGCCCGGCCACCAGGTCTTGTTTTTGAAGCTCGCCAAGACCGGGCCGCTGCTGCTCGCGGGAGATTTATATCATTACGCCGAGGAGCGCTTCACCGACAAGGTGCCGAGCTTCGAGTTCAACAAGCAGCAGTCGCTCGCCAGCCGCGCCATGATCGAAGAGTTCTTGAAGAAATCCGGCGCGCAGCTTTGGATCGAACACGACTACCTGCTCCACGCGAAACTCAAAAAGGCGCCGGACTTTTACGAATGAGCCCCTGCAACCCGCTGGCCCGCGGTTTCCGGGCCGCGACCGCACGGAGCCGGGAGTCTTCTCTGCCACATCACGACGTCGTGCCATCTTTCGAGAAGAACACCGTCTGACGGAAGGTCCGGCCCGTGGAACCGGATGCAACGCTTGCCCGCCTCGATCAGGTTTCGCCGTTCCGACCGCAGCACGCATCGCTCGAAGTCAACCGATTCCTGCCGTCCTTCCATCTTGCAAGGACCGTGCTCGAACAAGTCTAAACCGCACTCGGCGGTTCCCGTCTGCATCAGATGACTTCCCCGCTCCGGCCAGTGAAAGCCATAGAACGGGCAGCGCGGACGCGGTTGGGACCGAGGAGACCTCATCGAGCGTAGAAAGCTTCGTGAGTTTGATACAGAGCGGCCGCCGCCGGATGGGGCGCCGCTACCGCCTGCGCAGCCGCTACTGTCTGCGCAGTCGCCTTGGCGACCGGGATCCGGCGCGTGCGGAATTGATATTTTACGATGCGTGCCGTTACTGACTTGTCCACGCAATCGGCCACGTCCGCGTCCACAACCACTTTCAACGGGACCTGCCCGCCAAGCAACACCGGCCAGGAAATCGAGATCTCCAGCTTCGTCCCTCTTTCCATCGGTCGATCCGTAGAGAACACCACGTCCCGGCTGCTCATCAGGCTGGTCCAGCCCATGCCGACGCGGTGCGGTCGGTCGCGCGTCGTGTATTGCAGCTCCAGGATAATTGGATATTGGGTAGCTCCTCTGATCGCAAAACTTGGTGCCATTTCTCCTCCGTGAGCCCGCTCAAATCGGCGGTCTGTGGAGTTAGTGATGGGACCGGCTGCGCCGTTTCACAGAGTCTTCAGTTAACCGCGCCGGTGAATACCTGGAAGGGCGCCCAGTAATACGGCTTGGCGTACGATCCGCCGCCGTGAATGAAGGCCAGCTTGGCGGCGCGGAGGGCCTCGGCCGGGGTTGATCCCCGAGCCAGCTCGGAATACAGTCGCGCCATGAGTTGTTCGGTCGAGCGGTCGTTGACATCCCACATCCCGGCGATGACATTCCTCGCTCCCGCACGCAGGAAAGCCCACGCAAAGCCCACCAGCCCTTCGCCCGCATACGTCTTGGCCCCCGCGCTCTGGCAGGCGGAAATGGTGACGAGCTCCGCCGTGAGCGGTACCGCCATCACATCGCGCGCAAACAGCTTGCAGCGGTCCGGAGGACCGGAGAGAATGACCGCGGAATCCAGCGGACTTTGCGTGTTGGCTGCCGCGTGCGCCGAGAAGTGGATGAACTCGAACTGGCCGGGCTGAGCCGTCGCGTACGAATCGGGGCGGGCGTCCGGACCGCGCAGGATCTTTGGATCCGCGGTCTCCATCGCGTCGCGAATGTTGTCGATTTCGCGCGCGGCAAATTCGAGTTTGGGATATTCCTTCAATGCCGAAACCGGATCGCCCATCACAAGCAAGCTCTTCTTCTCCGACCGCACGCGCTCGCGCCGGCCGGCATCCACGAGGTAATCGAGCGACGGCGCGATTTCGACATCCGCGTTCTCGATCCAGAACCGGCCGCCTGCGCCGCCCGCGGGCAAAGTTTCGAAATTCAGCGAGTACAAATCCTGGTCTGGCACAAGGATCACCCGGCAGCCCGAGCAGAGATCGTTCGCCGCCAGAGCCAACAACGTGTCATACAGCTTCTGGCCGCTTTCCCCAGCCGCCTCCAGCGGGTTGCGGGCGGCGAGGATCACATTCCGGTAGTTTTCGACCAGCTCATGAATCGCTTTCGCCGGAGGCAGTGAGTGATTGCGAATTCCCCGCGGCGTGATCACCCACAGATACGATTGAGTGTCACCGAGCCAATATTCCAGCAGTACAGCGTTAGCCTGCCGGGCAAGCTTCTGATAAGCCCCCGCCGTGTGCGATTGCGTTGCAATCGTGCGGCCGCTGCGCTGCGCCAGCACCTGGGTTCGGCTCGATTCGGCAATTTCGAGAGCCCGCTCGGGCTGGTGGCTCGACATCAAGAAATCGACATACAGCCGGTAGAAATTGATGAGACTGGCGAGATATCCAAACTTGTAATCGTCTTTAATGAGGCCGGCGTTCAACCGGTCAATCCATGCGACTGCGGCCTGGAACTCGGCCGCGGCGCGTCTCGGCTGACCCTCGCGCTGATAGAGCTTCGCCAGATCCGTTTGGGCAATCAGTTTGAAGCGGGGATCGCGCGCCGGCCGGTCCATCGCCTCGCGGAGAAACCGCTCCGCTTGCGGAAATTGCCCGCGGCCTAAGGCGATTCGTCCCGCGGTGGAGAGCGCTTCCGCCTCGTACGGCGAGTCGTGAAGACGGCGCTCCAGTGTGAGGGCTTCATCGTTATATCGCTCGGCCGTGTCCCAATCGCCCAACTCGGCCTTGAGCGAGGCAAGGCTCGCCGCCCAGCGGCCGGTCCAATCGTCATTCTGGACTCTGTGGGCGATCTCGTGAGCGCGCACGTACGCCTCCGCCGCGCCAGCGAAGTTGCCCATATCATACAGCAGCGTCCCGGTGTCGCCGAGTAAGATCTGCTCGTCGAAGAGATCGCCTGTATTCGCAAAGCCGCCACGTGCCTGCTCGTAATAGCGCTGAGCACGAGGATAATCGCCGAGCCGATGGTAGCAAAAAGCTAGGTTGAGGGCGTCTCTCGCCATCGAGCGATTCGCGCCGGATTTGCCGTGAAGTTCTCGAGCTCTCTCCAACCAGACGATCGCCTCATCGTACTTGGAAGCTGTGAGCAGCATATATCCCAAGCTGCCCATGGCGGTTGCTTCCAGGTAATTATCGTGAAGGTTCGACACCGAGCGGACCACGTCACGCAGCGCGGCGTCGGCTGCGTCAAACCGCCCCTGGCTCACCATCAGATTGGCTTGGCGCAGTTGCACTTCCGCGAAAAGAGACGAAGAACCCGATTCTTGTGCCAGCCGGGCCGCCCGCGCGAGCAAATTCTGCGCGTCTGAGTAGCGCGCCAGAAAATATGCGGCCGTGCCCCTTAACAGGGCTGCTCTTGCCCTGTACTCAGTCCAGGCGGAACCATCGGGAGGGTCGCCAACGAGAAGCGTATTCGCATCAGCGGCCCGCCGCTCTGCTAACAGAGTCTCCGCCTTCAACAGCAGAAAGCGCCAACGGACGCGCAGATCGGGATTGCCCTGCTCCCTTCGCAGTGCGTCATCGATGCGGTTCAATGCGAGATCGTATTGCTCACTCTGCAGCAGACCTCGGGAATGACGATACTGCTCGTCGATGGAATCGGCGTGCCTCGCGCATCCGGCCAGAAATAGCGACGCGATAGCGAGCGCAACGCGCATTCATCAGTACGGCGACCCGCCGCCGCAACCTGTGCCGACCTCGAGATTGCCGTCGACCGGCGAGCCCAGATGCACGCGGATCATCGTCACGTGCCGCTCGCACTTGCTGATTCCCAGTTCCGCCAAGTGGATGGTACCGAAACCCTCGATATAAATCACGTGACCCCAGCAGCGAAACTCCGGACGTCCGAGCTCCAGGCTGCGGACCAGCGTCAGCTTGGTCAAACCCTCGACATGCGGCAAGTCGCCGCCTTTCTCGGGCGCCTGCTGAAACCACTGCTGGACTCGCGGCGGTGCGTCCTTCAGCGTCTTTTTCAGCGTGAGCTCTTCAAACAGGCCGCGAAATTCCTCTTTGTCCCGGTATGACTTCGCCAGATCTCTATGCTTGTGGAGCCGGTCAAAGATGTCTACCGCCAGGTGCACCTTCACAGGGACACCAGCGATCTTCAGATTGTCAAAATGCGTTCCGGTGAATTTGAAGCAAGTCTCGCCATCCGGGTCATCGTCAGTGAACGAAACTAGGCGAATCTCCACCCGATCGGCCGTCACCATTCCCATGATGTTGACGCCATCGACTCGCGCCCGCACCAGCGATTTGTGGATCGGGTTGCCTTTCGGCCCTTCCACTCGCGTACCGGTTACTTCGGTGTGGGCCTCGCGAAACGAAAGAATGTCTCGATAACGAAAATCGCAGGAACGCGCGGAGCCGTGGCCGCCGATTTCCGGCAACGCCGACGCCGCCTGGATATCGATGAACTCGTGAAACGGATGTTCGATGCGGCCGCCGGCACCGATCGCATGTCCGTGAAAGCGGTATCGCTTGTGCAACGCTACACCTCGCTATTTGAACTGGAACTTGAACGAAGAATCCGTTACTTTATCATGCTGCGCGCCATCCGAACTCACGCCGTAGATTGTAAATTCATATTCGGCCGAGGCTAACTTACCAGCCGGCACGAATATCGTGATTGGCTGGCCTTCGTTCGGCGCAGGCGCCTCCACCGCAAAAACGGTGTGGCTACCCGTGCTCAGTACACACCGGTATTGGGGGAAATGCGCGTCGGGCGGGATATCGATGGCAAGGGCTACGGCCGGCGTTCCTGCGGGAACGCTGATTTGGGTTCCGGCTCCCCTTGAGAGACCGGCTAGTTGAAAGGCCGGCAGCACACGCGGGCTCTCGAAGGCCTGCCGCAATCCGGGGATCACGACGACGCCCTGATAAACCGCGACCACCGCCAGAGCGATTGCCGCCGCCGCGGGGACCAGAGCCGGCAGCGTCCACCAGGCACGCAGCCGTTCCCACAGCGATTCTCGAGACTGCGGCTCGGCTGCCTCGCGCGCCGGCCCAAGGCTGCCCTCGGCGAAAACGGTGCGGGTAGTGGCAATGAATTCGCCCCCGGCCTCGACGGCCTCCGCGCAGTCGCCGCACTCAAAATAGTGGCGTTCGAAATCTTCAGCTTCTTCGGCTGGCAATTCGCCGAGCAGATACCGCTCTGCGGCCCGTACCTCGGTGGCTTGCGTATGATCCATTCGTTACCGCCCTATTGCCATGTGAGGCTCAGGGACACGCCGTTTCATCGTGCCGCCCCGCGTGCCTCGCGACTTGCGTCGGATCCGACAAGGGCGGTTTTCATGCGTTTGCGA
>Ga0070741_10018789_pt1 | contig 11131 bp, 11 predicted proteins | sample Coa_R1_4_FD_66440 | JGI IMG/M metagenome (GOLD analysis project Ga0070741, IMG submission 66440) | Surface soil microbial communities from Centralia Pennsylvania, which are recovering from an underground coalmine fire - Coalmine... | ecosystem: Environmental > Terrestrial > Soil > Unclassified ...
TTGATCAACGTGGATCAGGTGCCGGCCCACGGTCGGTCGGGACGATGGTCGCGTGACCGTTCTGATCGTCGTCGCCGACGAGCAGCGGCGGCGCGACCTGACCGAGGGCCTCGAGCAGAGCGGTTATGTCGTGCTCTCGGCTGCCGACGTCCAGGAAGCCGACCGACTCGCGCGTGAGGCGCGTGTGGCGCTGTGCGTCAGCGATGCCGACCTCGTCGTGGGCGCCGGGTCGTTCCTCGGCGCTTCGCTGCGACGGTACGACGCGACCGTCCTCTACACCCGACCGGGCTTGCTCGCGCCGCCCGGCCTGCGCACGCTCTGGCTCGACCAGGCGGCGGTGACGCCCGCGATCGTGCGCATCGTGGCTCGGCTTCAGGTGTCGCGGCCGAACAGCGACGACTCGAGGACGTAGAAGAGCGCGATCACGCCGAAGAGCGCGGTCGCCACGTAGTCCGAGATGAATGCCGTGATCGTGGCCGTCGCGTACATCGCCGTCCCGGGCGCGAACGAGCGTGTGATGCCCGAGACGGTTCGCGGGTCCGCGGTCTCCCGCAGCAGGCGGCGATCCCTCGCCGCGTAGAACCAGAGCGCGCAGTAGCAGAGCGACATCACGGTGAACGTGATCCCGTACTCGAGCGCGCCCGCCCGGGCGCCGTTCCGCATCGACCGCGCGAGGATGTGGGTCGAGAACGGGCTGAACGCGACCACCATGAGGAAGACCACGTTGATCATCAGGAACGTGCGGTTGACGCGGCCGATCTGGCTGAACACGGTGTGGTGGTTCACCCAGATGATCCCGATCGTCAGGAACGAGATCGCGTAGGCGGCGTATGACGGCCACGCGTGGACCAGGCCGTGGGCGATCGAGCCGCGTGTCTCGTGGACGTCGAGGACGAGGAGGGTCGCGGCGAAGGCGAAGATGCCGTCGCTGAACGTCTCGAGCCGCGTCGTGTTCACGCGTGCAATTCAACGCTTAGGATCGGACGGGTGAGCTTCAGCGGATCGTTGATTCAGAACGCGATCTACATCGCGCAGCAGCCGCCCGAGTGGCCGGTCGAGGCGGCCGACTGGGAGCGCGCCGCGCGCGAGATGCTCGACGACGGCGCGTTCGGCTACATCGCGGGAGGCGCCGGCGCGGAGTCGACGATGCGCGCGAACCTCGACGCGTTCCAGCGCTGGCGGATCCGTCCGAAGATGCTGACCGGCAACGCGTCGCGCGACATCTCGGTGGACGTTCTCGGCCTCCATTCGCCGGCGCCGTTCCTGCTCGCGCCGATCGGCGTGCTGTCGATCGCGCACGCGGACGCCGAGGTCGCGGTCGGCAAGGCGAGCGCAGCGTCGGGTGTGCCGATGCTGCTCTCGAGTGCGGCGACGCACTCGATCGAGCAGGTCGCGGAGACCGGCGCGCCGCGGTGGTTCCAGCTCTACTGGGTGAACGACCGCGACATCTGCGCGAGCTTCGTGCGGCGCGCGGAGGAGGCGGGCTACGGCGCGATCGTCGTCACGCTCGACACGCTGACGCTCGGCTGGCGGCCGCGCGACCTGCGGCTCGCGTACCTGCCGTTCATCAAGGGTGAGGGCTGCGGCCAGTACTTCACCGATCCGGTGTTCCTCTCGAAGCTCGACAAGCCGCCGGAGGAGGACCTGCTCACGGCCGCCGCGACGATGCTCGCGACGTTCCCGAACATCGGGCTGACATGGGACGACCTCGACTGGCTGCGCACGCAGACGTCGCTGCCGCTGCTCGTCAAGGGCGTGCTCACGGCTGACGACGCGCAGCGCGCCTTCGAGCACGGCATCGACGGCGTCGTCGTCTCCAACCACGGCGGGCGTCAGGTCGACGGCGCCGTCGCCGCGCTGGACGCGCTCGTCGAGGTGCGCGACGCGCTTCCCGACGCGGTCGTGCTGATGGACGGCGGCATTCGCTGTGCCGCCGACGTCGTGAAGGCGGTCGCGCTCGGCGCCGACGCGGTTCTGCTCGGCCGCCCCTACGCGTACGCGCTTGCGGTCGGCGGCCGGCGCGGGGTGGAGGAGCTTGTCCAGAACCTGATGGCGGAGATCGATCTCACGCTCGCGCTTGCAGGCGCGCATTCAATCCGCGAGCTCGACCGCTCATGGCTGAGCGCGGCGTAGTCCTCGGGGCGCCCGGCGCCGTCGCGCTCGAGGAGATCCGCGTCGACGAGCCGGGCCCGGGCGAGGTTCTCGTTCGCATCGAGGCGACGGGCGTCTGCCACAGCGACCTCCACGTGATCGAAGAGGACGGCTGGGGGCACGACCTGCCGGTGCTGCTCGGGCACGAGGGCGCGGGGACGGTCGAAGCGGTCGGCGACGGCGTCGACGAGCTCGCGGCCGGCGATCGCGTCGTCATCGGCTGGAAGACGGCGTGCGGTTCCTGCCGCAACTGCCTGCGCGGGCTGCCGCGTCAGTGCACGCGTCCGCCCGCCGCGCCCGGCCGCCTGCACCGCCACGACGGCGTGGAGCTCACGCCCGTCCTGCGCACGGGCACCTTCGCGACGCACACCGTCGTGCCGCAGGTCGCTGTGGCCAAGGTGCCGCGCGACCTGCCTGCCGAGCAGGCGTGCCTGATCGGCTGCGCGGTCGCCACCGGCGTGATGTCGGTGCTCGAGACGGCAAAGGTCTGGGAAGGCGCGCGCGTGTCGGTGATCGGCTGCGGCGCGGTCGGCCTCTCGGTCGTGCAGGGCGCGCGCATCGCGGGCGCATCCGAGATCCGCGCGCTCGACCTCGACGCGCGGAAGGCCGAAGCGGCGCTCGCGTTCGGCGCGACGTCGACGGAGCCCGGGCCGTCCGACTTCGTCTTCGACGTCGTCGCGCGCAAGCAGACCTTCGAGCAGGCATTCCAGCTCATCGCCTCGGGCGGGACGGTCGTGCAGATCGGGCTTTCGCCCGCGGGCGAGACGGCGGAGCTCTCGCTGCCGCACCTGTTCGCGCGGCGGGCGCGGATGCTCGTCTCGCACGGCGGCGACCACGTGCCCGCGGACTTCCCGCAGCTTGCGCAGTGGGCGCTCGACGGCAAGCTCGACCTCGCCTCGATGGTGACGCACGTCGCGCCGCTCGACGGGTGGAGCGAGGCCTTCGACGCGATGAGGGACGGCTCCGCGATCCGCACCGTGCTCACTCCCTAGAACGAGTGATCTTCCGTGCGTGCCCCCATCGGGGGACGCCGGAAAGCGGGCGGCGCGATTACCTTCGCGCCCGAACCTGCGGCGCGCGCCGGACACGGCGCGAGGGGGAGTTCGGGCGGATGGAACGCGGCAAGGCCCTAGTTGTCGTCGTCATCGCGGCGCTCGCGATGCTCGCCGGAGCGGCGAGCGGGCACGCGGCGCCTCAGCGTGCCTACGTCCCGGCGACCCTGCTGGCCCAGGCGGCGGCGAGCCCGGCGGCGCAGTTCCAGGTCATCGTGCAGGGCGACAAGGCCGTGCACAGCTCGGACGTCGCGGCCACGGTCAAGGCGGGTAACGGCCGGATCAAGCGCGCGTTCCGCTCGATCGACGGTGCGGCTGCGACGATCTCCGGCGCCGCTCTGCTCAAGCTTGCGACCTCCCCCCACATCGTCGCGATCACGCCCGACGCGCGCATCGGCACGGCGTCCGGCCCGGACGACTCGCAGGGGTGGCCAACATCCACCGACCTCGCGCCGCTGTCCGGCGCCGCCGGCGCGACGACGAGGTCGCCGGCGATCGCGATCGTCGACAGCGGCGTCGACCCGGCGTCGACGCCGAATCTCGTGGCGAGCGTCGACCTGTCGAGCCTCACGCCCGACGCGACCGGGGACGACGAAGGGCACGGCACGATGGTCGCCGGCGTCGCAGCCGACGCGGCGCCGACGGCGCCGATCGTCAGCGTCCGCGTCTCCGACGGTGTGGGGCAGTCGCTCTCGAGCGACGTCATCGCGGCGTGCGACTGGGTGCTCGCGCACAAGGCCGAGTACGACATCGGCGTCGCAAACCTCTCGCTCGTGGAGACGGGCGTCTCGACGTTCCGTTACAACCCGCTCGACAAGGCGGTCGAGTCGCTCTGGCTGAACGGCGTCGTCGTCACGACCGCCGCCGGCAACTACGGGGTCGGCTCGGCGCTCGACACCGGCCATGCGCCGGGCAACGACCCGTTCGTCATCACCGTCGGCGCGCTCGACCAGAACGGCACGACCGACCCGGCGGACGACACCGTCGCTCCGTGGTCGGCGTTCGGCAACACGGCGGACGGCTTCTGGAAGCCGGAGCTCTCCGCGCCCGGCCGCTACATCGTCGCGCCCGTGCCTGCCGGCTCGTACCTCGCCCGGATGGAGCCGGACCGGGTCGTCGCGCCCGGGTACATGTGGATGTCGGGAACGTCGTTCGCCGCGCCGATGGTCGCCGGCGCGGCGTCGCAGATCCTCGCGCTCCATCCGGACTGGACGCCCGACCAGGTCAAGGGCGCGCTGATGGTCTCCGCCGCAGCGCTGCCGGCCGTCCCCGGCTTCGCGGGCGGGGTGGGCGAGCTCGACGCGGCCCGTGCGGCGGCCGTGTCGAGCCCGCCGAACCCGAACGCGGACCTCGACGCGTACCTGGTGTCGGATGCGTCCGGCACGCACTTCGACGCCGACGCCTGGAGCGCCGCCGTCGCGACCGCCTCCGACTGGTCGGCGTCGGATTGGTCGGCGTCGGATTGGTCGGCGTCGGATTGGTCGGCTTCGGATTGGTCGGCTTCGGATTGGTCGGCTTCGGACTGGTCGGCGTCCGATTGGTCGGCGTCCGATTGGTCGGCGTCCGACTGGTCCGCGTCCGACTGGTCGGCCTCGGACTGGTCGGAGACGAGCTGGCTGCCGTAATCCACGAGCAGGTCCAGGTCGCGGCCGTCCCCAAGCCGCGCTACCCCGGGCCGCCGCCGCTCAGCCGCGGCGCGAAGACGCACCTGTGGCTGGTCGTGCTCACGGCGGTCGGGCTGGCGCTGCCGCTGCTCGCGCTGCTCGATTCCTGGACGGCGCACTGGTGGCGCTTCGTCACGCTCGCCCTGCTCACGACGGGCGCCCAGCTCTACACCGTCGACCGCCCGGGGAAGCAGAGCTACAAGACGTCGATCGTCTTCCTGATCGCGTCGGCGATCCTGTTGTCGCCGCCGCTGCTCGTGATGGTCGTCGCCGTGCAGTACCTGCCGGAGTGGGCGAGGACGCGCAAGAAGCTCACGGTGATGGGATTCAACATCGCCAAGAGCGTGATCGACACGCTCGCGGCATGGAGCGCGTACCGGCTCGCGGTCGAGCACCTTCCGCTCAGAGCGCACGATGACCTCCGCTTCGCCGTTGCCGGCTTCGTCGCCTGCTTCGTCTACGTGCTCGTGAACCACCTGCTGCTCGCGCGGATGGTCGGCCTGGCGCACGGCCTGACGCTCCGGGCCACGAAGCTCTTCTCGTTCGACTACTTCACGACCGACCTGTACCTGGCGTTCCTCGGGGTCGGCGTCGCCACGCTCTGGCTGCGCGCACCGTACGTCATCCCGCTCGTCGTCGCGCCTCTCGTCCTCACGCACCGTGCGCTCACGGTGCCGCAGCTCAAGGCCGAGGCTCGCGTCGATCCGAAGACGGGTCTCTCGAACGCGCGGCACTTCACGTCGGTGTTCGGCGACGAGCTCGCACGCGCGGCGCGCTACGAGCGGCCGCTGTCGCTCGTCATGGCCGACCTCGACCTGCTCCGCGACATCAACAACACGCACGGCCATCTCGCCGGCGACGCGGTGCTGCGCGGAATCGCCGAGATCTTCGGCCAGCAGCTTCGGCAGTACGACCTGCCGTCGCGCTTCGGCGGCGAGGAGTTCTGCATCCTGCTGCCGGAGACGGCACCGGAGCGGGCGGTGGAGATCGCCGCGCGGATCCGTCGCGCGGTCGAGTCGACCGAGTTCGTCGTGGACACGGCGAAGGAGCCGATCCGGGCGACCCTTTCGATCGGCGTGGCCGCGTACCCGCGGGACGGCGTCACGACCGAGTCGCTCGTGAACGCGGCCGACCTCGCGGTCTACCGCGCGAAGCTCGAGGGGCGGAACCGGGTCGTCGACGCGGCGGGCGCCCTCGCGCCCGCCTGATTGACTCGCGGTTCAACCGCTGGATTAGGATCCGAGCGTGGACCTGCGCGACACGCCCGACGAGGCCGCGTTCCGCCAGGAGGTGCGCGACTTCATCGCGCAGAACCTCCCGGACTCGTCGCGCCGGCGCAGCGGGCGGCGGTTCGAGGACGCCGACCGCGACTGGAGCCGCAAGCTCGGCGAGGCGGGGTACGCGGGCCTGACGTGGCCGAAGGAGTTCGGTGGCGCGGGTGCGCCGTACAGCCACCAGGCGATCTTCCTCGAGGAGCTCGCGCGCGCCGAGGCGCCGTCGCATCTCGGCGTCATCGGCATCGGCATGGCGGGGCCGACGATCATCGCCTGGGGCACCGACGAGCAGAAGGCGCGCTACCTCGCGAAGATCTTGAGCGCCGAGGAGATCTGGTGCCAGGGCTTCTCCGAGCCCGGCGCGGGCAGCGACCTCGCCGCCGTGCGCACGCGCATCGAGGACCAGGGCGACCACTTCCTCGTCAACGGCCAGAAGGTCTGGTCGTCGTTCGCGCACATCGCCGACTACTGCATCCTCGTCGGCCTCGGCCTCCCCGACGAGCCGCGCTACAAGAACCTCACATACGTGATCGTCGACATGCACGCGCCCGGCGTCGAGGTGCGTCCGCTCGTCCAGATCACGGGCCATCCCGAGTTCAACGAGATCTTCTTCACCGACGTGCAGGTGCCGAAGGAGAACCTCCTCGGCGAGATCGGGGGCGGCTGGCAGGTGGCGATGACGACGCTGCTGCACGAGCGCGGCACGCTCGGCTTCGCGCTTGCCGCGACGCTCGACGTCGCGGTGCGCAAGCTCGTCGCGCTGGCGAAGGAGCGCAACGTGAGCGATCCCATACTCCGCGACCGGATCGCGCGCGAGTGGATCGAGCTCCAGGCGCTGCGCTACACGAACTACCGCGCGCTGACGACGCTGCAGAAGACCGGCATCCCGGGGCCGGAGGGATCGATCTCGAAGCTCGTCTGGTCGGAGAACAACCAGCGGCTGACGAAGCTCGCGCTCGAGATCCTCGGCTCGCACGCGCAGCTCACGAACGGCGGCGGCGACGGCGACGGCTACTGGCAGTACCAGCAGCTTCGCTCGCGCGGCAACACGATCGAAGCCGGTACCAGCGAGATCCTGCGCAACATCGTCGCGGAGCGCGTGCTCGGCCTCCCGAGGTCGCGCTGATGGACTTCTCGTTCTCGTCGGAGCAGGACGACCTCCGCCGTGAGGCGCGCGCGTTCCTCGAGTCGAACGCGTCGCCGACGATGGACCAGCTCGCCGACCTCGGCTGGGTCGGCATCCTGCAGTCGGAGGAGTTCTCGTTCGTCGACGCCGCGGTGCTGTTCGAGGAGCTCGGCCGCGCGCTGTACGAGGGGCCGTACGTGCTGAACGAGGTCGCCGCGCAGCCGGACGACGACGTCTGGTCGATCGAGATCGACGGCTTCGTGCCGCATCTCGACAGCGTCGACCGCGTGCTGCGCCCCGACATGACGGCGGCGACCGCGTCGGGCGAGGTGCTCACGACCGTCGACGAGACGCTCGGTCTCGGTCGTCTCTCGCCGGACGGCAGCGAGCCGGCGCAGGGCGAGTGGCCTGAGGTTCGGCGCCGGCTGCTCGCGGCGCTCGCGCTCGAGGCGGTGGGCATCGGCTCGAAGGCGCTCGAGCTGGCGATCGCGTACACCGCCGACCGGGAGCAGTTCGGCAAGAAGATCGGCTCGTATCAGGCGGTGTCGCATTCGGTCGTCGACGGCTACGTCGGCGTCGAGCTCGGCCGGTCGCTCGCATACGCCGCCGCGTGGGCGGTCGCCGAAGGCGACGAGCAGGCGGAGCTGCTCGCCGTCACGGCGAAGGCGCAGGCCACCGAAGCGGCGGTCGCCGCGTGCGAGCGCTCGATCCAGGTGCACGGCGGAATCGGCTTCACCTGGGAGCACCCGTTGCACCGCTACTACAAGCGCGCGCTGTGGCTCGAGGGCGCGCTCGGCTACGGCCGCGAGCACCGCGCGCAGGTGGCGCAGTACCTGCTGTCCTCGTAACCGGCGCGTCGTCCGGCATCGGCGCCGCGTGCTGCGAGCGGCTGCGCGAGCGCGGGTGGGACGTCTACGCGTCCGTGCGGCGCGCAGGCGAGGCGCCCGAGGGGACGACGGAGCTCGTCTTCGACGTCACCGACGCGGCCGCGATCGGTGCCGCCCGCCTCGACGAGCTGGACGGGATCGTCCTCAACGCGGGGATCGCGATCGCGTCGCCGCTCGAGTTCCTGCCGCCGGAGGAGCTGCAGCGGCAGCTCGACGTGAATGTCGTCGGCCAGCTCCGGGTGCTGCAGGCGTTCCTGCCGGCGTTGCGGCGCCGCAAGGGTCGCGTCGTGCTGATGGGCTCGATCGGCGGCAAGTCGTCGCTGCCGTTCCTCGGCGCGTATGCGATGTCGAAGTTCGCGCTCGAGGCGATGTCCGATGCGCTGCGCGTCGAGCTCGCGCCGTTCGGCATGCACGTGTCGATCGTCGAGCCGGGGACGATCGCCACCGCGATCTGGACGAAGCCGCAGCGCTCTGTCGAATCGCTGCCGCCGGAAGCGGCGGAGTACTACGGCGAGCGGATCGGGAAGTTCCGCGCGCTCGCCGCGAAGCGCTCGTCGACCGCCGCCGTGCCGGCGAGCGAGGTGGCGAAAGTCGTCGAGCAGGCGCTGACGGCGACGCCGCCGCGGACGCGCTACCTCGTCGGCCCCGACGCGAAGCGCCGCGCGCGCCTGCAGCGGCTACCCGACCGCTGGCGCGACCGGCTGCTGACGAAGTTCCTGTTCGGCTCCTGACGGCGCACTCTCGTGACGATGGCTGACACCACGGCACGCCGGAGTGGGAGATCGCCTTGCGGGCGCCGTGCCCACGGCCGCCTGGGTCCTAGGCGTCCGGTCCTCCGGGCGCCTAGGATCCGAGCATGGGCTACCACGTCAGTTCACTCGAGGAGCTCGGCGACGGCTACGGCTTCCGCAAGGTGCGCGAGCCGCTCGGCGTGACCGCCTTCGGCGCCAATGGGCTCGTGTTCCCGCCCGCCTACGACGGGCCGAACCACTACCACGACACGCAGGACGAGCTGTACTTCGTGCACCGCGGGCGCGCGCTGTTCACGTTCGACGACGGCTCCCACGAAGTCGGCGAGGGCGGCATCGTCCACGTCGAGTCGACGACGCACCGCAAGATCACGAACGTCGGCGACGGCGATCTCGTCCTCTTCATCGTCGGCGGCAAGGACGGGTACGTCGAGCGCGACGGCCATCTCGTCGACCCCGACGTCGACCTTCCGAAGCGTCAGGGGCTCAGCTCGTGAACGGGCTGATGATGGACTACCAGCTGACGCTGCCGACGCTCCTGCGCCGCGCCGAGGCGTACTACCCGGGCAAGGAGATCGTCACCCGGTTGCCCGACAAGAGCTTCCACCGCACGACGTACGGCGAGTCGTGCCGGCGCGCCCGTGCGCTTGCGGTCGCGCTCGCCGATCTCGGCCTCGAACGCGGCGATCGCGTCGCGACGCTGTGCTGGAACCACTACCAGCACCACGAGGCGTACCTCGGCATCCCGTGTGGCGGGTTCGTGCTCCACACGCTGAACATCCGCCTTCACCCGAACGACCTCGCGTACATCGCGACGCACGCGGGCGACCGCGCGGTGATCGTCGACCGTTCGCTGCTGCCGCTGCTCGAGCTCTTCAAGGCGAACACGCCGATCGAGCACGTGTTCGTCGTCGAGGACTCGTACGAGGACCTGCTTGCCGGCGCCGATCCCGACGCGTGGCGCGATCCCGAGCTCGACGAGAGCGAAGCCGCTGCGATGTGTTACACGAGCGGCACCACCGGCATGCCGAAGGGCGTCGTGTACTCGCACCGCTCGACGATGCTGCATACGCTGGGCGTCGCGGCCGGGAACCCGATGGGGCTCGGCATCTCCGAGGGCGACTCGATCCTGCCCGTCGTGCCGATGTTCCACGCGAACGCGTGGGGCTACCCCTACGTCGCGACGATGCTCGGCGCGAAGCTCGTCTACCCCGGGCCGCACCTCGACCCGCAGAGCCTGCTCGACGACTTCGTCGCCGAGGGCGTCACATGGACTGCGGGCGTGCCGACGATCTGGCTCGGCATCCTCCAGATGCTCGACGCCGAGCCGGAGCGTTGGGACCTGTCGAAGCTGAAAGGCATGCTCGTCGGCGGCTCGGCGGCGCCGAAGGCGATGATCTCCGGCTTCAAGGAGCGCCATGGGATGCAGGTCATCCACGGCTGGGGGATGACCGAGACGTCGCCGGTGGCCTCGACCGCGCAGCTGCCGGGCGACCTGCACGACCTGCCGCCCGACGAGCAGCACGAGTACATCGCGATGCAGGGCCTGCCGTTGCCGCTCGTCGAGCTGCGCAACCGCGACGCCGACGGGAACATCCTTCCGTGGGACGGCGAGTCGATGGGGGAGCTCGAGGTGCGCGGCCCGTGGGTCGCCGCCGGCTACTACGACACACCCGAGCAGGCCGACCGCTGGACGGACGACGGCTGGTTCAAGACCGGCGACGTGGTCTCGATCCACCCGCGCGGCTACATCCAGATCAAGGACCGCTCGAAGGACGTGATCAAGTCGGGGGGCGAGTGGATCTCGTCGGTCGAGCTCGAGAACGCCTTGATGGCGCACCCCGCGATCGCGGAGGCCGCGGTCATCGCGATCCCCGACCCGAAGTGGGACGAGCGCCCGCTCGCGGCGGTCGTCGTGCGCGAGGGCGCCTCCGCGACGGGCGACGAGCTGCGTGAGTTCCTCGCGCCGCAGTTCGCGAAATGGTGGCTGCCCGACCGCTTCGAGTTCGTCGCCGAGATCCCGAAGACCAGTGTCGGCAAGTTCAAGAAGACCGAGCTGCGCGACATGTTCGCGCGCGAGGCGGTGCAGTCGTGATCGAGACGGTCTGGCTCGACAACCCGCCGGTCAACGCGGTCAACAGCGTGATCACGAACACGCTCTGGGACGCCTTCGACAACCTGTCGTCCGACGTGCGCGCCGTCGTCCTGCGCGGGCGCGGCGACCGTGC
>Ga0070741_10018790_pt1 | contig 11130 bp, 12 predicted proteins | sample Coa_R1_4_FD_66440 | JGI IMG/M metagenome (GOLD analysis project Ga0070741, IMG submission 66440) | Surface soil microbial communities from Centralia Pennsylvania, which are recovering from an underground coalmine fire - Coalmine... | ecosystem: Environmental > Terrestrial > Soil > Unclassified ...
CCGAGTTCCCCGGTCAAGAACAGCGTGCCGGCGCCGATCGCCGGCGCCAGCGCTCGCGCCGTCGCGGCGAGCGCCGGCTCGTCGACAGCGGACCACGACAGCGAGCGCCGCTCAGCCATGCGCAGATTCCACATTGCGCAATTTGCGCAAAGGTATAAAAAGCTCGGAGGCGAGCGTGCCGGCTTCGCCGTCGGCGGCCGCCATGTCGCCGGCCTGTGCGTGCAAAGCTACGCCGAGGCAGGCGGCCCGCCACGGCGTCAGTCCTTGCGCGGCGAGCCCGGCGATCACGCCGGTCAGCACGTCGCCCATGCCGCCGGCAGCCATGCCCGGATTGCCCCATGGGCACACGGCGAGCTCGCCCGACGGCGCAGCGATCAGCGTACCGGCCCCTTTGAGCACGACGACGGCCGCGTAGCGCCGCGCGAGCGCGCGTGCGGCGGCGAAACGATCGCGGCCGACCTCGGCCGTGGTCGTGTCCGCCAGACGCGCGGCCTCGCCCGGATGCGGCGTCAGGATCGCGGCGTGCGGCAGCGCTCGCGGCGCCGCGGCGAGCAGGTTGAGCCCGTCGGCGTCGACGACGCATGGCTTGCCGGCATCGAGCGCGGCCTGCCATAGAGTGCGGCTCCAGTCGCCGGTGCCGAGGCCCGGGCCGAGCGCCACGACCGTGGCACGTTCGATCATGCGCGCGAGCGCCGTCGCGTCTGCGACCGCGTGCGCCATGAGCTCCGGGCGCGCGGCGTTGAGCGCGACCACATGCTCGCCGCGCGTGGCCACGCTCACGAGTCCCGCACCGACGCGCAAGGCAGCCTCGCCGGCAAGCCGGATCGCCCCGCCCATGCCGTGTTCGCCGCCGATCGCGAGCACGTGACCGTAGAGGCCCTTGTGTGCGTTGCGCGGGCGCCGCGGCAGCCACGACATCATCGAGCGCAGATCGAGAAGCTGCGCATCGGCCGCGACGGCGTCGTATACATGCGCAACGCCGAGCGTGTCGAGCGCGAGTTCGCCGCAATGATCGAGCGCGTCGCCCGTGAACAAGCCGCGCTTGTGCGCGACGAACGTGATCGTCGCGCTCGCCCGCACCGCCGCGCCGAGCACGGCGCCCGTGTCGGCGTCGAGCCCCGACGGCACGTCGATGGCGAGCACCGGCGAGCCGAGCGCATTCACGCGTTCGATGAGCGTGCGCGCCTCGCCTTCGAGCGGTCGCGAGAGCCCGGTGCCGAACAAGGCGTCGACGTAAACGTCGGCCGGCGGCAGCGTCGTCGGTGCTTCGACGTCGCCGCCCGCCGCGCGCCAGTCCGCGCAAGCACGCGCGGCATCGCTTTCGGCCGCTGGCGGCGCAAGCGCAATCGCGGTGACGCCGAGCCCGGCCGCGCGTGCGAGCTTCGCGACGAGATAGCCGTCGCCGCCGTTGTTGCCGGGACCGCACAGCACGACGATGCGCCGCGCCAGCGGCCAGCGGCGGCGCAAGGTCCGCCACGCCGCTTCCGCAGCGCGTTGCATGAGCGTGTAGCCGGGCGTGCCGTGCTCGATCGCGGCACGGTCGAGCGCACGCACCTGCGCGGCAGTGTAGAGAAGCGTCGTCATTGCTAGCGATTATACTTGTCGCGTGAACGTCACCGACTACGCCCGCCTCGCGGCCGAGATCAAGCGCTGGGGCGCCGAGCTCGGTTTCCAGCAGATCGGCATCAGCGCCACCGAGCTCGGCGACGACGAAGCGCGGCTCATGAATTGGCTAGCCGCCGGCCGCCACGGCGAGATGGACTACATGGCGCGCCACGGCGCGAAGCGCGCGCGGCCGGCCGAGCTCACGGCGGGCACGGTGCGCGTGATCTCCGCGCGCATGGACTACGACCCGCCCGCCGCACGCGACGCTTGGGAGGTGCTCGACGACGCCGCGCTCGGTTACGTCTCGCGGTACGCACTCGGGCGCGACTACCACAAAGTGCTGCGCACGCGCTTGCAGAAACTCGCCGACCGCGTCGCTGCCGAAGTGGGACCGTTCGGCTATCGCGCGTTCGTCGATTCGGCGCCCGTGCTCGAGAAGGCGCTCGCGCGCAACGCCGGGCTCGGCTGGATCGGCAAGCATACGAACCTGATCAACCGCCAGGCGGGATCGTGGTTCTTCCTGGGCGAGCTTTACACCGATCTGCCGCTACCCGTGGACGCGCCGGCGACCGAGCACTGCGGCACGTGCGTACGCTGCATCGAGATCTGCCCGACGCAGGCGATCGTCGGCCCGCGCGAACTCGACGCGCGACGCTGCATCGCGTATCTCACCATCGAATTGCGCGGCAGCATCCCGATCGAGTTCCGGCCGCTGATCGGCAACCGCATCTACGGCTGCGACGATTGCCAGCTCGTTTGTCCGTGGAACAAATTCGCACGCAAGAGCGCCGAACCCGATTTCATCGTGCGGCACGGCCTCGACGGCGCATCGCTCGTGACGCTGTTCGCCTGGAGCGAAGAGGAATTCCTCGCGCGCACCGAAGGGTCGGCGATCCGACGCATCGGCCACGAATGTTGGCTGCGGAACATCGCCGTCGCGCTCGGCAACGCAGTATATTCGGCGGACGTCGTCGCTGCCCTGCGAGCGCGCGCGGAACATCCGTCCGCCCTGGTGCGCGAGCACGCGCTATGGGCGTTGGATAGGCAACTGCGTGCGCGAGAAACCGGCGTGCGCGAGGGCGCCCCGGCGCGGCACGCTTAGCTCGTTTTTTCTTCGCGTCCGGCCGCGAAGCTCACGCGGCCTGCTTCGGAATCGAATTCTTCGTGTGGCTGAGCTTGTTGTGGCGGTCGACGTACACGAGCATCGGCTTGTACGCCGCCGCCTCGGCTTCGCTCAGCTGACCATACGCGCAAATGATGATGATGTCGCCCGGCGACGCGCGATGCGCGGCGGCGCCGTTGATCGAGATGACACCCGAGCCTTCGTCGGCGCGGATCGCATAGGTCACGAAACGCTCGCCGTTGTTGACGTTGTAGATGTGGATCTGCTCGTACTCGCGGATGCCCGAGACATCGAGCAGATGCCCGTCGATCGCGCAGGACCCCTCGTAATGCAGTTCGGCGTGCGTGACCGTCGCCCGGTGGATCTTGGCCTTGAGCATGTTCAGGTGCATGGAAACCTCACAATGGGCAGTAGGCTGTTGCGCCGTTGCAACAGATCACGATCGGCCGCTCTGTGGCAGCGCACAAATTATCGCGAGGAGTGCGGCCGCGCCGCAAGTTTTGCAAGGTGGCGTTCTCGCCAAACCGAGCGCGACAGCGTAAACCGCTGATCCATAGGCGAAAAAAAAACCCTCGTTGAAGTCAACGAGGGTGGAAAATCGGAGTGACGATTACCAACGATGCGCCCTGCTACCACGGGGCAACGAGCTCGCGTTGCAAAAATCCCAATGGCGGTTGCGATACTACCACAAGAACGACGAAATTGCTATGGGTCTGTGACCAAGTTGTCAATCAGCCGCGCACGGCCAAGCCGGGCGGCGATCAGCGCGATAAGCCCGACGCGCTCGCCGGCCGCCGGTTCGGCGAGATCGGCTTGGCGGCGAATCGTCGCGTAATCGGGCACGAGGCCGGCGTTTGCGAGCGCGGCGAGCGCTTCGGCTTCGATCGCGCCGCGATCGCGGCCGGCGTTGACGGCATCGCGCATCGTGCAGAGCGTGCGATGGATGACGCCGGCGCGCTCGCGTTCCTCTGCGGTCAAATACTGATTACGCGAACTCATGGCGAGGCCGTTCGCTTCGCGCAGCGTCGGCGCGGGCACGATCTCGACGGGCAAGCCGAGATCGGCGACGAGCCGTTGGATGACGAGCAGTTGCTGGTAGTCCTTGCGGCCGAACACGGCGACGTCGGGCTGCACGAGATGGAAAAGCTTCGTGACGACGGTCGCCACGCCGGCGAAATGTCCGGGCCGCAGCACACCTTCGAGCGGCTCGCTGACGACGGGCACCTCGACGCGCACGGTATGCTGAGCGCCAAACGGATAGATCGTCTCGACGGCCGGCAGGAACAAGAGATCGCAACCTTGCGCGGCGAGGCCGGCCGAATCCTGTTCGGGCGTACGCGGGTAGCTCGCAAAATCCTCGCGCGGACCGAATTGCGTCGGGTTCACAAACACGCTCGCGACGACGCGCTCGGCGCGCGTGCGTGCGAGCGCGATCAGGGAAAAGTGCCCATTGTGCAAATTTCCCATCGTCGGCACGAAGCCGATGCGGGCGCCTTCGCGCCGCCACTCGCCGATGCGCGCGCGCAGTTCAGCGGTGTCGCGGACGACGTCCATCAGTACGCATGCTCCGCGCCGGGGAATTCGCCGCTGCGCACGGCGCCGGCATAGGCGCGGATCGCCGCGGCCACCGAACCCTGCTCCGCGAGGAAATCCTTGCTGAACTTCGGACGCTTGCCCGGCGTGACGCCGAGCATGTCGTAGATCACGAGCACTTGGCCGTCGCAGCCGGCGCCCGCGCCGATGCCGATGACCGGGATCGTGAGCTCGCGCGCAATGCGTTCGGCGAGCGCCGCGGGCACGCACTCGAGCACGAGCATGTCGGCGCCCGCATGCTCGACGGCGCGCGCATCCTCGAGCAGCCGCTCGGCCGCCGCCTTGTTCTTGCCCTGTACGCGATAGCCGCCGAGCTTGTGCACGGACTGCGGCGTGAGCCCGAGGTGCGCGCACACGGGCACGGCGCGGCGCGCGAGGGCGTCGATGACCTCGAGCACGTAGTCGGCGCCCTCGAGCTTGACCATCGCCGCGCCGCCTTCGGCCATGAGCCGCGCCGAAGCGGTCAGCGCGGCCTCGGCGTTGCGGAACGTCATGAACGGCAGGTCGGCGACGAGCAAAGCTTCGCCCGCAAGGCCGCGCGACACGGCGGCGCTGTGATAGACCATGTGATCGAGGCTCACCGGCAGCGTGCTGGTCTGGCCCTGCACGACCATCCCGAGCGAGTCGCCGACCAGCACGACGTCGACGCCCGCGGCCTCGCATTGCGCGGCGAAGCTCGCATCGTATGCCGTGAGCACGACGATCTTCTCGCCGCGCGTCTTCATCTCGTGCAGGCGCGGCACGGTGATCGCCGAACGCGGCGCGGGTTTGGCGTGGCTGGACATTCGCTGGGCTCCGGGCGTCGGGCTGCGCATTATCAACCGGTCGGCTTCGCATCGAAAGATGCCGCGCTGCTTTCCTCTCGAACCCACGTGTCGCGGATCGAAAAGACTCTCAAGCGTGCGGCTCGGGTTCGAACGGGACACATACCGAACCGTCCACGCGCGCGAGCAGCGCCGCGACCGGGCCCCGTCCCGGCACGACGAGATCGGGCGCGATTTCCGCAAGCGGCACGAGCACGAACGCGCGCTCGGCCAAATGCGGATGCGGCACGCTGAGACCCGGCTCGGCGATGCGTGCGTCGCCATAGGTCAGGAGGTCCAGGTCGAGCATGCGCGGGCCCCAACGCTCGGCGTCGCGCACGCGGCCGGCCGCACGCTCGACGGCGAGCAATTCGGCGAGCAGCTCGCGCGCACTGAGAGCGGTCTCGACGAGCGCCGCGGCGTTGACGAACTCGGGTTGATCGGTTCGCCCCCACGGCGCACTGCGGTACAAACGCGAACGCCGCACGAGCCGCGATCGCGGCAGCCGGCCGAGCGCCGCGAAGCCGCGTTCGACTTGCGCGCGCGGATCGGCGAGATTGCTGCCGAGCCCGATGCCGACTCGTACCATCGTATACTTTTTCTATTGCGGCGCGGCCGAGGCGTCGTTCGCGGGCTTGCGGCGGCGTCGCCTGCGTCGGCGTGTCGGCGCCGCCGTTTCGGTATCGTCCGCGGCCGCGGGCGCCGCAATCGGCCCTTCGACGAACTGCACGTTCTGCGGCGACTTCTGCGCTTCCGTCCACCAGCGGCCGAGTTCGGCGATCTGCTCGCCCTCCACGGCGCGCAGCAGCAGGAAATCGTAGGCGGCGCGGAAGCGCGGATGCGCGAGCAAGCGCGTCATGCGTTTCTTGATGCGCTGTTCGAAGCGCGGCTGCAGCGACCAGATCTCCTGCATGACCACGCCGAAACGGCGCGGGATTGCGACATGTTTGGCCTGTTCGGCGATCACGTGATGCCCGACGCGCTGCCATGCGCCGTTCACGTCCGCGCCGCGCGCGACCTCGCGCTCCACCTGCGCACGCGCCGGCCCCCAGAGCAGGATCGCGAACAGGAACGCCGGCGTGACCGGCTTTTCGTCCTTGATGCGCGCGTCGGTGCCGGCCATGCCGGCTTCGATGAGCGCGCGGAATTCGTCGCCGCCGCGGAACGCGAGCGCGCGCGCGGTCAGCGGAAAGACGTCGGCGAGCAGACCCGACGCTTCGAGCGCGCGGAAGCTCTTCACGCTGTTGCCGGCAAGGAACAGCTTCAGCGACTCGTCGAACAGCCGCGCCGGCGGCGCGTGCAGCAGGAGTTCGCCGAGGTCCTCGAACGGCGCGCGCGCGTCGGGCGCAATGGCGAAATCGAGCTTCGCCGCGAGTCGCACCGCGCGCAGCATGCGCACCGGGTCTTCGCGGTAGCGCTGCTCCGGGTCGCCGATCAGGCGCAGCACGCGCGCGTCGAGATCGGCGTAGCCGCCTACGTAGTCGCGCACGCTGAAGTCGGCGATGTTGTAGTAGAGCGCGTTGACCGTGAAGTCGCGGCGCACCGCATCTTCTTCGAGGGTGCCGTATACATTGTCGCGCAGGATGCGGCCGTCGACGACGTGGCGGTCGCCCGTGCCGTCGTCGCTGCTGCCGCGGAACGTGGCGACTTCGACGATCTCGTCGCCGAACACGACGTGCGCGAGGCGAAAGCGCCGGCCGATCAGGCGGCAATTGCGGAAAAGACGCTTGACGTCCTCGGGCGTGGCGTCGGTGGCGACGTCGAAGTCCTTGGGGTGTCCGCCGAGCAAGAGATCGCGCACGGCGCCGCCGACGAGATACGCCGCGTAGCCCGCTTCGTTGAGCCGGTACAGCACGCGCAGTGCGCCGTTCGAGATGTCCTTGCGCGAGATGCGGTGCTGGTCGCGCGGGATGATGCGCAGCTGCACGGGCACCGCCGGATTTTTGTTCGAGACCTGTTCGTTCATTCCTTGCTGCCAGATCGTCCGCTGCGCCGCTCGCCGCGGCTTGCGAGCGATTGTCCTCCGCCGCGAAACCGCTATACTAGCGTCCGCATTCGCATTTCCCAATCCACGCTCCCTTCGTCTAGAGGCCTAGGACGGGGCCCTCTCAAGGCCTAAACAGGGGTTCGAATCCCCTAGGGAGCGCCATTTCAGACGTCCACCCTACCCGCTCGCCCGCCCGGTGCGGAATCGAAATCGCTGCCGAAGCAGCGGCAAAGTCGCGGTGTACTCGCAATGTTCACGAAGGGCGAAGACGCTGAAGTCGGATTCTCGTCCGCAAGATCAAGAGCGCTCATCCATGGCCGCGCTTTTCAATTAGAATTGCGCTTCCGTTCGCCTCGGGACTTTTGTTCGTATGCCCTTCGTCGTCACCGAAAACTGCATCAAGTGCAAGTACACCGACTGCGTCGAGGTCTGCCCGGTCGATTGCTTCCACGAGGGGCCGAATTTTCTCGTGATCGATCCCGAGGAGTGCATCGACTGCACGCTCTGCGAACCCGAGTGCCCCGCGAACGCGATTTTCCCCGAAGACGACGTGCCTGCCGGACAAGAGCACTTCATCGCGCTCAACGCCGAGTTGGCCAAGGCCTGGCCGGTGCTCACCGTGCGCAAGGATGCACCGGCCGACGCCAAGGAGTGGGACGGCAAGCCCGACAAGCTGCCGCTGCTCGAGCGCTGAGGTTCCGCTCGGCGGAACCCCGGCGAGCCCCGATCAGGACAAGCGTTCGCGCAGCGCTTCGAGCACGCGTCGAGCGGCTTCGGTCGCGGCACTGTCGGAAGCGTTGCCTTCGACGTTCACGCGCGCGCCGCCGCTGTCTTCGGTGACCGTCACCGTGAGATGGCCGCTCACCGGCGCCTGCTGGGCCGGCGCCGCGCTGTTGCCGCCGCCGAACGGATGCAGGATGCGCGTGTACCAATGATGTTCCTGAGGCGCCGGCACGGGCTGCGTCGCAGCGAGCCCGGCGACTTCGAGCGTGTAGCTATGCGCGGATTCGTCGCGCGCGCTGATCGTGCCGACCTGGGCGCGTTCGAGCGCGAGGCCGACGCGCTGCCAGGTGTGCTCGGGCGTGTCCGCCACGTGCAAGCCGCCCGCCGTGAGGATGGTGCTCGGCGCTGCAGCAGTGGCGCCCGTGGCGAGGCCTTCCGGCGGCGCGGCGTTGGTCTGTGGCGACGCAGGCGTCACAGCGCCCGACGTAGGCGGCACGACGAGCTCGGTCGAGGTCGCAGGTGCGTCGAGATCCGGCGGAACTTCGAGCGGCCGCGTTTCGGTGGCCTTGTTGTAGTAGTCGGTGCGGTGGTGGAACCAACTGCAACCGGTGCAGGCTTCGGCGACGAGCGCGACGAGCGCAAGCCAGAGAACTCGGTGAGTGCGATTCACGAATACGTCCTGGAAGAGTGGGAGTTGAAAGGGGCGAAGTGTCACGCGGCCGTGCTGTGCCGCTGCTGAACCGGTCTCAGCCGCAGCCGCGCGATGGCCTCGTCGGCGCGCGCGTGATGCTCGGCCGAGAACGGCAGCAGCGGCAAGCGCAGCTCCGGCGTGCCGATATTGAGACGGCTCAGGCACCATTTGAGCGGAATCGGGTTCGGCTCGGCGCCGAGCACCGCGTACAGCGCCTGCGCTTCCGTATCCAGCGCCTGCGTCTTGGCCACGTCGCCGGCACGCGCGGCATCGCAGATCGCACGCAGCTGCGCGGGCGCGGCGTTCGCGGCGACCGAGATCACGCCCTCCGCGCCGCTCAGCATGGCACGCGCGCAGGTCGGGTCGTCGCCGCTCAGCACCGCGAAGCCCGGCCGCTTGAGCGCGACGAGTGCGGAGACGCGCTCGGATTCGCCGCGCGCCTCTTTGATGCCGACGATGCGTTCGTGGTCGACGAGCGCGGCGACCGTCTCGGGCGACAGATCGCAGCCCGTGCGCGAAGGCACGTTGTAGAGCACGACGGGAAGTCCACCTTCGTCGGCGACGGCGCGGAAATGCGCGGCGAGGCCGGCTTGCGTCGGGCGCACGTAGTACGGCGTGACGACAAGCGCAGCATCGGCACCGAGGCTCGCCGCGCGGCGCGTGGCGTGGATCGTCTTGCGCGTGTTCGCCGTTCCCGTTCCGGCCAACACGGGAACGCGCCCATGCACGCGTTCGACCGCGAACGCGAGCAGGCGATCGTACTCGGCCTGGTCGAGCGCATGCGCTTCGCCCGTCGAGCCCGCGACGACGAGCGCCTGGGTGCCCGCATCGAGCTGGTAGTCGACGAGCGCGGCAAATGCGTCGAGATCGAGCGCATCGGCCCGGAACGGCGTCGCCAGCGCGCAGATGCTGCCGAAGAGCTGATTCAAGAGAAATCTCAATATTTTCGGGGACTCGCGATGTTACTTGCGGGTATCCGACGTGGCAAGTATTCTGCACGGATACGTCGGCTTGGAGGCCGGCCTGACATGCGTAACCCGCACCCGGGAACATCCGCTTTGACCGACACCGCTGCGCGCCCCACCACGAACGAGAACTACCTGCTCATCAATGCGTTTGCGCCGCACGCGCATTCGCCGCTCGTGGCCATCACCAAGCGCATCGCGGACTGCGGCTGCAACCTTGCCGAGACGCGCCTGGCCGCGCTCGGCCGCGACGTCGCCGTGCTCGTGCTCGCACAGGGCTCGTGGGACGCGATCGCCAAGCTCGAATCGGCGCTCGCGCGGCTCGAGCGCGAAGAACAGATCCGCATCGTCCACTTCCGCACCGGCGCCAAGCCGCCGCAGACGAACCTGCTGCCGTACGTGGTCGAGGTGGTCGCCGCCGACAAGGCGGGTATACTTTTTCAGATCGCCGAATTCTTCCAGCAGCACGGCATCAGCATCGAGCAGCTGCAATCCACGCGCTACCGCGCAATGCAGACCGGCGCGGACATGTTTTCCGCGCAGATCACGATCGGCATTCCCGCAAACACCCACATCGCCGCGTTGCGCGACGATTTCCTCGAATTCTGCGACGGGCTCAACCTCGACGCGATCATGGACCCGATGAAGTACTGATGCTGAAACCAGGCGCCAAGCTCCCCGATCTCACCGGCCCGACGAACGCGGGCGACGTGCGGCTGCGCGATCTCGCCGGCAAATGGGTCGTCGTATACTTTTATCCCAAGGACAGCACGCCCGGATGCACGCGCGAGGCGCAGGATTTCCGCGATCTCGCCAAGCGCTTCGACAAAGCCGGCGCCGTCGTGCTCGGCGTCTCGCGCGATTCGCTGAAGTCGCACGCGAATTTCGCGACCAAGCAGGAGCTGCGTTTCGCGCTCGTCGCCGACGCCGACGAAACCTGGTGCCGCGCCTTCGACGTGATCCACGAAAAGGTGCTCTACGGCCGCCGGCATCTCGGCGTCGTACGCAGCACGTTCCTGTTCGGCCCCGACGGCCGCCTGCGTCGCGAGTGGCGCGGCGTCAAGGTGCCCGGCCACGCCGCCGACGTGCTCGCCGCGATCGAGGCCGACCCCGCGTGACGCCGTGCACACGCCTGCAACAGGCGCCCAGTACGGTTGCACATCCACTTTTTCCCGATTATGCACGGTGACTCCCGCATGACCCGAGGCAAGCGTATCTACGCGCTCGACACGAACGTGCTCATGCACGATCCGACCGCCCTGTTCCGCTTCGAGGAACACGATGTCTTCCTGCCGATGACCGTGCTCGAAGAACTCGACGCCGCGAAGAAAGGCACCTCGGAAGTCTCGCGCAACGCGCGCCAGGTCAGCCGTTTCATCAACGAGCTCATCGAGCACGGCAACGGCAATCACATCGACCAAGGCGTCGAGCTCCGCCTTCCGCAGGGCTTGCAGCTCGACCGCGGAACCCACGTCGGCCGCTTGTATTTCCAGACACTCGACGTCGACGACTCGGGCACCGCGCGCAAGCGCAACGTGCCGGACAACCTGATCCTCGCCTCGATCCTCGCGATCAAGAAGAGCAAGCCCGAAGGCCAGGTCGTGCTGGTGTCGAAGGACATCAACCTGCGCATCAAGGCG
>Ga0070741_10018791_pt1 | contig 11129 bp, 10 predicted proteins | sample Coa_R1_4_FD_66440 | JGI IMG/M metagenome (GOLD analysis project Ga0070741, IMG submission 66440) | Surface soil microbial communities from Centralia Pennsylvania, which are recovering from an underground coalmine fire - Coalmine... | ecosystem: Environmental > Terrestrial > Soil > Unclassified ...
TCATGCGCGGCCCCGGTCGAGCCGCCGGCGGACCATGGAGACGAGCAGATCAATGCCGATCGCGTTCTCGCCTCCCCGCGGAATGATGACGTCGGCGTACCGCTTGCTCGGCTCGACGAACTGCAGGTGCATCGGTTTGACGGTCGCAAGGTACTGCTCCACGATCTCGTCCAGCGGTCGGCCTCGCTCCGCGACGTCGCGGCTCAGGCGCCGGATGAGTCGCTCGTCGGCATCCGCGTCCACGAAGGCCTTCACGTCGAGCCGTGCCCGGATGCCGGCGTCGGCGAAGAGCAGAATCCCGTCCACGATCACGACGTCAGCCGGTCCGATGCGCTCCACCTCCGGCCGGCGCAGGTGCGTGGCGTAGTCGTAGACCGGCTTGTCCACCGCCTCGCCCCGGGCGAGCGCGTCGAGCTGCGCCCCGAAGAGGTCGAGGTCCAGCGCGTCGGGATGGTCCCAGTTGAGGCGCCGTCGTTCGGCCAGGGTGAGGTCCGGGCGGTGCCGGTAGTACGCATCCATGTCCACGCACGCCACGCGCGACGGAGCGAGCTGGTCGGCGATCCGCAGGGCGATCGTGGTCTTTCCGGAGCCGGACCCGCCGGCAATGCCGAGAATCAGCGCTCGCAAGGTTGGCAGGCTCATCAGCAGGCGCGTAGCAATCTTGTTACAAGGCTCTGCCCCGTGAAGCCGGGCGAGGTCACGATCGGGTATCGGCGCGGTCACAGGCGCTTGCCGACGTCTGAAGCTAGCACGGAGCGCTCCCGCCGTGCCGCCCCTCGTGGATAACTTCAACCAATGTTCTGGGCGCGCCGTCTGACCTTCGTCACTGTGCTTGGCGCGGTGCCGGTCGCCGCCGCGCCGCAGTCCGTTGACCTCCGCATCGTGTCCACCACCGACGTCCACGGCCGCATACGGGGCTGGGACTATTTCGCGGACACGGCGGAGGCCGCCCGTGGGCTCGCCCGCGTTGCCACCATCGTGGACTCGATCCGACGCGAGCACCCCGGCGGCACGGTGCTGCTCGACGCGGGGGACTTCCTGCAGGGCAACCCCCTCGCCTATGTCGCGTCGCGCCCGACCGCGGTGGCGCCGCACCCGGTGGTGGCTGCCATGAACGCCATGCGCTACGACGCCGCCGTGCTGGGCAACCACGAGTTCAACTATGGCCTCCCGGCGCTCGACCGCATGCTGGCGGGCGCGACCTTCCCGGTGATCGCGGCGAACGTCACCCGGCACGACGGCCAGCGCGCCTGGCCTGGCGTGGCGTGGGTGGAGCGCGGGGGGGTGCGCATTGCCGTCATCGGCGAGACAACGCAGTGGGCGACGATCTGGGACAAGCTCAACCTCGACGGCAAGGTGACCATCGGCGACATCGTCGCATCGGTTCGCGCGCAGACCGAAGCGGCGCGGCGCGCCGGCGCCGACGTCGTGATCGTGCTCGCCCATTCGGGGCTCGACGGTGGATCCGGGCAGGGCGATCACGCGGCGGGGCTCCCACCCGAAAACGCCATGGCCGACGTCGCGCGCCAGGTGCCGGGCGTGGACCTCATCGTCTTCGGCCACACCCACCGCGAGGTGGCCGACACCTCGATCAACGGGGTCCTGCTCGTCCAGCCGCGCAACTGGGCCACAAGCGCTTCCATCGTGTCGCTCCGGCTCACGCGCGCCGAAGGACACTGGCGCGTGGTGTCGAAACGTGGCGCCATCGTACGGGCCGCCGGCCACGCGGAAGATTCGACGGTCGTGGCCGCGGTTGCCGCTGGCCACGCAGCCGCGCGGGCCTGGGCGAACACCGTGATCGGGACGACGGCGGTGGCGTGGCGCACGGATTCCGCTCGCACCGCCGACACCCCGATCATGGACTTCATCGGCGAAACCATGCGCCGCGCCACCGGCGCGGACCTTGCCTCGACCGCTGTGTTCTCCACCCACGTGCGGATGCCGCCGGGCCCGATCACGGTGTCCCGCCTTGCGCAGCTCTACCCGTACGACAACACGATTCGCGTGCTGCGGCTCTCCGGCGCGCAGCTCAAGGCGTTCCTCGAGCGGAGCGCCGAGTACTACAAGGTGACCGGCGAAGGTACGGCCGCGGTCGCCGCCCCGGACCCGGCCTTCATCGGGTTCAACTTCGAGGTCGTCACCGGGGCATCGTACACCATTGACCTGCGCCGCCCGCGCGGGGACCGGATCGTGGGATTGGCGATGCGTGGCCGGCGCGTCGCCCCGACCGACTCGTTCAACGTGGCCATGTCGAACTACCGGGCGAGCGGAACCGGCGGTTACGGCATGGTGGTTGGCGCACCGGTGGTCACCGACGACCAACGTGAGGTCCGCCAGTTGCTGATTGACGAGGTGACACGGCGCGGGACGCTGCGTCCGGGCGATTACTTCACGCGGTCGTGGCGCCTCGTGCCGCCGAAACTGGCGGCGGACGTGCAACGGGCGCTTGACGGCGAGGCAGACTTCGATGCCGTGCGACCGGCCGCGCGTCCCGCCGCGACGGCCGCCTCCGCGGCGCCGCCGACGCGGGACGTGTCATCGTCGGGTCCGTTCGCGGCGTCGGTGCCCGCGGCGCCCGGCCCCGGCGCCCGCGCGACCGTCCTCCGCATCATCTCCACGAACGACTTCCACGGCGCGCTCGAGGCGCGACCCGATGGCAATGCGGGTATGCGCGGCGGCGCGGCGCAGCTGGCGACGGCGATTCGGCGCGTCGAGGCCGGGTGCCGGGACACGTGCACCTCGGTACTCGTGGACGGCGGCGACGAGTTCCAGGGGACGCCGGCGTCGAACCTGGCGTTCGGCCGTCCGGTCGTGTCGCTGTATAACGCGCTGGGCTACGCGGCGGCCGCCATCGGCAACCACGACTTCGACTGGGGACAGGACACGCTCCGCGCGCGAATGCAGGAGGCGCGCTACGGCATGCTCGCCGCCAATGTCACGTATGCGAACGGCCGCCCGGTGCCGTGGATTCGTGCCGACACCATCGTCGAGCGTGGCGGGCTCAAGGTCGGCATCATCGGGCTCGCGACGGTCTACACACCGACGCTGACGATGCCGCGCAACGTGGCCGACCTGCGCTTCCACCCGCCGGCGCCCATCGTCAACGCGCGAGCCCGGGCGCTTCGGGCGCGTGGCGCCGACGCCGTGATCGTCATCGCCCACGCCGGGGCGGCCTGCAACCGGGATGGCTGCAGCGGCGAGATGGCGGACCTGGCGCGCGACGCGGCGGCCAATGTGGACGCCATCGTGGGCGGCCACACGCACACGGAGTTCACCGCCGTGATTGCCGGGGTCCCGGTCATCCGGGCCCGGTCGAGCGGCCGGTCGGTCGCGTACGTGGACGTGCCCATCGCGCGCACGGCCCGTGGCGCGCTCGCCCCGAAGGAGGTGTTCGTGGGTACGGACACCATCCCACCGGACCCGGCAATCGAGGCGCTCGTCGCCGCGGCCACCAAACCGGTGGAGCCCCTCGTGTCGCGTCCGATCGCGCAGGTTCCGCAAACGCTTCGGCGGGACCGGCCGCAATACCCGCTCGGCAACCTCATTGCGGATGCCCAGCGCGCGGCAACGCACGCCGACGTCGCCGTGATGAACAACGGAGGCATCCGGGCCAACCTGAATGCGGGCGAGGTAACCTACGGCGCGCTGTTCGAGATCCAGCCGTTCGGAAACCAGCTCGTCCGCGTGTCGGTCACAGGCGCCGAGTTGCGCGCGTACTTCGAGCGCGTCGTGGCGCGCACCGTGAGCACGCACGTGAGCGGAGCCATCGTCACGTACGACCCGGCCCGGCCGGCCGGGTCTCGCATTGTCGAGCTGACGGTTGGCGGCGAGCCCGTGCGGCCCGAACGCCGGTACACCCTGGCGATGAGCGATTTCATGGCGGCGGGCGGCGACGGATACGCGATCCCCGGCCTGGAAACGCGCACCGAAGCGACTGGCATCGTGGACCTCGACGCCCTGATTGACTACATCCGGGCGATGCCCGGCGGAACGGTCCGCGCCGACTCCACCGTGCGTATTCGCGAGGTGCGGTCGCCGTGACGGAGCCAGCGATGCTGCGCGTCTTCGTGGATGGCAAGGCGGTGGACGTCGCGCGTGGCGCCACGCTCCTCGACGCCGTGCGCGCCGCCGACGCCGCGCTGGCCGACGCGGTCGCAGCCGGAACGCGCGCCATCAGCGACAGTCGCGGGCTTGTCGTACCGCCCGGGGGCCTGGTCAGCGCGGGAACGGTGCTGCGCGTGGTGTCGGCCCGGGCACGTCGCGCGGACGATGCGGCCGGCGGGAACCCCGCGACGGCATGACGTCCCTGACGCGGGAACAGTTGCGCCGCCTGCCCAAGGCGGAACTGCACTGCCACCTCGATGGGTCGCTCCGCGCCAGCACCCTGCTCGAGCTCGGTCGTGAGTTCGGCGTGCCGATGCCGGCGTCCAGCCCCGAGGCGCTCGCCCATCACATGTGGGTGCGCGATGCGCGCCACCTCGAGGACTACCTGACCCGGTTCGACGTGACCTTGGCCGTTCTCCAGCGCGCGTCGGCGCTCGAGCGCGTGACCTGGGAACTGCTCGAGGACGCGCACGCCGAGGGCGTGCGGTACATGGAAATCCGTTATTGCCCCGCGCTCAACGTGCGCGGCGGGCTCTCGCTGGACGAGGCCGTCGAGGCGCCACGGCGCGCCCTCGAGCGCGCCGCTGCCACTTTCGGGATTCGCGGGGGGCTCATCATCTGCGCGCTGCGGCACCTCCCGCCGTCCACGTCCATGGAACTCGCCCGGCTCGCGGTGGCGCACGCTGGCCGCGGTGTCATCGGATTCGACCTCGCCGGAGGCGAAGCGGCCAACCCGGCCACCCCGCACGCCCCGGCGTTCCGGTATGCCTTGGATCACGGGCTCGCCTGCACCTGCCACGCGGGCGAGGGCGCCGGCGCCGATTCGGTACGCGAAGCCCTCCACGTGTGCGGCGCACAGCGCATTGGCCACGGGACGCGCATCGGCGAGGATCCGCGCCTGCTCGACGAGGTCGGCGAGCGCGGCATCGCCCTCGAGGCCTGCCTCACGAGCAACGTCCAGACCCACGCGGCGGCATCGTACGAATCGCACCCGGCGCGCACGTGGCTTGACCGCGGACTGAAGGTCACGCTCAATACCGACAATCGCCTCATGAGCTGCACGACGCTGACCGACGAATACGTCCACGCCACGACCGCCCTGGGACTCGACCTCGACGACATTTGCCGCGTGGCCCGCAACGGGTTCGAGGCGGCGTTCCTCCCGGACGCCGAACGCCGGACGCTCGTGGCCGATGCGGAGGCGGCGATCGCCGCGTTCCGCCAAGACGTCGGCGTGGCCCGGTGACGAGCCCTTGGGGTCGGGACGCGGCCGTTGCCGCGGCGGCGGCAGTGCGTTCCCGCGCAGCGGTCGGCGAGCCCGTGCTCGCCCTGATCCTCGGTTCCGGCCTTGGAGCGGTCGTGAACCGGATCCACGCCGCGGCGTCGCTGCCGTACGTCGAGATTCCGGGATTCGCCGGCACCGCAGTCGCGGGACATGCCGGCAAGCTGGTGGCTGGTACGCTCGCCGGGCGTCCGGTGATCGCGTTTGCCGGCCGATTCCACATGTACGAAGGCCATCCGGCGGCCGCGTCGGCGTTTCCCGTCCGCGTCGCCCATGCACTGGGCGCACGTACCCTCGTCGCAACCAACGCGGCCGGCGGCGTGGACCCGTCGCTCGCGCCCGGTGACCTCGTGCTGATCGAGGATCAGCTCAATCTCACGGGCCAGAACCCGCTCGCGGGCGCCGTCGAACCGGGAGACGTGCGATTTCCGGACATGTCCGCGGCCTATTCTCCACGTCTGCGCGCGCTGTTGCGCGACGCAGCGGGCGATCGCCCCCTGCGTCGCGGCGTCTATGCGGGGCTCCTGGGTCCGGCTTACGAGACGCCCGCCGAAGTCCGGATGTTGCGCGTCCTCGGCGCTGACGTCACGGGAATGTCCACGGTCGGCGAGGCGATCGTCGCGGCCGCGCTTCGCCTTGAGTTCGCCGGCATCAGCCTCGTCACCAACCTCGCCGCCGGTATCACCGACGCACCCGTGCGGCACGACGAGGTGATCGAGGCCGGCCGCAAGGCATCGGCGCGGCTCGCCGATCTGCTCGAGAAGTTCGTCGCGCGGCTCTGACGCAACGGTTCTGGCGCAACGACTCTGGCGCAACGGTTCTGGCGCAACGTCCGCGCTGCCACAGCGCTGACGCAACGGCTCAGGCCCAACGACCCCGGTGCACAAGCTCTGACGCCACAGCTCAGACCCATCAGCGCCGACCCAACAGCGCCGGAGCAACTGCTCGGCCCGGCGGCGCGATGCGATGGCGTCGGGCCGCTGGCTCGCTTATCTGCCCTTGGGCGGCGGGCTCGGCGGCAACGCCTTGAGGCGCGTCCGGAACGCCTGAAAGTTCGGCGAGTCCTTCGTAAGCCCCCGGAGCTGGGTCGCCGGATACTTCGCGATCAACGCCTGGGTGGCGGCAATCCGGCTTTCTTCCACGGGGTGCGACAGGAAGAACGACTCCACGCCACCGGGCCGCTCCTTCCGCTCCTCGAGCAGGATCCGGAACATCTCGGGAATCCCGTTGGGGTCAATGCCCGCGCGAATCACCGTCTTGACGCCCTCGGCGTCGGCCTCGGCCTCGTCGTCGCGACTGAACTTCGCGAACACGCCGTTCGCGGCGAGGTTGATGCCCGTCTGAGCGAGGCCGCTGTTGCACACATTCGTCAGGATGCAGCCAAGCGTAACCCCGACATTGGCGCCCTGGGCCTTCTGCATCTGCTTGATGCTGTGCCGCTGCGTCACGTGGCCGATCTCGTGGCCCAGCACGCCGGCCACCTCGGCGAGGTTGGTCGCGCGTTCGATGAGACCGCGGTTGACGAAGATGTAGCCACCCGGCAGCGCGAACGCGTTGATGTCCATCTGGTCCACGACGTAGAAGTGCCACGTCAGCGAACGGTCGTCGGCCACGCGCGCGAGTGAGTCGCCAAGCACGTTGATGTACCGGACGATCTCGGGATCGCGCACGATGGGCAGCTGCTCCTGCACCTGAGCCGCGTAGGTCTGGCCCATCTGGATTTCCTGCTGCTGCGACACGGCACACGCCGAAACGGCGAGTGCAAGGGCGCCGCCGAGAAACGGCCGCACGCTGCTGTGCGTCTTCCGGTGGATTGTCGGCAACGTTGTCATCTTTGGAGTGACATGCCACGAAAGCAGACCGCGCGTCCGGCCCGCCTGTTAACCCTCGCCCGCGACCTCAAGCGTCGCAAGGCACGCGAACGCCATCGGCAATTCGTCGCCGAGGGCGTGCGCGTCGTCGAGGAGCTCGTCCGGTCCGGGCGGCCCGTGAGCGGCCTGCTTGTCACCCGCGAGGCCGCGGCGGCGCCGCGGGTGGCCGCCGTGCTCCGCGCCACCTCGGCGCCGCACGTCATCGTCAGCGACGCCGAGTTCGCGTCGGCCGCCTCAACCGATGCGCCGCAGGGCATCCTCGCCGTCGCCGATACCCCGGACGCCGGCATCACGGCGCTGAGCGTGGACCGCCTGCGGCGCGTTCTCGTGCTTGACGCCGTCCAGGACCCCGGCAACGTCGGCACGCTCATCCGGACAGCGGCGGCGATGCGCGCGCTCGCTGTAGTCGCGCTGCCGGGCACCGCGGATCCCTGGAACGCCAAGGTGGTGCGCGCCGGCGCCGGCGCGCACTTTCACGTGACCGTGACCTCCGCGACCGTGGACGAACTCACCGCCCGCCTGCGCGATGCCGGCGCCGTGCTCTGGGGCGCCGATGCCGGCGGGCGCCGGGTCGGCGCCGTCCCCCCTCCGCCACGCCTGGCTCTCGCCGTCGGGAATGAGGGCGCCGGCCTGACGCCCGCCGTGCGGGACGCCGCCGCAGACCTCGTCTCGCTGCCGATGGCGGCCGGCGTCGAGTCGCTCAACGTCGCGGTCGCTGCCGGCATCCTCATGTACGAGCTCTTCACATGAGCCCGCTTCTTGGCATCTTCGTCTTCTTCGTCGGCGCGAGCATCGGCTCGTTTCTCAACGTCTGCATCCTGCGCTGGCCTGCGGAGGAGTCGGTGGTGCGGCCCCGCTCGCGTTGCCCGGGCTGCGGCAGCGCGCTCGCCTGGTACGACAACATCCCCGTGGTGTCGTGGCTCATCCTTCGCGCACGGTGCCGCACCTGTCGGCGCCCGATCTCGCCGATGTACCCCGTGGTCGAAGCCGTCACCGGCGCGATCTGGGTGGCCGCATTTGCCGTTGCCGGGCCGGGGCTCCTCGCCGTGCGGCTCGCGGTGTTCGTGACCATCCTCCTTGGCATCGCCATCACCGACCTGCGGTCGTACGTGATTCCGGACGGATTCACGGTCACCGGCCTCCTGTTTGTCGGGATCACCAGCGTCGCGGGCGTGTTCACCGGCGACCAGTTTCCCTTCAGCGGTCCACTGGACGCCCTCCTGGGCGCCTGCGTGGGCGCCGGGGCCATCACGATCGTCGGTTGGCTCGGCGAAGTGGCCCTGAAGAAAGAGGCGATGGGATTCGGCGATTCGACGCTGATGGCGATGGCCGGCGCGGCGCTCGGACCGGGCCGGGCGCTGCTCGCGGTCCTGCTCGCGGCTGCCATCGGGGCCGTGACGTTCGTGCTGTTCGTCATTCCCATCGGCTGGGCGCGTGCCCGCGCGCGGGGCGAGGGGTTCGAGACGCCGCTCGTACCCTTCGGCGTCTTCCTTGCGCCAGCCTCCGTGGCCGCATTGCTTTGGGGAAACGCGCTCATTGACTGGTACATCGGACGCCTGACCGGCTGACGGCCGAGGCGCCGCGACCAGCATTACCGGACGGATATCACGCCTTGACCAATCCCGCTCGACGCCTCGCGCGTCGCCACCGCGCTGCCCTGGCGCTGGCCGTCGTCGCGTCGGTCGCCGGGTGCAAGGACCGTCCCGCGCCGTTGCCGGGCCCTTGGGGCCGCGAACTGGCCGAGGCGATTCCGAAGGTCGAACGCGCCACCGGCCTCACGTTCAAGGTTCCGCCGAAAGTCGAAGCCCGCGACCGGTCCGACCTCCGGGAGTTCCTCGAGCGCAAGTTCGACGAGGACCAGCCCGCGCTCGACCTGGCCGGCGAGGAACGCGCGTACAAGCTCTTCGGACTGCTGCCGGACACCCTCAACCTCCGCCCGTTCCTCCTGTCCCTGCTGTCCGAACAGGTGGTTGGTTACTACGACCCCGGCACGAAAGTCCTGTATGTGGTCAATGGAGGTGCGGGTGCACCGCCGGCGCCGGAAGTGCTGCAGGTCACGATCACGCACGAGCTGGTGCACGCCCTGCAGGATCAGTACCTGCCGCTGGACTCCGTCGTCCACGCCTCGCGCGACAACGACCGGATGATGGCGGCGCAGGCGCTGGTGGAAGGGTACGCCACGTTCCAGCAACTGAACGTGATGCTGGGCGGCAGCAAGATGTTCTCGCGGCTTCCGGGCGGGTGGGACCGCGTGCGGCAGATGATTCGTGACGCTCAGGGCGCGATGCCGGTGCTTGGCGCCGCGCCCGTGTTTATCCAGGAGACGCTGCTGTTTCCATATGTAAGCGGGGCGGAGTATGTACGGCGGATCACGGAATTGCGGCCGGGCGAGGATCTCCTGCGCCGCGTGCCGCAGTCCACCGAGCAGGTGCTCCATCCCGAGAAAGTGCTGGACGCGAACGACCCGCCGCTGGAGATCGTGCTGCCGCGGCCGGCGGGCGCGTCGGTCGTGTACGAGAACGGCCTGGGCGAGTTCGAGACCCGGCTGGTGCTGTTTCAGCAGTTGAAGGATGCCGCTACGGCGTCGCGCGGAGCCTCTGGCTGGGGGGGGGACCGGTACATGGTGGTGAACACGCCGCGGGGCGCGGGCATCACGTGGCTGACGGTCTGGGATTCGCCCTTCGAGGCAGCCGAGTTCCGGTTCGTGTTGAGCACGGCCATCGAGCGGCGGTTCGACCTGCGGGAGGGCGCCGGCGGAACGGGCAGCGTGCTCCGGTACGCGGCGAAGGGGCGCGCCGTCGAGGTGACGGCGGCCACCGTGCAGGGCCATCCGGCGGTGTTGTATACGGACGTTCCGGCCGGGGCGTCCACGAGACTGATCGAGGTGTCGCGGGTGCGGGTGACGCCGCTCCGCCAGTCGGGAGGGGGGACATGAACGCGCGCGTTTCGCAGATCCGGTGGCCTGCGGTCCGGTCCTGGCGACCCGCCCTTGCGGCGGTCGCGCTGGCAGTTTCCGCGAGCTGCGTCGAATGGAAGCAGCCCACCGAGACCGAGCGTCCCACGATCGCCAACTACATCTCGGCGGTCGAGACGGTCGGCAGCGGCGTCACGGCGACGCTTCGCGCAGGAACCGCACCGGCGGGCGGCGCCAACCCGATCGTGACCGCGCCCATTCCGGCCCTCATCCTGCTCGGCGGCACCATCCAGGTCACGGCGTCGTCCGCGACGCCATTCGACAAGATCGCGGTCGTGATCCCCGACCTCGAGGACTACTGGGAACTCCAGCTCCCGGCGGCGACCACCTCACAACAGATCCTGATCGTCTTCAGCCAGAACGTGCCGGTACCGGTGTTCCAGATGCGGCTCGCGGGCGCGCTCGGTGGCGCGTATGGCGTGTTCCAGGACGCCCCGGTCAGCATGATCACCGTGGGCACGGGGGACGTGCAGGTGAACATCACGTGGGATTCGCGCGCCGACGTGGATCTCCACGTGGTGGACCCGCTCGGCGAGGAAGTGTACTGGGCGCACAAAACGTCCGTCTCGGGCGGCCAGCTCGACCTCGACTCGAACGCCGGCTGCGGGTCGGATGGGCCGCGCGCGGAGAACATCTTCTGGGCCAGCGGCCTGATTGCCCCGCGCGGCGACTATACCGTGCGCGTGGACTACTGGTCGAACTGCTCCGCCGTGTCCACCAACTACGTCGTGACGATCAACGTGCGCGGCAAGCCGCCGCAGGTGTACACCGGCACCTTCACGGGCGCCGGCGACGGCGGCGGGAAGGGCAGCGGCCGGCTCATCACGACGGCGACGTACTGACGACGGTTGGCGGTTGGCGGTAGGCGGTTGGCGGTTGGCGGTACGGTCTGCCGCCG
>Ga0070741_10018792_pt1 | contig 11129 bp, 11 predicted proteins | sample Coa_R1_4_FD_66440 | JGI IMG/M metagenome (GOLD analysis project Ga0070741, IMG submission 66440) | Surface soil microbial communities from Centralia Pennsylvania, which are recovering from an underground coalmine fire - Coalmine... | ecosystem: Environmental > Terrestrial > Soil > Unclassified ...
CGATCCTGCTCGTCGCCTTCTTCAGCTCGGTGATGGCCGTGTCCCTGGCCTGCAACAACGTGTCGACCCGTATGTGGTACAAGGCGGGCGCGATCGGCGCCTTCCCGAAGCCGTTCGGGCACGTGCACGCGCGTTTCCGGACGCCGGACGTGGCGATCGCCTTCCAGTTCCTGCTCAACATCTTCTCGGGCCTGATCCTGGGCTTCGCCTACGGACCGGACCTGATCTTCTTCTTCCTCACCGGCCTGACGCTCGTGCTGGGCGTGATCTTCGTCTACGTGCTGGCCAACGTCGGCGTCTTCTTCTACTACCGGCGGGAGCACCCGAGCGAGTTCAGCTGGTTCTCCCACCTCCTCGTGCCGCTCGGCGCCACGGCCGCACTGGGCTACCTGCTCTACAAGTCGTTCACGCCCTTCCCGGCGTCGCCGTACAAGTACTCGCCGCTGATCGTCGGGCTCTGGATCCTGGGCGGCATCGCCATCCTCGCGTACACGCGCTACCGCGGACGCGAGTCCTGGCTGCTGCGGGCGGGCGAGGCCGTGGCCGACATCGAGGAGGAGGCCGACCGCGAGGCGCTGCCGGTTCCCGGCGTGTGACCGTGGACGGAGGCAGGCTGCAGGGAAAGCGCGCGATCATCAGCGGCGCCGGCATGGGCATGGGCCGCGCCGCCGCGCGCCGCTTCGCGGCCGAGGGCGCGCGCGTGGGGCTGCTCGACCTGGACGAGCCCGCCGCGCGGGCGGTGGCGGGCGAGATCGAGGCGGAAGGCGGGGAGGCGCTCGTCCTCCCCGCCGACGTCCGCGTGGAGCACCAGGTCGAGGCGGCGGTGCGGCGCGCGGTCGCCGCGTGGGGAGGGCTCGACGTCGTGGTCGCGAACGCCGGCGTCGAGCTCGCCGGCGAGGACGACCGGGCCGACCGGCTCGACCTCGCGGTCTGGCAGAGGACGCTCGACGTGAACCTGACCGGGGTGTTCCTCGTCTGCAAGCACGGGATCCGTGCGCTCCTCGCCTCGGGCGGCGGGGCTGTCGTGTGCACTGCGTCTCCGACGGGCCTCTTCGGCTGCGCGCCGGGCTTCGATGCGTACTCGGCGAGCAAGGCCGGCGTGTACGGGCTCACGCGGGTGATGGCGGCCGACTACGCGCGCGAGGGCATCCGCGTGAACGCCGTGATCCCGGGGTACACGCGCACGCCCATGACCGAGTGGGTGACGCCGGAGGAGCACGGCGCGCTGCTGAAGACGATTCCGCTGGGGCGGCAGGGCGAGGCGGAGGAGGTGGCGGCCGTGATGGTGTTCCTCGCGTCCGACGAGGCCGCCTACGTGACGGGGGCCGCCTGGGCCGCGGACGGCGGCATGACGGCGGTGTGATGGCGGGCCGGTTCGAGGGCAGGTCGGCGCTCGTCACCGGCGCCGCGCAGGGCATGGGCCGCGCGATCGCCGGGCGGCTCGTCGAGGAGGGCGCGCGGGTCGTCCTCTTCGACATCGACGAGCCGCTCGCGGAACGTGCCGCGGACGAGCTGGGAGGGCCTGCGCGTGCCGTCGCGGTCGGGGGCGACGTGTCGCGACGCGCCGACGTGCGGCGAGCGGTCGAGACCTGCGTGGAGCGGTTCGGCGGCATCGACGTCCTCGTCGCCCAGGCCGGGATCGGCGACCTGCAGCCGCTGCTCGAGATCGACGACGGCGCCTGGGAACGGATGCTCGGCGTCAACCTGAGCGGCGTCTTCTACTCCGTGCAGGAGGCGGCGCGGGAGATGGCCGCGCGAGGAGGGGGCGCGATCGTCGTGACAGCGTCCACGAACGCCTTCTACGTCGAGCAGGGCACCGCGCACTACAGCGCCACGAAGGGCGGCGTGTGGACGTTCGTCCGCAACGCCGCGCTCGACCTCGGCCAGTACGGCATCCGGGTGAACAGCGTGCTGCCCGGGATCGTGGACACCCGCCTCTCGGCGCCGCTCGTGCACGACCCCGTCGCGGGCGCCGCGTACCTGAAGCGCGTGCCGCTCGGCCGCTTCGGACAGCCCGTCGAGATCGCCAACGCGGTGCTCTTCCTCGCCTCCGACGAGGCCTCGTACGTGACCGGGGCGGACCTCGTCGTCGACGGCGGCGCGACGCTCGGCGTCGTGCTGGACATCCCGGAAGGCTCCATCCCCGGCATCGACCGTCCATGACCGGAGGAGGTGGGGCCGCGTGGCCGAGACCCAGTCGAAGGTGAGCGTGGCGGAGTTCGAGGAGATCTTCGAGTCGGTCAAGAACTGGGGTCGCTGGGGTCCCGACGACCAGCTGGGGACGCTCAATTTGATCACCCCGGAGAAGGTGCGCGAGGCGGCGGCGCTCGTCCGCTCGGGGCGCCGCGTGTCCATGGCCATCCCGGTCAACCGGGTCGCCGGCCCGGACAACCCCATGCCGGCGACGCTGTTCGCCGTCCAGGGGCACGACGTCGCCGTCGACGGCAGCAAGGTGCGGTTCGGCCTCGACTGGCTCGGCATGGCCGCGCACGGGGACTGCCACACCCACGTCGACGCGCTCTGCCACATCTCCTACGGCGGGCTCACGTACAACGGCCGGCCGGCGCTCGACGTGCTGCGCACGACCGGGGCGACCGAGCAGGACGTCGCCGTCTACAGCTCCGGTCTCGTCGGCCGCGGCGTCCTGCTCGACATCCCGAAACTGCGCGGCGTCGCGTGGCTCGAGCCCGGCGAGGCGGTGACGCGAGCGGAGCTCGAGGAGTGCGCGCGCATGCAGGGCGTCGAGGTGCGCGAGGGAGACGTCCTCGTCTTCCGCACCGGCCACCATCGCCGTCGCCTCGAGCTGGGCCCGTGGGACAACAGCCCGCCGCCGGCCGGCCAGGGCAAGGCGGGCCTCCACGTGGATGCGATCCCGTGGCTGCACGAGCGGGGCATCGCCGCCTTCCTGCCGGACGGGGACGGCGAGGCCGTTCCCAGCGTCGTCGAGGGCGTGACGTACCCGATCCATCCGCTCCAGGTCGTGGCGATGGGGATGCTCGTCTCGGACAGCCTCCAGCTCGAGGAGCTGGTCGCAGCGTGCGAGCTGGAGGGGCGGCAGGAGTTCCTCGTCGTCGGCCTGCCGCTGCGGCTGCCCGGGGCGACGGGGTCGCCCTGGAACCCGATCGCGGTCTTCTGACCGCCCGCCGCGAGGCGTCAGGCCCCTGGCGGGCCGAGGATGCGGCCGCCGTCCACCGTGACGACCGAGCCGGTGACCCAGTCGGCCTGCTCGTCCACCAGGTGGCCGATCCAGCGGGCGACCTCCTCCGGCTGCCCCACTCTGCCCAGCGGGACGAGCCGGCCGAGCTCGCGCAGCCGCGCCTCGGGGTCGGCCACGGCGGTGTGGATCTCGGTCGCCACCGGCCCGGGGCGGACGCAGACGACGCGGATCCGGTCGGGCGCGAGCTCGGCGGCGAGGTTCATGGTCAGGTGCTCGAGGCCGGCCTTGGTCAGCCCGTAGACGGTCTGCCCCCGCCTGTACATCACCGCCGCCGCGGAGGAGACGTTGACGACGACCGGCGCCGGCGAGGCGCGCAGCGCCGGGAGCGCCGCCTGGACGAGGAAGTAGGGCGCGCGCAGGTTGACGGCGACGTGGTCGTCGAACTCGGCCAGGGAGAACTCCTCCACCGGCTTGAGCCGGAAGCTGGCCGCGTTGTTGACGATCACGTCCAGCCGCCCGCACGCGGCGAGCGCGGCCTCCACCAGCTCTCGCGGCGCCTCGGCGCGGGAGAGGTCGGCCGGCAGGGCAAGCGCCCGGCCGCCCTCCTCGGCGATGGCCGCGGCGACCGCATCGATCCGCTCTCGCCGGCGGGCGACCAGTGCCACGCGGAGGCCGCGGCGAGCGAGCAGGCGGGCCGTCGCCTCCCCGATGCCGGAGCCCGCTCCCGTGACGATGGCGACGCGCCCGTGCAAGCTGTACGACGATACTACGACCCGTGCGGGTGACGGTCGTGGGAGCGGGGCTGATGGGCGCGCAGATCGGCTGCGAGTACGCGCTCGGCGGGCACGAGGTCGTGCTGCACGCGCGCGACGCGGAGGCTGCGCTGGCGCGCGCCCAGGCCGGCTTTGCGCTGCTGGCCGAGCACGGTCTGCGCGCGCCGGCCGAGGTGGCCGAGGCGCGGGCGCGCGTGTCCGCCTCGGCGGGCACGAGCGAGGCGGCGGCCGACGCCGACCTCCTGGTCGAGTCGCTGCCAGAGCGGCTCGAGCTGAAGGCGGCGGTGCTCCGGATCGCGCTCGCCGCCGCCCGCCCGCAGGCCGTCGTCGCCACCAACACCTCCTCGCTCTCGATCGCAGCCGTCGGAGACGCGATCGGCGCGATCGAGCGGACGGTCGGCACCCACTACCTCAACCCGCCGCTCCTGATGCCGCCGGTGGAGGTGATCGCGGGCGCGCGCACCTCGGCGGCGACGCTCGCCTTCGCCCGGGACACGATCGCGGCGCTCGGCAAGCTGCCGGTCGTCGTCCGTCGCGACGTGCCGGGCTTCGTCTGGAACCGGCTCCAGTTCGCGCTCGTGCGCGAGTGCGTCTGGCTGGTGGAGCACGGCGTCGCGAGCGTCGGGGACGTGGACACCGTCGTGCGCGAGGGCCTCGCGCGCCGGTGGCGGCGCGTGGGCCCGCTGCGCTCGATCGCCCTCGGCGGCATCGACACGTGGAACCGTTCGGGCGCCAACATCGTGTCGGCGCTGTCGACCGCCTCCGAGCTGCCCGACCTGGGCGCGATCGCGCTCGCGGGCGGCGATCTCGCCGAGGACGCGGCCCGGCGCGACGCGGCGCTCGCGGCCGAGCTGAGAGCGGAGAGAGGAGGCAGCAGTGAGCGATGAGCATGGCCCCGCCGGCGTCGTCGTCGACGTCCGCTGCCGGCTGTTCGAGGCGCCCACCGAAGGAGGCGGCGTCCGCTACGCCAACCCCCTGCGCGGCTGGGACGCGAGCCGCGACGAGCGCGGCTTCGCCTTCCCGCGCTGGCTCGTCGTCGAGGTGGAGACGTCGACGGGCATCGTCGGCATCGGCGACGCCGCGCTCGCCGCCGACCTGATCCCGCCGATCGTCGAGACGCGCCTGGCGCCGCTCGTGCGCGGCCGGCCGGTCGCGGCGATCCAGGAGACCTGGCAGCTGATGTACCGCGGCACGATCGCGTGGGGGCGCAAGGGGCTCGGCATGGTCGCCGTCAGCGCCGTCGACCTGGCGCTCTGGGACGCGCTCGGCAAGGCGCTCGGCGTGCCCGTGCACGACCTGCTCGGCGGCCGCCGGCGCGACTCGATCCGCGTCTACGCCAGCCGCCTCTACGGGTCGGACTCGCTGGACGAGCTCGCCGCCGAGGCGCAGCGCTACGCCGACCAGGGCTTCACCGCCTTCAAGCAGCGCTTCCTCTGGGGCCCGCCCGACGGGCGCAAGGGCATGCGCGCCAACGTCGAGCTGGTGCGCACGGTGCGCGAGGTGGTGGGCGACGACGCGGATCTGATGGCCGACGCGTACATGGGCTGGAACCTCGACTACGCGCGCGAGATGGTGCGCCTGCTCGAGCCGTTCGGCCTGCGCTGGCTGGAGGAGGCGCTCGTCCCCGACGACATCGAAGGCTACGCGGCGCTGACGCGCGAGAGCCCGATCCCGATCGCGCACGGCGAGCACGAGTTCACGGTCGCCGGCTTCGCGGAGATCGTGCGGCGGGGAGCCGCGCGCGTGCTCCAGTTCGACACGAACCGCGTCGGCGGCATCACGCAGGCGGTGAAGGTGTGCGCGCTCGCCGAGGCGTTCGGCCTCGACGTCGTGCCGCACGCCGGCCAGGCGCACAACTACCACGTCGTCGCCAGCCAGCCGGCTTGCCCGATGGCCGAGTACTTCCCGCCCGAGGCGATCGAGGTGGGCAACGAGCTGCCCCACTGGCTGTTCGACGGCGAGCCGCTGGCCGAGAACGGCGTCGTGCGGCTGAACGGGAAGCCGGGCCTCGGCATCGAAGTGCGGCCGCGCGCGCCGGTGCGCGAGATCGCGCTCCGACCGGGCGGGACGGCCTGACCGGAGCTGGGATCCGCCCCGGGTCAGCCCTCGGGAACCGGCGCGTCCGCCCGCAGCAGGCCCTCCGCTTTCAGCTCGTCCCAGAGCGCACCTGGGATGTCGAGCGCGAACGCCTCGGCGTTGGCGCGCACCTGCTCCGCGGAGGCGGCGCCCGGGATGACCGAGGTCACGGCGGGATGCCCGAGCGGGAACTGCAGCGCCGCCGCCTGCAGCGGGACGCCGTGGCCCTCGCACACGGCGCGCAGCCGCAGCACGCGCTCGCGCACCGCCTCGGGGACGGCCGCGTAGTCGTAGGTGCCGCCCTCGCCGCCGACCGCGAGCACGCCGGACGCGAACGGCGCGCCGACGACGACGCCGACGCCGCGCTGCAGGCAGAGCGGCAGCTCCTCGTCGAGCGCCGGCTGGTCGAGCAGCGTGTAGCGCATCGCGAGGAGGGCGTAGTCGAGCTCGAGCAGGTCGAGCACGCGCGGGATCGAGCCGAGCGCGGTGACGCCCAGCCCGACCGCCCGCACGGCGCCGCTCGTGCGCAGCTCCTCGAGCGCGCGGGCGCCCGAGGCCAGCTCGCGGAGGTGGCGCTCGAACGCGTCCCGCTCCAGCGCGCGCAGGTCGAGGTCGTGGATGGCGAGCAGATCGACGTACGGCAGACCCAGGCGCTGCAGGCTGTCCTCGTACGAGCGCAGCAGGGCGTCGTAGCCGTAGCCGACGACCGGGTCGAAGGCGAGCCCGCCCGTCCAGAACTGGTTGGCGCGCCGGGCGCCGCGGGGCACCGGCCTCAGCACGCGGCCCACCTTCGTCGCGAGCACGAACGAGCCCGGCGGCGCGGCGCGCAGCGCATCACCGACCCGGCGCTCGCTGAGGCCGAGCCCGTAGTAGGGCGCGGTGTCCACCAGCGTCACCCCGGTCTCCAGAGCGGTGCGCACGACCGCCCGCGCCTCGTCGTCGGCGACCCGGACGAAGAGGTCGCCGAGCGGAGCAGTGCCGAGGCCGAGCGGCGACACCTCGACCCCCGAGCGCCCGAGCTGCCGGCGCTCGCGCACGTTCACGGCGCGCGCGGCGCGAGCTCGGGCGCCGCCTCCGGGTTGAGCGGGTACGCGGGCATGCGCCCGGCGCGCACGTCGAGCACGGCGCGGGAGACGCTCTGCCCGCCGAGCCGGAGCAGCTCGTCGGTCAACGCGACGGCGTGCGGGGCGACGATCACGTTGTCGAGCGCGAGCAACGGGTCGTCCGGCGCGACCGGCTCCTGCTCGAACACGTCGAGCGCAGCGCCGGCGAGGCGGCCCGAGCGAAGCGCCTGCGCGAGCGCGTCGCCGTCGACGATCGGCCCGCGCGCAACGTTGACGACGTACGCCGTCGGCTTCAGCAGCGCCAGGCGCGCTGCGTCGAGCAGGTGGTGGGTCTCCGGCGTCAGCGGGCAGGCGACGACGAGGAAATCCGCTTCCCGCAGCACGGCCTCGAGCGGGCGCAACTCCACCCCGACGGGCGGGGCCGCCGCGAACGGGTCGGCCGCGACGATGCGCAGGTCGAAGGGCGCCGCCAGCCGCGCCAGCTCGCGGCCGACGTTGCCGAGACCGACGATCGCGAGCGTCCTGCCGGCCAGCCCCACGCCGACGTGGGCGAAGCGGTCCCAGCCGCCGGCGCGCACGTGCCGGTCCAGCTCGGGCAGGCGGTGCGCGAGCGCGAGCACGAACGCCAGTGCGCCCGAGGCCAGCGGCCGCCGCACGCTGTCCGGGGTGGTCGTGACCAGCACGCCCGCGGCCGTGCAGGCGTCCACGTCGATGTTGTCGACGCCGACGCCGAGCCGCGCGACGAGGCGCAGCCGTTCGACCCCGGCGAGGCTGCAGGCGCGCAGCTGCGGGTGGAAGAGGACGACTGCGTCGTAGGCTGCCAGGTCGTCCGGCTGGAGCAGCCCCTGGCCGCGCATCCATTCCCACTCGACGCCCTCCGCCTCGTCGAGCGGCGACAGGTCGTAGACGGGACGGCCGTCCGCGCCCCGTACGTCCTCGGTGACGCCGACCCTCACCGGGCGGCGAGCGAGGCGCGCAGGGCGTCGAGCCCGGCCCGGACGGCGTCCTCGTAGACGACGATGTCGATCGAATAGGCGAGGATGCGGAAGCCGCGCGCGACGAGCGCGGCCCCCTCCTCGGGCGAGCCGCACACCATCCCGACGGGCTTCCCCGTCGCGGCGCCGGCCGCGAGCACGCGGTCGACCGCCTCCCGGTAGCGCACGCTCGCGAAGTCGCCGGGGATGCCGAGCGAGGCGGTCAGGTCGAAGTGGCCGATCCAGAGGACGTCGATCCCGTCCACGGCGGCGATCTCGTCGACCGCCCGGAGGCCGTCCACGGTCTCGATCTGGACGAGCACCATCGTCTCCGCGTTCGCCTTCGCGATCGTGGCCGGCACGCCCTCGGGCTCCCACTCGTCGCGCATCAGCAGGCCGAAGCCGCGTTTGCCGGCGGGTGGGAAGCGGGCGGCGCCGGCGACGAGCCGCGCCTCCTCGGCGCTCTCCACCGCGGGCACCATCACGCCGAGCGCGCCCAGGTCGAGCCCGCGCGCGACCAGGTCGTAGGCGGCGTCGGGGACGCGCAGGAAGGGCACGGTGTCCGCCGCGCGCGCCGCCGCCAGCACGGTGCGCATGCGGTCGATGCCGTAGCCCGTGTGCTCCAGGTCGAAGAGCGTGAACTCGGCCCCCGCGGCCGCGGTCAGCCTGGCCACGGCCGGCGTCGCGAACTCCGTCACCATCGTGCCGAGCACCACCTCGCCCGCGGCGAGGCGCCGGCGCACCGGGTTCTCCCTCACACGCTCACCAGCCGGCGACGACCGGGTTCGTCAGGTCGCCGATCCGGTCGACCGACACGGTGACGGTGTCGCCCGGCTTCAGGTAGACGGGCGGGTCGCGGAAGCAGCCGACGCCCGCCGGCGACCCCGTCGTGACGACGTCGCCCGGCTCGAGCGAGATCAGGTCGGTGAGGAAGGCGAGCAGGCGTGTCGGCGGAAACAGCATCGTCGAGCACGCCTCGTCCTGCATCCGCTCGCCGTTCAGGGTCGTGGACACGCGCAGCGTCGACCAGTCGCCGAGCTCGTCGGACGTGACGATCTCGGGCCCGAGCGGCGCGAAGGTGTCCGGGTTCTTGCCCAGCGTGATCTGGTTGTCCTTGAACTGGACGTCGCGCGCGGACACGTCGTGCAGGATCGTCCAGCCGAACACGTGCTCGAGCGCGCGCTCCTCGGGGATGCGGTAGCCGCCGCTGCCGATCACCATCGCCAGCTCGACCTCGTAGTCGGCCTGGGTCGTGGGGCGCGGGATGCGGATCGGCTCCCCCGGCCCGATCACGGCGCTCGGCAGCTTGGAGAAGAAGAACGGCTCCGCCGGCATCGCCGCGTTCGGGTTCTCCTCCGCGTGGCTCGCGTAGTTGACCCCCGAGCAGAGGATCTTGCCCGGCCGGATCGGCGCGAGCAGGTGGGCCTCTGCGACCTCCTCGGTCGCCGTCGCGGCGCGCTCCAGCCCGCGCGGGCCGTCTGCGATCAGCGCGCGCATGTCGGCGTAGCCGGTGTCCAGGATCGCGCCGCCGCGGCGCACGCCGACGCCCGTCCGTCCTGCCGCCGTGAACGTGAGCAGCCTCATCCTCCCTCCTTTCCCTCGATCCAGTGGCGACCCGGCTCGACGACGAGCGTCTCCCCCACGAGCGGGGCGACCACGCGGCGCCGTCCGCTCGTGTCGTACCTCGGCACCAGCTCGAGGAAGCGGCCGACCTCCTCGTCGGGCACGAGGTAGTGGCAGGCGACGGCGAGCTCGAGGCCCAGCATCTCCGCCACGCGCGCCGCCTCGTCCGCGTCCATCTCGCCCGTCAGGAACGTGGCCGGGCCGGGGATCCGGTGCGACAGCTCCCGCGGCAGCGTGCAGCCGAGCAGGCCCACGGTGGGCCGGTACAGCTCGCCGATCAGGCGCATGTCGAAGATGGCCGTGTCGCCGTAGTGGTAGATGCGCACCCCCGGCTCGGTCTCGAACAGGAACGCGATCGGGTTGCCGACCACCTGCCGGCCGTCCGTCAGCCAGCCGGACGACCAGTGGTGGCACTCGACCGGACGGATGCGCAGCCCGGCCAGCTCGACGACGATGCCCCAGGTCGTCGCCGAGACGAGGTCCGGGTCGACGCCCTCGTCGATCAGCATCGTGCGCACGGCCGTGTCGCACACGACCGGGGCGCCCGTCCGCTTCGCGATCCGCGCCGTGTCGCCGTAGTGGTCGAAGGCGGCGTGGCTGACGAGGATCACGTCGGGCGCCTGCAGGTCGTCCGGCGAGCAGGGTGCGAGCGGGTTCTCGGACAGGAACGGGTCGACGAGGATGCGGTGCGACGGCCCCACGATCTCGAAGCTGGCCGCGCCGTGGTACGTGAGGCGCGTGCTCAAGCCAGGCCTCGCGTCGTCTCCCAGCCCTTCACGAGCGCGACGAAGGCGCGGTTGAGCGGCGCCGGCACGCCCTGCTCGGCGGCCGCCTTGACGACCGCGCCGTTGATGACGTCGATCTCCGTGCGGCGGCCCGCCTCGAAGTCCTGCAGCATCGAAGCCTTCGTGGGGCCGGCGCGCTCGAGCAGCGCCAGGATCGTGTCCACGCGCTCCTGCGCCTCGATCGGGTAGCCGAGCGACTGCGCCACAGCGGTCGCCTCCCGCGCCGTCTCCGCGACGAGCTCCCGCATCTCGGCGTGCCCGGCGAGCGCGCCGGCGTTCATGCCCGTCAGCGCGGCCGTCGGCAGCGTGGCCGCGTTGAGGATCAGCTTCTTCCAGATCTCCGGCCGCACCGGGGTGGCCACCGTCGTCGCCAGGCCGGCGCTCTCGAGCGCCTGTGCGAGCTGCTCGGCGCGGCGGGCGTCGCCGTCGGCGAACGGGCCGACGAGCGTGGGCTGGTCGGCCGGGTGCATGACGACGCCGGGCTCGACGACGAGGCCGCTGTTGTAGGTGACGCCGACCACGATCTGCTCGGGCGGGTAGACGGCCGAGAGCACGTCGCCGTTGCCCCAGCCGTTCTGGAGCGAGGCGACCGTCGTCTCCGGCCCCACGAGCGGCCGGGCGAGCTCGGCCGCCGAGGCGGTGTGGTAGCACTTGACGAAGAAGACGGCGGCGTCCAC
>Ga0070741_10018793_pt1 | contig 11128 bp, 12 predicted proteins | sample Coa_R1_4_FD_66440 | JGI IMG/M metagenome (GOLD analysis project Ga0070741, IMG submission 66440) | Surface soil microbial communities from Centralia Pennsylvania, which are recovering from an underground coalmine fire - Coalmine... | ecosystem: Environmental > Terrestrial > Soil > Unclassified ...
TTCGTTACCGCGGCCAGGGGTACGAACTGAATGTGCCGTTCACCCGCGACTTGCTGCGCGACTTCCACGCTGAGCACCAGCGCCGCTACGGCTATAGCCACCCCGATCGCGAAGTTGAGCTCGTCACCTTGCGTCTGCGCAGCAGCGTGGCCGCGCCGGGAGCGGAAGCGGCAAACATGAAATTGGCCTCTTCGAAATCAAAAAAACAGCCGCCGCAATCGTCCCGAATCGTGTTTAACGGCCGGGTTAGGCCGACGCCTATTTACGACCGCGAAGCGCTACCGGTGGGCAGAAAGTTAGCGGGGCCAGCCATGGTGACCGAGTACAGCGCCACCACTGTGGTTCCCCCCGGAATGAAATTCTTCGTGGATCGCGCGGGTAATTTGATCGTGGAGATCAACCAGGTGAAACTTCCCCGCCGCTAGCCTGAATGGAACGGCTCTCGCCTGGGTGGCTTACTGTGCGGCGATTCCGGTTGCGGTAAGTACCTGAAAATCCAGCGGTTCTATCCTTTACTCTGGCGGGCCGCATTCTTCCCCAAAAATTTAAAGGCGCCCTGAACTCTTTCGAGTTCAAGACGCCCGGGCAGCCCTCCCCCAGAACTGCTCGAGCCCAACAATAGATTTGGGGTCCCAAAGTGTAAATGGCACTTTGGTGCCAACCGCAGGCACGGACGGGCTATACCCACGAATGGTGCATTTGGCTACGATTCAGCTACACAGGATTACTGTGTGACGTGGGCTGCGAACTTGCGCCGCGTCCGGGGGAAAGCAAGTGCTCGATACATTTCGCAAAATCTGGGCCAACGACGATGGGCAGGACATCGCGGAATACGCGGTGATGCTGGCAGTCATCCTGGTGATTTCCATTGGCACCATCAAACTGATCGGCGCCAACGCCAACAATGTTTTCTCGGGTGTCGCCAGCCAGCTGTCGAAGTGAGTGGAAAGGATCGTCGTGGCTCGCAATTCGTTTGACCCGGTCATGCAGTCGCTGAAGGGCAAAGCTATCCCGACCCTGATGCGCACCTGCTACGCCGCCGTTGGGCTCGCCGTCGCTTATTGGATCTTCCGTCGTCCCACGATTAAAGATCCACTCGAGCGCTTGCGCAGCACCGGCGCTTTGTAGTTTCAGGTCTTACTCGGAATTAATGGCCGAAGATGCGGGCGGGGGGAAACCCTCGCCGCGCATTTGCCTCCACTGCCTCCTTTAGCGGAGAATGTCCGCACCCCAGCGCCTGCAGTCGCGTCCGCACTGGATTACGTCACACCATTCCTAACATCGCCAGGCAATGAAGCGCGAATACTACAAGGGTTACAGCAAAGAACTGCAGCGCGAGATGGAGTTGTTGGTCTTCGGCCACGCGGGCGTCCCGCTGCTGGTCTTTCCCACCTCGATGGGCAAGTTCTATCAGTATGAAGACGAGGGCATGATTGCCGCCGTCGGGGGAAAGTATGAGCGTGGCGAATTGCAGGCGTTCTGCGTGGACAGTGTGGATGCCGAGAGCTGGTACAACAAAAGCGTCCATCCCCGCCGGCGCGTCGAGCGCCACATGCAGTATGAACGTTACCTGCTAAACGAGGTGCTGCCCTTCATTCGTCAAAAAAATCCTTCCCCGCAATTGGTGGCGACAGGCTGCAGTTTTGGCGGATATCATTCGGTCAATTTCGCGCTCCGCCATCCCGACCTGGTCAACGGCTGTGTGAGCATGGGCGGCGCTTTTGATATTCACCAGTTTCTCGACGGTTACTACGACGACGATTGTTACTTCAACTGTCCGCCCGATTACCTGCAGAGTTTGAATGATGAGTGGTACCTCGGCAAATATCGGACGAAGATGAGAATGGTGCTGGCCACCGGGGAACACGATATTTGCCTGAACGAAAATTTGCGCCTGGCCGGCATCATGGGCGGAAAATCCATTCCCCATTGGCTTGACGTGTGGGGCAACGGCACCGGTCACGACTGGCCCTGGTGGCGGCAAATGGCACAGAAATTTTTTTGACGCTCGGGTCATCGGGTCATCGAATGATCGAGTCATCGGGTGATCGGGTGAACTGATCATCGGTTCATCTGCGTACCAGGGGCAGCAGAAACGACTAAATTCTTAGATCACCAGATGACCCGATCACCGGATGGCCCGATCACCCGATTCAAGAGGTCTTATGGCAGCTAAAAACGAAACAGCGGTCAAGCGCGTCGGCATTCTTTTTGGGATGGAGAACACCTTCCCGCCCGCCCTGGTCGCTCGCATCAACGAACTGAATGGCAAAGATGTCGTCGCGGAATTTGTTTCCGTCGGCGGGATCAAGATGGCCGTGCCCAGCGACTACCGCGTCATCATTGATCGCATCTCGCACGACATCCCGTTCTACCGCGCCTACGTCAAGAACGCCGTCCTGAACGGCACAATCGTCATCAACAATCCATTCTGGTGGAGCGCCGACGACAAGTTCTTCAACTACGCGCTCGCCTCGCAGCTCGGCGTGGCGATTCCCAAAACCGTTCTGCTCCCCCACAAGCAACATCCGCCGGACACCACCGAGCGCTCCATGCGCAACCTGATGTATCCGCTCGACTGGGAGGAGATTTTCGACTACATCGGCTTCCCCGCATTCCTGAAACCGTTCAGCGGTGGCGGCTGGAAGCATGTCTATCAAGTCAATTCGCGGGACGAATTTTTCCGCTACTACGACGGCACGGGCGATCTGTGCATGACCTTGCAGGCCGCCGTAAATTTCGACGAATATTTCCGCTGCTACGTGGTCGGACAGGAGAAGGTGCACGTCATGGTGTACGATCCGCGGCGCCCGCATCACGAGCGCTACGTACAGAACCCGCCGCCCACCGATCCCAAGCTCTACGACCGTGTGGTCCGCGATGCGCTGACGCTCTGTCGCGCTCTCGGCTACGATCTCAACACCGTGGAGTTCGCGGTGCAGGATGGAATTCCCTACGCGATTGATTTTCTCAATCCCGCCCCCGACGCCGACTACCACTCCGTCGGCCCGGAAAACTTTACCTGGATCGTTAACGCGGTGGCGGAACTGGCCATTGCCAAGGCGCTGAGCAAAGAAAATCCCGCCCATGAGTACCGCTGGTCCGCATTTTTACAGGGCTCGCCGGCTCAGAAGCGGAGCGGGTCGGCAGCGCGGCCGCGTGCTGCTGCCGGGAAGCGATGGAGCGAGTAGCTGGCCCTGTATAATGCTGGAATTCCCCGCGGGGCAGCCAGCCTCTCGCAGCCATCGTTAGCTCTAAAAAGGTAGTCGTATGTTGCCCAGGTTCACTATCGGAATCGAAGAGGAATACCAGACCATTGATCCGGTCACGCGTGACCTGCGCTCCCACATCCATTCCGAAATCCTCGAAAAAGGAAAGATGGTGCTGCAGGAGAAAGTCAAAGCGGAGATGCACCAGTCCGTCATCGAAGTGGGCACGGGCGTTTGCGACACCATCAAGGACGCGAAAGAAGACGTAAAGAAGTTGCGCCACGACATGATTGCGCTGGCCAAGCAGCATGGATTGCGGCTGTGCGCAGGCGCGACCCACCCCTTCGCCGACTGGCGTGCCCAGGAGATTTATCCCGACGAGCGTTACAAAACCATCGTCGAAGATTTGCAACTGGTCGCGCGCGCCAACCTGATCTTCGGATTGCACGTGCACATCGGCGTCGAAGACCGTGAGACCTCGATCCACCTGATGAACGCCGCGCGCTACTTCCTGCCGCACATCCTGGCGCTCTCCACCAATTCGCCCTTCTGGCTGAGCATGGATACGGGGCTGAAGTCATATCGCTGCAAGGTTTTCGACAAATTCCCTCGCACCAATATCCCCGATTACTTCCCCAGTTGGGGCGAATACGAGAGCTTCGTCAACCTGCTGATCAAAACCAAGTGCATTGATAATGCCAAGAAAATCTGGTGGGACATCCGGCCGCACCCGTTCTTCAACACGCTGGAATTTCGCATCTGCGATTTGCCCATGCGGGTGGATGAAACCATTGCGATCGCCGCACTCATTCAAGCCACCATCGCGAAGCTCTACCGTCTCCATTCTGCGAACCAGGGTTTCCGGCTGTACCGGCGCGCCCTCATCATGGAGAACAAGTGGCGAGCGGCACGTTACGGCCTCGACGGCAAGCTCATTGATTTCGGCAAGCAGAAGGAAGTTCCGGTGCGCGACCTGATCCGTGAGTACCTCGAGTTTATTGACGATGTGGTGGACGAACTGGATTCCCGCGAGGAACTCGCTTACATCCACACCATTCTGGAGCACGGCACTGGCGCCGACCGTCAACTCAACGTTTTCAAACAGACCGGCGATCTGAAAAAAGTTGTGGACTACATGGCGGAGGAAACCGAAGTGGGAGTCGTGGATACCGTTCCGGCTTCCCTGAGAGCGAAACGATGAGACCACCCACCCAGGAAAACCACTCCCTCAGCTCCATCTTCTTCGACCCTGAACTTTCTCCCGGCGCCCGCAACGCGGTGAAGGTCTGCCTGCGCATCAAGCCCAACGAAAAAGTTACGGTCATCACCGACGAGATTACGCGCGAGATCGCCGCCAGCATCGTGCGCGAGTTGGATCAATTAGGCGTCCGCTACCGCGCATTCGTGCTCGAAGAGCTCGCCGAGCGGCCGCTGCACGGCATGCCCCGCGAAATTCTATCCGACCTGGAAACCAGCCAGGTGAGCATCTTCGCGGTGCAGGTGCAGCCCGATGAGCTGAAATCGCGCATGCAGATGACCGACGTGGTCAATCGCAAGAAAATCCGCCACGCCCACATGGTCAACATCAATCACCGCATCATGCTGGAAGGCATGCGCGCCGATTACCAGAAGGTGGACGCGATCAGCAAAAAAGTCTGGGAGATGGCCACTGCCGCGCGCACCCTGCGCGCCAAAACTCCCGCGGGAACCGATCTCGTCGCCGATCTCAACTCGAGCTACCGCTGGCTGAAAACCAGCGGCATCATCAGCACGGACAAATGGGGCAATCTGCCCGGCGGCGAAGTTTTCACCACGCCCGGCGAAGTGAACGGCACGTTCGTCGTGGATGGCGTCGTCGGCGATTATCTGTGCGCCAAGTTCGGCAGCCTGCGCGATAACCCGCTCACCATCCGCATGAAGAACAACCGCATCAAGGAAGTTTTCTGCGGCAATCGCGAGCTCGAGGACGACTTCTGGCAATACACCCACACCGACGAAAACAGCGATCGCGTCGGCGAACTGGCCATCGGCACCAACATCGAATTAAAAGATGTGATTGGCCACATCCTGCAGGACGAAAAATTTCCCGGCGTCCACATCGCCTTCGGCAATCCCTACGGCGAGCATACCGGCGCGAAGTGGTATTCCGGAACGCACATTGACGTGGTCGGCCGCAAGTTCGACATCTGGCTCGACGAACGCCAGATCATGCGCAAAGGCGAGTTCCTGATTCAGGCGTAGAGCGAAGCCCCGCAGCGGCGAAAGATATTAGCCCAGCGCTTCAGCGCTGGGTGGCGCAGGCAAGATTGACGAGTCCCGTAGGGACGACACATCTACTCATGGTGAGCGATGATCCCGGCTCTGCGACATGAGTTCAACTCCAACTTCAGTCCTGAAAAATACCGCGCGTTTCTGGCCGGCATGGAGCGCGCCTGCGGCAGTCCGGTCAAATTCCGCCTGTGCGAGACGCCCTGCTTTTTCCCTAAACCCCTGCTCGACCAGATGTCGCAATACGGAAAAGAGCTCATCGCCCAGCTCGTCACGCCGTCCTACCATGCCGCTTCCAACGATTCCATTCCCGCGGAATTCAACGTGCCCCGCGAAGATGCTCATCCGCTGTTCATCCAGGTGGATTTTGGCCTGATTCGCGACGTGCGTGGGGGCCTCCAGCCCCGGCTCGTTGAGTTGCAGGGCTTCCCTTCTCTTTACGCCTATCAGCCGGAGTTGGCTCGCCAATACCGGCGAGCGTACGGATTGGATGATCTGCCCGTTTATCTCGGCGGCCTCGATGAATCCCGGTACAACAAACTTTTATGTGAGGCGATTGTAGGGAATCACGATCCCGAAAACGTGATTCTGATGGAAATTGAGCCGCACCAGCAGAAAACCTATCCCGACTTCGTCCTCACCGAGCGCCTGTGCGGAACCAAATCGGTGTGCATTACATCCATTGAGAAAAACGGCCGCCACCTTTATTACCGCGATAAGGGACGCCGCATTCCCATTCACCGCATTTACAACCGCGCCATTGTGGATGAACTGGTGCGCAAGGGCACCAGGCTGGCGTTCGATTTTCGCGACGACCTCAACGTCGAATGGGCGGGGCACCCCAACTGGTTTTTCCGCATGAGCAAATTTTCCCTGCCCTACCTGCACCACCAATGTGTCCCGAAAACCTGGTTCCTGGATCGCCTTCCCGAAATCCCGCCCGACCTCGAAAATTACATTCTGAAGCCCCTGTTTTCCTTTGCCGGGCTGGGCATCGTGATCGGCCCCACGCGGGACGCCATCGAAAAGATTCCCCCCGGCCAGAGGTCGCGTTTTGTTCTTCAGGAGCGCATGCGTTTTGAGCCGATCATCGAAACGCCCGTGGGGAAGACCCAGGCCGAGGTGCGCATCATGTTCATCTGGCTCCGCGAACTCCTGCCCGTCCTCACCATCGTCCGCATGGGCCGCGGCGCCATGATGGGCGTGGACCACAATCGCGATTTGGAATGGGTTGGCGCCTCCGCCGCCTTCTACCTCGACGAAAGTTAAGGTGACGAACTTAAGGAAAGCTTCCCAACTCCAGGCGACTCAGCCAGCAGCAGGTATTCATCCCCGCTCGATGGAATGCGCCGACAGTTCCGGAAGGCCGCGTTAATCATTGTGAAAGCTTCCAATTCCACTCCTTCGCCGACCTTGTCGGTATAGTTCAGGACCTTAACAACCTGCCGATACAAGCTCATTGCCATTTCCCCAAATTGGCCGGCCGGGATGTGAAAAAGCCCACCAAGCTTGGGAGGAAAGTAGCCAACGATAAAAACTCCGTGAGGGCGAAGAACGCGACAGATTTCCGCTAACACCCGTTCAGGCTCTTGAAAGTGGCGCCATGCACCCATGCACGTCACCGCATCGAAGGAAGCAGAAGGAAAGGGCAGCGCAACCGCATCCCCTTGAACGGAGCGGATTGTCGGCGCCATCTTCTTCATCACAAGTAACGACTGAAATGAGAAATCCAACGCGCTGACGCAGAAACCTTGTTCTTCCAGCCGACGACTTAGAGCTCCGGTCCCGCATGCCACATCAAGAACTTTGGTGTCAGGAACCTGGGTAAACCTTTCGGCGAGCGTTACGACCATCGTTCGCATGTGTGGAAGATGTTCGGTGAAAAGTGAATCGTAGGATGAAGATATCCGGTCGTAGAACTCCCGAGTAGAACGCGCACGCGCCGCAACCGTCGCTAATCTGAGCAAATCCCAAACGGTGGGCATGCCCGTCCCATGCTACTCCTGGCGTTTTCCGACGTAATAGATTCGAACGGGGAACATTGAGACGTGACTCACCTTCGTATACTCGATCACCAGTGAAGGTGCGCGTTTCAAGTAGCGACCCAGCTCAATTGGTCGACAATGCGGTGCATAACCTGCGAAGAGAAACTTCCAAATCCCATTCCATCTTCCGCGGTAGTAGCCCAAACAGTACAGCTCGTTCGTAATGCGCCAGAGGAATCGCACGGGTGCACGAACGTCGGAGATTTCCGTCGTCATCGTTATCAGAATGGCATGGCCGTTCGGCGACAGCACACGCTCCATTTCCCGGAGAGCGGCCTCGATCTCTTCGTTGTTCAAGAGGTCGAACAAATAACTTGAGATGTATAGATCGAATGTGCCGTCGGCATAGGGCAGACGTTGGCAATCGCTCCTCACAAACGATATTCGGGAAGAGAGAAGATTCTTCTTCTTCAGGTAACTTCTCGCGGCAGAGATCATCTGCGGCGAACGATCCACAGCCGCGATGACTCTGGCGTTCTTCGCTCGCCTAATCACCTGGCCCAGGAAGTACCCTGTCCCAACTCCGGCGTCTAGCAAATTGGACGTCTTCTCTAAAACAGGACCGTGTAATGCAGCCCTGTTCGACCAGCGCTCGTGAAACCCCATGATCCAGTCGTAAAAAGGGTAAGGATTAGGAATTATCCTCAAGAACTTGAGATTTCTGCTGATATTTTCAAATTGATCCGCAACACTAGCGCCCGAGTCGTACCACACAGGAACCTGCCGATAGCCAAAACTCCGCAAGTATTCCCGGACTTTTCCCAACATTATGTTGCCACCAATGGTTTTGTACTCATGCACAGAAGCGCTCAACGGCGGCAAACTCTGTCGTCGAAGCGAGTATAAGCTCAGCGGCTTTCATTGGAGGGAATCACTGTACGCGCGACGTTCTTATACACCACGCCGCCTTTCATGACGAAGACAACGCGCCGGACTGCCGTGATGTCTTTCACCGGATCGCCATCAGTGGCAATGATGTCCGCCTGCAGCCCGGGAGCAATGGACCCGATCTGATCGCCCAGCTTCATCGCTTCTGCGGCAAGCGAGTTCGCTGAAACCATCGCCGCCATCGGATCCACGCCGCAATCCCGCACGCGGTCAATGAACTCCTCGGCGTTGCGCCCGTGAGCACCGGCCACGGCGTCGGTGCCGAACACTACTTTCAGCCCCGGAGTAGCCACGGCACGTCGCACCAGGTCGTGGTTCATGGGAAGAATCTTTTCCATGGCGGCGAACCCCTCCGCTGTGTAACCGGGAGTGCCGATATATCTTTCTTTGTTCGCCAGGTAATTCTCGATCACCAGCCCGCACTGCGGATCCAGGTACGTGCCCTTCGCGGCCATCAGTTTCAAATCCTCATCGGTCGCTAAAGTGCCGTGCTCAATCTCCGTACACCCAGCAAGCGTGGCTGCCCGAACCGCCTCTTTATAAGCATGAACCAGCGTGCGCAGGCCCTGCTTCTTCGCCTCATCGCAGGCTGCATTCAACTGCTCTTGCGAGAGAGTCATCCCTCCGCCCTTGCGAATAGATTCGGAAGCGAAAATCTTGATCAGGTCCGCCCCCGCTGCTTTCTGTTTTCTGATGAAGGCCCGAATCTCTTCCGGCGTGCCCGTCGTCGGTCCGCGTCCTTCCAGCGGCTCGACGGCGGTCAGAATGCGCGGCCCGGGCAGCATCCCTTTCGCGATGGAGTCGCGCAGCGGAATATCATTGGGATCGCCGACGCTTTGCACCGTGGTGAATCCCGCCATCAGTGTCACCCAGGCATTCGACGCCGATTTGTAAGCATCCTCCTGGGTCTTTCCCTCGGTGCCCGCGTTCTTTCCATCGTTGCCGAAAATCCAGGTGATATGCACGTGCGCGTCAATCCAGCCCGGCAGCACCGTAAATCCGCGCAGGTCATAATCTGCCGGCCCGGGCCCCGGCTCGACCGAAACGATCTTCGATCCCTCGACAATGATCCGCACATCGTGCGACACGTGTCCCTTCCCATCCAGCATGGTCCCTGCGGCTATGACCACGCGCTGCTTCGGAGCGACCGCCTGCGCCGATGCAATTTCGCAAACCAAACTAAGTAGGATGAAAAGAACAATCTTCGCAGTCCGCATACCAGACCTCGCCTTCCACTTCGTCCAAGGCAATCGGCGAGGATTTTACTTCGGAAGTCGATATCGTGGTTCGAAGCAACACCACCCACGCATTAGGTGAGGCGGGTGCCGGGTTCAAGCGAGCAATTCGTCAACGATCGCATTGACGTGAATGACGGTCGTATCGAGAAATTCGATCCCGGCAGGCGCCGAGTCGCGCAGCAAAAGCGGGAGTTCCGTCCCTGCCAGCACCAGGGCTTCGATGCCCTCTTCCTCTTTCATCCGTTGTGCAATGCGCAGCATCTCCGTCCGCGTTGAAGGCAGGAATTCGTTCTTCAACAGTTCCCCGATGTACTTCGCGTGAATGAACTGTTGCTCTGACTCTTTGGGCCGGACCATCGTGATGCCGGCGCGTTCGAATGCCTCCGGATAGAAGTTGGCACGCATGGTAAATCCGGTTCCAAACAGGCCAACCTTCTTGAAGCCGCGTGCCTGCGCGCGATTCGAAGTAGCTCGCACGATGCTGACAAGAGGTATCGCTGACCGCCGTTGTACCTCATCGAAAACAAGATGCGGGGTGTTGGCCGCCATGCAGCCAAATCCCGCACCCGCGCGCTGTAACACCTCCACCCCGACGGCAAGATAATCGGCCAGCTCGTCCAGCCGGCCCGCGTCAAGCATGGCAATCCCTTTATCAACATCGAGACTGTTGACGATCAGATGGGGATAACCTCCGTCTGGCTTTCGCGCGCGATAGCTCGCAATGATCGAGCGGTAATAATCAATGGTGGATTCAGGCCCCAGTCCGCCGATGATGCCGCAGGTTCGCATGCTAGCGCATGAGATGTACGGTGCCGGTTTCAGGATTCGAGGAGAAACCACGGCCAATTCGCCAGCGGATGTGTTGACCGGGCTGCCACCCAGTGCCTAATATTTCCCGCCGCTGACCGCGTTCCATGATGGAGGCCTTATCCTGTGACCCATCCACCCTCACCCCCACTACACGAGGAGTCTCCAGAAACACGAGTACACCTGCTGCTCGCCGAGAAGGTCTTCGCCAATTCCCCCAACATGCTCGTGCTGTGTCTTACAGTGATCGGGCTGGTGAAGATCTACACGCGCTTCGAACGGATCAGCACACTGGCTGACAATTTTCTGGCCTTTGTGTGTATCGGGTATTTGGTTGCGACCATCATTTCGTATCTGGCATTGAGGAACCAGAGGGAAGGCAAAGTGGTGAAGTTGGCAAAGTTGGCCGACATCTTCTTTCTGTTTTCCTTGTGCTCGACGGCGGCACTCGCAATTTTCATCGCCTACGGATTGGAAGGCTAAAGTGGGCTGCACAGTTCAGGCGCGATGTTCGAGTGTCTAGGCGGCCTGTAGTGCCGGGCCACGCTGCGCCGCCGCTTCGCCGTGCGAGGGGCGTTGACCGGCGCAACGCCTCAGCCTAAGATTACCCGCCGGCTCCTGTGAGGCCTCCCCGTGATTGGCCAAACCGTCTCCCATTACCGCATCTTGGGAA
>Ga0070741_10018794_pt1 | contig 11128 bp, 4 predicted proteins | sample Coa_R1_4_FD_66440 | JGI IMG/M metagenome (GOLD analysis project Ga0070741, IMG submission 66440) | Surface soil microbial communities from Centralia Pennsylvania, which are recovering from an underground coalmine fire - Coalmine... | ecosystem: Environmental > Terrestrial > Soil > Unclassified ...
CGGCGCAGGTTCTGATGCACGGGCGCCCGCCTGCCGGCCCGTCCATTGCGATTTCGTTTTTCCTGGTCGCCATCGCCTGCAGCTTTGCCGGGTTGTGTTACGCGGAACTGGCGTCGATGATCCCGATCGCAGGCAGCGCGTACACCTACTCCTACGCCACGCTGGGCGAGATTTTCGCCTGGATCATCGGCTGGGACCTGATCCTGGAATATGTGGTCAGCAACGTGGTGGTGGCGATCGGGTTCAGCGCTTACACCAAGGCGCAACTCTCGTCATTCGGCCTCAATCTGCCGGATCGATGGTCGACTCCCGTGTGGGAGTCGGGACACTGGACGGGCGCATACTTCAACGTGCCGGCATTCCTGATCATCTTCATCCTCACCGTGCTGCTGGTGCGCGGAATCAAGGAATCCGCCGAAGCCAACAACATCATGGTGGCCATCAAGATTGGCGCCATCCTGATCTTCCTGGTAATCGGCGGAGCGCTGGTCCATCCCGGCAACTGGAAGCCGTTCGCGCCTTCCGGATTCGGCGGCATCGTCACCGGCGGGGCCATCGTGTTTTTCACCTACATCGGATTCGACTCGGTATCCACCGCGGCGGAGGAGGCGCGCAACCCGCAACGCGACTTGCCCTTCGGGATTATCGCGTCGCTGATTGTCTGCACCGTGCTTTATGTGGGCGTGTCGGTGGTGCTGCTGGGCATGATGAAGTACACCACCTTCGTGTCCGGCGAAGCCGCCGAGGCTCCGGTCGCCTATGCGCTCAAAGCCCTGGGAGCGAGCCGCTGGTCGCGCTCGATCATCGTCATCGGCGCGCTCACCGGAATGATTTCTTCGCTGCTGGTCTTCCAGTACGGGCAGGCTCGTATCTGGTACGCCATGTCCCGGGACCGGCTGTTTCCGAAGCTGTTCTCCCTGGTTCATCCGAAATTCAAAACCCCGCACGTATCCACCTGGATTGCCGGATTTGTGGTGGGCATTCCGTCGGGAATTTTCGCCATCAGCGACGCCGCCGATCTCTCCAATATCGGCACACTGTTCGCCTTTGTGCTGGTATCGCTGGGCGTGATCATCCTGCGGCGGACGCAACCGGACCGCCCGCGGGTCTTCCGCGTGCCGTTGGTGCCGTGGTTCCCCTTGATCTCGATTATCCTTTGCGGCGGGCTGATGACCGGATTGACCGTCATTACCTGGGTGCGGTTTATCGTCTGGCTGGTGCTCGGGCTGCTGATCTACATCTTCTACAGCCGGCATCGCAGCGAGTTTGCTCAGAAGTAGATTTCCTTTATCTACTCCTTCACAACGGTATCCACCAAGACCCACCTCTCCCAACTGCGGGGAAAAGTGGGGCACCCCTTTGTGATTACTTTGGGTGGGTCTGCTCGTCTGCCAGCCGGTCGACTGATTCTTTCGGCAGGCCCTGCAGCAGTTCGAGGAACGCCGCATTCGTCCAGCCGAAGCCGACTACGTTCATCTCGTAGCCTAGTTCCACATGAGCTTCGGAGGAGCGCGTCACCACGTTGTACTTCTCGCGGATATTGCCGTCGCGCCGGAAATTCGCGGCGACGGTAGAGAGGAAGTTGTAGCTGATGCGGTCGGCATCGGCGTTGTAGCCGTATTTCCGCAGGGCCGCAATCGCGATCATCTCGATATTGCCCCAGCCGTAGGGCAAGTCCCACTGCGCGCCGGTATCGTAGGTGCTCATGGGAAGGCCGCCGGGCTGCTCGAAACCTTTCAGGTTGGAGACTACCCCCTTCGCCTGTTCCGGCGTGGCCAGCCCGGCCCACAGCGGGTAGAACATGGTGGCGTAGCGGTAGGTCGAGCCTTGTGCGGTCTCGAAATTGAAATCGAAGAAGGTCTTCTGTTCGTTGTTCCACAGGTAGTGGCTGATCAGCTTTTTGCGGTCCGCTGCCCGCTTGCTCCACCTCCTGGCATCGTCATTGCGCCCTAACCAGAGGCTGATCTGCTCCATATCTTTTTCCGTCTTGTAGAGCAGGCTGTTCAGGCAGACGGGAGCATAGTGATGGGTAGCGGAACCGAACGCCCCGAAGCGGAAGCTTACGTCGAATCCGGACTCGCGCATCGAGCGGTCGCCTTTGTAATAATCCTTGCTCAACTTGAACTGCCGCGCAGGCTCGCACGCCGGACGAGCCATGGTGTTGGCTGCATCGCAGACCTGCAGCGAGTACGCCGATCCTGCTACAGAGTCTTTCGCCTCCGGCCGGTTCTCATGCACATAACTGCCGGCCTGTTCCGGATGGAGGAAGAAGTATTGGGAGACTTTGCGGTAGAAGCCGGTCTCATCCTGCACCGCCTCCTGCGGCGGGCCGTCGCCGAAATCGTAGTAACGGGAGAGTCCGGTCTTGCCGGCCAGGTGCGGATCGTGCGTCCACATTTCGTAATCATGATCCAGATCCTTGTAGGCGCGCTCCAGCCACGCCCGGCTGGCTTCCTGGTCTTTCGGCGCATCTTGTTTCTGCACAGCCTGGTACACCTCCACGAACATCGAACTGACGAACGGAGGCTGGGACCGGGTGAGATAGTAAGTGCGGTTGGCATTGAGCATGGCGCCGTAATGCTCGATCTCGAAAAAGAAGTTGTTTACCATGTCGCGCGCCAACTCGACGTGTCCGGCCCGCAGCAGGCCGCGAATGATGAAGTAACTGTCCCAGCCGTACATCTCGTTGAAGCGGCCGCCGGGCACAACATACTTGCCCGGTAAATAGAGCAGGCCGGGGGGATCGATGTGGCCGCTGGTGATCTCGCCCAGGCGGTGGATTTCCTGGGGCAGATGTTCGACCCGCACCTTGCACTTGCCGCTCAACTCGCGTACCGCTGGGGGCTCGTCGAATCCTGCGGGCAGGTACAACACGGGAGTGTCGGCGATCTTGGGATCGGCAATAGTTTCGCAGTTGGTCATGGAGCGCGTGAGCGTGTCCCACGCGTTGGAGATGTAGTCCAGGATGGGCTTGAGTCCCGGCGGCCCGGCAGTATCGGCCGGCGCCGCCGCGCTATGACCGGGCGTTCCGCAGAACAGCAGGGCGAGCAGCAGGCAGCGGAAAATGCAGGAAGGCATGAAGCGCTTTTTGAAGGAGAAGGTCAGCATCGGGGTGGTCTCGAAAGCTTCGTCATCATAAACGTCGGGAGACAGGGGCCAGCAACAAAATTCGGGAAAGGCAGACGGTTTGGCGGAGGCCAGTCCAATCAGTGCTTATGGGTTATGCTATGTAGTTTCTGTTTCACGCCTGAGGGGGAACCGTGACCAACCACGCAGCGGCGGACGCATTCGCGCGGGGCCGCTCGCTTCGCTTCGCCGGGCGGACGAATGCATCCGCCGCTACGCAGCTCCGGATAGCCGTTCGGCTATTGCTGTCTTTGACGGCTCTTGTGGCCGGCGCAAGCTTCGCACAGGTTCCCGAAAATACTTATCAGGAACTGCACTGGCGCATGATAGGCCCGCTTCGCGGCGGCCGGACGCGCGCCGCTGCCGGAGTCCCCGGACAGCCCAACGTTTTCTACATCGGCCAGGTGAACGGGGGAGTCTGGAAATCGGAAGACTATGGCCGCATCTGGAATCCGATCTTCGATCAGCAGCCTACTCAGTCGATCGGGGCGATTGCTGTCGCGCCTTCTGATCCAAACATTGTTTACGTTTCCAGCGGCGAAGGATTGCACCGGCCTGACCTTTCGGTGGGAGATGGAATCTACAAGTCGACGGATGCGGGGAAAACCTGGACCCATCTGCCCGGATTGAGAGACGGGCAGCAGATTCCGGCGGTGGCCGTGGACCCCCGCGACACCAACAAGGTTTTCGCGGCGGTGCTGGGGCATCCCTACGGGCCGAGCCAGGAGCGCGGCATTTACCGCTCCACCGACGGCGGGCAGAGCTGGCAGCGAGTCATCGCTAAGGACGAAAACACCGGCGGCTCCGATGTGCAGATCGATCCCTCGAATCCCGATGTGGTCTACGCCTCCATGTGGGAAGTGCGGGAAGGCCCGTGGGAAGACAACAACGAATTCAACGGGGCGGGCGGCGGGCTCTTCAAGTCGAGCGACGGCGGAAGCACCTGGCATCCCCTGACCGAGGGCCTGCCCAAAGACCTCTCGCAAATTTACGTGGCCATCGCACCGAGTGATCCCCGGCGGCTGTATGCGACCTTAGCTACGGCTTCCGGAAAGTTGAACGTCTACCGCTCGGACGATGCCGGCGATCACTGGGCGCAGATCACCGATGATCCCCGCCCGTCGGGCCGCATCGGTGGCGGCGATCTTCCCATCCCCAAAGTGGATCCCAGGAATCCAGACCTGGTTTACGTGGCCAGCACGGTGACGATGCGCTCCGAAGATGGGGGTAAGACCTGGTCCGGATTCCGCGGCGCGCCGGGCGGCGACGACTATCAGAATCTGTGGATCAATCCCAACAACGGCGCCATTATCCTGCTGGTCAGCGATCAGGGAGCGATCGTCACGGTAAATCGCGGCGCGACCTGGAGTTCCTGGTACAACCAGCCAACCGCTCAGCTTTATCACGCCATCGCGGACAATTCGTTTCCCTACCGGGTGTGCGCGGGACAGCAGGAGAGCGGCTCGGTGTGCATCGCCAGCCGCGGCAATGACGGCGCCATCACCTTTCGCGACTGGCATCCAGTGGGCGTGATCGAATACGGATATGTAGCGCCGGACCCGCTGAATCCGGACCTGGTGTACGGCGGCGGCCGGACCGAAGTTTCGAAATTCCGCTGGTCGACCGGCCAGGTGCAGGATGTTACGCCGATTCCGCTGCGCAATCCCAAGTACCGCGCTAACCGGACCGAGCCCTTGATGTTCTCTCCGGTGGATCCGCGCGTGCTCTATTACGCCACAAACGTCCTCTTCAAGACGACCGATGGGGGCGCTTCCTGGGAAGAGATCAGTAAGGACCTGACGCGGGAGAATCCCGGAGCGCCGCCCAGCACCGGAACTCTGATCAATAAAGGCGCGGAAAAACAGCGCGGCGTGATCTATTCACTCGCCCCTTCGTTCAAATCATTGGATAGGCTGTGGGCGGGAACCGATGACGGCCTGCTCTGGATCACCCGCGATGGCGGGAAGAACTGGACTGACATCACGCCCAAGGAACTGACTCCGTGGAGCAAGGTCACGCAGATTTCAGCTTCGCGTTTCGACGAAGAAACCGCCTACGCCTCGGTGAGCCGCTTCCGCATCAACGACACCCATCCTTACATTTACCGCACGCACGACGGCGGCAGGAATTGGAAGCTCATCACTGCGGGACTGCCGGAGTTCGGCCCCGTGGACACGGTGCGCGAAGATCCGGTGAAGAAAGGCCTGCTGTTCGCCGGGACCGAGAATGCCGTCTGCGTGTCGTTTGATGATGGGGATCACTGGCAGTCGTTGCAGCTGAACCTGCCGCACACCTCGATGCGCGATCTGTGGATCAAGGACGACGATCTGATTGTGGCGACGCACGGGAGATCGTTCTGGATTCTGGATGACATCGCGCCGCTGCGCGAGATCGCGGCCGGTGTAAGCAACTCCGTCCATCTTTATGCTCCGGCGGGCGCGTACCGCGTGCAGCGCAATACCAACACCGACACGCCGCTTCCACCCGACGAACCCGTGGCCGCCAACCCGCCGGACGGGGCGATGATCGATTACTACCTGCCCGCAGCGGCCGGTGCGGTCAGCATCGAAGTGGTCGATGGCAAGGGGCAGGTCGTCCGCAGGTACTCGAATTCCGACAAGCCGGAGGCCAGCGAAGAAGAGTTGCGGAAGCAGTTGATTCCCCTGTACTGGACTCGTCCGCGGCGCCAGCTTTCCACGGCGGCGGGCATGCACCGCTGGGTTTGGGACCTGCACTACGCCGCGCCGGAATCCATGCGGCATGACTATCCCATCGCGGCCATCGCGCACGACACGCCCCGCTACCCGCTGGGGCCGACGGCCCTGCCGGGCACGTACAGCGTTCGCCTCACGGTGGATGGGAAGACGTCGGCCGCATCGTTAACCGTCAAGATGGATCCGCGGGTAAAAACTTCCCCGACAAGCCTTCAGAAGAAATTCGACACGGAGACCCGCCTGGCGCGGACCATGAGCGAATCCACGCAAGCGCTGCTGCAGGGGGCGTCGATTCGCAAGCAGGTCGAGAAGCTGAACGCCCAGAAGAATGCAGCCATCCAGACTTCAGCCGAGGAGTTTGGCAAGAAGCTGAAGGCGCTGCTCGGGGCTCCGGGGGAATTCTTCGCGCCGCCATCGAAGGAAATTACCCTTAGCCGGGTCAATGGGCAGGCGTCTGCTCTGTACCAGCAAGTCTGGCAGGCGGATGCAGAGCCTACCTCGGCGCAACTGGAAGCGGTGAACTCCACCGATCGCGACCGCGCCGACATTTTCAAGCGCTGGAATGACTTCAAGAGCACAGACTTGCCTGCAATGAATCGTCTCCTGCGGCAGGGGAACGTGCCGGAGATCAATCCGCAGGCCGAGATTCATCAGGATGAACCGCCGGCGGACGAGGAGTAGTAGCTAGCGCTGCGCTGCGGAGAATCCTGACAGGCTGCTTGCGTGGGTGCGCAAATTCTTGCGCTGTGGTCAGGCCCGGCAAAATATTTCGGCATTTTCCCGCTCCGTCCCGTTGCGTCACGAAACAATCGGGATATAATTTACGCCCCTTTAGACTATGCGCCGACAGATGTTTTGTCTGGCATCGCCCCCCGGTCCAGGTCGCGAGTCTCGGGAATCCACTCCACTTTGAGGACACACATTTCATGAAGGTACTCCGAGGTCTCGCCTCGCTGATGCTGGCGATGGTGGCATGGTCCACTGTTGCCATCTCACAGGAACCTTTCACCGCTGGAACCTGGACGGCCACGACGAATGCCCCGCCGTCGGCGGTGGCTCACGCTTTGCTGCTCACCGATGGATCGGTGCTGGTGAATAGCTATTTATTTGGACCGGGAACGGACTTCTGGTACCGGCTGGTGCCCGACCGAACGGGCAGCTACGTTCACGGAACGTGGGTCAACGCGGGGAGCCTGCCGGCGGGATACAACCCGCTGTATTTCGCATCCGCGGTCGCGCCCACTGGGCAAGTCGCGGTGATGGGCGGCGAGTACAACAACGGAAGCGCGTCATGGACTACGCTGGGCGCGTACTACACACCTGAGACGAACACGTGGAACAAGCTGCCGGCTCCTCCGGGTTGGACGTCGATCGGGGACGCGCAGAGCATTATTCTCCCCAACGGAACTTTCATGCTGGCCAACTGCTGCACTACCCAGGAAGCCATCCTGAGCGTCAGCGCCGGCAAGCCGGTGTGGACCGCGACCGGCACGGGCAAGGCCGACTGGAATGACGAAGAGGGCTGGACCATGCTGCCGGGCGGGAAGATCCTTACCGTCAACACCTATGTGAGCGGCGGCTGCTGCGCCATGGGATACCAGATTTACGATCCCGCCACGGGCGCGTGGACCACGCCAGCCAACAACACGGTCGTGAACCTGGTGGAACCCGGTTCGCTTGAAATGGGGCCCATGGTTCTGCTGCCCAACAAAACGGTTTTCGCGGCGGGCGGGACGACGAACAATGCGATCTACAACATCGCGACCGGCACGTGGTCGCAGGCTCCGAGCTTCGGCAACGGCCTGGATATGGCGGACGGACCGGCGGCGGTTCTTCCCAACGGCAACGCGCTATTCGACACCAGCCCCGGTGTCTTCAACACTCCCAGCTCGTTCTTCGAGTGGGACGGCAGCGCCATGCATGCGGTTCCGGCGCCGCCCAACGCCACCAACGATTCCTCGTACGTGGGCAACATGGTGGTGCTGCCGACGGGGCAAATTCTGTTCACGGATTTTTCGTCGGACGTGGAGATCTACACGCCGGCGGGAAGCCCGTGCACCGGTTGCGCGCCCATCATTACCACCGTGGCCACAACCTTGACCCATGGCTCGCTGAACAATGTCATCAAGGGCAAGCAGCTGAACGGATTGGATGAGGGCTCGTATTACGGTGACGACAATCAAAGCGCGTCGAACTTTCCCCTCGTCCGCATCACCGACTCCAGCGGCGCGGTAGTTTACTGCAGGAGCCATAACTGGCCGGGGGCAGTGGCAACCGGGGCGGCGATTGTGACCGCCAAGTTCGATATTCCGTCCACCATCGCGCTGGGCCCGGCAAGCCTGGTTGTAGTGGCCAATGGAATCCCTTCCGCTCCCGTAGCGGTAACGATCAACTAGCCTGCTCGCGCATCTGCATAGGGCGCCGCGGAGTGTGCGGCGCCTTTTCCATGTGGGGAGCTTGCTTACAACGCTCTGACAGCCTGCGCGAGACGACCGGCTATTTCTTCGGGTGCGGTTCCAGGCGGAAAACGTAGCGGCGGGCCGATGCGCACCGAAATCCTGTGGGGCGGCGCAACCCTTTTCCCGGATTGCTTGATCTGGTAAAGCCCGTCGATGCGCATGGGGAGAACCGGAACCCCGAGATTCTGCGCCAGCAGGCCGATGCCAGTGCGAAAGGGATTCATTTCGCCGGTCGTCGTATGCCGGCCTTCAGGAAAGACGAGCACGCTGTATCCGCGATCGACTGCCTCGCCGGCATAAGCAAAACTGCGGCGGAATCCTCCCTCCCGCGGCAGCGGGAACAGATTGAGCAGAGACACGCCCAGGATCCACTGCAGGCGGTCATAGATTCGTCCCGGAAAGGCGCGTTGCGGCGGCGGGGTACGGAGAGCCTCCAACGCCTCGCCGCCGGCCGCGATGGCCAGGCGGTGCCGAAAGCGGGCGGGCAGGGCGGTCAGGATAAAACCGGGATCGACACCGGCAATGTGATTCGAGATGACCAGCAGCGGACCCTGTACGCCGCGCAGGTTTTCTCGGCCCAGAATGCGTGGCCAGCCCAGCAGGAAGACAGCCGGCCTTAACAGCAGGTAATGGGCGAGCAGGCGCAGCCAGGTGACCGGCCAGCGCAGGGTCCAGCGCGGATAGTGATATCCCGCGCCGGGCGTGGCTTCCCCGCGAAGGATCCGGTCCAGGTCGCCTACCGTTCGCACGGCATTGAAGTGCGATTCGCTCAGATCCAACTGGTAACGATCCTCCAGCGCGCTCATCAGTTCCACGCGATCCAGAGAACTGAGGCCGAGATCGGAGTCCAGGGCCGCACTCGGCGGCAGCGCCGCGACGGAGCGGCCAGTGATACGGGAAATTAAGCCGCTGAGCGGGTCGGCCGCTGACGAGGCGGAGACGCCCCCATCCGACATGGTGATCCGGACCTCGTCGGCGATCACGTTCCGCTTTGGCTTTTGCGTGCTGGTTCGGGGAAAGTCCTGCTGCGGCCACTCCATCCACAAGCGCATGCGCTGATATTCGGCAAGAGATTGGTTGGCGCGTTGCACCACGGATTCCAGATCGCCGGGACCGCGCAGAATCAAGACGGCGCATGCCTCGGCATTTCCGCCCCGCTCCACCCCGACCACGACGCAGTCCTTCACTTCCGGTTGCTGACGCAGGGCCGATTCCAGATCGTCCGGGTACACATTGGTTCCCCCGGGCGTGACTATGACTTCCTTCTTTCGCCCCTTGAAGAAAAGATTTCCCGCTTCATCGAAGGCGCCGATGTCGCCGGTGCGATACCAGCCGTCACTGTCCGAGACCGCGTGCGCTCCGCTGGCGTCCCAGTATCCGGAAGCGACTCCGCCGCCGCGGACGAGGATCTCGCCGTCCGGGGCAAGCCTCACCTCGCGCCCGGGCAGGACTTTTCCGATGGATCCTTTTCCCAGGCGGAACGGATGATTCACGCTGATCAACGAAGTCGTCTCCGTCAGCCCGTATCCCTGAATCACCGCGTACCCCAGGCGTCCCCAGAATTCTTCCGTTTCGCTGTCAAGCGCCGCGCCTCCCGAGATCAAGGCCCAGAACTTCCACCCGAACTGGCGGTGAACTTTGCGGAAGATCCACCAGCGGCGGAGAAAGTGTTTGCCCTTGGCGCCGGCGAAGCGCTTGCGGAAACTCTCGAACTCGCCCCGGTCCTGGAGATCGCGTTCAATCTTCTGCTTGAGCGATTGCAGCACGCGGGGCACGCTCACCAGCACGGAAACCCGCTCGCGCCGGATCGTGTTCACCACTTCGGAGGGCTTCAGTTCCTGCTGAAAGATCACTGTTCCCCCCAGCAGGGGAGGCAGGAACATTCCGAGAAACTGGCCGAAGACGTGGCTGAGAGGCAGCAGGTTCAGAAAGCGAAGAGGATGCACGAAGCGTTCATATTTGACATAGGCCTGCATCTCGCGCGCCAGGGGCGCGATATTGGCCATCACATTGCCGTGGGTAATGACCACGCCGCGAGGTTCGGCGGTGGTGCCCGAGGTGAAGACGATCTGCAGGACATCTTTGGCGGCAACGTTGATGCGAGGTGGCGCGGCAGAGGGAGCGCTCTGCAGATTCCTCAAGTCGTCGAACATCAAGGCGGGGCCGAATCCCGCTGCCGAAGCCTGGTTTGCGAGGGGCCGCGAGGCGACCAGCAGCTTTGCCTGGACCTGGGCGAATACCCGGGAAGCGAAGTCGGGGGAGGCGGCCTCGTCCATGGGCACAACTACAATCCGGCGAAGAGCGCAGCCAAAGAATGCCGCCACCCACTCGGCGCAGTTCTCGCCCCACAGCATGACGCGCTGGCCTGGGGCGACTCCCCGTACTTCGAGTTCCCCGGCGAACGCGGTGGCCAGCCGGAACAGTTCGCCGTACGTGAACGACTCCATGCGGTAGCCGCGCTTCTGCTTGTAGGCACATTCGGACGGATGCCTTGAAAAACGGTCGCGGAAGAATTCTGCCAAGGTTTCGGCCATGTGCGATGGAGCCAGCGCCCCGAGCGTCCGGCTCAAGTCCTATTGGACCACCGGGATCGCAGGGGGACTAGCCCGGAGTCTCCGAACTGCTCGATTGGCCGTCAAGGTGCTGTTCTGGAAGCTCGAAAGGTGCTTCATGGCATACCAGAACGTAGCACCGGGCCCATTGGCCCGGTGGCGCTTCTTCGGTACAGTGGCGCTGCGCTCGCTCCGCTCGCGGGGCGGACGAGGGCGTCCGCCCCTACACGGGCATTGCAGACCCTAAGATGCTTCACGCCATCCGGAACACGTAGCA
>Ga0070741_10018795_pt1 | contig 11128 bp, 11 predicted proteins | sample Coa_R1_4_FD_66440 | JGI IMG/M metagenome (GOLD analysis project Ga0070741, IMG submission 66440) | Surface soil microbial communities from Centralia Pennsylvania, which are recovering from an underground coalmine fire - Coalmine... | ecosystem: Environmental > Terrestrial > Soil > Unclassified ...
ATGAGCGTGTATGTCGTCCGCGCTTTTGTAAAGATGCGGCGTGAACTGCTGGCCAATGCCACGCTCGAGGCCCGCTTGGAAAATATCGAGAAGAACCTTCTCACGCATGACGCGGCCCTGCGCGACGTATACCAGAAATTAAAACCGTTGCTTCTACCACCACCCCAAAAACCAAAGCGCCGAATTGGATTTCATAACGAGGAAAACCCGCAGTAGATAGCAATCAGGCTATTTCGGTTTGAGCCATGCAATCACGCCCGAAACAGCAAGCGCCAGCGCCGCAATGCCAATCAGGGATCGATGCTTGGACATCCACAGTTGCGGGCTGCAATCTGTCGCACGGGCATCGAACACACCGTGCGCTCCATGATCGCCGCACACCGGCTGCCATAAGTTGTCAGGTCGATCAGGATCTTCAGGCCCATCATACTGCTGCGAGTCATAGCCGGTAGCGCCGAGGTATCGGTCGAGTAACCCGGGAGCAAACTTGTTGCCAACGATCGCCGCGATAGACGGCGTTCCAACGTAGAATTCTCGTCGCGGATGATGCGCGACAAAATGGATCGCGTCGGCGGCGACTTCCGGCTGAAAAATCGGTGGGACCGGTTGCGCCTTTCGAGGCAATCGGCTTTTTACCCATCCAAACTGCGGCGTGTTAAGAGCTGGTAGCTGTACCATGGTCAAAGCGACCAGGCTTTTATCGTGGATTAACTCACATTGGAGCGAATCACAGAAGCCTTGGATGGCGTGTTTCGCCGCGCAATAGGCTGCCTGCAACGGGATACCGCGATAAGCCAGAGCGCTGCCAATTTGCACAATGGTCCCACGGTTACGCGGCAGCATCCGTTTCAACGCCGCAAGCGTGCCAAAAACGCACCCCAGATAAGTTACTTCCGTCACGCGGCGAAATTCCTCGGCAGTCATTTTCTTGACTGGCGAAAACACCGACACCATGGCGTTATTGATCCAGATATCAATGTCGCCGAAGTCCGCTTCGATTTGTGCGGCTGCTGCTTCCACGAGATCGGGATTTGCTACGTCCACCGGAAATACGAGTGCTTTGCCGCCGAGCTCTTCAACTTCTCTTTGTGCTCCTTTGAGGCCATCAAGACCGCGTGCAATCAGACCGATCCGCGCACCGTCTTTTGCAAATTTCCGAACCGTCGCTCGACCTACTCCAGCTGAGGCCCCGGTGATTACTACAACTTCTGGTTTTTTAGTCATCTGGCGGCCGGTCTGGTGTTAGTGACTGTCAGAAGGGCTGCGCCTGTTTTAGGCTATGTCGACTCTTTTGCGGCCAGATACGCGCGATGAAGAAAATCTGAAGCGGCCACGCTGCCTAAAATTCCTGCGAAAAACCGGGCGATGCGCGGTTGAAAAATCAATCCGAACGCCAGGGCTGTGGCACACCAGGGAGCCATGCAATATGGACAGGAAACGAGGTGACCGATGCCGCGCTGGATTCCGCGCCCCCGGGGTTCCTCTTCCACCTCACCGGCACCGGCGCTCCGAATGTAATTCACAAATGGGGCGCGCAAGATGCTCGTGACCCTGTCTTTGGCGAGGATGCGACTCAGCTTATGACTCGCTAATCCAAGTAGGGCCAGGTCCAGCAGTCGAAATCTTTTAGGTAAACGGCCTGTTTTGCTGGCGACGCCGGTTAGGATCGCAACAGTTGTGACATAAAACGCCAGTATCGTGGCGTATTCCCCAAGCAACTGCTCGTCGCATTCTTCCTTTTCCTCCGTTCGCTCGCCGTATTTATCGATTGAAAAATCGGACTCTCCTTGATCAGGCTGTACTCGTTCCACACCATTACATCGCAAGCTTGCGCGCATCTGCGTGTTTCAGAATCAGCGTAGTCCTGCTTGATGGAGCCATATTACAGCCAAACCCTGCTTTACCAGGTGACCCTTCGACGATGCCAATAATCGTGCTGTCCCATTCGTATGTTCCATCGGCTTTCGGAGTTTCCGTTCCCATGCAGGTGCGACCCTCCTCCGGGCGGTGCGTGCAGAATTTGCAAGCCATACGCGCTGTCCAAGGACCTCGTTGAAATCAAGGATCCTTGCGTCTTCGTCTCCGCCCCAATCGTCACCCTTCAATTAAGATTTTGACCGATAGCGGAATCGGGGCTTGGCCGGATTGTGGGAAATTGCCAGGCGCGGATATTGGCACGTGCCCGGTTGTTTGATCGACATATCTGATGACGAGAAACTGCGCATCTTGCGACGCCTCGATGAATTCCGGCAATGGCAATCGCTCGATGAAAAGCGTTATTGCCTGGTTTGCGGCGAAATCATTACTGGCCGGCAAATCCGTGTGATCGGAAATTGTGACGGGACGCAGCGAGAGCGGGTTGCCTGCCCAACGGCTGGTTGCGATTCGATTCCGATGGAATGGGTACAACCGACCGAGGACGTTCTCGTGAAAATGGCAATGGTAGAACTGGAGTGCCGTCATCGCCGTTTGATCACTCGGGCGGCGCACGCTTTTAGATCCTGATTCCTACGGGCGGAAAAGGCCTCATCAAAATTCGGCTAACAATTGTTGGCGTAGACGCGCGTGAGTCTTAAACTTCATTCGATTCATCACCGAAATGGCCATGCCTTCCGTAAACGAGGAATCACCAGCTGCGATTTCTGACGAGGCAGAGAGCGCAACCATTACATCGCGTGCCCGCTCGCGCATCGCCGAGTTACTACAGAAACCGTTAGGCGCCCAGTCAATCTGCCTCACGGGCCTTTTTATTCTGGCCCTGTTCTACACGATGTATTTCATGCGATCGGTGTTGCTGCCAATCGTTCTGGCCCTGCTACTCAGTTATCTGTTAAGACCGATCGTGAGGGCGCTCGCCCGGTTGAAGATTCCTTTGCCTGTCAGCTCCACGCTCATCCTTCTGGGTCTTCTCTTGCTTCTTGGCTATGGCATCTCCGCACTCGCTGCGCCCACGATAGGGTGGCTGGAGAAAGCGCCGGCTGGGTTTGCAGAGTTGCAACGAAAGCTAACACCCGTAAAAAAATCTGTAGCACAAGTAGCGCAGGCTACCGGTGAAATTGAAAAGCTGACTTCAACCAGTACTGAAACCAGAGCAGTAGAAGTAAAGAAGCATCCGATAACCGAGATGTTCTTCCTGCGAACACCGGAATTTATAGCGGGCGCTGTGCTGTCGATCATCCTGCTTTACTTCCTACTGATCTATGACCAGGCCTTCATCGCAAAGCTAGTCAAACTGCTTCCTACGCTATCAGACAAGAAGACAGCGGTCGCTATCGCACACGACATCGAATCGCACGTCTCACGTTATCTCTTTACGATCACGGTGATCAATGCCTGCCTGGGATTGGCCGTCGGAATAGCCGTCGGGCTGCTGGGATTGCCCAACCCGGTGATGTGGGGCGTCATGGTGGCCGTGCTCAACTTCATCCCTTATCTGGGCGCGCTCACAGGCATCATCTGTATGACTGTCGGCGCCGTGTTGAGTTTCGACAGCCTTGGCTATGCCCTCGTTTTTCCCGCGACGTACCTGGGATTGGGAATACTGGAAGGCAGCTTCATTACACCATGGGTCATGGGACGTTCGCTTACTCTGAACCCGGTCATCATCCTGCTTTCCCTCACGTTCTGGGGCTGGATGTGGGGTATCGTCGGTATCATCCTGGCTGTGCCGATCCTGGCAGCCTTCAAGATTTTCTGCGCACACATCAAACCGATGGAACCGCTGGCAGAATTTCTCAGCTGACTACTCGCGAGCCAGGAACTCGCAGGGAGACGCGGAGGATGGTGTTCGTGACGCGCAAACAAATGCGCATCACGCAAAGTCGCGAATGCAGGAGTAAATTATTCCGCCGACAATTGCGCCCATGGCTACCAGCGCCACATCGGCTTTAACAAGGGCAATGGCAAAAAAAGCTGCTAGTGCGATAGCAACCGTGACCCAGTCAACCAGCGCTTCGGGAATCAAATCGAGCGATATTACGGCAATGATACCAACGACTGCAGCACTGACACCTGCAAGGAATGCCTGGATCATTCGATTGTGTCGGACAAGTTCGACATAATGCGCCCCGGCTAAGACAAAGACGAATGATGGCAGAAAAACAAAGACAGTTGCGACAAAGGCTCCAGGAACTCCTGCCGCCAGATACCCGGCAAACGTCGTGAATAACATGAACGGACCCGGAGTCGCCATGCTCAACGCCACGCCGTCGAGCAACTGCCCGTCTGTCAGCCAATGATATTGCGTCACTGCGCCCCGCTGGACGAAAACGAGCGACGCGTACGCACCGCCGAAACTGAGAAGGCCGGTTTTCAGAAACAGCCAGGTGACCTGGAACAATCGCGAATCGACAAATGGCATGACAATACCGAATCCACCAACTACCAAAGGAAGGGTCGGCGCAGGCTTTTTGAGCAGCGGCAAGGATTGATCGAAAAACAAATTCAACACCCCCGCAATCAAAAGAATCACCAAAAAATTAATTCCGGCGAAATGCATTCCCGCGAATGCCGCCACAAATAGGATGCCGAGAAAAAAATTCCGAATAGCAGCGCGCCCAAGTTTAATGATTCCTGCAGCAATAATGCCGAGGACAGCCGGCTTAAGGATGTAGAGTACGTTCGTGACTTGAGGGAGCCCGCCGTATTTCACGTAAAGCCAGCTTAGAACCGTGATTGCAATCGCACCGGGCAAAATGAAGGTTACACCTGCAAGAATGCCGCCCCACACTTTGCGTTTGAGGTAACCGACATAAATCGCCAGCTGCAGCGCTTCGGGTCCTGGGAGCATGTGGCAAAAGGACATGATTTTGATGAAACGATCTTTGGACAGCCATCGCCGCTTCTCCACCATGTGATTGAACATCATCGTGATCTGCGCGACCGGACCGCCGATATTCACAAAGCCCAGAAAAAGAAAATAGAGAAATACCTCCCGCCATGACGGCATCTGAGCCGCATCGTCGTCAATTTTGTCAGGGCGATTCATCGTGGTTGCAAAGAGGCATAGAGGGCGTTGAAGCATTCAAATCCGCGTCGCAAAATCTCCTGATCGGACAACCCTAGTTTTGACCATCCCTTGAGAACGCGATCGATTCCCACTGCCTCCACGCGTTGAAATCTCGCATCGTCCAGGTCCGCGTCGTGAATCATCTCGCCGATTTTCGCTACCGATTTGTCGGAAATACCAAAGCGCCTCACCAGTGTCTCGAAAGAGCAACAGTTCCCGTGATGCGAAAACTCCGCATCAAGCATGTCGAACGGGATTGCATTTGGAGAGGCATCTCCGCTGCGAGCAAAGACAAATTTGGCTTTGCGATCGATGAACTTCGAAATCAGCCATGCAGAGCCGACCCGGTCGATCTCGGGATGCGGACGCGTTAACCACGTCTTGCCCTGATATCGACTTGGATCCAGCCTTTCAAGGGGTTGCGGACGCTTTGGTCCTGAAGCGCGGCGCAACAGCATGGCAATGTCGTGTCCTCGCGGACTATCGAAAAAATCGATTTTGCGGATTTCACGAAATTGCCGCGTAAGCCGCTCGAGCTCTGACGCTGCTTCCTCCGCATGAATTTTTTTCTGTCGTGTGACGAATGTCAGAAGAGGTTTTCGTAGCTCCGCATAATCCTTTGCACGCGCATCGTTGAACATCGCAATGATTTTCGGTTTGGTCATGCCTTCGATTTCCCTGGCTCGGACCAGCGTCGAGTCACCCCCGTAATCCCGAATCTGCTGGGCCAGCCATTGGAACTGTTCGTATTCCGTTTGTTGATCAGGCAGAAGGTAAGTCGAGGTGGTGATCTGGATGGCACCAAGTTTTTTCAATCGTCGCCACACAGCCACGCGCTCAGTGTTGCGATTCGTTGGAAGACTGAACAACAATAGCAACCACCCGGCCTGCTTCATCGGCTGCAATGCTATCCATGTAATAGGTATTGCAAATACTATTTGCGCTTACATTAAGACCCGTGTTTTATCTCTAAAGAGGATAAGCAACGATCAACCGGGGAGGAATAAGACAATAGTCATGAACATAGCCACTCCAATCGCCGCAGCGCTGGTCACTGCCGGACTGATGTTCGGTACCGCGCAAGCGAACGAAAGAGGACACCAAGAACAAGAAATCAGCAGCTCTGATGTGCCGGCCGCAGTGCACCAGGCCGCGCAAGCAGAAGCAAAAGGAGGAACAATAGTCCGTTGGGAAAAAGAGGGCGCCAATTACGAAGCCGTTATCAGGAAGAATGGCAAGGAGACCGGCATTGAGATGAATGCCCGCGGCAAAGTCTTGAGTCGGCACGACGAAACCAAAGAGCACAAAGAAAAAGGCGAAAAGTATTAACGAATCAATGGCTGCCGGTTTGTGCGCGTATTCGCATAGCCGGCGGCGACTCTTCTCGTCACTTGAGGGTTCTCGCTATTAGAATGACTCTTTGCAGTACGATTCTGCTCGGATTTGTGTCCATCGCGTTCACTGCCGATCTGGATACCAGGCGAATCGACGAACTGACCGGGCTCAAAGGAAAACTGAATGAGAAGGAAGACGTTTATAAAGTCACCTTCCCTCGGAGTGACGTGAAGGTGGTTGTCGATGGATGGACCATGCCGCCGTTCATGGGTGTTGGCACGTGGGCGGCGTTCACCGCCACAGAAAACGGCGCCATGGTCATGGGAGATACGGTTCTTTTTGAAGACGAAGTGAATGCGGCGATGTCAGCCGCGTTGGACAACGGACTCAACGTGACCGCGCTGCATAACCATTTCTTCTTCGATCGACCCAAGGTTTACTTCATGCACGTCGAAGGCGAAGGCACAGTCGAAGAACTGGCAGGCGGCGTGCGGAAGCTCTATGACAGCATCAAACAAATCCGCGCGACGAATGCGCAGCCGAAAGATTCTTTCGCGGCCAAGTCATTGCCGGAAAAAAATTCAATCAACGCCGCGCCTCTTGACAAAATCTTCGGAACCCAGGGCGAAGCGAAGGATGGAATGGTAAAATTCACCTTTGGTCGTCCTGCGAAGATGCACGGGGTGGCCCTCGGAAATGCCATGGGAGTAAATACGTGGGCGGCGTTTGGTGGCAGCGACGACAACGCGATCGTTGATGGAGATTTTGCAGTCACGGAAGATGAATTGCAGCCGGTTCTAAAATCGCTGCTCAAGGAGAAAATCAACATCGTGGCCATCCACCAGCACATGACGCATGAAGAGCCGAGAATAATGTTCTTTCATTACTGGGGCCGCGGTGCAGCCCAAGACCTCGCACAGGCGCTCAAAGGCGCATTTTTGATTAGCGGACTGCTTGGAGTCAGCTCCCCACAGCAAAATTGACCGCGTCATTGCAAGCAGGACTGCATGAAGCTCCACCGTAGCCTGTTGCTCATCAGCAACTCAACTGCCTATCGCCGGGAACCATGAAGATTTGCTGCGCGCCATTAAAGCACCGCAGCAACAACCGCATACCAGAACCACGCTACGATCAACCAAACTGTGAGGCAGCAATCAGATCATGCGCGAGAACATTTGCCCGCCTGCGTTGCCAGACACTTTGCCATCGCGCCCGTTTCGATATCCCCTTACCGCGCTTTTTCGAACGCAAGCTTGAGACCAAATCCTATAAATACAGCGGCCATTGCAGTGTCCAGAGCCGTCACCACCCGACGTTGTTTAAGCCATCCCGACAGCAACTCCGTGGCGTTTGTTAAGAGCAAAAACCATAGAAGCCCCTCCAAGGCATGAATGAACGCGAGCAGAATACTAAATGACCAAACTGGCACGCCGGCCGGAATGAATTGAGGCAGAAAGCTCAGGTAAAAGACACCAATCTTTGGATTGAGAAGGTTGGTCAACAGGCCCCGTCTCAGCCATGGCGAACTCTTTGGATCCTTCTGTTCCTTCGAACGGGGCAGACTGGTGTCGCTTAAAGCCGTGCAGCGGAATGCTCGAATGAGTAGTTTGACCCCCAGATACCCGAGGTACATCGCCCCAACAATTCGCAGCGCGCTGTAAGCCAGGCTGGAAACAGCAACCAGCGCGCTGAGTCCCAACGCCGCCGCAGCGCCCCAAATCAGACAGCCGAGACAAATGCCGACGCCGGCGAGAAGTGCCTGTTTTGCGCCCTCTACGGCAGCCGTTCGCAAGACCAGGGCAGTATCCAGCCCTGGCGTGATCGTCAGCAAACCAGCAGCTGCTGTGAATGAAAGAAGCGCTTGCCCGACAGTCATAACCTACCTGGAACTTGTATTCTCTATGGAAACGCCGCGATAGCTACCATCGAAAACAGTTGGCGAACGCTCCGAACTCGCGCGAAGTATCGTAAACATGTCTATTTCACTTTTTCGAATCGCCGCTGCTCTCTGTTTCCTTGCAGTCGGCCTTGGCGCGTTTGGTGCCCATAGTCTCAAGCAGAATCTTGAGAGTCACGGAATGCTCGATGTTTGGAACAAGGCCGTGTTTTATCATTTCATTCATGCGGTAGCGCTCCTGGTGCTTGCAGTTTGTGGAGCTGCCAATCGCAGCGCGTGGTGGTTGCTTTTCGCGGGCATTCTCGTTTTTAGTGGAAGCTTGTACATGATGGCGCTTACAAATCTGCGCTGGCTCGGAGCAATTACGCCAATCGGGGGTCTCTGTTTTCTTGCCGGCTGGGCATGGCTCGCGATTGCGCCGCGGCTATAGCTGGTTTGAGACTCGGCGCGCCATCGCGAACTCCCGTCGCAAGAATCTCGGTGTGTCTTTTACCTTCCGCGAACGGCTAGACGCGACAAGAATGCTGTTCCGGAAACGCTGTTTTGATATACTACCGACCCGATGTTTAGCGCACTGTCGGAAGCACAGCGAGCTGCGATAACAGCTATCGTCTTTGTCGGCACATTCCTGATTTCCGTCTGGGTGGGCCGATTCTTGAAACGCGGTGCCGGCGTTCGACTTGGACTTCTATTCCGGCTTTTCAGCCTGATCCTGGCATTCTACGCAGCCATCACCGTTTACGGTGTCGACGCCTCCTGGCGCAATCACGTCGGTACAGCTGTCATTTTGCTGAGCACGGCCCTGCTGGTCGCCCTGGTGAACCGCTATGTTTGGGATTTTTATTTCGAAAAGAAACGGCATACGCCGATCCCGCATTTCCTCCGTGAAGTTGTCGGTGGAATCATTTTTCTGATCGTACTGCTGTTGGTTCTGAGCTATGGCTATCACGCCGAAGCGCAGCTGAAGGGACTCCTTGCGGGTTCGGGGGTGGTCGCGATCATCCTTGGCCTGGCTGGACAGAATCTCTTTGCCGGGATCATTGGCGGCATATCGATCCAGATTAACCGGCCTTACAAGGTGGGTGACTGGTTGCAGGTAGGCGACCGCTTCGCTGAAGTGATGGAGATCAACTGGCGTTCCACCCGGTTGCGGACGAACGACGCCATTTATCTGGATATCCCAAACAACGAGATGGTGAGTCACACCATCGTCAATCTGCATTATCCGACTGAAGTCCATGCCATGCGGATTCGTGTTGGAGTGGAATACAAAAACCCGCCGAATCGCGTGAAGGATGCGCTGTTGCGGGCGACTTCGACGGCGGACGGCGTGCTGCCCGAGCCAAAAATAAGAGTGTTTCTAGTCGACTTTGCCGATTCCGCGATGATCTACGAGATCAAATTTTACATGGGCAATCACGCCCGATTCAATGAAATCAACGACGCCGTGCGCACCAATATTTGGTACGAGCTCAAGCGGCAGGGCATCACCATCCCCTTCCCGATTCGCACGTTGCAGCTGGAACGCAAAGCGCCTGAAGCGGTACAGGAGGAATACGAGGAAGCGAGGGCAATTTTGCGGGCGGACGGTTTGTTCGAGTGCTTGTCGGATGAAGAGATTGAAAGCCTGGTTCAACAGTCTCAGGTAAGTCATTTCGGTCGCGGCGAACGTGTCATCAGGGAAGGCGCCGAGGGCGAATCGATGTTCGTTTTATTGAGAGGCGCGGCAGAAGTGTCGGTTTCGAAGAACGGTCATCCCATTTCTGTGGCCACGCTGAAGGCGCCCGATTGCTTTGGAGAAATGTCTCTGCTGACTGGCGAACGTCGCACAGCAACAGTGCGCGCCCAGACGGATTGCCAGGTAATGGAGATTGGCAAACCGGTCATGGCAGAACTGCTTCGCGCTTCTCCGGACTGCCTCGATCGGCTGAGCGAACTCCTCGCTAAACGCAAAATGGAAACCGAAGGTCTGCTTAAAGAGGCGGTTTCCGAAGCCCAGAGTGCAAGCAAAGAGCGCGAATACAGGGCCACGTTCCTGCGGCGTTTGCAGACATTTTTCGAATTATAGACGGTCTGCCGTCGCTGCATTCCAAAGCTGGGCACGGCTCCGAGCATCATTCGAGTCCGACGTGCATGTCCGTTGGCTCTCCCGTGTCCATCGCCTCTTTCTTTGAATTAGAAATAACGAATTGCGAGCCGATAAAAACCTACTAAAGTCCCGAGCTTTCAGCGGGAATGTTCATGAGCATTTTACTAGGCCTAACGATTCTTAATGCAGGTGTACCACTGTCGATGGTCTGCGCGGTGATTGGACTCGCCTTTGCACTTATCTTGATTGCCATCGTGGGTCGCTCTTCGGCCGGCAACGAACGGATGCGACAGATCGCGGGCGCAGTTCAGGAAGGCGCGAAAGCCTATCTGAACAGGCAGGTCATGACGATCAGCGTGATCGCAGCGATCATCTTCGTGCTGCTCTTCTTTTTCAAGGATCATCCCACCGCGATCGGTTTCGTGATCGGCGCGTTTTGCTCTCTGGCGGCCGGTTATATCGGCATGCGAATCGCCGTGATTGCGAATGTGCGGACTACACAAGCGGCGACTCACTCACGCACAGCTGCTCTGCGTATTGCCTTTAACGGCGGAGCGGTGACCGGTTTGCTCGTGGTCGGCCTTGCGCTGCTGTCGGTCTCGATCTTCTACACGCTCGCCAATAAAATGGTCGGGCACGACATGGCCATTCGAAGCCTGGTCGGCCTGGCATTAGGCGCGAGTTTGATCAGTGTTTTCGCGCGATTAGGAGGCGGCATCTATACGAAAGCGGCCGATGTGGGCGCGGATCTCGTCGGGAAAATCGAGAAAGGGCTGGAAGAAGATGATCCGCGCAATCC
>Ga0070741_10018796_pt1 | contig 11127 bp, 4 predicted proteins | sample Coa_R1_4_FD_66440 | JGI IMG/M metagenome (GOLD analysis project Ga0070741, IMG submission 66440) | Surface soil microbial communities from Centralia Pennsylvania, which are recovering from an underground coalmine fire - Coalmine... | ecosystem: Environmental > Terrestrial > Soil > Unclassified ...
TACGGCAACAACCGCCAGGTCGAATATGACTTCGACGTCGCTCCCGGCGCCGACGCCAGCAAAATCCAGTTCGATATCCAGGGCGCCGACAATCTCAGCGTCGATAACAATGGCGATCTCGTTCTGAAAAAAGGAACCGGAGAACTTCACTTCCAGGCCCCGGTGGTTTATCAGCAGTCGAAAGGGCAGCGCACGAAGGTGAACGGAAATTATTCCGTCGGCGCGGGCAGTCGCGTTGGCTTCGCGCTCGCTTCTCACGATTCCAGCAAGGCTCTGGTCATTGATCCAGTCCTCAGCTACTCCACTTTCCTCGGCGGCCGCTCCGACGACGGGCCTAACGGCATCGCAGTCGATTCGACCGGAAACGCTCTCGTCGTGGGGCAGACCAGTTCGCCCGACTTTCCGCTTGCAGTGCTCGGCGGTTTGAACCCCAGTCAGAACCGCATCTTCCTATCCAAGCTCGATGTCAGCGGCACCACCATGCTGTGGATCGATTACATTTGCGGAACCAGCGGCAACGATTATGGTCAGGCCCTTGCAGTGGACGCTCAGGGAAACGCCTACGTCGCCGGACAGGCTTACTCCTCCGATTTCCCGATCGTCAACGCCTATCAGCCAAGCCTGACTGGCAACGGCGATAATTTCCTCACCAAGGTTTCACCCGATGGCGCTACGCTGATTTATTCAACCTACCTTGGCGGCACCAACTGGGACTATGCAACGAGCGTTGCCGTCGATGCCATGGGAGAACCCGTTATCGCGGGCTACACCAACTCTACCGATTACCCCGCAGTGAATGCATTTCAGTCGACTGTGGCTCCTAACCAATACAACAATTACGGCGACTACGGCTTCGTGAGCAAGTTCTCCGCGGATGGGGCGAGCCTGGTTTTCTCCACTTATATCGCCGGAAGCCAAACCGCCAACTGCTACTACTATTGCTATCCCTATTCTGAGATCAACGGCATCGCGCTCGATCCGAGTGGCAACATCTACGTGGCCGGACGCACCGAAACCACGGACTTCCCCACCACTCCCGGCGCATACCAGGTCGCCAACCCGAGCATCAACAATTACTACTCGGAAACAAGTTTCTTCGCGAGCTTTGCCCCTTCGGGGACCCTGAACTACTCGTCGTACTTCGGTGGGATGTACTACACCGATGTTTACGGTTTGGATGTTGACGCAACCGGCGCCGCATACCTCACCGGAAACGCGCCGACGGATGGTAGTTTTCCAATTACTTCTACTACGATTTGCGATCCTTCGGTTTCGTCCTGCGATTCTGCATTCGTCGCCAAGATGACCCCGGACGGATCCGGCCTTACCTACTCCACTTTCCTCGGCCCCGACAACAGCACCGAAGGTCGAAAGATCAAGGTCGATGCCGACGGAAACGCGTACGTCCTCGCTAACTTCAGCAACTCCGCCTACAACTTCATTAACCCGCTCCAGACTTACACAGGAGCGAACGGCGTCTTGATCGATGAAATCGATCCCACCGCAAGCAGTGAACTGTTTTCGACGTACTTGGGAGGCGATAACGGTACCAATTACGCGGATATGGCGCTGGACTCCAACGCGTCGATTTACGTGACCGGACAGACTTACTCGCAGGACTTCCCGGTCCTGCAATCTGCGTTTCAGAGTACCAGTGGCGGGCAGAACGATGTCTTCATCGCGAAGATTTCTCAGGTCGCGGCTCCCGCTTTCACCGTGAGTCCCTCGCTGGTGCAATTTTCTACTCGCAACGTGGGAACCACCAGCACCCCGCGCACAGCGGTCCTGCGCAATATGGGCACGGCTGCTTTGAACATCGCCACCAAAACACTGACCGGCGATTTTGCCGAGAACGATGACTGCGGTTCTTCCGTTCCTCCGGCCGGAGTCTGCACCTTCACCGTAACCTTTACTCCGACGGCTCCGGGGTCGCGGTTCGGAACCATCCTGTTCGGCGACGATGCCGCGGGATCTCCGCACTTTATCAACCTGGTAGGACAGGGCAGCTCACCCATTGTGGTTCTCAGTCCCACCAGCCTGACCTTCGCCAGCGCTCCAGTGAACTCGACGAGCGCCGCGCAGACCGTCACCCTCAGCAATACTGGAAACGCTACCCTGAACATCAGCAATATCCAGATGAGTGGCGACTATGCGCAAACCAACGACTGCCCGCCAGCGCTTGGATTCGGATCAAGCTGCACCTTCCAGATCACGTTCACTCCAACCACGGGCGGCACTCGCAACGGCTCGATGACCCTGACCGACGACGCTCCCGATAGTCCGCAAACTGTCTCGTTGAGCGGCAGCGGTTTTGTCACCACCGGCACCGTATCGCCGGCATCGCTCTCGTTCGGCAACCAGAATGTCGGCAGCTCCAGTGCAAACCAAACCGTTACCGTCACCAATACCGGCGGAAACGTCATGACGGTTTCCAGCGTGGTCACCAGCGGTGACTTCGCACAGACCAACAACTGCTCCACCATCCCGGCGAGCGGCACTTGCACCATCACCGTTCACTTTGCTCCGGCCACCTCGGGCAGCCAGTCCGGAACTCTGACCATTAACGACAATGCTCAGGGCAATCCGCACCTGGTCACTCTCAGCGGGACCGGCCTCGCCGGAACCGCCAGCCTCAGCGTGAACAGCATGACGTTCTCCGCTCTGAACGTTGGTGCAACCAGCAGCGCCCAGACGCTGACCATCACCAATACCGGTAATGGGCCGTTGACCATGTCCTCGGTGCAGGCCACCGGCGACTTCGCTCAAACCAACAACTGCACCACGGTCGCTCCATCGGCGACCTGCGCTGTGCAGATCACGTTCACTCCAACTTCTTCCGGTACGCGGACGGGAAGCGTCATCCTCACCAGCTCCGCTATCGGCAGTCCCCAGACCGTAACTTTGAGCGGCTCTGGAATCGATTTCAACATGCCGGCCAACGGCGGCAGTAAAACTGTCGTTGCCGGATCCACGGCCAGCTACCCAATGGATATCGCTCCAGTCGGCGGATCGTTCTCCAACTCCATCGCTCTGACCTGTGCCGGTGTGCCCGCCTTCGCCACCTGCTCGATCAGTCCCGCTTCCGTTACGCCCGGGGCAAATGCCTCCAGCGTTACGGTGACCATCACCACCAAAGCCAGCGTTTCTGCCGCTCTCGACGCGCCGGGCGCCACTCTTCATCCGATCTTCGCAACTCTCTGGATGACTAATGGACTCGGGATCTTTGGAGTGCTGCTGTTCGGCAACGGCAATCGCAAGAGCAAACGCTCGTGGTACCTGCTGCTTGGACTCGTCCTGCTGATGACGATCATCCTCGCGGGCTGTGGCGGCAGCAGCACTGCCAGCACGCCAGCTAAAACTACAACCACCGGAACTCCCGCGGGAACCTACACGGTGATCGTGATTGGAACTTCCGGCAGCGCTCAACACTTTTCGTCGCTCACCTTGATTGTGCAGTAACTCCTGTGCAGTAACTCCTGTGAAGCTACCCTCGGCCGCTCCGAAAGGAGCGGCCTTTTTTGTTCCCGCCGCAATCGTGCATCCCCGTCTTGATGCGCATCATCTGCTCACTTGACTGATTTGCTTTTTACCTCTCTACTTCGAAGTTTCGCCGTTCCCGAAGGAGCCACTTCATGGCCGGTTTGCGAATCCGCGCAATACATTTCTTTACATTTCTCCTCGCCTGCTTTCTCACCCTTCAGGCTTCCGCGCAACAACCGCCTGCCCCGAACTCCGCTTCTCCGGCAAAGCAAGCTGCGGTCACGAAGGTTCCAGAGACCACGCGCACCACGGAAGCTCCCCCCATTCTTCAGCAGCTGAATGGGGCGCTGGAAAGCTTGGCCGCACGGGTCTCGCCCGCCGTCGTGCAGGTGCTGGTGAACGGCTACGGGGCAGTGCAGGAATCCGGCCGTGGAGAAACGGCTCTCATCGCTCGCCAGCATGCCGTCGGTTCTGGCGTGATCGTCGATCCCAACGGCTACATCATGACCAACGCTCACGTAGTCGAAGGCGCCCAGCGCATTCGTGTTCTGCTGCCGCTTCCGCCGTCGGATTCCCCGCTTGAGGTGGCTCCTGCCGGCAAGCGTCACCTGATCGATGCCAAGCTGATTGGTGTCCACAAGGAAACCGATCTGGCTCTTCTCAAGATCGACGAGACGAATCTTCCTACGTTGACCTTGGGCAACACTCGCAAAGTGCGCCAGGGGCAATTGGTTTTCGCGATCGGCAGCCCTGAAGGATTACAGAATTCCGTCACCATGGGCGTAGTCAGTGCCGTTGCCCGGCAAGCGGATCCTGAAAAGCCGATGGTGTACCTGCAAACCGATGCGCCGATCAATCCCGGCAATAGCGGCGGCCCGCTGGTTGACCTTGACGGTTATGTCCTGGGCATCAACACCTTCATCTTGTCCCAGGGCGGAGGCAGTGAAGGCCTTGGCTTTGCGATTCCCGCACGCATCGTGAAGTTTGTTTATGAAAGCCTGAAAAAATATGGACACGTCCATCGGGTTGAAATCAAGGCCGGCGCGCAGGAGATCACTCCGGACATGGCAGAAGGGTTAGGGCTGGCGCAAGGCTACGGCGTGATCATTTCTGACGTCACGCCCGGTGGGCCCGCGGATCAGGCGGGGCTGAAAGTGGACGACATCGTTCTCGCCGCCGATGACCGCAACGTCGCCACCCTGCCCGGCTTCACCGGGGCTTTGTACCTGCATCCGACCGACGAACTGCTGAAACTGGAAGTTCTGCGCGGCACGGAGAAGAAAACTTTATTCATCCCGGTGCTTGAGAGAAAAGATCCCATGGACAGCCTGACCAACCTTGCCGATCCGCAGGCCAACCTGATCCCGCGGCTGGGAATTCTCGCCCTTGATCTCACCGACCAGTTACGGCAGGCGATCGGAAGCGATCTTCGAATTCCCTCCGGCGTAGTCGTCGTCGCGCGCGCCGCAAACTTTGTCGGCCCCGAGAGCGGATTGCAGACTGGAGATCTGATTCACAAACTCAACCGCACTTCCATTGAATCGCTCGACCAGTTGCGCACGCTAAGCCGCCAACTCAAACCGGGCGATCCAGTCGTGCTGCAAGTCGAACGCGATGGCGGCTTGGAGTACTTGGCATTCGAGATGGAGTAATCGATGGGTGGCGTCCCGCAGTGCGGCGGGAGTTTTTTAGACCTCCCCAAAACTGGGGTCTTTCGTCTCTTTTTGAATCGAATGCTGTAGCTGTAGAATCCAGAGATCGTTTTGCGCGCTTGCTCCGTCCCAGCTTCTCGCGAAAACTTGGGTGACACTCGCTAACCACTCTCGACGAGTAAGTTTGTTAGTCCTGATGGGCGCTTGTTTGCTCGTTGCCCATCTCGTCGATCGCTTCCCGACAACACAAAAATCGAGCGTAGGCAGCAGCACCCATTGCCGGTGCCCGCAGGAATCCTGGCAGATTCTGGAGCGCGAATCTGCTCATTGGATTGCTCCTGCCCCAAGGATAGAAATCTCCCGGCCCATGGTGGTTTGCGACTTTATTGAGCCGCGGGCGGAAGCCCAGCCTCCGCGCATGCCGTTGCGCGAAAGCCTCTTTGACCGTCCTCCGCCTTCCTGCTGATTCCTCTGCGAAAAGTTTCCCTTTAACTATGTTCTGAATTCTGTTCGTGTGCGTACGACGCGGATCCGATCCGGATTTTCTCTACTGCGCGGCATCACATAGGCCGGCGCGTAGGTGTGTTCACTATACCTCGTGACACGATATCTTTTTACGATCCTTTTTGCCGACAGGCACAGAATTATTTCATTTGTGTGACAACCTTCTGCACACCGCCAGATTGACCAAGCCCATCCACTCACCGCCCGCTCCTGATGAGTAGGCCTCTAAGTGCTTCAGCCTGACCGGACTCGCCCTGCTATACATCGTGTAACGACCAATCGATCAACTCTGGACGCAAACGTGCATAGCACCAGCACGACAGGGTCATTGTTTCGTTGCACGCCCTGCCAAACTCGAACAAGGAGAGCCAAGATGGATAGGACCCCCCGTATTCCCGAATCCTCAGAGTCCAATGAGGCAAGCATCAAAGCCCAACCGTCGCGAGAAATCGCGTCGGCCAGCCGCCGTAGTTTTCTCAGCAAAGTAGGTGTAGCGAGCGTGGCCGCAGGCGCGGTTAGCGTTCTCGGCAAAGCTCCGTCGGCCTTCGCGCAAGCCGAAAAGAGCGTCGTCTCCCCTAATGTCGGCAACGTCCCGCCGAAGCAACGCCTTCAACTCGCTTTCAATCTCCGCAGCAGCGCCGCAGCCCGGGACTTCAATCTCCCTATTCCTCCGCACACAACCAACGGCGACGAACAGCGGTACACCGACCACTCCGCCAGCTACAGCAAGCCGTTGCTCCAGGATGGCATTTGCCTGGTCAACCAGAACGCCTGGGCGTCTTTCAAGAAGGCTCTCAATAGCGGGCTGAATAGCGATTACGAAGCCATCATCACGGGAGGTCCCCGGACGTTGAACGGGCCCCAGGCTTCCTATGCGTTCGATCTCGAAGCGGCCGATTCCTCGCAGTTCGGCAATGCTCCTGCAAACGGCGACAAGAATGGCCCTCCCCTCGTTCCGCCGTTCGACCGGGTGACGAGCGCTGCCTACGGCACTCAGTTGATCGAGATGTACTGGGCCTCGATGTTGCGCGACGTGGCCTTCACCGACTTCGGGACCAACGCGACCGCCGCTGCCGCTGCCGCCGAGCTGGGGGCGCAGTCGACTTACCGCGGCCCCAGAAACGCCCAGGGACAGGTGACCACGGACCTTCTGTTCCGCGGCAACTTTGTGGGAGAAACCATCGGTCCCTACATGTCGCAGTTTGCCTTCACGCCCACGTCATTCGGCCAGCAGGCGATTCCGATGTTGTTCAGCACGTACGTGCCGGGAATCGACTACATGACCGATGCCAATACATTTCTGCAGGTGCAAAACGGCATCAGCACCGGCCTGAGCGATCAAATCGATCCGACCCCGCGTTACCTCCACGACTTCCGCGGACTGGGTGCTCTCACCCACGTAGATGGTCTCTACCAGGAGTGGCTGAACGCCCTGCTGATGCTTTACTCGCTCGGCGTACCCCCAAACCCGGGCAGTCCCTATATTGGTTCCAGAACACAGAACGCGTTCTGCACCTGGGGCGGTCCCGATCAGCAGCAGATGGTCGCCGAGGTCGCATCCCGCGCCCTGATCAAGGTGTGGTATCAGAAGTGGCTAGTGCATCTGACCCATCGTCCGGAATGGGGCGGCGGTCTGGTTCATCAGGCCATGACCGGCAGTCCTTTGCAGGCTGTCCCGAATGCCAATGTCCTGAACTCGCAGGCCGTCGCGGCGAGCTTCAGTAAATATGGCACCTACTTCCTTTCGCAGGCCTTCCCAGAGGGTTCGCCGGCACACCCGTCTTACCCGACCGGCCATGGAACTGCCGGAGGTGCTTGCCTTACCGTCCTGAAGTTCTTCTTCGACGGCAACCATGTGCTGCAAAATCCAATGGTGCCGGCGAACGATGGTCTGTCGCTCCTCCCTTACAGCGGGTCCGACGCAGGCCAGATTACCGTCAACGGAGAGCTCAACAAGTTGGGAAGGAATATCAGCTACGGTCACGGTGTTGGATCCGGTATCCACTGGCGCACCGACACCGACAACTCAATGCTGTTGGGCGAGGCATTGGCGATCAGCTTCCTGAACGACCGAGCGAAGACCTACAACGAAAAGTTTACGGTCAACATCACTCGGCTGGACGGGAGCATTGCAACTATCACCAACCAGTAATCCTTGGGGGCGGCCGGCAATCCGGCCGCTCTCCGTCTGCACGTTAGGGGAGGAGCTTGGCGGTTTTCCGCAAAGCCGATTTTTCTTCCTCCTGGGCTTCGAGACGAGAGCCAGCAACAGATTTTGACCGGGGGGTCTTTTATCTGTCGGGTGGCTCTCTCTCGAATTCCCCAATACCGCCATTTTCGGACATCCGCTCCGCTTCGTTTCAATCGAGCGCAGTTACCACGCACTTCCCCCGCCTCCCCCAAATCCTCCCCCGGAAAATCCGCCGCCGCCGCCCGAGAATCCTCCGCCACCAAATCCTGATCCGGAAGAGCTTGCGCGTGGCGCCGACACAAACACCTGGTGCATATCGCCCGCCATGGAATGCATGGAGTTCGAGAAGAAGATCGGGTTGAACCCTCCGCCCGGATATCCCGTCGGCGACGCATACCAACCCGGCGCGCTCTGCACGATCCCGGCAAAGGCCTGCGCCCAGTGATGCTCCACTCCCAGGGCCATCGCGAAAGGAAGATATTTTTCGAATGTGTCGGGAGGCATGCGCTTCAACCGGTCCGCATCCACGCGGTTCATGAACTCCTGAAATCCCAGGATCGCAATGTGGGTGCGTCCGCCCTTGACTGTTTTGGCCGTCATCTCTCGCGCGAACAACCACCAGATCAGGGCTGACAGTGCCGCACATAACACCAACAAGCCAATCGAAGTGAACACATCTTTAATTCCGGCAAATTGCAAAATCAAAAACGGCGCCGCACTTAGCAGCACTCCCAGAATGCTGTATCCGTTCGCCGATTCCGGATCGAGCAGATACATGCCTTTCTGCTTCAACTGCGACATGATGTACTGGCGCATCACGGGAATCGTGGTGTAGAAGCGGTTTTTCAAACTCGAGAGCTTCACATCCGGCTGATCTCCGACAAAAATATTTTCCAGCATGACGCGCTCATGCGACGCCAGCCCGGTCCACTGCTGTCGCGGAATCAGCAGATGGAAGATGTAATCCTTGTGGTGAAACACCATTCCTTTGTCGTCGGTCTCTTCGATCTTCACGAACCCGCGCACCGCCAGGTCCACCAGCGTGGAAGTGATATCCCGCGGATGCGTGGTGTCGTCTAGCAGAGTTCCCGCTTCGGCAGGCGACATTTGCGGCGGAGGCTCATACATGGGCGCCACCGAAAGCCCCGGATCCGGGTCTCGCCCCTTGTAGTGCCAAAGTGCAAACATCACCGCAAATGTCCAGAAGGGCAAAAAAACGATCGGATTACTTCCGAGAAACCAGAAGAATCGTGTGAACGCTCCCGGCTCCTTCAGAATTCCCTTGGGGACGAAAACGTCGATGGTGAGTCCGCCGCGCATGGGCAACGAACTGGTGGTCTCGAAAGAGATATCGGATCCGCGAACCGCCGACGTCGCTTCCCGCCCGGTCGATCCGTACACCCCGGTGAACGCCTGTGCCCGCAACGATCCTGCGGTTGCACTGGGCATATGGACCACGGCGGTCGCGTGATCGATCGGCACCGGCCAGTCGTTTCCGGTGACATTCCAATAGAACTCGTCATGATCGTCAAAGTACCGGATCCCATTGCGCACGATGTAGTCGATTTCGACGGTTCGCGTCGCATCTTCCGCATCCGGAATGGAAATTTTCAGGTCGCGATACCCGTGCGCCAGCGTGGACTCATATTGCAGCTTGTGTCCGCTGCCATCGGTGACGCTTTCGATTTTCAAAAAAAGCGTGTAGTTGGTCCCGCGTGGGCCGGGATAGTCGACGGGAATGGTGCGATGAATGCCATGCCAGAATCCTTCAAATGAAACCGCGATGCGCTCGCGAACGAAGGTGGACCCGTCACCGCCGATGGTGATGTCGTCGCTGAAATCGGAGACCTGCCACGACTTGGCGAAAGCGGATCCAACGCAGAGCAGGAGCCACGCAACTGCCCAGCAACAAACTTGAGCCCGCCGCATTGCTAGAATTTCACCGCGACTGGTTCGCGATCGGCCGCATCGACTTCAAAGAACTGCCGCGGCGAGAACCCGAACATGCCCGCAATCAGGTTGGTGGGAAATGTTTGGATCTTGGTATTCAGGTCGCGCACTACCGCGTTGTAATAACGGCGCGCGTTCTGAATCGTGTCCTCGGTCTGGCTGAGCGAGCCTTGCAGTTGCGTGAACTCTTCCGAGGCTTTCAGCTCCGGATAATTCTCGGCCACCGCAAACAGGCTCTTCAGAGCTCCGGTCAGCTGGTTCTCAGCAACTGCCTTGTCGGCGGGCGAAGTCGCCTGCATCGCCTGGGAGCGAAATTTCGCAATGTTCTCGAACGTGCCCTTTTCGTGAGCAGCGTATCCCTTCACCGTCTCGACCAGATTGGGAATCAGGTCATGCCGCCGCTTGAGCTGCACGTCAATATCGGACCAAGCCGAGTCGGCGCGCACCCTTAGTTGCACCAGGCTGTTGTACATTCCAACCAGCAGGAAGGCGATGACCACCAGAATGCCGAGGAAAATCCAGGCCATGTGTTGCTCCTCGCAGAAAGATTACGTCGATTTGTTGGAATCAAGGCGACGGTAACATACGCGGTAATCAGGCGCAATTCACTCAAACCGCAGGCAACCTGAAACGCACTGTCCCTTATCCCGCGTTGGGCTACACTGAAGCTTCACCGATTTACAAACTGAGTGCCCGGATTCGCATCGTAAAATACATGTAGGGCTCGGATGACGGGGAGGTTACCGAATCTATGAAGATTTCCTGGAAACTGCCGCTCCTGGTGGCGGTCGCATCGGTGCTTTCGACGTTTGCGGTCGCGGAATCGTGCTCCACCTCCGGCGACATGGATCAGGCAACCCGCACCGCCATCACCAACTCGGCCACCCGTTATTACGATATGGCGTCCAAGGGCGATACTGCCTCCTTGCGGCAGAACGCCATTCCCGGACTGGCCTCTGATTTTTCCGGAATCGAAGGCGCTGTCCGTGACAACCTTCCGAACCTGGCTGGCGTGCAAGGCACGCCCCGGCCTCCTTTCCTGCTGAAAGCTGACGGCACCACCCCGATTGAGCGAGCGGAATTTCTTTGCGGGGTCTTCGGCGCCAATGGTCAGACTGCCAACAGCGCTGTTTTTGTGATTCCCAACCTTCCGCCCGCCACTTATGCCGTCGCGGCACTCGACGCACCCGGACCCAAAGGCGCCTACACCGTCACCTTTGTTTTGCAGCAGATCGGACAGGACTGGAAGATCGGCGGCTTCTACGCCCGTCCCAGCCAGATCGGCGGACACGACTGGAAATGGTTTGCCGACCAGGCCCGCCAGTACAAAGCCAAGAACCAGATGCACAA
>Ga0070741_10018797_pt1 | contig 11127 bp, 8 predicted proteins | sample Coa_R1_4_FD_66440 | JGI IMG/M metagenome (GOLD analysis project Ga0070741, IMG submission 66440) | Surface soil microbial communities from Centralia Pennsylvania, which are recovering from an underground coalmine fire - Coalmine... | ecosystem: Environmental > Terrestrial > Soil > Unclassified ...
CGCCGTCTCTAGACTGGTCGCGATGAACCGCTCGCTGCCCGTCGCCGAGCGGCCCCGCCGCCCCGAGTGGATGAAGGTGCGGGCGCCGAGCGCCGACGGCCGCTACTTCGACGTCCGCAAGCTCATCCACGGGCTCGGCCTGCACACCGTGTGCGAGGAGGCGCGCTGCCCCAACATCGCCGAGTGCTGGGGGCGCGGCACGGCCACCTTCCAGATCCTCGGCGACACCTGCACGCGCGCGTGCCGCTACTGCTACGTCCACTCGGGCACGCCGGAGCACCCTCCCGACCCGCTCGAGCCGCTCCGGGTCGCGAACGCGGCAGCCCAGATGGGCCTCTCGCACGTCGTCGTCACGTCCGTCGACCGGGACGACCTGCCCGACCGAGGCGCGGGCCACTTCGCGGCCACGATCCGCGCGCTCAAGGCGAAGCTGCCCGCGAGCTCGGTCGAGGTGCTCACCCCGGACTTCCTGGGGGTCGAGGAGGCGGCGCTGCGCAGCGTGATCGGCGCGCGGCCGGAGGTCTTCAACCACAACATCGAGACCGTGCGCCGGTTGCACCGCCGTATGCGCGGCGCGAAGGCGAGCTACGACACGGCGCTCTGGCTGCTCGCGCGCGCGAAGGAGATCGCCGACTATCCCGTGCTGACGAAGTCGGGCATCATCGTCGGCCTCGGCGAGACGAACGAGGAGGTCGTCGAGACGATGCGCGACCTGCGCGCGCACGGCGTCGACGTGGTGACCATCGGCCAGTACTTGCAGCCGTCGGCGAAGCACGCGCGCATCGAGCGCTGGGTGCACCCGGACGAGTTCCGCTGGCTGCGCGAGCAGGGCGAGGCGCTCGGCTTCGGCTCCGTCTTCGCCGGGCCGCTCGTGCGCTCGAGCTACCGCGCCGACGAGCAACGGCACGCGGCCGAGAGCGGCCGCGGCGCCGTCGCGTACTGAGCGCGCGCGGCGGCGGGCTCACTCGGCCGCGCCCGCGACCAGGAGCGCGACGTGGACGAACGCGCCGCTCGGCACGCGGACGACGAGCGGGTGACGGAGCGAGAGCAGGCCCGGCGCGGACACCGTCCACAACCCCGCAGCCAGCCGTACGCGGAAGCGCCCCAGCCGGTCGCTGCGGGTGGCCACGACGACGGCGCCGTGGCGGAGCGTAACCGGCACGCCGGGAGCCGCGCGGACGCAGGGCGCCCGCAGGCAGCCGAGGCCGGGCGCGCGCTCGAGCACCTGGCCGGCGATGCCGGACGTCGTCGCGGCCGGCGCCACCGGTGCGAGCAGCGCCGCCGCCACGAGGGCTGCGAGCGAGGATCGCACGATCACGACGCTACCCCGGGAATGTTCGGAAAACGTGACGGGGGCCGCGCTCGCGGCCCCCGTCGGCGCGGTCGTCGGGGCCGTTACGCCGGCGCCCCGTAGACCTCGATCTCGGACATGTCCATGAACGTGCAGCCGGAGAAGTTGCCCGGGTTGGGGGCGCCCGGGCCGCAGCGGAGGTGCACCGCCTCCTGGCCGAACGGCGGCAGCGTCCCGTCGGGGTTCGGCACCTGCGGGTTCAGCATCGTGAAGCGTACGTAGCGCACGTTCCCGAGCCCGGAGGCGTCGAGGCCGGAGAGCGTGTTCAGCCGGCCGCGGTTCGCGACGCCGAACGAGCCCTCCCTGACCACCTTCCACGTCGTGCCGTCGGTTGACGTCTCCAGCCGGAAGTCCTTCGTCGACGCGCTGCCCGCGTCGCCGCAGGTGTTCGACGGGTCGACCGCCACCTCGGCCACGTTCACCGCGACGGGCAGCTTGATCGTGACCGACTTCGGCGTCACGAAGCCGGTGTTCAGCGCGTCGTGGTCGGTGTCGCTGCCCCAGCCGGTGCCGAGCGACTGGTCGATCGCGCCCGTCGGCCCGCAGCCGAAGCCCGTGTAGTCGGGCCCGTCGAACGCGGTCACCTGGCCGCCGCCTGCGAGCGACGCCCAGTCGCGGCGCAGCGAGAAGTCGAGCACGTTCTCGCCCTGGGCGATCGTCTTCGTCGTCACGACGGTGTCGAAGCCCGGGGCAGACGCGCTGACCTTGGGGTAGGTGCCGACGAAGACCTTCTTGACGTCGTACCTGCCAACGCCGTTCGTCACCCCGACGAGGTCGCCGGGGAAGCCGGAGGCGTGGCCGCCGAAGGCCACCACGGCGCCGGCGAGCGGCTGGTGCGTGTCCGCGTCGGTGACGGTGCCCTTCAGCTTGGCGGTCTTCGCCTTCGCGCCGGGCGGCAGGCTGAAGTCCTCCACCGGCCTCGCGTCGTCGCCGTTCAGCGCCGCCGAGAAGTACCCCATGCCGCGGTGGGCGAACACGCCCCAGACCGCGTCTCGGTGCGAGCCGCCCTGGACGAGGTCCGCCTGCAGGATCGCGTTGCGCATGTCGAGGAACGACGGGTTCGCCGGGGACAGCTCCATCGCCCGCGTGACGAGGCTCTCCGTCGTGTCCGACCCGAGCGCGTTGCGGAGATCCCACAGCGTCTGCCCCCAGATCTCGCCGTCGGCGTGCACCTCCGGGCGGCCGATGATGGTGCCGAAGTCGCCGTACGTGTAGCCGCCCGCGTGCGTGGCGTCGCCCGGGCAGCTCGGCGACGTCGAGCCGACCGGGCAGTCGATCGGCTCGGTGCGGATCAGGTCGGCCCCCCTGGCGACGTACGGCCCGATGCGGAGCTCGCCGTCCGCCGCGGTGTCGGTGAACAGCCCCTGCTTGACGAGGAAGTCGACCGCGTACCAGTCGCTCCACGCCTCGCCCATCGAGCCGGCCTGCACGTTGCCCAGCGTCGAGTTGCCGAGCGCGTCCACGACCAGCCGGTTGGAGAGCCCGTGCGTGTACTCGTGGTAGACGATGTCCGCCTCGTCGCTGCCGCTCGCCGGCAGGAAGGGGTCGGCCTCCGGCCCGAGCAGCAGGTCGGTGAGCGGGTCGTGCCAGAGGTACATCTGCATGCGCGGCGAGAAGCCGTCCGGCGGCGTCGCCATGTTGGCGTTGTCGGAGTGGTTCGGGTCGGGCAGCCCGACGGTGTTACCGGCGACGCAGCAGAGCGTGTCGGCCCCGTCGATCGACTCGCCCAGCACCGGGTCGCCCGCGGCGCCCTGCCCGGACGGGTTCGTCGCCTGGAAGTTGCCCGCCGCCTCGGTGAACCCGATCGGAGGCGCCGCGAGGTGGTCGTGGAAGACGTTGAGGAAGTAGTACAGCTGCGTCCCCGTCTGCTTGCGGTTCGTCTCGAACGAGAACGAGCCTGCCGGGAAGCGCGGATCGTAGGTGCACGGGCTCGACGCGGCGCAGCCGTAGACGGCGTTCAGCGCGGAGCCGAAGTCGAACGGCGTCAGCGGGTACGAGTAGTTGCCGCTCCCGTCCGAGGGCGGGATCTCCTCGCCCGCGTCCTCGGCGTTGTTGTCGTTGACGTCCGAGTAGACGAGCGCGTTGTTGCCGTGCAGCTCGGTGGAGGACGTGTTCCAGCCGGGCTGGTCGAGGCTCTTCGCCGTGGCGGCGCCGCCGTTCGCCGCGCCCGGGTAGTTGTCCCACACGAGCGCGTTGCCGGCCTGCACCAGGCTGCGCCGGTAGAGCACGGCGCCGGTCGAGGCGTCGACGACGTGCAGGAACGAGACGCTGGGCCCGCTGACGAACGTCTGCCACGCGAGCCGCAGCCCGTCGACGCCCTGGAACAGCACGAGCGAGGCGCGGTCGCCGTTGGAGAACGTCGTCTGGCGGGTCGGGGTCTCGCTCCCCGGCAGCGCGCGCACCGGCGGCAGCGCCTGCTCGGCGTCGCGCCGTGCGGACGCGATCGCCCCGCTCGCCGACAGGCCCGGCGACGTCGACCCGACGCTCGGCGACGCCACGGGCGAGCCGAGCACGTTGATCAGCCGGCCGTCCTTCGTCACGTTCGCCTTCAGCCCGTTCCCGAACACGGGCACGCCGTTCACCTTCTGCACGTAGAAGAGGTGGTGCACGCCGTCGATCGAGACGTAGTCGCGCGCCAGCTCGAGCCCGCGCATCGTCTCCGGGGAGAGCCCGAACGCGGCCGCGTTGGCGCTCACGTACCCGAGCGCCACCGACGAGGGCGAGGCGGAGCTCGGGCCGGTCAGGAAGCCGTCCAGTCGCCCGACCATGCGGGGCGTCGACGTCAGCGGGTCGACGTCGACCACGCCCTCGCTGCCGAGGGTGTCGCGCAGCGCCTCGACGGCGGGGTTGGGAGACTCGGCCAGCTTCCTCGCCTTGCCGCGCAGCACGATCCTCGCCTGCGGCGTCTGGCGGCTGTCGAAGAACGCGAGCTTGTCGCGCGTGCTCGCCTGCTCGCTCCTGTCCTTCGCGAACGCTGCGGCCGGCAACGCCAGCGCGGCGGCCGCGAGCGCGGCCAGGACGAGCGCCCGGTGCGGTGAGCGGCTCATCTGACATCCTTTCGTGTGGAGGACACGACGTCTCGACGCAGGCACGATCCGGCCGCATAGCGGCGGGAAAACGCGGCGAACGGCTGCTCTGCTCTCCCCCGTGATCTCGCGCCCTCGCGTGAACGTCCCGGATCGTACGCCTCGGGTACCTTCTCTCCAACCCCCGCAAGTGGATTCCCTCGTCCGAGGGAACGCGACGCTGTAGACGGAGGGCCGCCAGCTCGGCGGCCCTCCCCGCAGGTGGCTCCGACCCCGCTCAGGGATTGAGCTGGAACACGCTCGTGTTCCAGTTCGCCAGGAACGGGAAGCCGACGTTCCCCTCGATCCACTCCGTCGCGAGCCAGAGCTTGCCGGTAGCCGGGTCGACGGCCCCGGCGGAGTAGTCGCCCCAGCGCTCCACTCCCGCGTTCCCGAACACCTTGTACCCGCTGAAGCCGTCGGCCGGCTTTGTCCCTGCGGCGGCAACGTGCACGGAGCCGGTGCCGCTGGACGAGAGCGTCGTGTACGCGGCGGACGGGTAGTGGTCCTTCCCGGCCAGAGTGAAGACGATCGCCCCCGAGCCGCTCGGGTTCATCGCGATCGCCGGACGCGTGACGCTGTTGCCCTCCACTGACACGTATCCGTGGTTGGCCACCGTGGCCGACACCTGGCCAGTCCGGGTCACCGAGGGGATCAGGGAATACCACGTGATGCCCACTTGCGTCGTGTCCTGCGGAGTCTTGACGACCGTGTCGCCTGCGCCCCACAGCCTCCCCGCTGCCCAAACCGCCGTCTGCATGCGGTCGTCGCCGCCGTCGATCAGGCTCTCCTGCGACTGCTTCGTCGCCGCTGCGAGCGGTAGCGGCCCGTTCTTCTGCTGGATGTTCGGCGGCAGCCCGTACACCTGGCTCGTGACCACCACGTCGTCGAAGTGGACATCTGGGGTGGCCGTGTCGAGCGAGCCCGTGTTCGTCAGCGCCCAGACGGCGATCCGATTGTCGAGCGAGAACGGAAACTTGCCGAACTCGAGCGCGCCCAGCAGGTACTCCGTGCCGTTGTTCGCCGTAACGAAGTCGCTCGAGCTCGGTGACGTGGCCGGCTGGAGCGAGTAGGGCGGACCGTTGCCGTAGCTCGAGGGCAGCGGCGTCCCCTCGATTCGCTGGATCGTCGGGGTGGGATCGCCGGCGACCAGGTCAGCCTTGCTCAGGGCGTAGATCTGGGCGCCGTTGAACTCGTCGCCGAACAGCGAGAACTCGTTGGTCGTCACGTAGAACCCGTTCGCATCGGCTCCGATCAGTGGCTGGTCGCCCAGGCAGGGGCAGCCATCGTGATCAGGCGTTCCGTTGGAGCCGTCATTCGTCGTGTCGATCGTCGTGAACGTCCAATCGCTCGGCGACGCCGTCGGCGTCGACGTCTTGCTCACGGCGATGCGGACGTCCGTGTGACCCGTGAACGCGCCCGTCCTGGAGTCGCGCGCGATCGTCAGCGCGGTCAAGAAGAAGCGCTGCGCAGCCGGGTCGTAGTAGCACTTCGGATCGGCAATGAAGGTCCCGAACACGGGTGGTGTCGAGCGGACGATCGCGTGGTCGTTGGTGAAGAACGGGTTCAGCGCAATCGGACCGCTCAGCTTCGTGCCGTTCGTGTCGTACACGGCGAGGATGTCGTTGACCGTCTCTACGACGCTTCCACTGCCGACGCAGAGACCTTGGTCGGGAGGCTCGAGGCTGAACTGCCTGCCGTCGTCCGCGGTCCGCTGGTCCTGGAAATTCAGCCCCGAGAAGTGCACACCGAGCTCGGGGTTGGAGCCTGCGATCGCCTGGGGTACGGGCCGGGGCACGGACGCCGCCGGCACGGGGCCGGGGCTGCCGCTACCCGGTACTTCCCGCTCGATGGTAGGTGCGAACTCGGTGGACGCGGCATCTCGGCTATTGGCAGAGTGCGCGGCGACCGCAAACGCCGCAGCCAGTGCGAGCGTCACGCCGACGGCGAGCTCGAGGCGTAGTCGACCGGACGGCAGCGTCCGCCCAATATGACGTGGCGTCACGTCTTCCTCCCCCTGTCGAGTCTGTCTCCCTGGCGCCACCACCGCGATGGCGGAGGCATCGACATATTGCTGCGACCCCAGCGCAGGCGCAAGAGATGTCAGTCTCAGCGCAGCTCGAGGGGGCTGCTTCCGCTAGCTGCTGTGCGGCTTCGCCATCGCGCGGTAGTCGAGCGCCTCGTCGAGGACGCGCTCCTCGACGCCCGCCTCCCGCGCCACCTCGCGCAGCGAGCGGCCGCTCGCCGCGGCGGCCTTCACGATCTCGGACGCCTTGTCGTAGCCGATGTAGGGGTTGAGCGCGGTCGCCGCCGACAGCGTCAGCTCGGCGTAGCGCTCGCACCGCTCGCGGTTCGCCTCGACGCCGTCCACGCACTTCTCCGCCAGCAGGCGCGAGGCGCTCGCGAGCAGCCCGATCGACTGCAGCAGGTTGCGCGCCAGCAGCGGCACGTAGACGTTGAGCTCGAACTGCCCGTTCATGCCTCCGACCGTGATCGCGGCGTCGTTGCCGATCACCTGCGCCGCCACCTGGGTGACGACCTCGGGGATGACGGGGTTGACCTTCCCCGGCATGATCGAGGACCCCTTCTGCAGCTCGGGCAGGAAGATCTCGGCCAGGCCGGCGCGCGGCCCGGAGCCCATCAGCCGCAGGTCGTTGGCGATCTTCGTCAGCGAGACGGCGACGACCTTGAGCGCGCCGGAGGCCTCCACCAGCCCGTCCCGCGCGGCCTGCGCCTCGAACGGGTCGGCGGGCGGCGAGACCGGCAGGCCGGTGTCGGCCGCGAGCAGCGCGCGCACGCGGGCGGCGAACTCCGGATGCGTGTTGAGGCCGGTGCCGGTGGCGGTGCCGCCGAGCGGGATCTGGCCCAGGCGCGGCAGCGCGTCGCGCACGCGCGCCTCGCCCTGACGCACCTGCGCGGCGTAGCCCGCGAACTCCTGGCCGAGCGTGACGGGAACGGCGTCCATCAGGTGCGTGCGGCCGGACTTGACGACGTCGTCGAACTCGCTCGCCTTCCGCTCCAGCGAGCCGGCGAGGCGGTCGAGCGCGGGCAGCAGCTCGTTGACCAGGCGGTCGAGCGCGGCCAGGTGCACCGCGGAAGGGAAGACGTCGTTCGAGGACTGCCCCATGTTGACGTGGTCGTTCGGGTGGACGCCCTCGCCGGCGAGGGCGGCGATCACCTCGTTCGCGTTCATGTTCGAGCTCGTGCCGGAGCCCGTCTGGAAGACGTCGACGGGGAACTGGTCGTCGAGCTCGCCGCTCGCGACGCGATCCGCGGCGGCTGCGATCCGCTCGGCCCTGTCCTCGTCGAGCAGCCCCAGCTCGGCGTTGACGCGCGCCGCCGCCGCCTTGATCCGGCCGAGCCAGCGGGCCACGTGCACCGGGATCGGCTCGCCCGAGACCGGGAAGTTCGCGATCGCCTTGCGCGTCTCGCCTCCCCACAGCTCGCGGCGCTCGGCGGTGCTCACGCCGGCGAGTCTAGACGACGGTTTGCGCGCCGGCGTGTCAGCTGGCGCGGCGCGCGGCCGGCGGCACGAAGCGGCGCAGGGAGACCGGCTGGCCGCGCAGCCGGCGTCGCAGCGCCTCGGTCAGGTCGTCCACCGGAGCCCAGCCGAGGTAGCCGCAGCGCGGGCATTCGCCCGGCTCGCCGTCGACGCTCCGCTGGTGGCCGCACGACAGGCACTCGACGCGGCGCTCCATGCCCGCAGTATCGGTCGCTCCCTGCGGGCGGGTGTCCCTCACGAGAGGGACGGACCGGCGCCGACGTCCCCGACCATGGCGGGCCGCCCGGCTCAGCCGGCTGGCGCGATCGGGTGCACGACGCAGAGCGTTACCGCCCAGGTCACGTCGGCGCCGTCGTCGAGGTTGCCATCCGAGTAGATGGAGCAGTCCGCCGCCTTCCCGCCGGACGGGCCCATGTCCTTCTGCACCTGGTACGGCGTCATCCTCCCGAACGCACGCGAGACCGCCGCGGCGCCTGCGCCACGCGGCAGCACGACGCTGCGCGCAGGCTGCACAGGCGCGGCCGCGCGCGCGGGCTGGCCCGCGTCGAGGAGCCCGCTCGCGACCACGACTGCGAGCGCCGCCACCGCCGCCGCCGCGACGAGCCACGGCACGACGACTGCCGGGCGCAGCAGCCCGAGCGGCGGGTGGGCAAGCGGGTGCTGGTCGATCATGTCGTACTCATCGGCACGAAGGGCGGCGCGTTGAGTCGTTCGTGGCGCGGAGGGAGCCGGTTCTACCCGCGCGCTGCGGCCAGTAACTCGTCCCAGCTCAGGAGCTTCACGCGCGGGCGTCCGAGCGGCTCGCCGCGGCTCCGCTCGAGCGCGTCGATCGCCTCCCAGCCCGCATAGCTGACGACGGCGACGCCGCGCGCTTCGAGCAGCTCGTCGACCGAGCCGCGGCGGTCTCGCGCGGGCAGCTTGCCGGAGCGGGCGTCCTCGAGCAGTGCCTCGACGGTCTCGGTGGCGTCCTTCTTGTTCGTGCCGATCACGCCGGTCGGCCCGCGCTTGATCCAGCCGGCGCAGTAGACGCCGGGCACCTGCTCCCCGGACGCGTCGAGCACGCGTCCTCGGTCGTTGGGGATCGTCCCGCGCTGCTCCGCGAAGGGGATCCCCGGCAGCGGCACGCCGAGGTAGCCGACGCTGCGCAGGACGATGCCGCAGGGGATCGTCTCGCGCTCGTCCGTCGGCTCGGCGCGCACGGAGCCGTCCGGCGTGGGCACCAGCCGGTTGCGGACGACCTCCACCGCCTCCACGCGCCCGCTGCCGAGCAACGCGACCGGCGAGACGCAGAAGCGCAACCGGATCGTGCGCGGCTTCCCGCTCGGGCCCTTCGCCGCGACGGCGCGCAGCACCTCCAGGTTGCGCTGCGCCATCGTGTCGGAGGCGAGCTCCGCCTCGCTCGCCGGGTCGAGCTCGAGCTCGGCGGGGTCGACGACGAGGTCGGCGCCGGCGAGCTCGGTCAGCTCGACGAGCTCCGGGTTCGTGAACGCCGCCTGGACGGGGCCGCGGCGGCCGAGCACGAGGATCTCGCGGATGCCCGCGCCCACGATCGCGGCCTGCGCGGCGTCGGTCGTGTCCGTGGGCGCGAGCTCCTCCTCGGTGAGCGCGAGCATGCGCGCGACGTCGACCGCGACGTTGCCGTTGCCCACGACGACGGCGCGCTCGTGCGAGAGGTCGAACTCGAGCTGCTGGAAGTCGGGGTGGCCGTTGTACCAGGCGACGAACTCGGTCGCCGCCCAGGACCCGGGCAAATCCTCGCCCGGGATGCCGAGCCGCCGGTCGGTCTGCGCGCCGATCGCGTAGAGCACCGCGTCGTAGCAGGCGGCGAGCTCCTCGTGCGTGACGTCGCGGCCGACGTCGACGTTGCCGAGGAAGCGGAAGCCCGGCCGCGCCGCGATCCGCTCGAACGCGCGCGAGACCGACTTGATGTTCGGGTGGTCGGGCGCGACGCCGAGGCGCACGAGCCCCCAGGGTGTCGGCAAGCGCTCGAGCATGTCCACCTCGACCTGCGGCTCCGCGCTGCGGAGCAGCGCGTCGGCGGCGTAGAAGCCGGCCGGTCCGGAGCCGACCACGGCGACACGCAGCGGCGACGCGCTCATGCGCGCGATCCTACGCACGACGCCTGCGCGCCGAGGTCGACGTCGAGGTCACCGAGGGGCGACGCCGGGCGGGCCGGGGCGGGTGACGAGACTCTCGCCCTTCCCGCTGCACGGGCCTCCCGCCGGTGGAGTGCTGCCGAGGTGCTGCAGGCCAGGCGAGCGGGCCGTGACGCGCGCAGGCAGGCGTACTGTGTCCCAGATGCCGACGGTCACCCTCGCCTCGGGCCTGACGCTCTCGTATGCGGACCAGGGCGACGCGTCCGGCCCGGCGGTGCTGATGCTCCCCGGTCCGATCGACTCGTGGCGCTCCTACCAGCCGGTCCTCGATCTCCTGCCCCGGGAGGTCCGCGCCGTCGCCGTCTCCCAGCGCGGGCACGGCGAGTCCGACAAGCCCGAGGCCGGCTACGGAGTCCAGGACTGCGCGGCCGACGTGGTGGCGCTGCTCGACGCCCTCGCTCTCGAGCGCGCCGTCCTGGCGGGCCACTCGGGCTCCTGCCTCGTCGCCCGGAGAGTCGCGCTCGACCATCCGGAGCGAGTCGCAGGGCTGGTCCTGGAAGCGTCTCCGACGACCCTTCGAGACGACGTCGGGCTGGTCCGCTTCGTCGAGTCCGTCGTCTGCACGCTCGAGGACCCCATCGACCCGGGCTTCGTCCGGTCGTTCGTGGTCGGCACGTCGTCCGCGAACGTCGCGCCCGACCTCGTCGACCTGCTCGTGCGCGAGACCCTCGCGGTGCCGGCGCGTGTCTGGAAGCAGACGTTCGCCGGGTTGCTCGAGTACGACGATCGGGCCGAGCTCCCGCTGCTCGGGGCGCCGACGCTGCTGGTCTGGGGCGGCGCCGACGCCCTGGTCTCACGGGACATGCAGGACCAGCTCGCCCGCTCGATTCCCGGCGCCGACCTGCTCGTCTACCCCGGAGTCGGGCACACCCCCCGCTGGGAGGACCCGGCTCGCTTCGGCGGCGACCTCGCCGCGTTCGTGCGCGGGCTTCGGCCGTAGCCCCGCCCTGCGCGACCGGCCCGCTGTCAGTGCGAGCAGCCGGAGCCGCAGCCGCCCATCTGGGTGCCCTCCGGGAGCTCCTCGCCCTCCGCCACCTGGAACGAGTGGCCGCA
>Ga0070741_10018798_pt1 | contig 11127 bp, 8 predicted proteins | sample Coa_R1_4_FD_66440 | JGI IMG/M metagenome (GOLD analysis project Ga0070741, IMG submission 66440) | Surface soil microbial communities from Centralia Pennsylvania, which are recovering from an underground coalmine fire - Coalmine... | ecosystem: Environmental > Terrestrial > Soil > Unclassified ...
TGCATCGTCTGGTGGAGCGAAGATTGCATCGAGTGGCAAAGCGACGACTATCACTTGACGCCGAAGGCGCTGGCCATCGCCCCTGTGCTGCGGGAAATGACTTCGCCTCTGGCGCGCCTTTTTCTGCGCGCCCAGCCGGAGCGGGATCCGGTTTATATTCTATATTCGCAGGCGAGCATCCAAGTGGATTGGCTGCTGGAATCGACCGTGGACGGCTCGACCTGGCTGCGGCGCTTCTCCAGTTTCGAAGCCAGCCACAACGAAATGGCGCGCAATCGCGATGGGTGGGTGAAGGCGTTTGAAGACCTTGGTTTTGCCGCGCAGTTCATTTCCACGGAAGAGGTCGAGGCCGGTCGTTTGCGTGGCGCAGGGCCGGCGGCGTTGATTTTGCCCGAGTGTTACGCGCTCTCGGACAAAACCCTCGAGGAAATCGGCGCTTTCTTGAACGCTGGCCGCGACAAACAGGTGTTCTGGGATGTTTCTCCCGGGTTGTTTGACGAACACGGAAAACTGCGCGCCGGGCCGGATGCTTTCGACGCGGGCGCAGGCGTGCATTGTCGCGCCGGAAACGGGGCGGTTGTCTCAACGGTGGGCAATCTGGATCAATACGCCGCCGAGCGGCTCTCCGGTCATGGGAGCGATTTGGTCGAGTGGATGGCGCGGCGATTGACCGTGCACCGGCGAAATTTCGGGATTCCCAGCGCGGCTTGCGTGCGCAATGAGCGTTATGGCCCCGCAAAAGGCGAGGGCAAGTTGGTGGCTTTCGAGCGCAACATCAGTTACCACATGAGCGAGAGTCTGGCGCAAGCCGGCGGCAACGAGGCCTTGGAAAAACCAATCGAATTGGACGCGACGCTGCCGTCGGCCGCGCATGTTTATGATTTGCGAGGGCCGGTGTATCTGGGCTTTACGAACCGGATCCATGTCGCGCTCGACCCCTGGCGACCCTCGTTGTTCGCGGTTCTAAAGAAAAAGCTGCCGACCGAATCAGTTATCGACGCGCTCACCCATTAGCCTGGTCAGTTGGAGTCTCGCAATACCACCATCCGGCGCGAGCCCTTGCTCAACAAATTCAGCCATTCGCCCGATTTTGGATCGCCGGCTTTCATCGCGTCGCGAAATTGCCGCATGTTCCCGACGGCGTGGCGATTGACTTCCGTGATGACATCGCCCTCTTGAATCCCAGTGTCATCGGCGGGCGAACCTTCCTCGACGCTGGTGACGACGACGCCAGAGGCGCTCTCCAGTCCGTATTGATGCGCCAGTTGCCGCGTAATGGCCTGCACCGTCAGGCCAAAGGCGTTCGACTCAGGCGTCGCATTGGAGGGCGCCGAATTCTGCTGATTGCTCACAATGGCCTCTGTGCCGGGCATGGGGGCAAGCTTGATTTGCACCGCAACATGCGCGTTGTCGCGCACGACATCGACATTGACAACCTTTCCCGCCGGCTGGTCGGAAATTTCATCTTTGAGCTGACGATCTGTCGCCACGCCCTTGCCATCGACTGCGACGATGACATCGCCAAGTCTTAGGTTTGACGATGCGGCCGGACTGTCGGCCTCGATGCCCGTGACAACCACGCCATCGGTGACACCTTTGATGAACCCTTGGTACTGCGGATCTTCCCGCAAGGTTTCGATGCGAATGCCAATCCACGAGCGGACAAACTTGCCTTCGGCGATAAGATGGTCTTTGACACGCTTGGCGAGATTGATCGGCACCGCAAAACCAATCCCGCGATCCACCCCTTCAATCATCGAGTTCAAGCCGATGACTTCGCCGTAAAGATTGACCAGCGGGCCGCCGCTGTTGCCCGGATTGATGCTGGCATCGGTCTGGATGTAATCCTGGTCTTGGATGTTCCCTGTTTCTTCATCGGCGAACGCACGGCTCTTGGCGCTGACGTGGCCCACCGTGACGCTGTAGCTCAATTCAAAGGGCGCGCCGATGGCCAGCACGAACTCACCCACTCGCGTCTTGTCCGAGTCGCCCAGCACGGCCGTGGGCAGGCCCTTGGCGTCGATTTTGATCACGGCCACGTCGGATTGCGGATCGGTCCCGCGCACGTGCGCCGGGAACGAACGGCCGTCGCGCAAGCGCACGATGATGGAATCAGCGTCCTCCACGACATGGTTATTGGTCAAGATGTAGCCGTCATCGGTGATGATCACCCCTGAGCCTTCGCCATCCATCTGGTGACGCTTCCATCGGCGCGGGTGGCCTTGAAAAAAGCGCCGCAAAGATCCGGTCGGAGCGTCGGCGCTTTCCTTTTCGGAAACCTCGATGACCACCACGCAAGACGAGACATGGTCGGCGACCTGAATAAAGGCGTCATTGAGTTGGCGCGCCAAATCCAGCGACTGGGTGTTGGGGAGGGTGGTTGGTTCGGCGAGCGCCGCGAGCGCCGTTGTGGCCATGGCCATCGCCATCGCTGCAAATTTGGAAACCTTCATAAAATCCTCTGCGGGCAAAGGGCGCGCGTTCATCCGCATTGACTTGCCGGCGGACCGCTGGCTTACTGTGGCCAGACGACCGGAATCGCCCATGCAAGATGTAATCGAAAAGCTGCTCATATTGCAAGACAGGGATCGACGTATTTTGCGCATTAAGGAGCAACTGGCGCGGATTCAGCCCGAGCGCCTCAGCCTGCAAGGCAAAGCAGACGAATCCAAAGCCGGCGCCGAGGCGGTCAAACTGCGTGTCAAACAGATTGAAACCGACCGCAAGAAACTGGAGCTGGAAGTGGAGGCAAAAAAGGGCCAGATCGAGAAATACTCGCTGCAACAGTTTCAGACCAAGAAAAACGAAGAGTACCGCGCCCTGGCCCATGAGATTGAAGGAGCCAAAGCTGCGATCGTGACCTTGGAAGACCAGCAACTTGAGCTGATGGAGCAGGCCGAAGCAGCCCAAAAACAGCTTAATGTTGCCAACCGCGAGGCCGAAGAAATCAAGAAGGCGACGCAGGCGCAAGTAACCGACCTGGCCGATCGCGAGCAGAATCTCACCCAGGAGTTGGCCGGGCTGGAGGCCGGCCGCAATGAACTGACGGGGGGGATTGATGACAACACGTTGCACCGCTACGACCGGTTGCTCCGCAGCAAGGGCGACAATGTGGTCGTTGGCATTGAGCACGGCGTGTGCGGTGGTTGTCACATGAAATTCCCCACCCATCTCGTCCTCGCCTGCCAGGCCGCCAGAGAGATCGTCTGCTGCCCTAACTGCGGACGCATCCTTTACTACACGCGCGACATGGACCTGGTGGTCGCCGATTGATGACCTCCCGCGGCAACGCAATGTTGCAACGTCTCACTCCTCCCGCCTGCACAACCCTCGTCCTCGCCGCTGTCCTCTTGATTTGCCTCAAGATTGTCGGCTATGGCTACGTTCCCGGCGGGGACGCGCGTCGCCACACGGCGCGCGCTTTCACCGGCAAGCCGTTCCGCGACATTGTCGTGATGAAGCCGTTTTACACGGTGGATCAAAGCATCGGCTGGGAAACGCTGCTGCGCGTTATCCAGCGCGCAACGGGCTGCAGCCTCGATGCGTTAATGGGCTTCTCGGTTTTCTTTCTGTTGGCGATTCTGCTCGCCGCGCCCATGGTTTTTTTGCGGCGCCCCGAGGCGTGGCTGGCCGCCGTTCTGGGACAATTGATCGCCATTCCCGAGTTGCCCGAACGCTGGACGCAAGGGCGGCCATTCCTCTTGACAGAAACCTTGCTGATTTGCCTTCTCTTCGCCTGGCGACGTGACGGAAACGCCCGCCCGTCACCCGCTCAACTCGCCCTGACCTTTGCCGCCTTCACGCTCTCGGTCTGGATGCATGGCGCCTGGTATCTCTGGCTGCTGCCGCTGGGCGCATTCTGTCTGGCGCGGAGATGGCGCGCGGCCGCGTGGCTGGCGGGTTGCTGGCTGGCGGGAACGATCGTTGGCGCCGCGCTCACCGGCCATCCCGTCGCCTTCCTCGCCGAGCAAATCCAAATGGCCCATGCCATCCGCGCCGAACATCTTCCCGCGCGATTGCTCGTCGGCGAATTCCAGCCGCATGAAGGTGAGTTTGCCTCGGTGACGATCCTCGCAGGCGTTTATGTTTGGACGTTGGCGCGTCGAGGGAAGTCCCCTGGCCTGGCGCGTGATCCTGTATTTTGGATGCTATTTGGCGGCTGGGCGCTGGGTTTTATCGCCGACCGCTTTTGGGCCGATTGGGGTCTGCCTGCCGGACTGGTCTGGATGGCCTTGCAATTTGACGACGGCTTCGTGGTCTTCTGGCCCGCCAACGCCACATCCCGCGTCCTTGCATGCGGCGCCATCGCCGTGCCTCTTTTCCTTGATGCCACGAACAACCTGCATGAGCGTTACACAGCTTCGTTGCACGACATCTATCTCGATGCGGCGGCGCCCGAGCTGCAAGGCTGGCTCCCGGGGCCGGGCGGGATTTTCTACAGCGCGCAAATGAGTTTCTTCTACAACACGCTTTACAGAAATCCGCGCGGCGACTGGAAATACATCCTTGGTTTTGAGCCCGCTCTTATGCCGGACGACGACTTGCAAATTTTCCGTCGCATCCAGTTAAGCAACTTTGCCTCCGCTGCTTACGAGCCGTGGGCCAGAAAGCTTCGTCCGATTGACCGCCTCGAAATCGAGGCCTCCAGCCGGCCCAATCTGCCTGAACTCGAATGGAAGCGCGCCGCCGGGGGTGACCTTTGGCTGGGCCGCCTCCCCGCCGCGGCCCGACCGGAGTCGAAACAGAAAGGTTGAACCTCGGCGACTGTCCATCCGATACTATCCCTTATGGAATTGTCCGATCTGAGTTTAACGCGCTTGCTCATTCAGAATTTCAAGAGCATTCGGCGCATTGAACTTGATCGCCTGGACTCGCTGGCGCTTCTCATGGGCCGCAACAACGCCGGCAAATCCAATTTCCTCGACGCCTGCAAATTCCTTTCCGATGCCGCCGTCAGCTTTGAGCACGCCCTGGCCGAGCGCGGCGGCAATATGCTTGAAGTGGTGCATCGCAAAAAAGCCGGCGAGAGAATCGATCTGACCTTTGAATTTGTCCTCAATCCGTCCGGAGCGGGCAAGCGCGCCGAGTGGATGGATCATCTTTTCAGCGGCGGCAAATTCACCACGGCCATCACCGCTCTGGCCTCGCCGTTGCTTTCAGCTTTTCGCCTCCGCATCGGGATGTCGCCCGACGAATTTTCCGAGGAGCTTTCCACGCCGAATTTGGCCGGGCCGGATTGGTTCACGCTGTTCTCGATCAGAGGCTCGCCCGCCGGCATCGAGGTGTTTGCCGGCCAATTGGAGTCGCTGTGCAAACGGGTCAGCGGCCCCCTGCCGTCCGAACCGCTGCTTCTCGAACAGCCCGCTGGCGGCGCCTTTCGGCTGCGGTTGGGCCGGCCCGATGTCTGCCCCAACCTGCCCATTTCCCAGGCGGTGGCCGAGACGGTGCGGCAGCAGTTTGTCTCTTTGGAATGGATTGACCCGATGCGCCGGCTGCCCGCCACGGCGCCCATTCTCGGCGACCAAGTCCTCGCGCACGACGCCGCGAATCTGCCCGACGTCCTTCACTGGCTCTACAACAACAAACCCAAAGTCTTCCGCCGCATCGAAGCGGAAGTCGCGAAACTTGTTCCGCAGCTTGGGCGGCTTTATACGCCGACGGTCCAAAATGCCGCGACGCTTGGCATGATGGACACCGCGGATGAAGATCTGGTTTATTCGATGAACCAGCTCAGCTACGGCACCCGTTCCCTCGTCGCCATCGTCTCCAAAGTGGTGCTCGCCAAGCCCGGCGCCTGGGTCTGCATCGAGGAACCGGAAACCTATCTTCACCCGCAGGCGCAAACCGCGCTCTTCCAATTTCTCCGCGAAGAATCCCGCTCCAAGCGGATCTTCGTCGCCACCCATTCCACCGGGATCGCCGCCTCGTGCCCGCTCCGCTCACTCTTCATTGTCGAGCGTGATTCCAGCAACTGCACCATCGCGACTCCCGTCTGGCCGGAAAACGCCGCCGACGTCATCGAGCAACTTGGCATCAAACCTTCCTTCAGCTTCGAGGCCGATGCTGTTGTCTTTGTGGAAGACGCTGCGTCCATTCCCGCCCTGGATGTGTGGGCGCACCAATTCTCGTTCCGGGCCAAGGTCCAGTTCATCCCCGCCCAGGGCGCCGAGACCCTTCTTTATCACGCCAACCTGCGCGTGGCCTCGAGCAAATACGTCCACACGATCGTCTTTGCCATCTTTGGCCCGGGCGGGGATGCGGTGCGGAAGAAGGTGATGGAAAAAATCAAACTGCCGCCCGACCAGGTTCTCGTGCTTGGCGAGCCCCTGCAAATCGCCGACGCCCTTCCGATGCCCGTCCGCCTCTTCTTCGAAAAAATCGAAACGGCCTCCAAGCCGTATTGGAGGATTTGAAAATCCGGAGCGCGAAAAAAGGGTTGATAGACAGTGGTTTTGACCCATCGGGCAACGACTCCGGTGTTCTCTGGCGCGTGCAGACCAAGCCGCGAGCCCCCATCGACACGGCGGTGCCAGCCCACGCCAAGGTGGGGCAATCCGTAAAAAACGCGAAATGCCGCGATTAGGCGCGATTAAGCGCGATTAGACGCGATTAGGCGCTAATGGCTGCCATTCCACGCCATGGCGGAGCGGTCATTTTTGGTCGTTTTTCACTAATTGACTCACGCCACAGTCGCAAAGGGACGCCAAGGCGGGTTGGCGCAACCGTCTCCGCCGAGTCGAATGGGATGAAACCCTGATTTCCCATGTCAAACAACAGGGCCGCCCGCCGGGGCGGGAGAGGCCGGAAAGCGACGGGGCTTTCCAAGCCCAGACTAAAGCGCTTTATGTTGTAAATGTTAAACCCTTCTCCTGGCGCGCTTCGTCTGCCGCCGCAGGGAAAATGCTTTCGCAACTCCATGTTTGGCGTTAGCAATTCCCTCACACCATGGCGCTTTTGGCCGAAAGTCTTGTAGAGGAGTGGCTCAATCGAGACGGCTACTTCACGATTCGCGGCGTCAAACACGGCCTGGCCGAGATGGATCTGCTTGCAGTGCGTCATCGGCCTGAAGGCATCGAAGGCCGTCATGTCGAGGTCACCGTGAGTTTTCGTCCCATCGGTTACATCGCCCGTGACATGGTGGGAGATTCCGGTCGCAAAGGCAGCTACGTGCGAAAGCGCACCCCCGAGCAGGTCGAGGTTTGCGGCCGGGCGTACGTGGATGCCAAGTTTCGCGCTTCGGATAAGAAGCAGTTGCGTGAGCGGCTATGGCCTGGCGTGGACTGGTCTTTTCATCTCGTTCACGGAGTCGTCCGCTATCCGGAGGAGCTAAAAGTATTTGCGCGTGAGGGGGTCGAGTGCCTTCCATTCCACCGGCTGCTTTCCGAACTGTCGCGGCGCGATTGGCATTCATTTTCTGGTTCCGCAGGCGGTGATCTTGCGGAAATTGTGAGTTACTACAAAACATATGAAGCGAGAAATCTCTAACCATGGCCATACCTGATTTTCAGTCAGTCATGCGTCCTCTCATGGATATTCTTAGGGACGGCAAGGAGCATGCGATGCGTGAAACACTTGACCGGCTTGCCAGTCATTTTGAGCTGACAGATGAGGAGAAAGACCGCCTTCTGCCAAGTGGACGCCAAGCTGTGTTCACAAACCGCGTTTCCTGGGCAAAGACCCACCTGCGCATGGCGGGTCTTATAGAGCCCACGGCCAAAGGAGTGTTCAAGATCACGGGGCGAGGGTTGGAACTTCTAAAGGCGAACCATGACCGAATCGATTTGCGGCTTCTGCGCAAACAGCCGGGTTATTTGGAGGCGCGCGATCGGAAGCGAGATAAGCCCGACGGAAACGGCGAGCTTGTCAGTTCTGACGCAGAGCAGACGCCCGAGGAGATGATGGAGCAGTCATTCGAGGCCCTGCGGGAAAGCTTGGGCCGGGAGATACTGGCCAAGTTAAAATCGGCATCGCCCTCGTTTTTTGAGAGATTAGTTGTCGAGCTCCTTGTCCGCATGGGATACGGAGGCACGCGCAAGGACGCCGGGGAGGCCATAGGGAAGAGCGGTGATGAGGGCATTGATGGCATTATCAAAGAGGATCGGCTTGGGCTGGACACGATTTACATACAAGCCAAGAAATGGGAGCAAACAGTGGGCAGGCCGGAGATTCAGAAGTTTGCCGGGGCGCTCCAGGGCGTTCGCGCCCGCAAGGGTATTTTCATCACCACCTCGGATTTCTCAAGAGAGGCGGCGGAATATGCCTCGCGCATCGAGAGCAAAATTGTCCTGATCGACGGCGAGCAATTGTGGAACTTGATGATTGATTTCGGGATTGGCGTGTCCACCACGGCAACCTATGAGGTAAAGCGGATCGACAACGACTATTTCGGCGAAGAGCTTGGCTAGTGGTTCACTTGAACTCGCGTTGGTGAGTTTTGAACGGCGCTGTTCTGCGCCGACGATCATCGTGATAGCGGCCGTCACAGGTTGACCTTGCGGCCCATGCGTTTGAAGCGAGAGGTATGCGCGTGAACGAGCGAGAGCGCCGATAAAAAAAATCCCGCAAAGGGCAGAGGGGTGTGATTAGAAGCGGGGGAGATCCGCACGGTTAGAAGACGCGTCCGGCGAGACGCCGGACACAGCAACCGAGACGGCCGCGGTCCCTGAGACCTTAAGACTTCAAATGCAGAGCGTTGGATGGGCTCACTTGGATTTAATCGCGCCCCAAGGCAGAGGACCTCTGCGCGGGCGCCTTGCCGTCGCACGACCGCAGCGCTAGCCTTCCGGCACACCCAATGAACGACAGCACGAGATAGCATGTGGAACAGCCGAACGTAGTTATACAGCGCGAATTGAATTCAGGAGAGAAGCTTCTATGGAGCGGACAACCCGCCCAGGGTATTCGGCGTCGGCCTTCCGACACATTCATGATTCCGTTCAGCATTTTGTGGTGCGGATTCGCGATATTTTGGGAGATCGGCGCCGTTGCGAGCAAAGCGCCGTTCTTCTTCCGGCTGTGGGGCATTCCATTCGTTCTGGTCGGACTTTATTTTGTCTTCGGCAGATTCTTCGTCGATGCAAAGACACGGGCGCGCACATTTTACGGCGTCACCACGGAACGCATCATTATCGTGCGGGGTTCGTCTTCCAAAGAGACGAAGTCGCTCCCGTTGCGAACCTTAGGTGAATACTCGCTCGCCGAGCGCCCGGATGGGCGCGGCACGATCACCTTTGGGCCGCAGAATCCGCTTGCGCAGCGATTTAGCTTTGGTTGGCCTGGTTCCAATCAATACGCCGCACCTGCCTTTGAGATGATCGATCAGGCCAAAGTGACTTACGAACTGATTCGGCGGGCGCAGAAATCCGACTTTTAAGCGCACTTTTCTAGAAGAGACGCAGGTGCAGCAGGGAAGACGGCTAACTGCTCCCGGCATCACTTTATCAGGTGCTTCTGTTGGCCGACCGCGTAAGCCTCCTTCAACCACCCGGCGACATCCGCGTCCACATCCGCCACAGTGAAGAATCGGAAGTGATGGACGTGATTGCGTGGGGAGATGGTTTCAATGCGACGGAAGCGCGGATGCTCAAATCGTCGCGCCAGGACAACATGCCCGTCCACCCATTTTGTCCGCGGGGTCAACTGCGCAAACGACATCCGAGCCTGAAAAGCAATGCGCGTCTTTTCCGGCAGAACCGTGACCGGGCCAATTCCCCGAATCATCGTGACCACCGCGTCAAAAATCGCCCGCAGCTCCCGCGGCTTTCCGTCAAAGTGCGACTTGAGATCATAGCGCCCGCAGAAATGCGATTGATTTTGATTGGCGAACTTGCGGCGGCAACGAGGACACTGCCAGAGCGGCCGGTTGGAGCGAACCAGCTTCCTTGTTGGACCGCCGCCGCGACGCTGGAGTTTGTCAGGCATGTTTTTTCGCGGGTGGAGACTGCAGCCTGGCTTCCAAATCTCGGGGCGCGAGAAATACGAACGCGCGGCCCGATTTTTGTTGAATGAGCAGATTCAGCGTGGCCAATTCAAGCAAATCGGCGCGAGCGGTCGCGTACGTGATTCCTTGTCGCGACTGATGCCCAGCTATTCTGTAAACAAAACCCGGGTGGCGCACCGCATGGCCAATGATGGCCCGCTGCCGGTGGTTCAATTCCGAATAATCCTGCAAAGCGTCGAGACAGGCGCGCGTTTCGGAAGATTTCCGCGAAACGTAATCATGCAGTTCTTTGAGCGCCCGGCGAATCACCTCCGCTTGATGGATGATGAAGTAAGTCAAATCGTTATCGTCCGTTTCTGTGTATAAAAACGCTTCGCCATATTGGACGGGCGCTTTGCGCAGAGTCTGGGAAACGGAAATGAACTCAAAAAGCCAGTAGCCCTCGTGCAGCATTTGCCAGTAAAAGAGAGCGCGAGCGGTGCGGCCATTCCCATCGGCAAAGGGGTGATCATAGGGCAGCCAAAAGTGCAAAATGATCCCGCGAATTACGGGATGGATAAAAAAGTCCGGCGTCCTTCCATTGGCGAAGTCGCACATGGCTTGGAGGCGGCCAGGAAGCTCGTTGGCCGGGGGAGGGATGTGAACGACATTTCCCTCTTCGTCGGAGACATCTATTTTCTCGTCGGAGCGGCGGAAGCGGCCAGCTGCGTCCGCAACCTCGAGAGCGTCTTCAGAGATTTGGCGATGAATCTCAAACACCATCTCCGAAGACAGAGGGCGGTCTTTGATTTCCAAAATGCGCCGCATGGCGGCGTAGTTGTTGGCAATCATTTGCTCGCTCCGATCCGTTGGCTTCCGGCCCTCCGCGAGCATCTTCTTGGCAACTTCGCGGGTTGTCACAGCGCCCTCTAATTGACTTGAGGTGATCGCCTCTTCCATTAGCGAGCGAACAAGATAACGTTCCCGCTGTTCGGGATTCGTGATTTGTTCGGGAATTTGCACGGACGTCCCCGCCCCTCGATCAATCTGGTGAAGAAGATCCGAGACAACGTCCGGCGTCGCAAAAGAGAACTGCCGGCCTTGTTTATCCTTCAACGGAATAAGACGGCTGTTGGCCCTGCGCCGCATCTTCAAGCCCCACCACCATTGGTCTAATGACAAACCGCGCGGAGGAGTGCGAAACCGGA